>Ga0187784_10004308_pt1 | contig 11505 bp, 12 predicted proteins | sample 1015_SJ02_MP15_2_FD_132964 | JGI IMG/M metagenome (GOLD analysis project Ga0187784, IMG submission 132964) | Tropical peat soil microbial communities from peatlands in Department of Meta, Colombia - 1015_SJ02_MP15_20_MG | ecosystem: Environmental > Terrestrial > Soil > Wetlands > Peat | place... | reverse complement strand
TCGGCGGCCCTCGTCTTTTTCGAGGCCGGCATAGCACAGGAAGACCGCTTCCCCGAACACCTCGCCTTGATAGAAAAACTCGTTTACGGCCTTCAGATATTCCGAGCGATTCATTTTTAGCGTCCCCTATCAAGATCCTGACTGGCGTTAAGGAGCAAGGCTTTCAGGCTGCACCACTACCCGTCAAGCTGAAGCTCAACGGCTTTGGCCAAACCACCGGAGGTCCGCAATCGGCACCTCGCGGCGGCACATCAAGCATGAAGGTGCCTCCGGAGTTGAAGGAATAGCTGCCGCGCCGCCGACGGCGGCGGATGGCCCAGGGCGACCCGTTTGAGACATGCGGCGCCCGCTAGCACGATCACCCTGTCGGCGCCAGCGAGCAGGGTCGACGAGGGGGCGAGCGTGGTACCCTCGCGCGATCGCGAAACGCTCACGCTGGCGCGGGCGGAAGGGCTCACGACTCATGATGCGGCCTATCTCGAGCTCGCCATTCGCCGCGACCTCCCGCTCTCCACCCCTAACACGGCCCTTGGCGACGCCGCCAGGCGATCGGGCGTTGCGGCCATGCCGTGGGGCGCCGTCGTCCCGCCGCGCCGCGTGCCTTTCGGGGCGAGCGCAAGGCTTGCAAGGCGCGAGGCACTCCGGTCATAGTTCGCGGAAGCGTCGGCATCGTCCGCAACGAGAACATTCGAACAAAGGTGGGAGGAACCGGTCATGCTCGCATACATGCGCTTAGCCGTGGGGCTGGCATTTGCGGCGCTCTCTGGCTTGGCGGCCACCCGGGCGCTGGCCGACGACACCGTGCGCATCGGCCTGCCGACGAAAGCCTATTGGCCGACCATCATCAGCGAGACGGCGGTCAGGCAGAAGCTCTTCGCCAAGGAAGGCATCAAGGCCGAGCTCACCGTCTACCGCGGCGGCGGGGAAGCCTTCGAAGGGCTTGCCGCCGGTGCGGCCGACGTGATCTTCGACGCACCCTCGCTGGTCGCCGCCGGTGTCACCAAGGGCATCCAGTCCAAGCTCGTCACCTGCGGTGCTTTGGCCTACTACGGCTGGCATCTCATGGTGCCGACCGGCTCGAAGATCACCAAGGTCTCCGAGCTCGACGGCAAGAAGGTCGGCATCACCTCGGCCGGCTCCGGCACGGACCTCCTGGCGCTTTGGACCATCCAGGACAGGAAGATCAACTTCACCCGCGTGCCCCTCGGCGGCGGCGGGCTGGTCCCCAACCTGCTCTCGGGCAACGTGGATGCCATCGTGCTCTACTCGCCGCTCTCCTTCCAGGTGATGCAATCGAAGCAGGCGGTTAGCCTGATCGATTACGGCACCGCGGTGCCCCCGCACCTCAACGGCGGCTGGATCGCGACCGATAAGATGATCAAGGACAAGCCGCAGCTCGTGCAACGGACGGTTAACGCGATTTATGGTGCGCTCGCCTATCTCCGAAATAACCGCGAGGCGGCGATCAAGATGATCGCCGAGATCGACGAGATTCCGCCGGCGGTCGCGGCGGCGGAGTATGAGGGCAATATCCTCAAGCTCTCGGCCGACGGCGAGATCAAGCGGGAGTGGGTGGCACGCGCGCTCGAGCTTGCAGCGCTCGGCGGCATGAAGGATCTCGCTCCTGCGGACCAGATCTTCGTCACCAGCTTCAAGCCGGTCCCGACCCGGCCCTGAGGGGGAGATGTGAGCCGGATCGGCCTCGTCCTGGCGCGAAGCGCCGTCGTCGCCGCCTTCCTCGCAGCCTGGGAGGTGCTGCCGCGCATCGGCGCCGTGAATGCGCGGCTGCTGCCGCCGCTTAGCACCACCGCGGCGATGCTCGTCGACATCCTCGGCCGTCCGGCGACGACGGGCGATCTTCTCACGACGATCGGCGAGATCCTCGTCGCCTTTGCGCTGGCGGTGCCGGTGGGGGCTGCGATCGGCATGCTGGTGGCGGAGAACGACTATGCCGGCCGCGTGCTCAAGCCGCTCTTCTTCTTCGTGCTCAGCATTCCGAAGTCGATCTTCCTGCCGCTCATGATCCTCGCTCTCGGCATCGGCTTCTGGCAGAAGGTCGCCTTTGGCATCTTCTCGACGATCTTCATCCTCATCATGGGCGCGACCGCCGCGGTCGAATCGGTGCGCGCGGATCACCTCCTGGTGGCGCGCGCCTGCGGCGCCGGGCGCCTCCAGACCGTGGCGCGCGTCTACGTGCCGAGCATGCTGCCCGTGCTGCTCGAGACCCTGCGCATCGCCATGATCTTCAACTTCACCGGCGTGATCCTCGCCGAGATGTACGCCTCGCGCACCGGCATCGGCCATCTCATCGCCAATTGGGGCGAGGACTTCATGATGCCGCAGCTTTACGCCAGCGTGCTGCTCGTGGCGCTGCTCGCGATCGCCTGCAACGAGACGATCCGCTGGCTCGAGACGCGGTTGAGCGCATGGCGAGCGTGACCGCACTCCGCGAGCGGGGCTCCGTCGAGGTCCAGGACGTGAGCCACGTCTATGCCGGACCCGGCGGCGAGGTGCCGGCGCTCGCCGGCATCTCGCTGGCGGTCGCTCCCGGCCGCTTCGTCGTCGTGGTGGGGCCGAGCGGCTGCGGCAAATCATCACTCCTGATGATGATGGCCGGCCTGCGGCGACCGATGGCGGGGACGGTCCTCTGCGACGGGCGCCCGATCCTCGACCCCGATCCCGACCGCGTCGGCGTGGTCTTCCAGGACGCCAGCCTGTTTCCCTGGCTGACCGCCGCTGACAATGTCGAATTTCCGCTCGCCATCCGTCGGCTGCCGCGGGAGGAGCGCCGCCGGCGCGCAGCGGAGATGCTGCGCCTCGTAGGTCTCGAAGGCTTCGACGGCCGCTACCCCCACGAGCTCTCCGGCGGCATGAAGCAGCGCGTCTCGATCGCCCGCGGGCTCGTCCAGGATCCGCCGGTCCTGCTCATGGACGAGCCCTTCGCGGCACTCGACGAGCAGACGCGCATGACCATGGGGCAGGAGCTGCTGCGCATCTGGTCGCAGACGAAAAAGACCGTGGTCTTCGTTACCCACAGCCTGACCGAGGCCGTCTATCTCGCCGACGAGGTGCTGGTGATGTCGCCGCGTCCTGGCCGCATCATCGACCGCATCGAGGTGGCGCTGGCCCGCCCGCGCACTTATGAAATGATGGCGAGCGACGCCTTCGGCCGGCTGCGCGACCGCATCTGGCGCCAGATCCGCTCGGCGGCATGAGACAGCCGATGCGCCTTTCCCCCGCCGCCGCGCGCTGGCTCATCGTCGCGATCCTGATCCTGCTCTGGGAGGCGCTGCCGCGCCTCGGGCTCGTGGCCGAGCTTTTCCTGCCGCCGCTCTCCTCGACCATCGCCGCCGCCGTTGCCGACTGGCGCGAATATGCCGCAGCACTCCTGGTGACGCTCTATGAGGTGGCGCTGGCCATGGTGATTGCCTGCGGCGGCGGCATCCTCGCAGGGGCTGCGGTCGGCGGCTTCGCCTTGACGCGCAACTTGCTGCTCCCGATTTTCTCGACGCTCTATGCCGTGCCGATCGTGATCCTCTATCCGGTGCTCACCGCCTGGCTCGGCATCGGCTCGGAATCGAAGATCGCCTTCGCCGGGGTCTACGGTTTCTTTCCCACCATGCTCGGCACCGCCGCCGGCATCCGCACCATCGACCCGCAGCTCCTCCTCGCCGCGCGCAGCATGGGGGCATCCTTTCCCCAGCGCCTGGCGCGGGTGATCATTCCCGCCTCGATCCCGACGGTGCTGGCGGGCTTGCGCTTGGGCGGCGCCCTCGTCATCATCGGCGTCGTCGTCTCGGAGATGCTGACGTCGACCGCCGGCATCGGATATCTCGTGACGCGCTACCGCACCATCCTCGACAGCACGCACGTCTTCGCCAGCGTGCTGCTCATCATCCTGCTGACAGTCGCCTTCAATGCGCTGGTGCGTGCCGTCGAGCGCCGCACCGTGATCTGGCAGACGGCGGGACGGCGCGGCGCCGGGGGCGGGGCGGAGATGACGCCGGCCGCGGTCGTCCCGGCCTCGGCCTGAGGCTTAGCGTGATACCGTGACAGCAAGAGGGAGTGCCGTTTCATGCCGCAGCGCATCTTGCCGACCACGGTGGTCGGCAGCTATCCGCAACCCGAGTGGCTGATCGACCGCGCCAAGCTCTCCAAGACGGTGCCGCGGGTGCGTATGACGGAGATCTGGCGCGTACCCGAACCCTATCTCGAGGAGGCGCAGGACGACGCCACGCTCCTCGCCATCCTCGACATGGAGCGCGCCGGGATCGACATCATCAGCGACGGCGAGATGCGCCGCGAGAGCTATTCCAACCGCTTCGCCACGGCGCTCGACGGGATCGACATCGCCAACCCCGGCACCATCGTCAGCCGCACCGGCCAGGCGACCCTGGTGCCGCGCGTGGTCGGCCGTATCCGCCGGCGCTACGCGGTCGAGCTGCGCGACATGGAGTTCCTCCGCCGCAACACCGAGCGCCTGGCCAAGATCACCCTCCCGGGACCCTTCACCATGGCGCAGCAGGCGAAGAACGAGTTCTATCGCGACGACGAGGAGATGGCGCTGGACTTCGCCGCGGCGGTGAACGCGGAGGCGAGGGACCTCGAGGCCGCCGGCGCCGACGTGATCCAGCTCGACGAGCCCTGGCTGCGCAACGACCCCGAAGCGGCCAAGCGCTACGCGGTGAAGGCGATCGACCGGGCCCTCGCGGGGCTCAAGACGACCACCGCCGTGCATCTCTGCTTCGGCTACGCCCAGCTCGTGGGCGACAACAAGCCGAGCGCCTATTCCTTCCTGCCGCAGCTCGCCGACAGTACCGCCAAGCAGATCTCGATCGAGGCCGCCCAGCCCAAGCTCGACCTCGGCGTGCTCGACGAGCTCGCCGGCAAGACCATCATCTTGGGCGTGCTCAATTTAGGCGATCCCGCGGTCGAGAGCGCCGAGACCGTCGCCGCGCGCATCCGCGCGGCCCTCAAGCACGCGCCCGCCGAGCGCCTCATCCCGGCCCCCGACTGCGGCATGAAATACCTCCCGCGCGCCACCGCCTTCGGCAAGCTCAAGGCCCTCGGCGAGGGTGCTGCGACCGTGCGGCGGGAGGTTGGATAGAGAGAGAGACGGCAGGTGCGGCAAGAGGCAGCGTCAAACAAGCGCCCAGCGAGTGGGCTTCATCTCTTGGTACGCCCGCACCCTTTCCCCCTCGCGCTGCCGCGGCGTCGGGCAGATCGCCCGGACATCTTGCGGATGACCGCCGTGTTGGGCGCCGGATTTGCGCCATAAAACCCGGACCTTTTGCAGGGCGAGAGTCTTTTGATGGCACCTTGCAGCGGTGCCGCCAGCGTGCGGGCCCGTCCGGAGTTGAAGGAATACCTGACGCGCCACCGACGTGGTCAGATGGCTCAAGATGACCCACAGCGGACCTTCTCGCTCAGCGCGCCAGCATGGCCAATACCTTACGCGACTTCACGTTGGTCGCCTTGACGCCAAATTGTGAACGTCCCAGCGCGCAGCCGCGATCTAGCGTCGCACGTGCGCTGCGCATCTCTCGACACGCCTAGTTTTCTGCGCCATCATTCCCAGCAATCACAACGCGACACAACTCGTCGTGACGGCGCTTTGTTGACGACCGAGGGGCGGCAGAGATGGGGAGTGAGCCTCGCCCACGACAGCTCACGCGAGTGCTTGTGGCAGCGCTGTGCGCCGCGGTCACGTTCGCGCCCACCGCATGGGGAGCGGATGCCACGCAGTGCACGGAGGACAGCCCGCTCGGCGCCTGGATACGCTTTCAGACCGACTACCACGTCCAACCCCGCCTCCCTGGCGCTACCGGCTGTGATGTGACCTTCCAGCAATATCTGCGGCTCGACATGCTGCAAACGGGACCGAAGTTCACGCGCACCACAATCGAGGCGACGATCCCGCCATCGCTCACAGGCTCGGCCCGCGATAATTTGGTCCAGCAAATGCTGAACCAGTTTGGCAAGAAAGCGCTGATCGAGCGCTATCATGTCACCCGGATTCGTTTTCAGATCCGCAGGAACGAATGCGTCAAAACCCCAGGCGGCACCGATACCATCACCGGCCTTAAACCTCTTTGGATCTCCGGAACCGTTGTGCTGGGGGAGGATTCGCCGGTGGGATTTCGCGAGGTGCGGAACCCGGTGGGTTCTCTGAGTTTCGACCCGTTCGGTCCTGAGATCGACAGCCACGGAACCCTCTGGGAAGACGACCTCGTCAAACGAGCGGTGGTCCCCTCCTACAGAGGCGGGTTTCATTGCGAACCCTGCACCACTGCCGAAGTGGACGCGTACAAGGCAGTGCACGCGGCGGATGATATGGCGCAAGGGCAAGACTCGGGGCCAATGGGTGACTATCGTTCTGCCACGTTCGAGACCCTGGAACCGGCCTTTCCACCGCTGCCGCAGGTTCTGCCCACGACGGCGTCCCACGGGACGTCCACGCCTTACGGGATAGAATCGAGCGGTTGTCCGAGCGTCAGGTGTTTTCTGGTCGAGCCGACAAAGTGCTTCAAGAGGGAGCAACCCCAGCTCAGCGAGTGCGTCGCCAATCCCTCTAAATATTCTGTCATCCCCTTCGAGGGCAAAAGCGACTGGCGTGGTGAGACGCCGCTTGCCCCAGGCGTCGCCCCGATGGCCATAGGCGCTGGCTGGTACCGCTCCTCCAAGATCGCGTGGAAGATCTGCTGCGGCTGCGCGCAGATCGGCGGCACCCATCACTGAGGAGCATGCAATGAACCGGAAATGCCGCGGTGGCGGCCGGGGGGCAAAGCAGCGCCAAGGCCATCCGCCAATGCTGCCGCTGCTACTCGCCGGCTCGATCGCCGCTGCCGTCATCGCACCTTGGCGCGCTGTCGCCACTGAGCCGACCCCGGCGGTCGCCGATTCCGACTTGGAGCGGCAGAGTAAGGTAGCAGAAGCCTACAACCGCGGCGTCGAGCGGGGCGCTGCCGGAGACTGGGACGCCGCCCTTTCTCCATCGCCGCTTGTCCCGCTCGCTGGTCGCTTCCGCCGCGGATGCTGTGCGAATTGATGGCGCGAAAGACACAAGCTGTCGAGAGGAGCAAAGAATGCAGGGGGCAAATCGCCCGTGCTGAGTGCACGAGGATAAGCCACTTTCACACGTGGAATCTGCTATATTTATGGTATCCATTTCCTGGCCTCCGCCTAAATGCCCCCATCATCCCTTACGTTCGGACCGATACTTCTGGGGATTCGAGATGCGAAGGGCTGACATCAAGTCCGTGCTACAAATCGTTGCGGCTCTATTGCTCTGCTTGCCGACGCTGGCTCAAACACCGCAAAAGCCAGTCGATCTGAATGGCACATGGACTACGGACGACAAGCAGATGATTCTGGTGCAACAGAATGGCACTGCAGTCACCACGACTTTTAAGGCCGGTCGCCAAGAATGCAAGTATGGCGGCGGGCGGGCGAAGCTGATCGTACAAGGAACTCTCTCGGAAAGCGTGCTTTCCGGCTACTACATGGCCTGTGCCACGAGCGAACAGCTAGTGAAGGACTGCAAGGCCAAACCCGATTACCTCACCAAATTTACAGCGACGGTAAGTGCGGACGGCAAGAGCATAAGCGGCAAGTATCTCGCGGACGGTTGGGGATATACAGAGAAGGGCGCGCATTGGACTGACTGCCATGCCGATGTGGACTATGAGGCCTGGCTCGATTTCAGTCTACGAAAATGCGGCGCAATGACGCTCGACTCTCCCGACAACTTCAAGATTACTTCTGATCCTCGAATGCCGGTCATAAATGCGGAGATCACCGATGCTCCCGGGGGCAAGGTGAGCTGGGAATCGCAGATCAAATTTACCGCCCCCACAATTAGCTGTAGCGGCGGTCCAGATTTCGATAGCGATATGGTAACGGGCAACGGCCCCAAGTTCTCCCCCGACTTCGGCAATTTCTACGGCGGCACTCTTAAGGTGACTGCGACGAGCGAGTGCGGAAAGGAGAGTCAAGACAAGCAAGTTTTGGGAACCGATCCCGGGAAATCCGCGATCCAAGCCGCGCTTGGCAGCGCTTCGCCGCCATTCGATCCGGACGATCTGAAGCGCATCGCCTGCAATGAAAGCGGGCAGTGCCAGTTTCGTGGCAGCGGCGATCCCTTATTTGGAAAGAATGGCGACGCCGGAATCATGCAGATCTGTTACGCACGCAAAGCTGCTGACATCTGGAACTGGCAAGCCAACATCGCCACAGGCAAGGCAATCCTTCAAGCTGCATTGGCATTTTCGAAAAAGATTCCCGCCCTTGTCAGAACAAAGACGGTCAGAGGACAAGGTCCTTTTCCCGATGCTACGGATTTCACTTCCGATCAAGCGAGGCTAGAAGCTATCAAGCGGTATAATGCAGGATTTGGTTCTAACAGCGGCTATTGGCAATGGGACCCGGTAAGCAAGGAATGGGTGGCCAACCCACAGGGAGGAATCGTCGACTACGTAAATTTGGTCCTTTCGAAATCCCCCACCTGTCCAGGGCCATGTGCGGTGCCATGAGCGCGAGAAGACGATCGGGATTCATCGTGCTGCTGATCGCCGCCCTCTTCATTGCGGCTGCAGGATACGGATGCAGCGCCGCCCGAGAATATATCTACGTATTTTCGCCGAGCGGAGCCTTCATCAAGATTGCCTCTGACACACTTTCCGTCGTGGCGCAGGGTGACCTCCACAGCGAAGGCATAACCGAAATTGATGGCATTATCGCCGACCCCGAGCGCCGCGAACTATTCATTGAGACATCACGTGCGTGGTCCGCGAGCGCAACCGGCCCTACGTCGGGAGTTGCAGTCTTGCGCCTAAAAATGGAGAATCAGCAAAGCGCCTTGCGACTTTTTCATAGGATTCCGCCGCCTCCAGGAAAGACGGACCTCACAGGAGCGATCGTCATCGGCGGCCCAAATCGCATGTTGGCCACGTCGTGGAGCGAAGACCAAGCGGGGACAAACGAAGCAACCTTCGTTATTAGGGAGAACGACGAATTCCACGAACCGAAAACGAGCGAGGACTTTCAAATCGGCACCGGTACTTGCGCTTCCAGCGACGGCTCTCATCTTTTCTCGTTTTCGATTGCGGCACCTACGGAGATTCGCACTCTCGATCTAAGGGACCTATCGGTGCACAAAGTGTCGCTTCCCGCGGACCAGCTGAAAGCGATCTCACCGATACTGGTGATCAGCGGCGGCGCGGGTTGTCGTATCCTGATCGTAGGTGCTGCGCCGGACGGCTCCAGCGACAGCGTGCCGGGGCGCATTTACGATCTTGAGCGGCAGACGATCGTGGAGAATTTGGAACTGCCGAAACTCGGGCAGTTTTTCCTCGCATCCAGTGGCACGCTGGTGCTCGTCAACGAGCGAAAGCTGGTGCAAAACTTGCTTCCAACCGGTCAAACGGTGGGGGTCCGCTACGAGAATACTGGGCAATTAAAAATCCTCGACGCCGCTACCGGAAAACGGACCGCTGAGCTCAAAATGCCAGAGGGCGGAACAATAGCCGCAAGCGAAGACGCCAATGCGTACTACCTCTCAAAAGGGTCGCTGTCGGTGGTGGACCTCAAATCCGGCAATGTTCGCGGAACGATTCCTGTCCCATTCACCAACGGATTTGTGGCATTCCAACGCGAAAATGACTAAGGCGGGCTAGCTGATAACTTCTATCTCGACGAGCGCCATTGTTTGACTGGTATGAAGTTGGCATGGCAGCTAGTAATTAGCTACCGAGACTGGCGCCCCCGTTCCATATAAACTGCCAGCCTTGCGGCTAAAGGCTCATTTTGGTGTGGGCCACGGGTCTGCTTTTGGCACCTTGCGGCGGCTCCATGAGCATGAAGGTGCGTCCGGAGTTGAAGGAATAGCCGCTACGCCACCGCTGCTCGGCAGTGAACCGGCAGCCAAGCGGCCGTCGGATTGAAAAATTTTGACCATTAGTCTAATGTTCCATATCCTAGCATGTGCAGGAAGCAGCTCACAACCAAAGCGAGGGGGGGCGCATCATGCGAGCGATCATTGCGGTGTTGATGGGCATCTTTTCGGCGACGGCACTGGCCTTGGCCGCGGAGCCAATCGCCACGACCGACGGTGAAACGCCCGGCTTGAGCCTCCAGGTCCAAGAGCTCAAGGTGAGCAACGGGACGGCGATGCTGAGGTTCACCATCGTCAATGACAGCTCCGGCGTGTTCGACCCAAGTACGCTGGCCGACAAGACCGCCGCCAAGCCCGACTATAGCTCCATCAGCGGCGTTTATCTCGTCGATACGGCGCACAAGAAAAAATATCTTGTCGTGTTGGACAGCGACAGCCACTGTTTGTGCAGCCGAGAAAGCCAAAACATCCAATCGAAGTCGGGCGCCAACCTGTGGGCCAAGTTCCCGGCCCCCCCGGACGACGTACAAAAGATCGGCGTGGTGGTGCCGCACTTCGTGCCGCTCGACGACGTGCCGATTTCTCGGTGAGCGCGATTTTCATGCGTCGCGCTCTGTTGCTCGCCTGTATTTTTTTTTGCGGAGCGGCGCTGGCCGACGCGAGCGCGCAGACCGCCATCGGGCTTGACGGTCGCATCCTCGGTCTCGAAGGCCGCGTCGTCGATCTCGTTTACGCGATCGAAGACCTGCGCATGACCACGGAGGACATCGGCGGCAAGACGCAAGACCTCCAGGTGAAGGAGACCGCCACCGAGATCCGCATCGAGCTCGCGGCGGACGTACTCTTTGACTTCGACAAGGCGACGATCAAGCCCGAGGCGGCGAACGCCCTCCACAACGTCGCCGAGATCGTCAGGGACAAGGGCAAGGGGCGTAGCGTGCGTATCGAGGGGCATACCGACGGCAAGGGCAGTGCTTCCTATAATCAGAAGCTATCCGAGCGCCGCGCCGAATCGGTGAAACAGTGGCTCGCCCAGAAGGAAGGCCTGGGCCAGGTCAAGATGACGACGCAAGGCTTCGGCATGTCGAGGCCGGTCGCCCCCAACACCAAGCCCGATGGGTCAGACGATCCCGAGGGCCGCCAGAAAAACCGACGCGTGGAGATCGTGCTGGCCAAGTGAGGCCGATGCTACGTCGAAGGCGGTATGGTCTGGCGCTGTTCTTGGCATTTATGACCGCTGGGAGCGCAGCGTCCTGGTGATTGGGGGCAGGCATGGCGGCGAACGGCGGTCCCCCCGACTGGGTTCTACCTCTCATCGGGGCGGGCGCCTTGATCATTGCCGGCGGCCTCGGCGCCGGCGTTTGGCGTCTGCGCAAGAAGGCGACGGCCAGCAAGACCTGGCCGACAGTGGAGGGCACGATCATCTCGTCCGAGATCGTGGCGAAGACCGAGCAGCGCGAGGCCTCGAGCTTCCCCTCCGACTCCTCCGAATCTTCCATCGTGATCGGCGGGAGCACGGTGAGGTACGTCTATACTGCGGCGGTGCGCTACCGCTATGCGGTCGGCAGCAGCGACTATGAGAGCGATCATATCCAGTGGGGCGGACAGGTCTC
>Ga0187784_10004307_pt1 | contig 11505 bp, 10 predicted proteins | sample 1015_SJ02_MP15_2_FD_132964 | JGI IMG/M metagenome (GOLD analysis project Ga0187784, IMG submission 132964) | Tropical peat soil microbial communities from peatlands in Department of Meta, Colombia - 1015_SJ02_MP15_20_MG | ecosystem: Environmental > Terrestrial > Soil > Wetlands > Peat | place... | reverse complement strand
TGCCACGTTCGTAGAGATGCAGAATGCGCTTGCGCAGGGGAATCGGGATGGCTCGCATGAGCCCACTCTGCCACAGGTCAACGAGTTTTGCAAGCTACATAATTAATGGAAATGCTCTAGCCCATATTCTCTCGAGACAAAGCGTTCCCATTGCTCAGACACAGCATCACATTGTCATCCTGAGGGGCGCGTCGTGAGCGCCCCGAAGGATCTCAACTGGCACACCGCGAACAATTTTGATGTGGGGTCCGTCGGCGAACTCCGGTTTTGGGAGTCCGGTGGACTCCGCCGGAGTCTTACGATTCGCGGGGCTTATTTCAAAAGGCGCATTGCCGGACCTCCGAGAGTTGTGGGAAACTCTGGACCACGATGCGCAAAATTGCACAGAATGCCCGTACATCCAGAGGATGATGAGCACATCTCCAACCAGCGCCGGGGATTCCACTTCGCTTCGAGGAAGATGGCCAATCGCATTCTTGCTGGCGTTTGGCGTGATCGTCAATTTTTTCGACCGCATCAATCTGGCGGTGTCCCAGGAAGCCCTGCATGCCTCCTTCGGCCTCACGCTGATTTCGTTCGGCTATTTGTCCAGCGCCTTCAGTTGGAGTTATGCGGCGATGCAGGTGCCCGCGGGATTGCTGCTGGACCGGCTGGGGGTGCGCCGCGTCGGCAGGATTACCACATTTTTGTGGAGCGTGGCGTCGTTTTGCGCGGCGCTCTCGACGGGGCTGGCCGGGCTATTTGCGGCGAGGCTGCTTCTCGGTGTTGCGGAATCGCCCACATTTCCGGCAAACGCCAAAGCCATCGGCCTTTGGTTTCAGGAACGCGAGAGAAGCCTGGCCATCGCTGTCACCGACTCGGCGGCAAAGCTTTCCTCGGCGATTGGCGTGCCGCTCATTGGCATATTGCTGCTGCATTTTGGCTGGCGGTGGAGTTTCGCCGCCACCGGCTTCATCAGCCTGATTTATTTTGCGCTGTTCTGCCGGGTCTACCGCGATCCAGTGGATGGACACAGCCCGCTGGATGAACAGCCCGCATCCCATGCCCAAGGAAACGAGCGACACAACATTCCGGCGCGCGCGGCGCAGAAAACCTCGTTGGGATATTTGTTGCTGCAGCCGAAGGTGTTTGGCCTGGCCATCGGCTGGGGGGCCTACAACTACAGCTTTTTTCTGCTGCTGACCTGGCTGCCCAGCTATCTTTCCGTTTCCCTGCACGTGGATCTGCTCCACTCCGTGTTTTATACCAGCGTGCCGTGGCTGTTTGCCGCGATCGCGGATTTTGTTGTGGGCGGATGGCTCGTAGACTTCCTGATCCAGCGCGGCTGGAACGCTGCGCGCGTGCGCCAAACGGTCCTGCTGTTTGGCACCAGCCTGGGCCTGGCGATCTGGGGAGCCGGCCACGCGCACTCGCCCGCCGCTGCGCTGGTGTGGATTAGCATCGCGCTGGGAGGCTTGGCCGCGGCTGCCCCGGTGGCGTGGACCGTGCCATCGCTGATTGCGTCGCAGGGAAGTGTGGGAACAGTGGGCGGCCTGGCAAATTTCTGCGGACAACTTTCCGCCATTTCCGCGCCCATCGTCACCGGCTACATCGTCTCCGCAACGCATTCGTTCGCCGCCGCCTTCGCTGTTGCCACCGTAATTTTGCTTCTCGGCATTGCCAGCTATGCCTTGCTACTGGGGCGCATGGAGCGCATTCCAGATCCTCCTGTGGCGTCCTAAGGGTCAATGGACGGAACACCGTCTTTTCCATGGCACTTCTCCCAGCGCTGTCGGGTTATCATAGGTAACGAACGATCATGGCCGCCACCAATCCGCCGTTCCACCTCATCCTGATTATCCACGCGCACCAACCGGCCGGAAATTTCGAGCACGTTCTTGAGGAGTGCTACGAACACTCCTACCTGGCGTTCCTCTCGCTTCTGGAAAAGCATCCCCACATTCGCGCGGGCTTACACTACTCCGGATCGCTGCTCCTGTGGATTGAAAAGCACCATCTTGAATATTTCGACCGCCTGCGCCGCATGGTTGCTTCCGGCCAGATTGAGCTGATCGGCGGCGGATTCTACGAACCGATTTTGATCACCATCCCGGAGGCAGATCAAAAAGAGCAGCTCGCGCGCCTGGCCGATTACCTGGAACACCATTTTGGCAAGCGGCCCACGGGAGCTTGGCTTGCGGAACGCATTTGGGAGCCGCAATTGCCGTCGGCGCTGGCTGCGGCCAATGTCGGTTACACGCTTGTGGATGATTTGCCCTTTCTCGCCGCGGGCTTCGAACCCGAAGAACTCTACGGCCCGTACATTGCCGAGGATTGCGGCAAGTCCGTCTGGCTTTTCCCGGGGCTGAAGGAGTTGCGTTACCTCATACCCTTCCGCCTGGTCGAGGAATCCATCGCCTATTTCAAAAAAGCCGCCCAGGTGCGTCCCGGCGGCGCGGCCGCCTTTGGCGACGACATGGAAAAGTTCGGCGTGTGGCCGGGGACCTTCGCGCATTGCTATGAGGCCGGCTGGCTGGAGAGATTTTTCAAGGCGCTGGACGAAAACGCATCGTGGCTGAAGATATGCACGCCCAGCGAATACATCGCCTCTCATGTTCCGCTGGGGCGCGCCGATCTTCCCTCAGCTTCTTACGCGGAGATGATGGAGTGGGTGCTGCCCACCGAAACACGCTTGCGCTATTTCGCTCTGCATAAGGAATTTGCGGGGCGTCCGGACCTGCTCTCCTTTCTTCGCGGCGGCTCGTGGCGCGGATTCTTCCGCAAATATTCGGAATCCAATCTGCTGCACAAGAAAATGCTGCGGGTTTCGGCTTGTGTCGCCTCTGTGCCTTCGCGGCGCTCCAGCACTGAACATTCTTCGCAGTTGCAGGAAGCCCGCGACCTGATGCTTCGCGGGCAGGGAAATGACGCTTACTGGCACGGCGTGTTCGGCGGGCTCTACGCGCCGCATCTGCGAACCGAAATTTGGCGCAAGCTCATTCGCGCGGAATCGCTGGCTGACCAGCTCACGCCCGGCGGGCTTCTGCCGCGCGTGGAAATGCTCGATTACGATGCCGATGGTGCGCCAGAGCTCCTCTTCACGGCGCCCGAATACCAGGCGCTTCTGAAGCCCTCCGATGGCGCAACGCTCGCGGCATTCGATTTCCGCCCGGCTTCTGCGACGCTCATCAATTCCCTCATGCGGCGCCGCGAGGCTTATCACACGCGGCTCCGGGAAGCCGCCAGCGCACCATCGCAAGGTGGGGCCGTCTCCATCCATGACCAGGTCCACGTGAAGGAGCCGAACCTCGAACGATTCCTCCGCTACGACCGCTTCGCTCGCCATTCTTTCCGTCTTTTGCTGTTCGAGCCTTGGCGCACGCCGGCGGATTACGAGACGCTGCAACTCAACGAAGTGGCCAGAATCGCCGCGGGCGCGTTCCAGGTGCGAAATTCTTCGGCCAACCACGCCAATCTCGTGTTCGAGCGGGAACTGGCGGAATTCGCAGCCAATCCCGCCGATCCACCGGTTCTCAAGGTGACCAAAAATTTTCTCTTTGGCCCGGCGGCGCAGGGCTGCGAAGTGAGCTGCGAAGTGATGCTGTCGCTGACCGCGCCCTTGGGCAGAGCGCTTCTTTTCGGCTTGGAATCGGTGATCAATTTTCTTGCCCCGGCGGACCCAGACCGCTTCTTCGTTACTCCGGCGGGCCCGCAGTATCTCAGGTTCTCGGGCGTGTTGCCCGCGCCGCATCTCCAGATCGAGGATGGCTGGCAGCGCGTCCGCGTCAACCTGCATGCTTCGAACGCCGAAAGTTTCTGGGTGGCGCCAATCGAGACCGTGTCCGAATCCGAGGGTGGCTTCGAGCGCGTTTATCAGGGTTCGCAGATTCTTGCGGTGTGGCGCCCGAATTTTACGGTGCAAACTTCCTTCTCCGCGCGCCTGCTCTGGCGCGTGGAATCCCTCTAGCGGTCTCTCATAAAATTGAAATCCCTCTTGGCCAACTCTCTGCTGGCCACGCCATGTTCTAGTCCGCATTTCTCGCCACAAGATCCTCACTCACGACAATCCCCTGTAGCGGCCGCCTTCTGAGGCGGGCGCCTTTCGCTTTTGCATAATCGCATAGCGTGTCTGATACTTCGATTACCAACCAGCGCCGGAGGCGCGCAAGAAGTTAGCCCAGCCCGCCTGCCCTGAGCGCAGCCAAACGGTGAGGACTGGGTTCGATCGAGGAGATTCGACAGTAGCGCCGTAGGCGCGACACCTTTCCTGTCCACCGAGTCCAGTCATTCCGCCTGCCCTGAGCGATGTCGAAGGAACCGGCGCGGCCCGATTTCCTCTTCTGCGCCGTTTTCTGGCGTGTCGGGCCGCGCAGCAGAGGAATCTCTCTTCGACGTCGGATTTCAAGCCGATCCGCCGTTGCATTACCGCAAACATGCCGCGGCGGGGTATTCTCTTTTATCGTGAGACACCGCCTCTCCCAGCTCGCCCAATCGCTCATGCTTATCTTCGTATTCGCGCTTTGCCTGCGGTGTGCTTTCCTTTTCCACCAGGCCCGGTTAATTCCTGCGCAAGCGCTGGCCCTGGTGCCGTTTCAGAATGAGGTCGGCAATGTTGCGGACTCGCTGGCACACGGCCAGGGTTTCTGCTGTTTGTTCCGCCAGCCGACCGGGCCGACAGCGTGGCTCGCTCCGGTTTATCCGCTCCTGATTGCGGCGATCTTCAAGCTGTTCGGCAGCTTCACCGTAGCTTCCCTTTATGCGGCTGCCTTGATGAACAGCGTGTTTTCCGCTCTTGCGTGCATCCCGCTCTTCCATGCGGGCAAGCGCATCGCAGGCGTGGGAGTTGCCGCAGCCGCCTGTTGGGTCTGGGCTATCTTTCCCAGCGGTGTGATGATGCCATTTGAATGGATTTGGGATACTTCGCTCTCCGCGCTGCTGGCGGCCGCGCTGCTCTGGGCCACGCTGTATGTTGCGGATAGCCGGCGCGCGCGTGATTTTGCGTTCTATGGGCTGCTCTGGGGAGTATCGCTGCTGACGAATCCCAGCCTGGGAGCACTCTTGCCATTCCTCCTGGGTTGGCTGGCCTACCGTCAATTCCGCCGCGGATGCTTTCGGCTGGCGCCCCTGGTGGCCGTGCTTGCCGTGCTTTTTGCCTGCTGCGCTCCCTGGACGATCCGCAATGCCGTGCAATTTCATCGCCTCATTCCGTTGCGTTCCAATTTTCCTTACGAATTGTGGTCCGGGAACAATGAAATCTTCGACGAGCATTCGCGCACCGTGAACCGCATCACGCGCTACGAGCAGACGCACCGCTATGCGCAACTCGGCGAGAACGCATTTCTCGACGAAAAATGGCAGAAGGCCACGCAGTTCATTCGCAACCATCCGGCGTTGTATGCGCAGCTTTTCGGCCGCCGCGTCGCAGCAACGTGGCTGGGTGTGGAATCGCCGTGGCAGCTTTTTTCCCGGTCAGACTCGCTGCTCGTGCGCGCCGTACTCATTTGGAACGCCATGACGCTGCTCGGCACAATTGGCGGTCTCCTGCGTCTATTCGCATCACGCAACCCCTTCTTTTTTTCCGTGGCGGTGTTTCCGTTGGTGTTTCCTATCACCTTCTACATCGCGCACACTTCTCTTCGCCACCGTCACCCTTGCGATCCGATTATCGCGTTGTTGGTGGCCATGGCCCTCCTGGGCGCCCGTTTGCCGCCCGGCGAGCGGGTTTCGCCCGCCACTTCGGCTGGAGAGTTAGCGTCCTGAGTTGCAAATTCGCTGAATACATAAGCATGTCATTCCGAGCGCAGCGAGGAATCTGCTTTTTCTGCCGGCTGAAACAAAAGCAGATTCTTCGGGACCCGCGCAGCGCGGGACCCTCGGAATGACATAGACAGTGCAGTGACACGTGCATATCATTTCTGACTCAGGACACTGGCTCGGCGTCGCGCCTTGCTGCCGCCTGAGGGCTTTGTTACAGTTTGGATTCACGGCCTGGAGCGAATCATGAGCATCTCCAAAGAACTTCTGGACATCCTCGTATGTCCTGTCTGCAAGCAGCCGGTCCATCTTCTGCCCGATGAATCCGGTCTGAAGTGCGCAGCGTGTAAGCGCGTCTATCCGGTGCGCGATGATATTCCCGTGATGCTGCCGGAAGAAGCCACGGTCGCGCCGGAATAATCTTCGCCACGGAAAAGAGACGCATGTCCACCGATTTTGCCAACTCCATTCCTCGCCTTACACGACTTCTGCCGCGCTTCCGCAAAATGCGCATCGGCGTGCTTGGCGATCTCATGCTGGATCGCTACCTCTGGGGCACAGCCAACCGGTTATCGCCGGAAGCGGCGGTGCCCGTGGTGGATTTTGTGTCGCTATCGGATTGCCTGGGAGGCGCGGGCAACGTCGCCGCCAATCTTGCGGCACTTGGCGCGCGCGTCGAGGTCTTCGGAGTTGTGGGCGGCGCCAAGAGTTCGGAAAAACAGGGCCGCCAAAAGTTGCGGGATGACGAAGCGGGCAGTGCGCTGCGTGCCTGTTTGCGCACGGCGAAGATCGGCGGACGTGGCGTATTGGCCGATGCGCACCGTGTAACCACCGTAAAGACGCGCGTCATCGCCCGCCACCAGCAGATCGTGCGCATTGATCACGAGCGCCGCGATGCCCTCGCGCCGGAAACGGAAGAGAAACTCTTCCGCTTGTTGCTGTCGTCCCTGCAGCAGCTTGACGCGCTGGTTCTTTCCGACTACGACAAGGGGCTCATCAATGATGGCTTTGCGGAGCGCGTCCTGAGTGCTTGCCATAAAGAGAACGTCCCTGTCTTCGTCAGGCCGAAGAAATCGCGCAGGTGCGCGTACCCGGGAGCCCGCGTAGTTGTGTGCAACACCACGGAAGCCGGCTTTTACGTCACGCGAGAACTCAGGGACGAACATACGGACGAGCAATCCGTCGAGGAAGCGGGCCGCGCGCTGCTGCCGCATTTCGGCAGTGCTGCCGTCGTGATCACGCGTGGTCCAAAAGGAATGAGTATCTTCGAGGAAGCTTCGCCGCGCCACTTGCACATTCCCGCGACGAGCTTTGAGGTGACCTACGCGCGCATCGGCCAGCCGGGCATGGCGCGCGGCGCCACGGGCCGCCAGGTGTTCGATGTGACTGGCGCGGGAGACACCGTGCTCAGCACGCTGGCTCTGGCAGTTGCGGCGGGCGCTTCACTGGCTGATGCGGCGTTTCTGGCGAACACTGCGGCTGGCGTCGTGGTCGGCAAACTCGGCACGGCGAGCGTCAGCTCCAAGGAACTGGCGGCCGCGCTCGGCGAGCTTCAAGAATAGTTTGCAGTTTTTGAGCTTTTGGCCCCTGCGGATGTAATGCTCAGTTTGTCATTCCGAGCCTGCCTGCGGTAGGCAGGGCAGGCAGGCGGAGCGAGGAATCTGCTTTTCCCTTGCGCGAAGCAGAACACTACTTCCCCGCCCACCAATCGCCGCCGCAAGAATCAATACGGCACAGGAAAGCTGAGCGACTTATCCCCGGGACTCACCCAAATCGTGACCACCTTGGTCTTCATGCTTTTTTCGCCGTCGCCGGGTTGCGGCATTGGTGTATAGGGACTGATGGCCACGTTCACCGCGATGGACGCGCTTTCTCGCACCGCCTTCGCGTCCATGATCCTGTAACTTCTCACCGGCCCGTAATACCCGTTTGTTCCCCAGTCGGCCAGAAAATCATTCATGGTGTAGCTGGAAGAGGGCTTCCAAAGCGCATAGGCCTTGGCGGTATCGCCGGCGGTCAGCGCGGCAAAGAATTGGCCGGCCGTTTTCTTCTCGGGGTAGTAGCGGAATGTAAACCACAGCGCGATGACCACAGCCAACGCAACGGCGATGATGGTGATCTTCAACACATAATGTTTCTTCGGTATTTCAGCAGGTGGTTCAAGTAGTGACATCGCGAGTTCTCCCGCCTGCGAGCGTCAGAGTGGCCGGTCCCGGTGCAAGCAAGTCCCGGCAAGAGAACTTTAACAAGAGAGGCGCCTTGCCGCAAATCGCTTCTTTCTCAAATCTCTTCTCTCTGTAAGTTGCGTTTCGCTGCCGCGGGGTTTTTCAGAGAATTGCGATAGCGTCATTTTCATTCCAAAATAGAATCGCTACATCGCCAGGTTCAATTCAGGCCGTCAGCGCGCCCCCAGAACCTTCCGGAAGTTCGATGGCGTATTTGGTGCGGGCCTTTTCGCGGTGCATCTCGAGCGCCAGCTCGATCAGCCTATCAATCAGCTCGCGAAAACCGATCCCGCTGGCTTCCCACAGTTTGGGATACATGCTGATCGAGGTGAAACCGGGAATCGTGTTGGCCTCGCTGAACAGGATCTTGCCGCCCACTTTCTCCAGGAAGAAATCCACGCGGGCCATGCCGCAAAGCTCCAGCGTGCGGAACGCCTCAATCGCCAGGGTCTGGAATTTCTTCACTTGCGCGGGCTTCAACTCCGCGGGAATCAGCAGCCGCGTGCCATCCTCCAGATACTTCGCGGTGTAATCGTAGAATTCGCGGTGCGGCACAATTTCGCCCGGCACGGATGCCTGCGGATCGTGATTGCCCAGCACGGAGACTTCAATCTCCCGCCCGGTGATGGCCTTTTCCACCATGATCTTCATGCCGTATTCGGCGGCAAGATTCATCGCCGGCGCCAGCTCCTCGGCGGAATGCACCTTGCTCATCCCGACCGATGAGCCCAGCGAGGCGGGCTTCACGAATACGGGATACGCAAACCTCTCCGCGATCGCAGCTTGCACCGCATCCGGCTCTTTTTCCCACTGCCAGCGCGGCACGGCCATCCAGGGCACCACAGGAATGCCGGCGTTGTGGCAAAGGCGCTTGGCTACGTCCTTATCCATGGCGATGGCGGAGCCGAGAACGCTCGCGCCCACATACGGGAGCCCGGCCAGTTCCAGCATGCCTTGAATCGTGCCGTCTTCGCCAAACGTGCCGTGCATCACGGGGAACATCACGTCGAAGCGCTGTGCGCCCGCGCCGCGGTCCAACGGCACCAGCGCGGCCTCCGTGGGATCTGCGGTCAGCATCACGCGCCGCCCGCTCTTCAGGATGTCCGGAAGCATTTTGGCGGCGCCTTCGCCGACCAGCCAGTGGCCGTCCTTGGCGATGCCGATGGGCACGGGCTCGTATTTGTCCAGGTCGAGTCCGCGAATCACGCTGGCGGCGGAGGCCAGCGAAACCTCGTGTTCACCGGAGCGCCCTCCAAAGAGCACGCCAACGCGCAGTCGTTTTTTTTCAGGGGTCACGGGTCGTTCCTATTCCGCTGGGCTGGAGAAGCGGTTGATTGGGCTCAGTGTCATTTATAAGTGGAAACGCCCCAAAAGGGTAGTCGAGTAGCGCCTGCGTTGCCGAAACGCCAATGGCTCGTTCTCGGATGCTCGGCCTACAGTCCACAGTTGACAGTTTACAGTTCAAGGCGTTGCCCTTAGTGGCACAGGCATTCTTGCCTGGGCTTTCTTTTGTCGCGCATGAAAATGTCGGCGCGCCGACAATATAAGTATTCATATACTTTAGCATATAGTTAACATAGTGGAAGAAAACAAAGGAGTTATCGGCGAGCGCATCTTGTGGCGGATACCCCCTCCCCCCTGTTTTTGCGTAAGTGCGGGAATAATTGGACTTACGGGAGAATGGCTCGTAAGTGCGGGAATGGTTAGAGTTAGTGGCGAGTGATGAGTGGCGAGTGGCGAGCGAGAATTCAGGGAAGAGAGGAAGGATATTCACCACAGAGAGCACAGAGTTGCCGCAGAGGGAAGGGAGAAGAAAAGCCGTACCTGTCGAGTGGCTAGTGGCAAGCAAAAGACCGGAGATGCAAGAAAAATAGATTAACGCAGGGGACACTGAGAGCACAGAGGAAGAGAAGACGGAACAAGAGAAGGAAGATGCAGCTTGGGTGGACATGGGTGGTCAGGAGGACTTGGACGTGGGATGCAACGGGGCGGAGGGAGAGGCGTGCCGGGATTCGGCGGAAGGAGGAGTTGCAGGAGCGCTGGTGGAGGGAGACTGGGGCGTGGGATTGGGGTAGGCTCCGCGGACAGCCCTACTCCAGAGCTGGTAGATGGCTTCGGTGGTGAGCTTGGCTTTGTTGTCCTTCTTGGAGGTGAGGAGGAGTTGGGCAAGATAGCCGAAGGTGGCGGCGCGGCGCGTGGAGATGCGATTGGCGGCCAGGGCTTGCATGATGCGGGCCACGGCGCGGTGGATGTCATCCTGGCTGGGCGGATCGGAAGTGAAGTCGGGGAGGTCGCGGGTGAGTTCGTCGTCAACGGGAGGGCGGAAGCGTTTGAGGGAGGCATGGGAGCGGCAAAGGCCGTCGCCGGAAGGAACGGCGGGGAGTCCGCAGCAGCGTCCATCGGAATACTGGAATTGGCAGAGGTCGTAAGGGTTGTTGGATCGTTTGATAGTCATGGAGAAAGTATAGCGAAACAATACTACAATGTCAATATACTAGTATATACCGATAGGACACATCTGGGTACCGGAACTGTGGAAATTTGTTCGAACACCCGCTGCAAATTGGTGCAATTGTTTATTGTCTAGCGACAGCCCTCCGGCTGTTTGCCGAAGCAGCAGGGGCCGGATTTTGGACCCAAACGAATCTGCGGGACGGGCCGCATTTGGATTTCCCCGTAGCCTTTCTCTGAGCGCCGCGAACTTGCCCTGCCCGCTCCGCGCTTGGAGGGAAGCACCCGAAGGGTGCGGCACATGTTAGCCCAACGCGTGAGCGTTGGGTAATATGCAACAATATGTATAGGAGCGCCGGAGGCGCGCCACATGTCACACAGCTACGCGCAAAACGTCATCCATCTCGTCTTCAGCACCAAGGACCGTCAGAAATCCATCTCCTCGGCATTCCAGCCCAATCTCTGGGCCTACATTGCAGGCATCTGCAAAAACGAAGGCATATTCGTCCACATCATCGGCGGCACGGACGACCACGTCCATCTTGTGATCCAAGTCCCGCCGACCCTTGCCCTGTCTAAGGCGATCCTAGCAATCAAAGCGAACTCCTCGCGCTGGGCGCACGGCCAAGGCGAGAAGCTCGCCTGGCAGCAGGGCTACGCCGCGTTTGGCGTGAGCGCTTCCCTCGTCCCCGTTGTCGCGCGTTACGTCCAGAATCAGAAAGAGCATCACAGGAGAATGAGCTTCCAGGAGGAACTCCTCGCCCTGCTGAAGAAACATGGAGTGGTTTTCGATCCGCGCTACGTCTTCGGGTGATTGTGCCGCACCCTTCGAAGCTCAGGGCAGGCTCTACGGCGCTCCCGTTTGTGTTGCGTCGTTTCCCAGCCCGGGCCCTGCGCTGCGCTTCGGGCACTCGGGCTGGGCTAACTTCTGCCGCGCTTCCAGCGCTGGGTGCCGTCATCCCGCCTGCCCAGGCTCCTACCGCGAGCCTGGGCACCCGCTGAAAGCGCGTCTCCTTCAGGGAATATTCTCGCCATACATCAAGATGCTGGGTCCTTGCTTGGCGGAGTCGAGCTCGTAATATTCGATTTTTGAGTC
>Ga0187784_10004306_pt1 | contig 11507 bp, 10 predicted proteins | sample 1015_SJ02_MP15_2_FD_132964 | JGI IMG/M metagenome (GOLD analysis project Ga0187784, IMG submission 132964) | Tropical peat soil microbial communities from peatlands in Department of Meta, Colombia - 1015_SJ02_MP15_20_MG | ecosystem: Environmental > Terrestrial > Soil > Wetlands > Peat | place... | reverse complement strand
CGCGGCGATGCGCGTCAAGAACAGGCCGCAAGTCAGGGTCGTCGCGCAAGGAGGCGATGGCGGCACCACCGATATCGGCTTCCAGTGCCTTTCCGGCATGTTCGAGCGCAACGATGACGTGCTCTACATCTGCTACGACAACGAAGCCTACATGAATACCGGCGTGCAGCGCTCGTCGGCGACCCCGCCGGCCGCGCGCACGGCGACGACGCCAGCCATGGGCGCCGAACCGGGCAACGCTTTCGGCACCGGCAAGAGCGTGCCGAAGATCGCGGTCGCCCACGGCATTCCCTATGTCGCCACCGCGACCGTCGCCGATCTGCACGACCTCGAGCGCAAAGTGATGAAGGCGATGGGCATTCATGGCGCGCGCTATCTGCACATCCACGTGCCTTGTCCGCTCGGCTGGGGCTCGGCCTCGCACGATACGATCCGCCTGGCGCGGCTTGCGGTCGAGTGCGGACTGTTCCCGCTGTTCGAGGCCGAGCACGGCGTTGTCACCGGCAGCCGCAAGATCCGCCGCCAGGTGCCGGTCGACGATTACCTGAAACTGCAGCGGCGCTTTGCCCATCTGTTCGCCTCGGACGAGGGGAGAAAACGCGTCGCCCTGGTACAGGCTTTGGCCGACCGTAACATCGCCGAATATCATCTGATCGGCGAGGACGGAGAAGCGTGATGCAGCTCCCGTTCGCGATCAGCCTCGATGTCGGCTCCAGTCTCGCCAATCAGACCGGATCGTGGCGCACCTCGCGGCCGGTCTACGTCGACCGGCTGGCGCCCTGCAACAACGCCTGTCCGGCCGGCGAGAACATTCAGAGCTGGCTCTACCACGCCGAATCCGGCGATTACGAAACTGCCTGGCGCACTTTGACGGCCGACAATCCACTGCCGGCGGTGATGGGTAGGGTGTGCTACCACCCTTGCGAAACCGCGTGCAATCGCGCGCAGATCGACGAGGCCGTCGGCATTAATTCGGTCGAGCGCTTCCTCGGCGACGTCGCGATCCGAAGCCACTGGCGTTTCGCAACCCCGCCGACCGACAGCGGCAAGCGCGTGCTGGTGGTCGGTGCGGGTCCTTCGGGTCTGTCGGCCGCCTATCACCTGCGGCGGCTAGGCCATGCGGTGGAGATTCACGAGGCCGGCCCCTTCGCCGGCGGCATGATGCGTTTCGGCATCCCGAAATATCGTCTGCCGCGCGACGTACTCGATGCCGAGATCGATCGCATCGTCGATCTCGGCGTGGTGGTGAAGCTCAACGCCAAGGTCGACCGCATCGTCGAGAGCATGCGGGCCGGTAGCTTCGATGCGGCCTTCCTCGCCGTCGGCGCGCATATCGGCAAGCGCTCTTACATTCCCGCCGGTTCGGCGGCAAAAATTCTCGACGCCGTCGCGCTGCTGCGCTCGATGGAAGGCGAGAATCAGCCGCTGCTCGGCCGGCGCGTTGTCGTCTACGGCGGCGGCAACACCGCCCTCGACGCGGCGCGCACCGCCAAGCGGCTCGGCGCGACCGAGGCGATCATCGTCTATCGCCGCACCCGCGATCGCATGCCGGCGCACGACTTTGAGGTCGAGGAGGCGTTGCAGGAAGGCATCATGATGAAATGGCTCTCGACCATCAAGCGTATGGACGAGGGTGTGCTCACCGTCGAGAAGATGCAGCTCGACGACACAGGCTTCCCGCAGCCGACCGGCGAATTCGAGACGCTGGAGGCCGACTCGCTGGTGCTAGCGCTCGGCCAGGACGTCGATTTGTCGCTGCTCGACGGCGTACCCGGACTGCAAATCAAGGACGGCACGGTGCAGGTCTCGGCCAACATGATGACCGGCTATGCCGGTATCTTCGCCGGCGGCGACATGGTGCCCTCCGAACGCACCGTCACGGTGGCGGTCGGCCACGGCAAGATGGCCGCCCGCCACATCGACGCGTGGCTGCGCGGCATCGCCTATGCACCGCCGGACAAACGCGAATTGGCAAGCATCGACAAGCTCAATACCTGGTACTACGCCGACGCGCCGAAGACGGTGCGGCCGATGCTGGAAGTGGCGCGTCGGCAAAGCACCTTTGAGGAGGTGCAGGGCGGGCTTGACGAGACCAACGCGCTTTACGAGGCGCGCCGCTGTCTGTCCTGCGGCAATTGCTTCGAATGCGACAACTGCTATGGCGTGTGTCCGGACAATGCAGTGATCAAGCTCGGCCCCGGCCAGCGTTTCCGCTTCAATTACGACTACTGCAAGGGCTGCGGCGTCTGCGCCCAGGAATGCCCGTGCGGTGCCATCGCCATGGTGCCGGAGGAAACCTAGAGCATGACGCGGAAAAGTGGAAACCGGTTTTTCGAAAAGATCCTGCTCAAACAAAATGCTAGAGCCCGGTTCCGTTTCGATGAGAACGGATAGGGCTCTGGTTCATTCAGCGTGCTGGTGACGACAAACACCGGAGGGTTCGATGCCAGACAGCGATGCTCGCTCCACCTCAAGCGATGACCTTCTCGAAAACCGGGCGGCCATGCTGGGCCTCGCTCTTAACGCGCTCGAACGCGGCGGGGAAGCGATCGAAACAATTAAGCAACAGTGCACGCGTTGCGGATCCCGCAAAGCCTGCGAACTGGACTTAAGGCGCGATCCCAACGATCCCGTGTGGGAGAGCTATTGTCCGAACACGGCCGCGCTCATTGCGCTCGCACAAAGCTCTGGCGCTTCGTAGCCGCATTCAACCCGCTATTTCGCGGCGACCATAGTGCCGGGTGTGCCGGGAACCGCCGATTGCTTTGCCGGATCGGTGTGAAAGTCGATTGCGCCGTTGGCACCCCTTAAGAGGCGCGTGACCACGCGCCAGCGCCCGTCATCGGTGTCCGGATAATCGAGCCGAAAATGCGCGCCGCGGCTTTCCGTGCGTTTGAGGGCGGCGACGGCAAGGATGCGCCCCAACAGCGCCAGGTTGCGCACTGACAGCGCACTTTCCAGCTCCTCACCGCGCACTTTGTCGGAACTCCGCGCCTTTTCGCTAAGGCGCATAGCCGGCACGTCGTCACGCTCGATGCGCTCGAATTCGGCAAGTGCTTCCTTGAGCGTGCGTTCCTCCCGGATCGGACCAAGCTTGTTGTGCGCCAGCATGCGGCAGTTCATGCGCACGTCGGATTGTAAAGGACCGTCATTGCGGCGCATCAGGTCGGCAAGCCACGCCTGTTCGGACTGCGGGATAGCGTCGTCCTCCGGGCTCGCCAATTTCACCCGCGCCCGGTTGACGAGCGCTGCCGCCATTTTGCCGGCACGACGGCCAAACACCAGCGAGGCGGACAACGCCGACCCACCGATGCGGTTGCCGCCGTGGATGCCGCCGGCAGTTTCGCCGGCGGCAAACAGGCCATCGACCGGAGTCCTGCCGTCGACGTCGATCTTAAGCCCGCCGAGCCAGGTGTGGCTTCCCGGCGCCACCTCCAGCGGCGTCTTGCTGATGTCGATGCCGCGGTGCAGACAACTCTTGTAGACGTGCGGGATCTGCTTTTGGATGATTGCAATGGGAACCTTGGTCGCATCCATAAAGATGCCGCCGGTGGAACCGCCGCGCCCGGCGTGGATTTCCTTGGCCATGGCGAGGATCACTTCGGAACGGGTCGATTCCTCCGCGGTTTCGGGAAAATAGCGCTTGAGGAACTCCTCGCCTTCCTGATTTCTAAACACCGCACCGGCGTTGATGAAGCCGGTGGGGTGCGGCGCGAAGCCGAACATCTCCTTCGGCGAACAGCACATCGCCTGAAAGTCGATCATCTCGATGCCCAACAGCGGCACGCCGGCGCGGAACCCCAGCACGTAGCCGTCGCCCGTCACCTGCGGCGGATTGTCGTTGACGTAGAACAACCCGCTGCCGCCGCCGGTGCACAAGATGATTTGCTGCGCCTGGTAAATGACCAGTGCGCCGTTTTGGTAGTCCACGCCCCAGGCGCCGACGACGCGGCCATCCCGTTTGATGAGATCGACGACGGTCGTGATCGAATGTTTTTCGATGCGCGTATCGGCGCGTAATTTTTTGGACAGAACCTTGGTGATCATATTGCCGGTAGTATCATAGTGATGGCATGCCCTGGCTCTGGAGTGGCTGGGAAACATTTTGAGATCGAGCCGACCGTCGGCGTCGCGCACGAATTCCGCGCCCCAGGACTCTAGATCGCGCACCACCTCGACAATGTCATAGACCCAGACGCGCGCCAGATCGGGGTCGATCAGTTCACCGCCGTATTTGAGGATGTCGTGGAGATGGAGTTCAGGACTGTCGTCCTTGCCCATGGCGGCGGCGAAGCCGCCGCGCGCCACCGTGGTTGTGCCGCTGGTGGCGCGGCCCTTGGTGACCTGGATAACTGTAACGCCCGCTTCCGCGCATTCGAATGCGGCCATGGTGCCGGCCGCACCGCCGCCGACGATCAGCACGTCGGCTGCGTGGCGGACGATGGGAATTTCCAGGTGAATCGACTTGCTCCGCTGCGTCATCGTTGCTGCTTTAGGTCTTCGCGATTTCGACGAATGCGTCCACACAGCTGTCGGCGAAGGCGCTGTCATTGATGTGCAGCGTCAGTTCGTCGACGCATCGCGTCTTCAGGTGGGTTTTAAGGGAGTCCGCGAAAATCCGGTAGTCCTCGGCATGCTTCCACGGACCGATGTCGTTGCCGTCAAGATCGTGCGTGCGGCGCTGGGTGTGCTCACTGAAACCTTCGAGCGGAACGAGAACGCGCACCGGTCCCTTGGCCGCGGCGAGGCGCCTGGCGAATTCGCGGCCCAGTTGCTCGAACTCCGCGGCATTGGTGCGCATCAGCAGATTGTGCGCGTTGTACTGAAAGAATTCGCGAGCCTTGTAGCGTTCGGGCACCTGGCCGACCCAGAAGTTGGCGTGGTCGATCGCTCCGGGAACGATCACCTGGGGCAGCCCGGCCGCGCCGGCGTTCGTCAACCGGGCGTCGCCGGCAGAATACACTCCGTCGACGATCAAATCGGTGAGTTCGTGCGTCGTCACGTCGATAACACCGGCGAGTTCGCCCGAGGTTGCCAGGCGTTCGAGCGATTTGCCGCCGACGCCCGAGGCGTGGAACAGGATGACCTCATAGCCCAAGATTTCGAGGCGTTGACTCACCCGATTGACGCAGTCCGCCGTACCGCCAAACGATGACACCGCGACGAGAGGCCGATGTTTGGTTTTGGCCTCCCGTTTCGCCGCCCAATTCTTAGCCGCCACGGCCACCGCCAGCGCGGCGTTCTCCATAACCGATTTAGTGATGCGGTTGAGCGTAACGTCGCCAATTGAGGGGTACATGACGATGTCGCTTTCGGCCACGAACCACTGCACCGCCGCCGTTCCAGCCACCGTACTCACCACGACCTTGGGCACAAGATAAGGCAACGCCCGCATGATCGAACACACGAGATTGGTACCGTTTGCGCCGCCGAGCCCGATGGCGCCGGAGATCTCGCCCTTGATGAATCGCTCGAGCAGCAGCTTTTTCCCACCCTCGGACATCGTTGTGGCGGCGTGCTGGCGCGACTGTTCGTTCAGCGCTTGCCAGGATACGCCGCCCGCCGCGGCCACGCTCGCGCCGGCGATATCGGCGCCGTCAACACCGTGCGATTTCAAGGATAAGTCGATCACCCACGGCGTTACACCGGCACGCGCCAGGAGGTTGGCGACGAACTGCGTTTCCTTGCCCTTGGTATTCAGCGTCGCCAATACGGCTACAGTGGGTTGCGCTGGACTCAAAGAAGGCCTCACGAGACCCTGGCTGGGTACCAGGGCGCAATCGCTTCAGATTGAATCGATTGACGTTGTAGCATTTTGCGAGCGCATGATGCCATGGACAAGCTCAAATGAGGAACAGGAAAGTGTCCACCGCCGAGGCCTCAAGCGCGACAGTTCGGGCAAAAACCTCAAAAATTTCAAATGCGATTGTATTGGCTGGCGCTCCCTAGGGGACTCGAACCCCTGTTTTCGCCGTGAGAGGGCGACGTCCTGGGCCGCTAGACGAAGGGAGCCTCGCTTTGAAATAAACGCGATGGCGGCGTCATGCAAGCGCGTTCCTGGCGCGCCGGCATTGCGCTCTTCGGCCGATCAAGCGCGCGGCTTATTGACCGCGCGGCAAATATTTTGGCGCGTCGCGCGATTAATAGAACCGATATTGCCGTCAGCCGCCGGACGTGAGGTCAAGTTGGCTGGGGCCTGCGCAATGCGCGGCCAGTCATTGCAACCGTCGGACCCGTTCGTGTAATGATAGAGCGTCCCGGCGGCCGATGCTCACACTGAAGAGTCTACGGCTTGAACAGGAAGCCTCGCCATATCGCCCGACAGTTGCACGCGGCTTGATTTGAATAGACCGATTTCTGCGGAACCGCGGTCATGAAGCGACTTTGGCGACATATGATTGGCGCAACCGTCGTGCTTGGCTTGGCCGCTTGCCTGGCGCGCGCCGATGTGGGCGTCGACCGGCCGGGCGGCGACTATGACAAATTCATCGTCAAATCCGGCGATCCGGCCGAATGTTCGTTGCGTTGCGAGCGCGACGCCCGTTGCCGTTCATGGGCATTCTCCTATCCGAGAACCGAGGCGGTGGAGGCGGTTTGCTGGCTGAAGAACCACGTGCCACCTCGTGTGCCGAGCCCGTGCTGCGTCTCCGGCGTGCGCGGCGCCGGCGTCAACGAGCCGATCTCGAAGGATCTTGAATTCGGCATCGAACGCGCCGGCGGCGATTACAAGACGTTCGAAACCGATCCGGACAATTCCGGCGCGGCTTGTGCCAAGGCGTGCAAGGACGAACAACGCTGTCGCGCCTGGACCTATGTCCGTCCGGGCTATCAAGGCGCCGCGGCGCACTGTTATCTCAAAACGAAAGTTACCATTCCTCGACACAAGCCGTGCTGCTTATCCGGTGTCATACGCTAGAGCCCTATCCGTTCTGATTGAATCGGAGCCGGGCTCTAGCGTTTTGTTTGCGCATGATCTTTTCGGACCTTCCTTCGCCGGCCGAAGCGGGCTTCGCGAAGGCGGGAAACTGGCCGCCACTTTTCCGGATCATGCTCTAGCGCGGCGGCGCCACGAGCGGCCGAAGCCCGCGTGGACGGATCAGCGTGCGTACAGATATTGCAGCAGCGTCCGGCCAACGTCGGCGAGGCTTGCCGCCGAGCATTTGTCGATGGTGTCCTCCGTGGTGTTGAACCAGGGTTCGTATTCGAAATCGATGACGAGGAAGCTCGGAATTCCGACTTCTGCCAGCGCGGTTTGATCGTCGCTGACCGGATAATTCGTCGGCGTCGGCAGGAACACCGACGGCGCAATCGTCGCGCCGATGCTCCAAAATTTCGCGGTTTCGCTCCTGGCATAATAGAGCGAAGACAGTTCGGGATTGAGCCGCAGATTGCGGTAGCAAACCATATCGAAGACTACGCCCGTTTCGGGCTTGCGGGTCAGATACAGATCGCCGAGATGCGCGGTAAAATACGGCGAGCCGAGCGCGAACCAGCTGGGATCGCCCGCGCCGAGCGATTTCGGGCCCTCCTCGCCGTCGAAAAAGATCATATCGACGCCGAGCGGCGGCGGCGGCAGGCTGCCGAGCGCGCGCGCGGTTTCGAGGAGAACCGCGACGCCGGAGGCGGAATTGTTGGCGCCGGGCATCGGCGCGTCGGGCTTCTTCGTGTCGCGATAGGCCCGCACGATGCTGTCATAGTGCGTGGCGACGATGACGCGGCGGGGATTGGCCGGATCGAGCCGCGCGATGATATTTGTGAGCGCATGTTCGACGCCGTCGTCGCTGCGGTAGCTCCAGCGCTGCTTGGTGATCGCCTTGAACGGCGTCGTTGCCAATTGGGCTTCGATATAGTCGATGGTCTGCTGATGGCCCGGCGTATCGAGCGAGCGCGGCGTGAACCGCAGCTGCGCCGCGATGTCGGCCATGGCGCGTTCGCCGCTCCAAATCGCGGTGGCAACCTGCTGCGCTGCAGGATTATTGCCGTCGCTCGACTGCGCCGCCGCCGTGTTGCCTGAGAGAACGTCAGCGCCGCTCGCGGCCGCGGCCGCTACCGCAACCGCCGCGATTAGATAGTCGAGCTTGCGCGTCACGGCGACTTCTTTCCGATCGGAAGAAACAACAGGCCGGCGCAAACCGCGAGCGCGGCGGCGTAGAGATAAGTGATCGACCGCGAGCCGATGGTCGGGATCAGCGTGAACGTCGTGACCAGCGTTCCGGCGACGTTGCCGACGGTCGAAATGCCATAGACCAGTCCGGCGACGCCGCCGCTCTCTTCGGCGGAACGCGTCAGCAGTCCGACCGCAACCGGCGAAAACGTGCCGAGCAGCGATAGCGGAACCAGCAGCAACGCCGCCGCGGCGAGCAAAATGGCCGCGGGTCCGTCACCGATTGAATTGAGGATCTTCGCCATGACCGGATCGGCCGTCGCCGGAACCAGCGCCAGATAGATCGCCGCCAGCAAGATTGCCGCGGCGACGAGGCGCGACGAGTGATAGCGGTCGACCACGGCGCCGCCGACGAAGTAACCGATCGCCAGCGCGCACAACACCGTCGAGATCAGGCTCGCCCAGGTGCCGATGCCGCCGCCGAAATAGGGAAACAAGTACCGGCTGCCGAGCATTTCGAATCCCATGAGTACGCCGCCGACGACGAAGGCGTTGAAAAAGATCAGAATGGTCAAGGCGCGATTTGCTGTGGTTACTGCCATTTTCGGTTGTGCGCCTCTATGGCTTTGAGCGCCTCGACGGGAGCAAAATCGTCGGTCAGCACCTTGGCATGCGGGTCGATCACGGTGCCGCCGTCGATTTGAATTTGCCGCCGTTGCGCCAGCATATCGTGGAGACTGTAGCGCAGGTTATAGGCGCTATCACGCTGGCGGGCGGTGCGATCGAGATCGTCGGCGGTGCGCGGCGGGCCGTCGTAAGCGATAGTGACGACATTGCCTGCGGCCACGTAAAAATCGAGCTGCGGAAACACCGCGTGAATGGTCTTCACCGCCGAGTCGAACAGCATCGTCGACGGCTCGACATTCTGCGCGACAACGCCGCCGTCGGCGAGGTGATTTTTGACGATGGTATAGAATTCCTTGGTCAACAGATGAAACGGCACGAACGGCCCGCGATAGGCGTCGATCAGGATAATGTCGTAGCGGTCTTTCGATTCGTTGAGAAAGATGCGGCCGTCGCGATTGACGACCTGGAAGTTCGGCTCGTCCATGATGCCGAAATATTTATGCGACAATTCGACGACGGTGGGATCAAGTTCGACCGAGGTGACCGGGATCTGCGGCAGGAACCGATGCAGGTAGAACGAGGTGCGCCCGCCACCAAAGCCGATTTCGAGAATCGAATTGACGTTTTTGGCATAGATCAGGCTCGCCGTCATGCAGCGGGTATATTCGACCGGCAAGTCGCGATCGTCGAGCGTATTGAAAATGCTCTCGGTATAAATGTTGCGGTTATAGCCGAACGTCAGGCTGACATAGGGCCCCTGACCGTACACATAGATGTTATTGTAGAGCGACTCGCGCGATTCCAAGAGCTTGCGGGTGTCTTGCGCGTCGGCTGAACCGGCAAACAGCGCCGCCGCGGCGACAGTGCCGGCAATCACGGCGCCGGCAATAAGCGACCGAACGATCATCACTTCGCACATCCTACTGTAGCTGGCATGGCGGGGTGTGACCGAGCGTGACGGAGCGTATCGGCCACCTGACCGAGATCAAAACACCGTCCCTGCGGGTAATCTCGCCGGCGGACACTGCCTGGAGCCCCAAGGGCGGTCAAGGTACTCAGCCGGATACCGACGAAAAGTGAGCAAAGTGAGACCTCGGAACCCCCTTCGCATTCTCACGCGCGCTGCGTGCAGGTGCCTGCCTGCATTGGCTGTGGAACTAAACCGCGCATCAACAAACGAGCGTTGTTACGGCTCGGTGGCGAAACGCAGGCGGCCGGTCGGCTTCAGCGTTTTGATGTCGAAAGTGCGCAGTTCGCTCGCACCGCCGACCTCGAACAGCACGGCGAGGCGACCTGCCGAGGCGGACGTGGATATCACGTGCGCGCCCTTCGGCACGGTTATCACGCTGTCGGTCGCCGTGGCGGTGCCAAAAGCAATCATCCGATAGCCGACGACGGCCACCACCGCCGCGATCGCCGCTGCGGTGGTGAGCGCGGAGACGATCATCATCAACCGCGCTCGCCCGACGAGCCGCGCCGTCTCGGACTCGGCGGGGTCCGTAGCTCCTGGTAAATTGGCTCCTGGTAAATTAGCTCCTGGTAAATTGCCGCGCGGATTGCCCGATAGATTGTTCATGACTGGTTTGTCCATGAAGGTTGCCTCGCCCACACCGACAGCGGTCGTCGTCGCCGATCATGAGGCCGGCGAGCGGCTCGACCGCGTGCTGGCTCGGCATATTGCCGCGTTGTCGCGGACCCGGCTCAAGACCCTGATCGAGGCCGGCGCCGTTGCGATCGACGGCGCGACGATCCGCGATCCGAGCCACCGCGTCAATTCCGGCGCCGCCATCCGCGTCGAGCTTCCGCCATCCGAGCCGGCCAAGCCCGAGCCCGAGCCGATCGCGCTCAATGTCGTTTACGAGGACGACGACATCATCGTGATCGACAAGCCGAGAAATCTGGTCGTTCATCCCGCCGCCGGAAACTGGACCGGGACGCTGGTCAATGCGCTGATCGCCCATTGCGGCGACAGTCTCTCGGGCATCGGCGGCGAGCGGCGTCCCGGCATCGTGCATCGTCTCGACAAGGACACGACCGGGCTGATGGTGGTGGCGAAGAACGACCGCGCGCACCGCGCGCTTGCGGCGCAATTCGCCGGTCATGGGAGGGGCGGCGAGCCGTTCGAGCGCGGCTATCTCGCCTTGGTCTGGGGCGCGCCCGAGCGCCCGCACGGCGTGATCGATCGGCCGATCGACCGCGACCGGCGCGCGCGCGACCGCATGGCGGTGCGCGAAGGCGGTCGCGAGGCGGTGACCCATTGGCAAGTGCTCGAACGCTACGGCGGCCTGCCCGGCGCCTGGCGCAGCGGCAAAGCCGTAAAGTCCGACATGCCGGTGGCGAGCCTCCTCGCCTGCCGGCTCGAAACTGGCCGAACCCACCAAATTCGGGTCCATTTGGCCTCGATCGGTCATCCGCTCATGGGGGATGAGGTCTATGGGGCCGGATTCCGCACTAAAGCGGCGCTTTTGCCGCCAAAAGCGCAAGCAGCGCTGGCCACCCTTGGCAGACAGGCGCTGCATGCTTATTTACTGACGGTAAAGCACCCATCGAGCGGCAAAATTCTCAAGTTCCGGTCGGAACTAGCGCCCGACCTTGCTCGTTTACGTGGTGCGCTGGCTGGCGGTCCAGCCGATGGGAGGGGCAAGTGACCCGGCGATAAGTAAGGATTCACAGATTTCTCTCGTTTTTACAGATACTTGACCGAGATCAAGGCGGCGTCGCGCCGAAGTGATGCCGCCACTCTTCCACTCGCCTGATTCGAGCGTGTATGTTGCGG
>Ga0187784_10004305_pt1 | contig 11507 bp, 14 predicted proteins | sample 1015_SJ02_MP15_2_FD_132964 | JGI IMG/M metagenome (GOLD analysis project Ga0187784, IMG submission 132964) | Tropical peat soil microbial communities from peatlands in Department of Meta, Colombia - 1015_SJ02_MP15_20_MG | ecosystem: Environmental > Terrestrial > Soil > Wetlands > Peat | place... | reverse complement strand
TAAGCCCGCGCGCTCCGCCTCGCGGCGGATGACTTCCGACTCGGCGGCATTGAGCCGGCAGCCGAAGGTGATGACGTCGACGCTCACCGGTTCACGCCTTCAGGCCGCGCCGGCATTGGCGAACAGCGCGGCGTCGAACCAGCCGGCGTGCTCGTATTCGACCGGGCCGGTCATCAGCACGTGATCGTCCGCCTCGCGCCATTCGATCTTTAGGTCGCCGCCGGGCAAGGTGACCGTCATCTTGCGGCCGGTGCGGTTAAGGCGCGCGGCGGCCACCGCCGCGGCGCAAGCCGCCGAGCCGCAGGCTTTGGTGAGACCGGCGCCGCGCTCCCAGGTGCGGATCACCACATGGTCGCGCGACGGCGTGGCGGCGAGCGTGATGTTGGCGCGCTGCGGGAACAGCGGATGGTGCTCGAGCTGCGGGCCGATTGCGCGCAGATCGTAAGCTTCCGGATCCTCGACCCAGAAGATGGCGTGCGGATTGCCCATGTTCACGGCGGACGGCGAGTGCAGGATCGGCGCGCCGGCCGGCCCGATCGCAAGCTCGATCGCGCGGGTATCCGGCATCTCTTTCGCCAGTGGAATCTCGTCCCAGCGAAAGCGCGGCTTGCCCATGTCGACGGTGTAGAGCCCATGGTCGGCCGGCCAGCAGCTGACCAGCCCGGCCGCCGTTTCGAAATTCAGCGCCGCCTTGCCGGTCTCGGCGCCGAGCAAGGCGGCGACGCAGCGCATGCCGTTGCCGCAGGCGGCGGCCTCGGACCCGTCGTTATTGTAGATGCGAATGCCGGCGTCGATGCCGCGGCGGCCCGGATAGAGCGCCATGAGCTGGTCGTAAGGCTCGTATTGCGCTGCCGCCCGTGCCTCGGCGGCGCCGATCGAGCCCGGCGCGCCGCGCAGATCGACGATGACGATCTCGTTGCCGAGACCGTTCATCTTCACGAACTTCCGGTTCGCCAGCGCGCTCATGATAAAGTCCGAATGTGAGGGACTTATATGTGAACTCGGTCATTGTCCGCCAGTGGGGATGCGGGGTGCGGCCGAGCACGGCCGTGCTAAAATCAATATAAATGAAGAGAGCAAGAGACGGCGCCGCCTGAAGCGCCGGCCACTCATAGGAGAGCCTGATGTTCCTTCGCCTTGCGCTCTGCATCGGTATGGCGGCCGCGGCGATGGCCGCCGCCGTGCCAGTGCCGTCCTGGGCGCAGCAGAATCCGCCACCGGCTTCGGCGCCGAAACCCGACGCGGCGCCGGCCGCTCCGGCCGCGCCGGCGGCACCGGCCGCACCTGCAGTCGCGCCTTCGCCGTCCGCTCCCGCCGAGGGACGCGATCCGTTCGGCGAGGAAACGATGCTCACCGCCAAGCCGATCGTGTACGTCAAGGGCACCGCCAACTGGGACAGCGCCTACGAGACCATCACCAACTCGCTCAAGTCCATTAAGGCCTACGTCGACAAGGAGGGGCTCAAGGCCGACGGCGCGCCAATGACGATCTTCACCTCGACCGACGACACCGGCTTCCAGTTCGAGGCCGCCATGCCGATCGCCGAACCGCCGAAGAACCCGCCGAAGGGCGACATTGCGGTCGGCACCTCGCCGCAAGGGCGCGCGCTCGAATTCGTCCATCGCGGTTCCTATGACGCCATGGACAATACCTACGAGGCGATCACCAACTATCTCGACGAGAAGCGCCTCGAGGCCAAGGACCTGTTCATCGAGCAGTATGTGACCGATCCCCTGTCCACCGACGAGGATCATTTGGTCGTCAACGTCTACGTCATGATCAAATGAACGGCGGCCGCGTTTCGCCGCAGCCGACGCTTACAACTGCCACACCCCGCCCGGCGGCAACGTGCGGAATCGCTCGGCCGGAATCTCGGCGGCGCGCAGCGCGTCGGCGAGCGCGATGAGTGGCGCATCGATCGCTTCATCGGTGAGCTGGAACGTGCCGTAGTGATGGCCGAGCGCAAGCTCGGCGCCGCAATCAATGAACGCTTGCACCGATTCCGCGGGATTCATGTGCTGGTCGCGCATGAACCAGCGCGGCTCGTAGGCTCCGATCGGCAGTACGGCGAGCCGGAACGGCCCGTGGCGCTCGCGCACGGCGCGGAAATGCCGGCCGTCGCCGTAACCGGAATCGGCGACGACATAGACGCGGCCGCCCGGCGCCTCGATCACGAACGACGCCCACAGCGCCATGTTGCGGTCGGACAAATTGCGTGCCGACCAATGCCGCGTGGCGACCGGCGTCACCACGACGCCTGGCCCGATGTCGACCCGGTCGTTCCAGTCATGGCCTTCGGCGGCGATGGCCGGATCGTGACGGCGCATGATCGCGTCGTTGCCGAGCGGCGTGACGACGCGTGGGCGGTGCGCGGCGGCGAGCCGCGACAGCGTAGCAAGATCGAGATGATCGTAATGGCCGTGCGAAACCAGCACGACATCGATCGGCGGCAAGTCGGCAAAGGCGATGCCGGGATCGTTGACGCGCCGCGGCCCGACGAAGCGGAACGGCGACGCGCGCCGCGACCACACCGGGTCGAGCAGGATATTGAGGCCCGCGGTCTGAATGAGGAAGCTCGCGTGGCCGATATAGGACAAGCGCCAGTGCGCGCCTTCGACGCGGGTCGGCGGACGTTCGGCATGAGCAGAAGGCGTCCAGGACGGCCACTTCGCCTTGGTGCCGCGCCAGTAACGATCGGCCAGCCATCGCAACAGGTCGAGCCGGCCTTTCGGCGACGCGCCGTGCGGGTCGAAGAACCGCTCACCGTCGAAATGATCGGAGATGGGGCCTTTGTAATAGCGCGACATTTAATGACTATTATACAAATTGGCCGCATTGGCGGCCCCGGCATATCGCCACGGTTGACGGCGGCGGCGTCCGCACCTATTTTCCGGCCGCTCTCGCAAGAGACTGAACGTTCGCAATCGCCGACCGGTCCGCGAGGCCGGAGGCCCCCGCCCGACAGCGCGATGCGCCCTCGGGCGTCAGTGTCATTGCCGGACTTGATCCGGCAATCCATGCCGCGGCTTGGCCGCATGGATGCCCGGGTCAAGCCCGGGCATGACGAATGGAGAAAGACGACTGATGTTCGACAGTCTTTCCGAGCGTCTGAACGCGGTCCTCGACCGCCTGACCCGGCGCGGTGCGCTGTCGGAGGCCGACGTCGACGCGGCGCTGCGCGAGGTAGGGCGCGCGCTCATCGAAGCCGATGTTGCGCTCGACGTTGCCCGCGCCTTCACCGAAGAGGCGAAGAAGCGCGCGGTCGGCGTCGAGGTCATCAAGTCGGTCACGCCCGGCCAGATGGTCGTGAAGATCGTGCACGATCAGTTGGTCGAAACCTTGGGGTCGAGCGCGCAGCCCATCGACCTCAACGCGCCGGCGCCGGTCGCCATCATGATGGTGGGTCTGCAGGGCTCGGGCAAAACCACGACCACCGCCAAAGTCGGTAAGCGCCTCGCCGAAACCAGCAAACGCAAAGTGTTGATGGCCTCGCTCGACACGCGCCGGCCGGCGGCCATGGAACAGCTCGCCGTGCTCGGCCGCCAGGTCGGCGTCGACACGCTGCCGGTTGTCGCCGGGCAGACGCCAGTGCAGATCGGGGCGCGCGCTTTGCAGGCGGCGCGGCTCGGCGGTTACGACGTCGTGCTGCTCGACACTGCCGGCCGCCTCACGCTCGACGAGGCGATGATGAACGAAGCGGCGGAGGTTCGCCGCGCCGCTTCGCCGCACGAAGTCCTGCTGGTGGCCGACGCGCTTACCGGCCAGGACGCGGTCAATCTTGCCCGCAGCTTCGACGAGCGCGTCGGTCTCACCGGCATCGTGCTCACACGCGTCGACGGCGACGGCCGCGGCGGCGCCGCGCTGTCGATGCGCGCAGTGACCGGCAAGCCGATCAAGCTGATCGGCACCGGCGAAAAGCTGGACGCCGTCGAGGATTTCGAGCCGGCGCGGATCGCCGGCCGCATCCTCGGCATGGGCGACATCGTCTCGCTGGTGGAAAAGGCGGCCGCCACCATCGACGCCGAGAAGGCGGCGCGCGTCGCCGAGAAGATGCGCAAGGGCGCCTTCGATCTCGCCGATCTGCGCGAGCAACTGGCGCAGATGCAGCACATGGGCGGCATGAGCGGCCTGATGGCGATGCTGCCGGGCGTCGCCAAGATCAAGAACCAATTGGCCGAGCGCAATCTCGACGAGAAGCTGTTGAAACGGCAGATGGCGATCATCGATTCGATGACGCCGCAAGAGCGGCGCAATCCCGATCTGCTCAAGGCGAGCCGCAAGCGCCGCATCGCCGCCGGCTCCGGCACCAAGCCGGAGGACATCAACCGCCTGCTCAAAATGCACCGCACGATGGCCGACGTGATGAAGGCGATGGGCGGCGCCAAACGTGGGCCAATGGCCGGCTTTGCCAACATGCTCGGACTGGGCAGTGGTTTTGGCGGCGGCATGCCGAGCCCGGAGCAAATGGCGGAGTTGGCGAAGAAAATGCCCGGCGGCTTGCCGCCGAACGTACCCGGCCTGCCGCCGAATTTTCCGGGACTGCCCGGCGGGCTCCCCGACCTTGGTCCGAAACTGCCAGGCGGATTTCCGCCCGGGTTCCCCGGCCTCGGAAAGAAGAAATGACCTACGCCCGTCCGCACGAACGTTTCTCCGCGCGGGTGAAACTTGACCCGAATACGGTCAGCGCGTTTGCCCATGCGGTCGGCGATACCAATCCAGTGCATCACGACCCGGACCTCGCGGCGAAATCGCGCTTCGGGCGGCTGATCGCCAGCGGGCCGCAGACGACCGCGCATTTGTTGGCGCTGACAGCGTCGCATTTCTCCCAACGGGGTGCGATGCTCGGCCTGGAATTCTGGGTCCGCTTTCGCCGGGCGATCTACGCCGACGAGGCCATAACCCTCGAGTGGCTGGTCGTGTCGGTCAAACATAACTCGCGCCTCAACGGCGACGTGGTCGATTTGCGCGGCCGCATTCGCAACGAAAACGGCGAAACCGCCGTGGGCGCGAAGGGCCGCGTCCTTGTCACCGCAGCTCACTAAAACCGAAGCAGACAAAGGAAAACGAAAATGCCCGTTGTCATCCGTATGGCCCGCGCCGGAACCAAGAAGCGGCCGTTCTATCACATCGTTGTGGCCGACAGCCGCGCGCCCCGCGACGGCCGTTTCATCGAGCGGCTCGGTTATTTCAATCCGCTCCTGCCGAAGGACAAGACCGAGCGTCTGAAGCTCGACCTGGAAAAGGTCAAGGCGTGGATCGCCAAGGGCGCGCAGCCCTCCGACCGCGTGATGCGCTTCCTCGACGCCGCCGGCGTCGCCAAGCGTCAGCCACGCAACAATCCGGAAAAGGCGGTGCCGCGCAAAGAGCGCAAGGCGCAGGAGGAAGCCGCCAAAGCTGCGGCGGGGACGGCTCCGGCCGCCGACGCTGCGCCGGCCGCCTGACGGGCGTGAGCGATGCCGGCGCGACGAGGCTCCGCTAGCAGCGATCGCCGCGGCGCACAGATTTGCCTCGGCCAGTTCGGCGCCGCGCATGGCCTGCGCGGAGAAGTGCGCGTCTACTCGTTTACGTCCGATCCGGCGGCCATCGCCGATTACGGCCCGCTCGAAACCGAGGATGGCCGCGTCTTCGAGATCAAAGCGCTGCGTCCAGCCAAGGATCATTTCGTGGCGACGCTTGTCGGCATCAGCGACCGCAGCGCCGCCGCGCGGCTCGCCAACCTCAAGCTCTACGTGCCGCGCCAACGACTGCCGGCACTCGAGGAGGCGGACGAGTTCTATCACGCCGATCTGATCGGTCTTGCTGTCGTCGACCGCGCCGGCCAGACGCGCGGCACCGTGATCGCGATCCACAATTTCGGCGCCGGCGACCTGATCGAGGTGCGCCCGGATGCCGGCGGCAGCACGGAGCTTGTGCCGTTCGACGCCACCTTCGTGCCGGAGGTCGATCTCGCAGGCGGCAGGATCGTGGTTGAGCCGTCCGACCTATCTAAACCCTCTCGCCTTGTGGGAGAGGGTGGCGAGGCGAAGCCGAGCCGGGTGAGGGGTAATGCCGCGCAGAACACAACGACCCGACCCCTCACCCGGACCGCCGCCGGCTCACGCCGGCAACGGTCTACCCTCTCCCGCAAGGGGAGAGGGTCATGATGTGGCGGGCGAGCGTCCTCACCCTCTTGCCGGAGGCCTTTCCGGGACCGTTGGGTACAAGCCTTGCCGGCAAGGCCATGGCGGCCGGCGCTTGGTCGCTCGAAGTCGTCGATATCCGCGCGTTCGCGACCGATAAGCATCGCAGCGTCGACGATACGCCGGCGGGCGGCGGTCCCGGCATGGTGATGAAGGCCGACGTGCTCGGCCGCGCCATCGACGCAACCGCGACAGACGAACGTCCGCGCCTGCTGCTGTCGCCGCGCGGGGCGCCTTTGACGCAAGCGCGGGTCGATGCGTTCGCCCGCGGCGCCGGCCTCGCGCTGATCTGCGGCCGTTTCGAGGGCGTCGATGAGCGCGTCATTGCAGCGCGCGCGCTCGAAGAAGTCTCGATCGGCGATTACGTGCTGTCCGGCGGCGAGATTGCCGCGATGGCGGTAATCGACGCCTGCGTGCGCCTGTTGCCGGGCGTCATGGGAGCTCCCGCTTCGGGCGCCGAGGAGAGCTTTGCCGAAGGGTTGCTGGAATACCCGCACTATACCCGGCCGCAGGTCTGGGAAGGGCGGCCCATCCCCGAAATCCTTCTCTCGGGCGACCACGCCAAGATCGCCGCCTGGCGGCGGGCCGAGGCGGAAAGGCTGACCCGCGAGCGGCGGCCGGACCTTTGGGCGCGGCTTCATTCCGTTCAACCTCTCCCCATTGGGGAGAGGTCGCGAGCGCAGCGAGCGGGTGAGGGGGACACAAACCTCAAACGCGGCTCCCCCTCACCTGATCCTCAGGCTTCGCCTTCGGATCGACCTCTCCCCAATGGGGAGAGGTGAAGGCCCGATGGCCGCCTCGACCTTTAATGAAGGCGTGACCGGAGCGTGACAAAACCGGCGCGGTGGCGTAGAAGCTCGCCCAACCCGCTTAGCCCTGGTCGGCACGGCGCCCCGCAAGCGCAGCCGATGGAGAATTCGCCATGAACCTCATTAAGGAAATCGAGAACGAACAGGTGGCGAAGCTCACCGCCGGCAAGGAAATCCCCGAGTTCCAGCCGGGCGATACGGTCGTGGTCAACGTCAAGATCGTCGAAGGCGAGCGCACCCGCGTGCAGGCTTATGAGGGCGTGTGCATCGGTCGCGCCGGCTCCGGCCTGAACGAGAATTTCACTGTGCGCAAGATTTCGTACGGCGAAGGCGTCGAACGCGTGTTCCCGCTGTACTCGCCAATGATCGACTCGATCCAGCTCATCCGCCGCGGCCAGGTGCGCCGCGCCAAGCTCTATTATCTGCGCGGCCGGCGCGGAAAATCCGCACGCATTGTCGAGCGGCAGGAGCGCGCCGAGGCCGAGACTGGCGGCGCCGAGGACAAGGCGGCGGAGTAACACCGGGCAACGCCGAGCGCCGATATGCCCGGCGATTTGCCGGAGTGGTGAGAATGGCCAAGCCGCGTACCCTCTACGACAAAATCTGGAACGACCATCTCGTCGACGAAGCGCCGGACGGCACCTGCCTGATCTATATCGACCGGCACCTCGTGCATGAGGTGACGAGCCCGCAGGCGTTCGAGGGCTTGCGGCTCGCCGGCCGCAGGGTGCACGCGCCGGACAAGACGCTCTGCGTCGTCGACCACAACGTACCGACGACCGACCGGCGGCAGAAGAATCCCGATCCCGAGAGCGAGGCGCAGATCGCAGCTCTCGCCGAGAACGCCAAGTTCTTCGGCCTGGAATATTTCGACGAGTTCGACAAGCGGCAGGGCATCGTCCACATCATCGGGCCGGAGCAGGGCTTCACGCTGCCCGGCACCACCGTCGTTTGCGGCGACAGCCACACCGCGACGCACGGCGCTTTCGGCGCGCTCGCCTACGGCATCGGCACCTCGGAAGTGGAGCACGTGCTGGCGACGCAGACGCTGATCCAGACGAAATCAAAGAACATGCGCGCGGTCGTCGACGGCAAGCTGCCGCAGGGCGTCACCGCCAAGGACATCATCCTTGCCATCATTGGCGAGATCGGCACCGCCGGCGGCACCGGTTACGCGCTGGAATATGCCGGCGAAGCGATCCGTTCGCTGTCGATGGAAGGCCGGATGACGGTGTGCAACATGTCGGTCGAGGCCGGCGCCAAGGCCGGGTTCATCGCGCCGGATGAGAAGGCCTACGCGTTTCTGCAAGGCCGGCCGAAGGCGCCGCAGGGCAAGGCCTGGGACGCAGCGATGCGTTACTGGCAGACGCTGCGTTCCGACGACGACGCGCACTTCGATCGCGAGATCAGGCTCGACGCCGCCAAGCTGCCGCCGCTGGTGACCTGGGGGACGAGTCCGGAGCAGGTCGTTGCCGTGACCGGCCGCGTGCCGCGACTCTCTGACATCGCCGACCCGCACAAGCGCGAAGCGGCGGAGCGCTCGCTCGCCTATATGGGATTGCAGGGCGGCGAGAAGATCGCCGACATCAGGCTCGATCGCGTGTTCATCGGCTCGTGCACCAACGGGCGGATTGAGGATTTGCGCGCCGTCGCCCGCGTGGTCGACGGCAGGAAGGTGCAGGCGGGCATTAATGCGATGATCGTGCCCGGCTCCGGGCTGGTCAAACAGCAGGCCGAGGCCGAGGGGCTGGACAAGATCTTCCTCGCGGCGGGCTTCGAATGGCGCGAACCGGGCTGTTCCATGTGCCTTGCGATGAACCCGGACAAGCTCAAGCCCGGCGAACGCTGCGCCTCGACCTCGAACCGCAATTTCGAAGGCCGGCAGGGCTATAAGGGCCGCACCCATCTGGTCTCGCCGGCGATGGCCGGCGCCGCCGCCATCGCCGGGCATTTCGTCGACGTCCGCGAGTGGAAGTGAGGCCATTCCGGGCGCCGCGCAGCGGTGAACCCGGAATCCATAGCCACCTCATTTTGGTAACGGCGTCTGCCGTCGTTTGCGGCAGCTATCGTGGTTATGGATTCCGGGCTCGCGGGCTAACGCCGTGCGCCGGAATGACGATCACCCGCGGACCCACCAGCAATGTTGCTCTGGGAACAGCACGGTGCCGCTCGGCCGGTATTGCAGGACATACCAATCGGCGCAGCGCCGGTGGATGAGTGGCCGCGGGTTGACCTCGATGCGCGGGTGCGGCCGCGTCCGGGCCGGCGGCTGGGTCTGCGCCGCCGCGGATGACATCCCGCCGGTGAATGACAGTGCCGCGAGACTGGCAATCACGATAAACGATTTCACCGACATGGCTTTTACCGCTCCGCGGCCGCGTCCGCCGCCCTGCAGGCTCCCGCATCGCACGGCGCCGGTCAACTGCACGCAAACCGTCGATGCGAGCGGAACGGTGCGACCTGCGCTAAAATGACGAAATGGCCGACACGGCATCCGATCCGCTCGCCTGGCAACGTCTGAAAGCGCCCTCGCTCGCCGAGCTCGAAGTCCTTGCCGGCGAGGTGTTTCGCCGCCTGCCGAAAAGATTTCGCGATTTGTGCGCCGACCTCATCATCCAGGTCGACGACTTCCCGCGCGACGAGGTGCTCGATGAGATGCAGGCCGAGAGCGAGTTCGATCTGCTCGGTCTGTTCCAGGGCGTCGGCCTGCCGTTCCGCTCCGAGAGCGCGCCGGTGCAGATGCCCAACATGATCTGGCTCTATCGCCGGCCGATCCTCGATTACTGGGCGGAGCACGACGAAACGCTCGGCGCCGTGGTCCGGCACGTACTCATCCATGAGATCGGCCATCATTTCGGCCTGTCGGACGCCGACATGGCGGCGATCGAGCGGGCGGCGGAGTAGCCGGCGCAGCTACGCCGGCGGCGGCAGATCATGCTAAACAGGAGCGCGTCTGACGGCATTCTGCCGCGTTTTGGACTTGGCAATGGGGATCGGCAACGAGGAGCGCTGATATGATCGTGACGGAGTTTCGTTCGCGGTTGAAGCCGGGCATCAGCGACGAATATGTCGCGGTGGCCCAGCGGATGAACGAGCTGGCGCAGACCATGCCCGGCTACATTTCGCACAAGGGCTTTTCTGCCGACGACGGCGAGCGGGTGACCATTGTCGAGTTCGCACACGAGGAAGGCATGCGCGCCTGGCGCACGAATCCGGAACATCTGGCGGCGCAGAAACTGGCGCGACAGAAGTTTTATAGCGAGTACCACATTCAGGTCTGCACGGTGGACCGCGAATCGAAGTTCAAGTCCGCGGACAGCGCCAAGGCGGCCGCGGCGGCGGCGCCGGGTTGACCTTGATCCCGCGCCGCGCCATTTAGCGGTGGGAACGGAGCGCCTCCGTCGCGCAGGAATGCACAATGGAAAAATTCACCGTGCTTGAGGGCGTCGCGGCGCCGCTGCAGATGATCAATGTCGACACCGACATGATCATCCCCAAGCAATATCTGAAAACCATCAAACGGACCGGGCTCGGCAAGGGTCTGTTCGCCGAAAAGCGCTACCGCGACGACGGCAGCGAGAACCCCGATTTCGTGCTCAACAAGCCGGCGTATCGTCGGGCCAAGATCCTGGTCGCCGGCGACAATTTGGGCTGCGGCTCCTCGCGCGAGCACGCGCCCTGGGCGCTCAAGGATTTCGGCATCACCTGCGTGATTTCGACCTCGTTCGGCGACATCTTCTACAACAATTGCTTCAAGAACGGCCTGTTGCCGGTGCAGGTTTCGCCGCAGGACCTCGACAAGCTGTTCGACGACGCCGAGCGCGGCGCCAACGCCACGCTTACCGTCGATCTGGAAAAACAGGAAATCCGCGGTCCCGACGGCGGCGTGATCAAGTTCGAGGTCGACCCGCACCGCAAGCATTGCCTGCTCAACGGCCTGGACGACATCGGCCTGACCATGGCCAAGCGCGACAAGATCGAACGCTTCGAGGACAAGGCCAAGGCGGCGCGGCCCTGGGCGTGACGGCTGCCGTCCGCTAACCGAAAGCCGTCATGACCCCCGCCATCGCCGTCGCGCATCTCAACAAGGCCTACGCCACCGGCTTCCAGGCGCTCAATGACGTCAACCTGGAAATCCGCAACGGCGAGATTTTCGCGCTGCTCGGCCCAAACGGCGCCGGCAAGACGACGCTGATCAGCATCATCTGTGGCATCGTCAATGCGTCCGCCGGCCGTGTCACCGTCGACGGCCACGACATCATCGCCGACTACCGCGCCGCCCGCGCGCTGATCGGCCTGGTGCCGCAGGAGCTGGCAACCGACGCGTTCGCCTCGGTGTGGTCGACGGTGTCGTTCAGCCGCGGGCTGTTCGGCAAGCCGGGCAATCCCGCCTACTTGGAAAAGCTGCTGAAGCAGCTGTCGCTGTGGGACAAGAAGAACGACAAGATTCTGACGCTGTCCGGCGGCATGAAGCGCCGCGTCATGATCGCCAAGGCGCTGTCGCACGAGCCGCGCATCC
>Ga0187784_10004303_pt1 | contig 11509 bp, 5 predicted proteins | sample 1015_SJ02_MP15_2_FD_132964 | JGI IMG/M metagenome (GOLD analysis project Ga0187784, IMG submission 132964) | Tropical peat soil microbial communities from peatlands in Department of Meta, Colombia - 1015_SJ02_MP15_20_MG | ecosystem: Environmental > Terrestrial > Soil > Wetlands > Peat | place... | reverse complement strand
GTCTCGGTATACAAATCCAACGCAGGCTTACCCCACTCGCGTCCCCAGCCGGATTGTTTGTAGCCGCCAAAGGGCAGAGAAGAATCAAATACGTTGTAGCAGTTGATCCAGACCGTGCCGGCTTTCAATTTGCTTGCGAGACGATGCGCCTTGCTGATATCGCGCGTCCAGACGGCCGAGGCCAAGCCGTAGACGCTGTCGTTGGCGAAGCTTGCAACCTCATCCCCGTCGGCAAACGGAATCGCCGTAACCACGGGCCCGAAGATTTCTTCGCGAACCACCTTCATGGTCGGCTTGACGTCAACCAGGACCGTCGGCTCAACGAAATATCCGGGGCGGCTCATCTTCTTTCCGCCGATCACAGCCTTGGCGCCTTCTTCGGCACCCGATTCGAGATATCCGCAAACCCTCTCCTGCTGCTCCTTTGAGACCAGGGGTCCCATGTTGTTGGCGGGATCGATTCCCGGGCCAATCTTAAAGCTCTTGGCCACACCAGCGACTCCTTCTACCACTTTGTCGAAAATGTTCTTATGGGCAAAAAGACGCGACCCGGCAGCACAGATCTCACCCTGATTAAAGAAGATGGCCATGGCGCAGCCGGGGATAGCAGCTTCCAAATCAGCATCCGAGAAGACGACATTGGGAGACTTGCCGCCTAACTCCAGCGAGACCTTTTTCAGATTTCCGCTGGCAGCATTCACAATGACCTTTCCAACCTCCGTCGAACCGGTGAAAGCAATCTTGTCGACATCGGGGTGTGCCGCCAGGGCGGCTCCGGCGGTTTCACCGTAACCTGGAACGATATTGACCACACCGTCGGGGAACCCTGCCTCCAAAATCAATTCTCCCAAACGCAGCGCGGTGAGCGGAGTTTGCTCGGCTGGTTTCAAAACGCACGTGCACCCGACGGCAAGGGCGGGTGCGAGCTTCGCAGAAGCCATAATCAGGGGAAAATTCCAGGGGATGATTTGCCCGACGACGCCCACCGGCTCCCGCAGCGTGTAGGCCAGATAGTTTGCCCCAGGCGCGGAGATTGGAATGGTGCTACCTTCTACTTTCGTCGCCCAGCCTGCGTAGTAGCGAAACCCATCGGACGCGGTGGGGACGTCGACCGCGCGCGAGAAAAACACAGGCTTGCCGTTGTCGAGAGTCTCTAGCTCGGCCAGCTCCTCGAGATTCTGATCGATCAGTTCCGCCAGCTTCCAAAGCAGCTTGCTTCTTTCTGAAGGCGACATGCCAGGCCACGGACCGGACTCGAAGGCTTGGCGAGCAGCCTTCACCGCCAGATCGACATCCGCCTTCTCCCCTTCCGCCACGTGGGCCAAGACTTCGCCGCTCGCCGGATTGTAGGTCGCAAAGGTTTTGCCCGAAACAGCTTCGACCCATTTGCCTCCGATCAGCATCTTGCGCGGCTTGCGGAGGAACTCAGTAACGTTCGTTTGGATTTCCGAGGCTATTGTCGTGGCCATGATCCCTCCTGTTCATACCAGAAAGTGCTCGGCACGGCGGCCTACTTCTCGGCGGTGACTCCAGATACTTGTTCACCGGCATCTGATCTTCGTGGGCCAGGTTTGTCCGCGAAGAATCTTGCTGGACACGGCAAAGATGCGAAGCGGCCGACGGTTCGGCGGCGGGCGCGCTTTTGAAACCTGACCGCCCTGGCTAAGCGCAGTGGGGGAGAATGCCCTACCGATAAGGTCACCAGCACATCTCTCAAAACTGCAACTTCAGCGAGAACTGAAATTGCCGCGGGTTGAATACGGTCCTCGGCGTACCAAAGACAGGGTTCGGCGTGTCGGGGATGGTTACAGGCAAGGCTCCGGCTGCGATCCACGCCCCTCCATTGAAATCGAGGGGGCCCGGGCCCACGTTCTGCGCCTGTTGCGTGGCGCAGGATATCTGACCTGCCTGAATAGCGCGCGTGGTAGCGTCGTTGTAGTGCTTCGGAATCACCGGCGAGGAGCCGCAGAATACAGGCGAGCCGTACACCGATTGCATCTCTTCCACATTCTGGCGGTTCAGGAAATTGAACGCATCCACACCGAAGTCCAACCTCAGGTTTTCGCGAAGCTGGAAGAATCGGCCTAAATGGAAATCCCAGGTATAGAGGGGATCTCCAATATAAGTGTTTCGAGGCACCATCGTCTGGCAGTTTTGCACCGATACGCAATTGGTCTGAACCGGTGAGCCTCCGACGCGATCTGTGCTGAGGCCAGCAAGGTCGCCGAGGACGTCGGCCCCGGGAAAGAGCGTGAAGGGGCTTCCGGATTGCAGGGTGATAATGCTGCTGAGAATGAAATTTCGATACCAGCCGGTCGAAGGCGCGTTCGCGGTGAAGTTCGCCACAAAACGATTGCGCAGATCTTGGTTGGAATTGGATTTTTCGGCGCCGTAATCGAATTGATTTGGAGGCAAGTTAATGAAGGTCGTAAAGTTCCCGTTGTCAATCGTGTGGGAATAGGTATAGTTGGCAGTCAAGAAGAAGTATTTGCCGGCTTGTTCTCGTACCGTTACGGTTAGACCGTTGTAATTCGCATAGGCGACATTGTTATTGTAGTCAAGCAAGCCAGCGCTGATTGTGGGTTTTGGGTTGGCTGCGCTCGGTACTCCGAATTCCAGACCTGAAGGGTTGGCCAACGTTCCAAAGATGGGTCCCAGGTTAAAAGGCCCAAGCGTCGGCGTGCCTTGGCACGGGGTGAGACTTCCGTTGGGATTCAGCCAGCCTTGTGCGTAATAAGGGTTCCCCGGCTTGCTCGTGCCGAGCGGACAGGGCACGTTGATATTGTTCCCGCGAACCAGATCCTGGGCATCAACGAACAAATAGCCCAGGCTGAGGGTGAGGCCGTGTCCAAACTGACGATCAATTTGGAGGCTCGCTTGACTGGCGTAGGGCAAACCACCGTTCTTCTGTATTCCTCCTGCTCCTACCCCACAGGCGCCCGTCGGGGCGCCATGCACCAGCGTGCAGGGGCCAGTCAGTGTCTCAGCCGGGTAGGGAAGTCCTGCAAGAACCCCAAACGCTGTCAATGCTGCCAGGCTGAGTGTCCCCCCTTGCTGCGGTGGACAAGCCGAAGCTGGCAGTCCAAAAACCACGCACGGAAGCGACGGCGTACCCGGATAGCCCGGTTGCCCCCCAAGTTGCCAGCCTCCCTGGGCAGCGCGGTTGTTGATCATGGGAACGGTCACGGGCGAGAGCCCGGCCGCACCGCACGCGGCGGACGCCGCTCCGTTGCCGCAAAAATATCCCGGAATCGTTTTTTGGTTTCCGGTGACGAAGAAAAACGTCATGTTGTTGCGGTCAAAGAACAAGCCATAACCCGCTCGGACCACGGTCTTGCTGTCAGGGGACCAGGCGATGCCAACCCGTGGCTGAACCGCTTTGAAATACGAGTCGATGGCGTAACCCAGCCCGGTTTCAATATCCCAGCGTAGACCGTAGTTGAGCGTCAGGTTGGGTTTTATGCGCCACTGATCTTCGGCAAAGATCCCCCAATAGCCGTGATTCAGATGGAAGTTGAAATTGCTGGTGAGGTTGGTTGGCGTCGCGTACGGCCAGCCCTTGCCGAACCCTGCTCCGGTCGGCGGGGGCGGTACATAGCCGTTATAGAATCCGTTCGAGCAAGGCGTTAAGTCTGGGCACAGCGTCCTGGGGAGCGTGATTCCCTGATAGAGGAACTCTACGCCGTCCGCCTGTATCGGCAAAGGACAACCCGCCGTCGAAAGCGAGCCGTAGGTCCCGGTGGTGATTGCGTTCACCGTGTCCGAGAAAGAATAGAGGCAAGCCAGATTGGGCAAGAGGATGCGCTCGGGCTCGAACCCGGGGTAGTTATTTTGATCCCAAAGATAGTTTCCGTCGAATCCAAACTTCGCGACGTGGTTCCCCTTCACCCACGAAACCGAATCCGCTCCTTCGAGTCGGGTTTCGTAAATGGCGTCGTAAGTGCCGAAATTGTGCCCGAACTCGAGATCGTTCACCACGCTCAGATCAGGCTCGCCGGTCGCCCCCGGGAAGCTGTAATGTCGCCGGGCGTATTGGACCAGGACCTGATTGACCAGGCTGGGCGTGATCACCGTGTTGAAGGTACCCAGGAGTGATTGATCGCGCACGAAAAGATTGCGTCCCCCACTCGGAGTACCGATGCCCCCGCCATCCAAGGTGAGGCCAATCAGTTCGCCAAGATCGCGCGCATCTTCGATGTTGTAGCGAACTGCCAGCCGATTGTTGCTGGTCAATTGATCGTCGACCCGGACGAACCCATAGTCATTGTCTCCCGTCCGCAAAGTCCGCTGCAGGCCAGGAAAGCCAAACGCACCGCCTTCTGGGTTGAGCCCGAGATACGCTTTGGCGGTGTCAATGGTGTTGATGTTGTTATATAAGTCGGGAGCAAACGTCGGGGAGTATGCGTTCCGGTGCCCTTCATAGCTAGCGAAGAAGAAGGTCTTGTCTTTTCTAATGGGACCGCCCAGAGTGCCGCCGAATTGATTTTGCCGCCACACGTCTGGCAATGGTCGCGGCTGCAGCAGGGAGCGCGAATTGAGAACGTTGTTCTCGAAATATTCGAAGGCAGACCCGTGAAAAGTGTTCGTTCCCGACTTGGTGACGACGTTCACGATGCCGCCAACCGTGCGCCCGTAGTCCGCGCCAAAACTATTGTTCACCACGCGAAATTCCTGCACTGACTCCTGGGAGGGAGTCGATCGCTGCACGCCGCTGACTTCATTGACGAAGTCTGCGCCATCGACCGTGATCTCGTTACTAAACGATCTCATTCCGCCGAAGGAAATCTGTGTGGTCTCGAATTCCGTCACGGTAGTTCCCAAGCTGGTGCGACTAAGGGTCACTCCCGGCGTCAGAAGGGCAAAGTCGGTGAACAGACGATCGCTTGTGGGCAGCGATTGGATCTGTTGGGGTGCGATAACCTGACTGATTTCCGTTTTGGTCGGCTCGATCGTCGGAGCCTCAGTAGTCACTACAACCACTTCACCCAGGGAGGCGACTCGAAGCGCTACATCGACCGTCGCCACCTGGCCAACGGTAAGCACGATACCGGTTTGCGTATAGTTGGCGAACCCAGTGTAGGATGCCTTCAACTCGTAGGTGCCGGGCGGCACATTTGCCAAGGCATAGAAGCCGCTGCTATTGGACGTCGCCGTGTAGGCAGTCTCCGTCGCAGTGTTGCGCACGACGATCGACGCACCCACGACGACATGCCCGCTCTGGTCCGAAACCGTGCCACTCAACTGCGCGTTAGCAACGACGGCGCCTTGGGCAAAGGCCAAATGCGTACTGCACAAGGAAATGGCTACAACAAGCAAGAGCTGCACTGTGGGGTGCTTCCTCATGGCCGCCTCCTGAGAATGTTGCTGCCACAGATGGAAAGAACGTGGGCTCTCGACGCCGGGTAGGGGTATGCGGGCCGGGGCGCCTGCGATCCCTCACCGGAACCGCCGCAAGTGTTTATCACCGCAAAATGTACTCTGTCAACATAAAAATGTATACGTTGAATTTTTCGGCTACTTAGCTGGCAAGAGGAAATCGGCGCAGAAGCCATACCCTATGCCCCAAAATGTATGCATATTCATACACAACCCAAGAGCTTCAAGGGGTTTCAGTCGCGTGAAAGCGCTGACCGGCCCTGATTCTCTCAGCCGTTCTCGAACCCCAGCGGCGAAATCACCTACTTTGACGTTAAACCAGGGATCGCGCCGCGCGATCCTAGAGCTTCATCGGTGCGCAGAACTCGATCATTGCAATCGCCATACAGGATATCTAGAAGCTCCGGACGATTGCGCTGAAACGCGCGACTGTTGACCGTGCCTTTCTCCGTCATTTCGCCCGCGGCGCTTGACGGAGGGGTCTCAACCAGCAAGGCTGCGACGATCCGGTTAGAACTGCCCGTTCCGGCGGCAGCTAGTTGAATCAGCCGTTCCTGGAAGATTGCCTTGAGCGCCTTGGTTGAGCCGATTTCTGCAGGCGTGGCGGCGCGATCCAGACCCGCCGTGGCGGCGCAAACCTCCCAATCGGGAAAGACCAGGAGGCGTACATCATTGCGGTCGGCTCCGCAAACGATCACCTCATTCGCCAGCGGGCGAAGAGCATCCAGGGCATCCAGCCGCAGCTTGCCGGCACTGACTTTCGTGCCCGAGGTTAACTTGAAATCTTCATGGATTCTTCCATCGAAGCGAAGACCCGCTTTGGGCCGTTCCGGGTCAATAAAACTGAGCAGGTCACCGGAGCGCAGGAATCCCTGTTCGTCAAAGGCCGCCTCCGTTGCTTGCGGATCGCGCCAGTAACCCGGCGTGACATTCGGACCACGATAGCGGACTTCAAAGCTATTGTCGTGCGGTACTAGCTTGAGTTCCACTCCGGGCACCGGAATACCGACTACGCCAGGGCCGTTCGCGTGCACATTGCCGAACAGCGCGATGGGAGCCGTTTCGGTCATACCCAGCCCGCTGACGGTGAGAATTCTGTGCCCGACCGCTTCGACGGCCAGCCGTTCGAGATCGAACCAGGTTGCCGGCTGCATGGAAGCTGCTGCGTACCAGAGAAACTGTAGACGCCGAAAGAAGTGCTCGCGAAATGCGCGATCGGACTGGAGCTGGGGGATCAACAACTCGTAGCCCTTCGGCACATTGAAGTAGATCGTCGGCGACACACGCCGCAATAGCTCGATGCTTGCACTGAATAATTCCGGAGTCGGCTTTCCGGGATCGATATAGAGAGTGCCGCCGTTGTGCAGGATGATGCTGAAATTGCTGTTGCTGCCCGCCGTGTGGTTCCACGGTGCCCAATCCACCATCACGGGCGGTTCTTGAGCAAGACAGGGCGCGACCTGGCGTTTCATCTGGGAGTTAGAGCAGATCATGCCGTGGGTGTTAACGACTGCCTTCGGCATGCCTGTCGACCCGGAGGTGAACAGAAACTTGGCGATGGTGTTCCGACTGACTCGTGCGGCCGCGGCCGCGACCGCATCCCTCCGTCTGCCGTTCCCCTTGAGCGACGCCAGGTCACGCATCTGAGACGATCCCGAGGAGTTGCGGAGGGCGATGACAGGAACTTCAGAACCAAGCGCGTGTTCGATCGCATTGCGATATTCGACACCATCGTCGACGACGACGAGGCCGGGTGTCAGCAAACGAAAAGCATGGGAGAGCTTGTTATAATCAGTGCTTTGCAGCGCGTATGCGGGTGCGATCGGTGCGATTGGAATTCCAACGTAAAGCGCAGCCAGCATGATCAAAGCATGATCGATCCCGTTCGCAGCGAGTATTGCGAGTGGACGGTTTGGACCTAGTCCGCAGCCAAGGATGCCCTCGGCGAGATCCTGAGTCGTGTCGCGGGCCTCGGCGTAGCAGATGGTCCGTTCCCCGGTGCTCGTCTGCTCCACCAGAAAGGTACGATCGGGGGCTTGGCGTGCCCAGTAATCCAGCCAGTCGCCCACGCGATGGTCGTACTCCGCCAACGGCTCGACCGACTGCATCCGCCAGGCGCCACCGCTCCGTCGCGTCAGTTCGACATCGGGCGAAAAGAAGCGCACCGGCCGCAGTGGGGTAGGACCGCCACGTTTTCTGACCTTCAGTGCACTCAACGCCTACGAAGCTTAATCGATGTCATTTGCCATCGCAAGGGGATGATGAGCCTCCCCACCGGCTTAGAAAGGACATGGTTCGGAACCGAACATGAAGCGCCGTGGCGCACGATCTTCGAACAGCACGGGCCGACGCATGGAATCACCCCTGGAGGTTTACGACGAGCCGGGTCACTTGATCCGGCGGGCTCAACAGATCGCGGTGTCGATGTTCCACTCGACGATGGGGCCCGGGGTGACACCCGTCCAGTACTGTGTATTGCGTATTCTCCAGGAGCATCCGGGAATTGACCAGGTCACGCTCGCCAAATTCTGTGGCCTGGATACTTCAACCGCCGCAGACTTGGCCGTGCGCTTGGAGGAACGCGGGCTTGTCCGTCGGATGATGCCGGTGAAGAGCAAACGCTTTCGCCTGCTGCACCTGACGCCGGAAGGAACGAACCTACTGAAGAGACTCGTGCCCTGCAGCGAGCGCCTGGCCCGCCGCCTGTTGCAGGCGCTGAACAGGGAGGAACAGAAGGTGTTTCTACAGCTCCTCAAGAAATTCGTGCATTTGAACAACGAAGAAAGCCGCGCGCCGCTCGACCGCGGGTTCCCGCAGGGGCGAAATCATAACTCGCGTTCATTCGCTCGTTGACTCGACGCGGGAATTCCTGTTGGATTCTGCTGACTGGGCACCTCCGAAGCGCGCTTTGACTTCTTCTGGAATCGGGCGTGCTTCGAACTTCTCAGGATCTCCGCCCGGGTGTGCTACCCACACGCGCGTCTCGAAGCACTCAACTGCCAACGCCTCGCCTTTCATCAGGCGGTGCTGCACCACAAAGCTAGTATTCCCCCACGTTGCTACCGACGACTCGACGACCACGTCATCGCCAAATCGCGACGGCATTAGGAATCGTGCCTTGATGTCCACTAAGGGAATCCCATTCATCGCGTAGGACTTCATCATCTCTCGCTTGGAGAGCCCGGCGCGTTCAAACAGGGCTCTGGTGCAGGCATCAAAACACTCAAAATAGCGAGGAAAATACACGATTCCGCCGGGATCGCAGTCCCCCCACTCAATGCGTACCGTTCTTTGATTGATCAGCATAAAAACCTCAGCGGAGAGGTATAGCTCGCTCCAGCGGTTCATACTCCTCGATCCCACCGCTGGAAACTCGAATCCGTTGCCGCCAAGTGCTCAATCAGCCTCGCAGGACGCCAATAGGGGCCGAGCTTCTCATGGTAGTGACGGATGCGTTCGGCAACGTGGTCGAGTCCGAGTGTGTCGGCATAGAACATTGGTCCGCCAAGGTAGCGTGGAAAGCCGTAGCCGCTGGTCCAGACCACATCAATGTCAGCGGCGCGGGCCGCCACGCCTTCCTCGAGGACCATCGCTCCCACATTGATGAGCGCCAAAGTGCATCGCTCGACGATTTCTTGCTCGCTGATTTCTCGCCGTCGAATGTTTCGCTCAGCCGAGAGTGCTTCGATGAGCTGGGTCACTGCCGGATCTGGCAGTGCCTCGCGGCTGCCGTTTTCGTACCGGTAAAAGCCGCGACCGGTCTTCTGGCCAAGCCTTCCGAGTTTCGTGAGCTGATCGGCAATTACGAAGTACGGATCGGCACGGCTTTCACGGCGATAAAGCTGGATACGTACCTTGGTGCCGACGTCGTTCCCGCCGAGATCGCTCACCCGCTGTGGTCCCATGGCAAAGCCAAACCCTTCCAGTGCCGTGTCGACCTGCCGTGGCGAGGCCCCCTCCAGGAGCAACTGCTCGGCTTCACGAAAATAACCATCGAGCATCATGCGATTCCCGATGAAGCCGAAAGTGTCACCGGAAACGACAGGGATCTTCTTAAGCAGCTTTGCCACCTCGAGTGCCGTTGCCAACATTTCGGGCGACGTGTCGCTGCCACGCACAATTTCGAGCAACTTCGTCACGTGTGCCGGAGCGAAGAAATGCAGGCCCAACACTCGGCTCGGATGCGCGGTAGCGCGGCCCAACTCGGTGACCGAAAGCGTCGAGGTATTGGTAGCGATCAGCCGTTGGGGGGGAAGAATCGAGTCAAGACTGGAAGCCACCTCCTTCTTGAGATTCATGTCCTCAAACACTGCCTCGATGACAAGGTCGGCATTCGCAGCATCCGCCAGGGTTAAACTGCTCTTGATTCGGCCAATTCGCTCCGCGGCGCTGGCCGGGCTGATGCGGCCGCGTTGGATGCCGGACGCATAGGATGAATGAATCGTCTCTCGCCCACGGGCGAGTGCAGCTTCCGCATTATCAATGAGGATAATTTCCCGACCGGTGTCAGCAAACGCCAAGGCAATTCCACTGCCCATCGTACCTGCACCAATGATCGCGACCCGCCTGATTTCCGGTTGTTTGGCCGGCTTGGTGAGCTCCTTTACCTTACCGGACTCGCGCTCGGCAAAAAAGAGATGTCGTAACGCCTGGCTTTCCCGCATCGCCAGCGATTTTTGCGCGAGAATGGACTCGACCGCCGCACCTTCCGAAAACGGTAATCTCGCCGCCTGGATTGCCTCGATCGCCAGAATCTGGGTCGTTCGTCCCTTCAAGGTTCGGGAATGGGCACGTAAGGAGTCCGCGATGCCGGCTTCATCGAAACCGTTGGTTCGCACGGCCCGGGTGGATGTCGGCAGTGGACCCCGTCCGTCCTCGACCAGACGACGACAAAACTGCATTGCGCCCTCGCGCAGATCCCCTTCGACGACCTCATCTATCAAGCCGCAGGTCTTGGCATCGCATGCCGTCATGGGCGTGCCGGACAGGATCAGATCCAACGCCGCGCGAGCGCCGATGAGCCGAGGCAGTCGTTGCGTCCCACCCGCGCCCGGAATAAGCCCCAGGGTGATCTCGGGCAACCCGAGCCGCGCGCTGCCTTGCGCCACCCGGTAGTGACACGCCATTGCCAGTTCGAGACCGCCGCCCAAGGCCAGTCCGTGGATGGCAGCGACCACCGGCAGGCGCGCCTGCTCGATCGTGGCCTGCACCATTTGCTGGGTGGGCTCCTCGACGGGACGATCAAATTCATTAATATCCGCGCCGGCGCTGAACAGATTGCCTGCCGAGATGATCAGTAAAACCCTGATATCAGGACGACTTACCGCTTGGGTTATGACATCGGCGAGGCCGCCTCTCACCGCATGGCTGATAGCGTTGACCGGGGGATTATCCAATTGGATCACGCCGATGAAACCAGCCTCTTCGAAAGTAACCGTCTTGGGCACCGCGCCAACTCCTTCACCGTACATGGCAAAACTCGCGCTCGTTCCGTATACTGAACGTCACGTCGCCAGGATTCTAGCATGTTCGCCCCGTGCGGAGGTGAAAGATGAGCGAAAAGAGCCTCGAGGATGTGCTGCAGGAGGTTGGGAATCCGGTCAAGATGCTGCGCAATTCACAGATCGGCGCTTACGTCTATCCGGTTGTTCCCAGTGAATACTCCAATTGGCGTGACGAACAACGTGCGTGGCGAGAGACGGCTGTTCTCTTCGACCAATCTCACCACATGGCCAACCTCTATGTGGAAGGTCCCGACGCCCTTCCTATGTTTTCTTATCTCGCGACCAACAGCTTCCGAAAATTTCCGGTCAACCGCGCGAAGCAATTCGCTCCCTGCAGTTACGACGGCTTTGTGATCGGTGATGGCATTCTTTTTCATTTGGAGGAGAATCGGGTGGTCTTCGTCGGGCGAGCGCCGGCGGCCAATTGGATTCAATTCCATGCCGAAACCGGCGGATTCGACGTCAAGATCGAAAAGGACGACCGATCGCCTTCCAACGCAAAAGGCAAGGCGGTGATTCGCACCTGTTACCGCTATCAGATTCAAGGTCCCAACGCTCCCCAGATCCTCGAGAAGCTGAATGGCGGCCCAGTTTCCGACATCAAGTTCTTCAACATGGATGTCATTACG
>Ga0187784_10004302_pt1 | contig 11510 bp, 8 predicted proteins | sample 1015_SJ02_MP15_2_FD_132964 | JGI IMG/M metagenome (GOLD analysis project Ga0187784, IMG submission 132964) | Tropical peat soil microbial communities from peatlands in Department of Meta, Colombia - 1015_SJ02_MP15_20_MG | ecosystem: Environmental > Terrestrial > Soil > Wetlands > Peat | place... | reverse complement strand
GATCGACGACATCCATATCAAGAGCGAGCTCGGCCGCTATCGCATGCGCGGCTTCTCGCTCTTCAAGAAGATCCCGAGCTGGGACGATCTGACTTTCCTGCCCGGCACGCTGACGCGCTTCGTGATCGAAGGCTATCGGGAGAAGTGCGAGACGCGCACCGTGATCGGGCCGCGCGCCAAGCGGCCGCTGATCCTCGACATCCCGGTCTACATCACCGGCATGAGCTTCGGGGCGCTTTCCTACGAGGCGAAGATCGCGCTCGCCCGCGGCGCGACCATGGCGGGCACTGCCACCTGCTCGGGCGAGGGCGGCATGATTCCCGACGAGCGCCGCTACTCGTCGAAGTGGTTCTATCAATGCATCCAGTCGCGTTACGGCTTCAACCCGAACCATCTGCGTCTCGCCGATGCCTGCGAGTTCTTCATCGGCCAGGGGTGCAAGGTGGGTCTCGGCGGCCACCTCATGGGCCAGAAGGTGACCGATCAGGTCGCGGAGATGCGCTCGCTGCCGGCCGGCATCGATCAACGTTCGCCGGCGCGTCATCCCGACTGGCTCGGACCGGACGATCTGGCACTCAAGATCCAGGAGATCCGAGAAGCGACCAATGGGGAGATTCCGATCCAGCTGAAGCTCGGCGCGGCGCGCGTCTACGACGACGTGCGCATGGCGGCCAAGACCGGACCCGACAGCATCTACATCGATGGCATGGAGGGCGGCACCGGCGCCGGCCCGCACATCGCCACCGAGGAGACCGGCATTCCGGGCATCGCCGCCATCCGCCAGGCCCGCAAAGCGCTCGATGATGTCGGCAAGACCGGGGAGATCTCGCTGGTGTATGCCGGCGGCATCCGCAACGGCGGTGATCTCGCCAAGGCCCTCGCGCTCGGAGCCGATGCCGTCGCGATCGGCCACTCCGCCCTCATGGCGCTCAACTGCAACAAGGATATCCCCGAGGCCGACTACGAGAAGGAAATCGGCGTCGAGGCTGGGCATTGCTACCACTGTCATACCGGCCGGTGCCCGGTCGGCGTGACGACCCAGGATCCGCTGCTGCGCAAGCGCCTGGACCCCGATGGAGCGGCGGAGCGCGTCTACAACTTCCTGCACTGTCTCACCATCGAGTGCCAGATGATGGCGCGCGCCTGCGGCAAAACCAACGTGCATAGCCTCGAGCCCGAGGATCTCGCCGCGCTCACCATGGAAGCCTCTGCGCTCGCCATGGTGCCGCTCGCCGGATCGCAGCACACGGTCGGCCGGCCCGACATGACCCGCTACTAGAGATTGAGGAAGCACCATGGCCAAAGTCGTCAAGCTCTCGAAATACGCGAAGTCCGCGAAGGCCACCAAGTCCGCGAAGCCGAACGGCAAGCCCGCGGCCAAGTCTGCGCCCGCGAAGAGCGCTCCCAAGGACATCGATCACTTCATCAAGACGGCCGGCCTCGATACCCGGCGCGAGAAGGAGATCGGTCAGCACATCGGCTATCGCTACGACGTCAACCTCGTCCCCGACTACACCCGGCTCACGCCCTTCCTGAAGAGGTACATCGAGATCATGGGGTGGTCGGACTTGAACTGGCTCGAGGACGTGCACCTCGGGTACGAGGAAGGCAAGGCCGCTGTCTTCGACCGCAACATCAACGGCTGGGTCACCGTGCCGGAGGACGTGAAGCTCCCCGACAATCAGCAGGACCGCGACATGCTGGCGCGCGAGCTACTGATCAAGTTCCAGATGTCGCCGCGCCACCCGCTGGTCGAGTTGAACAAGGCGTACCGCAAGTTCTAGTCGAGCGAATCGGGCTGCCTCTCACTCCTCGCTCCGATGGCGAGCGGCGTGCGCCCAATCCGGCCGAAACGAGAGAATCTCAACTTCGGCCGGCAGGTTCGGATTGAACAGCCGGTTATGCCAGTAGGTCGCGCGGTAGAAAGCGTGCTGCTTACCGAGCCTCTCGACGGCGCAGGGGATGCGGTAACCCTGGCCATACTGCTCGAACTCGAGACGGCAGCGCCCCTGCGTTGAGAGCTCGGCGGCAAGCGCCGAGCGCGGTCCGAAGAGCGCGGTCATCAAGTCCGAAAACCGCGCGGGCTCCTGAAAATAACTCGCCTGCAAGATCTCGAGCACCTTGTCGTAGCGCTCGTTCGGATCGTGAGTCTTCAAGTACTGATAGCGAAACAGCTCCGTGCTGTTCTCGGGCTCCGACTCGACGATGAGCGTGACGATCCCCGCGGAGAGCTCGCTCTTTCCGGCGGCATCCACCACGCGCGGCCGCATTCCCGAGGAGGGCCGGCCACCGTGGCTGCGCGCCGCGAGCTGTCGTAGGCGGCATTGCCAGCCGATGAACTCGCGGCACAGTGCCTGCGCAGCAGCTTGAGTCAGCACGACGTTCTCGGGCCAGTTCATCATTCGCCAACGATTAGCGCGAAACTCGAGGTCGGAGTGTGCCCCCCGTAGCGCCCTCCCAGCTTGTGCGCCGACCTCAATACACCGCGAGGTGATGCGTGATCACGACCACCGCGAGCCCTAAGGCGAGCACCACGTAGGGCAGCACGCCGGCACGCTTGACCAATCGCTCGCCCTCGCTCATCTCGAGGTCCCCGGCCATGTCGGGCGGAAATGCGCCCTTGTCCTGGATGTAGTGGCGATAGACGAACACCGGAATGATGAGCGAGCAGAAGATGAGGCCGGAGGTGAGCGTGCCCGGACCGTAGGTATCGGCGCCGAAGCCCATGAATGCGAGGTTCACGAAGGACAGGATCGTCCCTGCCGCAAGCACCCAGGTCGGAGCGCGCCACGGCCGCTCCTGCCGGGGTCGGTCCATCCGATGAATCCAGCCGGCGTTCAAGTTCAAGAAGTTGAAAATGAGATAGCCGACGTTCGCGGCGGCGATGATGAACACCACATTCGACAGGAGCAGCAGCAGCAAATTGAACACGATGTTGGTGAGCATGGCATTCGCAGGGGCGCCGTGCGCGTTGACCTTGCCCAGATAACGCGGGAGCCATCCGTCCATGGAGGCTTGGTAGAGCGTGCGCGAGGAGCCGCCCATCGAGGTCATGAGCGAGAGCACGAGCGCGAGAATCAGCATGATGACGACGATGGCGCCGACGAATTGGCCGGCGTGCACCATTCTCGCCATGACCGCGGCGACTCCCGTGCCGTCGTTGATGTCGGGCGCCAGCATGCCGCCGTACTCGGCGGGTGTCGCCACGTGTCCGGCCGCATCGAGCACCGCCGGATGCACGAGGTTGCCGAGGCCGAGATAGCCCTGGAACGCAAACGGCACCAGCGTGTACACGACGACGCACATGAGACCCGAATAGAAGATCGCCTTGAAGGTGTCGGTCTTCGGATTCTTGAATTCGCCCGTGTAGCACACCGCCGTCTCGAATCCGTAGGTCGACCAGGCGGCGAGGAACATGCCGGCCGCGAACACCGTGATGCCCGCCATGTCCCAGGTGCCGTTCGCCACGAGGCCGGCGGCATCGTGCGCGAGCGGAACCAGCGGGAACAGATTCGCCTTGACGATGTCCCCCGTGAGGATCGGCACGATGCCGATCAAGAGCAGCGGAATCATCGCCGAGAGTCCGAGGATCTTGGTCGCATTGGCCGAGCGCAGGATGCCCCCATCCTGAATCAGCTTGACCGAGAGCATGATCACCGCGGCCAATATGAATGTGGCGTTGATGCGCACCGTCAAGCCGGGCTGCAGCATGCCGAGATCGAGCAAGGTCCACTGCCAGGTATTGACGACGGCGTCGGGCGCAAACAGCCCCCTCAGGATGTAGCCGGCAGCGAGCGTGGAGCCCGTGGCGAGCACCGGCGACCAGGCAAACCAGTTGCACCACACGGAGATTGGTGCGACGAGCTTCCCGTAGCGCACCCAGGCGATGGCCCCGTAGATCGAGGTGCCTCCCGCCTTGTTGGGAAAGAGCCCCGCGATCTCGGCGTAGGTGAAGGACTGAATGAACCCCATCCCGATCGATGCGGCCCAGATGAGCCAGGAGAGCTTGCCGCAGGTCGCGGCTACCCCGCCGATGGAGAAGAGCACGAGCGGCGGAACCCCGCTCGCGACCCAGAATGCTCCTGTCCAATCGATGCCGCGCTCGAGCCCAGCGCTCTTCGCGACTTCTCCGGCGGCGGCCTCTGCGGTGGCGTTCATGCGAGCTCCCCTGCGTCGCCGCCGCGCCGCCTTGTTATGAGGCCTGCGCGGCGGTTGGCGCCGGTGGCGGCGATGCTAGAAATGACGGCGTAACTCTTCGGCGATTTCAAAGATATCTCCCACGATTCCATACTTCGCGACCCCGAATATCGATGCCCCCGCATCACTGTTGACGGCGACGATGGTGGCGACGTGCTTCATGCCCGCAAGGTGCTGAATGGCGCCCGATACTCCCATCGCGATATAGAGTTTACAGGCGCTTGCGGTCTTACCGGACTGCCCCACCTGGCGGCTCTTGGGGAGCCAGCCGGCGTCGGCTACGGGCCGCGAGCAACCGAGGGTGGCGCCGAGCGCGTCCGCGAGTTCCTTGAACTGCGCCACCTTGGACTCCTCACCGACACCGCGACCGATGGTCAAGATGAACTCGGCCGCCGTCATGTCGACATCATCGCTCGCGGGAAGCTCGATGAACTCGAGCCCGCGCGCACGGCTCGCGATCGGCGCCGCCGCCCACTCGGTCACCTTGGGCGAGCCCGCTTGCTCGGGCGCCTTGAACACGTTGCCGCGGATGGCGAGGAGGACGGTCTGGCGGCCCGGGAAGTCGACTTCCACGTTCACCTTCTGGCCGTAACCGCCACGCGTTGCGACGAGCTCGCCGTCGATACGCTCTGCCTTGAACACATCGGTGGCGAATCCATAGCCGTTCTTGGCCGCGAGCGCCGCCGCGTAGCCGAAGGAGTCGACGCTGTGCGCCAGAAGCACCACCTCGGGCGCCCGCTCGGCGATGAGCGCACTCAAGGCGGCCTCGAAGGTGTCGGGATCGAACTCCGCTGCGCCCACCTTGACCGCGATGATCTCGTCGACACCGGCGAGCTTGAGCGCAGCGACGAGCGCGAGGGGGGAGGGGGCGAGGATCGCCACCGCGACGTGGTCGCCGTCGCGCTTCAAGCTCTGCGCGGCTGCGATGAGCTCCAGCGAGGCGGGGCGCAGCTCGCCGCGCCGCTGTTCCGCAACGACCAGCACGCCGCTCATACCGCATCTCCTTTGAATTCGCGAATGATCCCGGCGAGGCGCACGGCCTGCTCGGCCGGTGTGCCCTCGATGAGCTGTGCGTGGCCCTTCTCGGGGATGAGCATACGCCGCACGTGGGAATGCGAGCCCGCCTCGCCGACCTCGCCGGCACTTATGCCCACATCGGCGAGCGAGATGACTTCGATCGGCTTCGCGGCCGCCTGCTTGATGGCGCGAAGCGAGGCGTAGCGCGGCGTGTTGATGCCGAGTTGTATGGTGAGCACCGCGGGACACTCGATCTCGACCTCCTGCAGCAAGCCGCCCTCGAGCTCGCGGCGAAACACCGCGCTCCTCGCGCCCGCCGTGTACTTGAGCAGGCTCACCACCGCGGCGTGGGGCCAGCCCAAGAATGCCGCGGTAGCAATGCCGGTCGATGCGAAGGCGTGATCGGAGGACTGCACACCGGCGAAGAGCATCGCGGGGGACTCTCGCCGCGCGATCGCTGCCAGGGCTCGCCCGATCGCGATCGGGTCGGATCCCTCGAGAGCGCCGTCCCACAGACGAAGCGCGCGATCCGCCCCCTTGGCGAGGCACTTGCGCAGCGCCTCATCGGCCTCCTCCGGCGCGATCGAGACGGCGACGACCTCCACGGGCTCAGAATGTCCTTCCTTGATCTTGACCGCCTCCTCCAACGAGTAGTCGTCCCACTCGTTCAGATCGCGAATCAGAAAATCCGCGTCCACATCTCGCCCATCCTCGCGGATCTCGAAATCCTCATCGAGCGCGGCGACCTGCTTCACGGCAACCAAGATCTTCATGCCACGGCCACCTGCGCACGCTGAACCGGAATGGCCTCACGAATCAGCTCGATCAACTCTTTCACCACGAACTTCCCCTCATTGCCGGTAGTCTTGAGCGCGTCCTCGAACATGGTCAAATCCTTCGGGCAGCTCACCACGTACACCTCGAGGCCCGGAATTGCCGCCGCCTCGCGGATGCGATTCTGAGCCGGTTTCTCCTGCCCGACCGGGTCCGGGATCCAGATCCTGCCGCCGCCCGCGCCGCAACAAAAGGAGTTGTCGCGACAGCGCCCCATCTCGAGGATCTCGCAGCCCAGGAGCCTCAGCACCTCGCGCGGTGCCTCGTAACCCTTGTTGAAGCGTCCGAGATGACAGGGATCGTGAAAGGTCGTGCGCAGGGCCAGCGGCTTGATGACCTTGAGCTTACCGCCCTCGAGCAGTCGCCTCACGAAGCTCGTATAGTGCTCGATCTCGAATTTGCCGCCGAAGTCCGGATACTCATTGCGGATCGTATTGTACGAATGCGGGTCCGTGGTGACGATGGTCTTGAACGAGGCTCCCTCGAGCGCGGCGATATTCGCGCCCGCGAGCAGCTCATAAAGCCCTTCCTCGCCGACCCGCCGCACGTCGTTTCCGGCGTTCGATTCGCCGTCGTAGAGAATTCCGAAATCGACCCCCGCCTCGCTGAGGAGCGAGGCGAAGGTCTGAGTCACTTTCTGGTTGCGCGGATCGAAGGAGGCGTAGTCGCCGACGAACCAGAGCACCTCGACCGGCTCCTTGCGCGCGTCCTTGATCTTGAATGGCAGCGATTTGGCCCAAGCGCCGCGCTTGCGTCTCGACTCACCGAAGGAGTTCCCGGTCTTGGTGATCGTCTGCAGCGTCTTGGTGAGCAGGGGGTCCATGGCGCCGTCTTCGACCAGCTTGCGGCGCATCTCGACGATGATGGGCACGTGCTCGACGGCGACCGGGCAGATCTCGACGCAGGCCATGCAGGTACGGCACGACCAGAGCGTCTCCATCGCGACCTGGCCCGGCGACTTGCCGTGCACGTCGAGCTCGGCGGCCGCCGGCAGGGCGCCGGACTCGAGCGTCGAGTTCGCGAACTCGCGCAAGGAGAGGATCACATCGCGCGGTGAGAGGGGCGCGCCCACCGCCCGGGCCGGACATGCCTCGTGGCAGCGGCCGCACTTGGTGCAGGCATCGAGATTCAGGAGCTGCTTCCAGTTGAAGTCGGTGATCTTGGCGACGCCCGGCGTCTCTTGAGCCTCGGGGACACGCGGCAATCGCTGCGCCGCGAGCGGATCGCGCAGCATCCAGGAAGCGGCTGCCGTGACGATGTGCTTCACCTTGGTGTAGGGAATGAGCGCGATGAAGAGGAGCGCGAGCAACCCGTGGAACCACCATAGCCCGTGCCGCAGGAGGCCGCCTCCGCGCTCTGCGAGCCCCAGGCCCTGGAGCGCCTGCGCGATCAGCGCGCCGACCGGTGACCACCAGCGCGTATCCCACACGTCGGGACGGGCCTCGAGCCACACGAGCCGCGCGGCCTCGAGGAGATACCCGGTCGCGCCGATCACCACCAGCGTCCAGAGAAATGCCCAGTCCTCGTGCCGGTATTGCGGGCGATCGAAATCCGGATCGCCGGGCGAGCGATCCGGGCGCGCGTAGTCGAGCTTGGGGGGCTTGAGCCAGCCGCGCCGGTACATCATGTAGAGAAGGCCGCCCAGGAGGGCGACGCCCGCGATGTCGAGAACGAGCGAGAAAACGAGGTAGAACTCACCGTACCAGAAGCGGATCCCGAACAGCGGATTCAGGATGTCGTATTCCAGCGTGATGGTCGAGGTGCCTGCGAACAGGAGGAGAAAGCCGTAGAAGATCAAGCGATGCGCGCCGCCGGCCGCGTGGTCGCGCCGCGCGATGCTACGGTGATTGAGCACCGTCACGGCCATCTCGAGAAAACGCCTCCAGAGGCTCCCCGTGAGGGAGAGCGGCGCGCCCCGCCGGTACTTGCGGATCTGCACGTACACCCCGTACAGGAATACGGCGATCGCCGTGTAGGCGAACACGTAGAAAAGCCGCACCTCGCCTGTCGGGAACGCCTCGAACAGGATCCGAGTGACGGCCTCGTCGCGGCTCACGATCTCACGCTCGCGCCCGCCCCGTGCTTGGGATGACCCGCTGTGCTGGCGGCCTCAAGTCTTGTACTCGATCTCAAAGCGACCGCCCGGCAGGTGCGCACTGCCCCACACGGCGACCTCGCGCCGATAGGGGAGCGGGAACTGGGCATTGTGCTCCTCGATCTCGCGCGCCAGCCGGTGCCCGGCCTGAAACCCCGGCCGATCCGACCCCGCCCCGATGCAGTGCGGCACCTGATAAAAACGGTTCCTGAGCGTCTTGGGGCCAATCTTCAACGGCTGAAACAAACAATCGTGCTTCGGATCGCGCGCCATGACTCCTCCCCTCGCATTGCCCGCGGGCGACGAAAAGTATCACACTTGTGTCCGGCGGCCCCGCCCGGGCCGCGCCCCGCCGCTTCACATAACGACGCGGTGCAGCCGGGAGACCGGCCGTAAAACCAGCCTCGGCGTAAATAGCACGCCCAGTTACTGTAGCGCAAATTTTTTGCGTGTGGTGTAACTGCGCATGGCGTCGGAACGCGCGCACTCGAGCATTGCGTGGTGCGCGCAGCGCCTCGGTGCGGGGCTCATCCTGCGACCGGAGGAAAGCGCGCCATGCTCTCCAAATCCCCGAGCGCCTGATCGTTGCGCACATACAGCCGGCTCGCATCGCGCCGCGGCTCGAAGTCCCAGGACGTGTAGCGGCCGGCGCGCAGCGCGCCGTACACGAAGTGCCGGCGCCGTTGGCTCTCGAGCACCGCGGCATGCAGGGCGCGCAGATTCCAGCGTTCATCGACTGCGGCGCGAAACTCGCGCACGCGCGCTGCCTGCGCGGCGGCCGGCGCAAGATTCTCGAGCTCATCGGGATCGTCGATCAGGTCATAGAGCTGATCCGGATCGACGGGGCAGTGCACGAACTTGTAGCGCCCGCGCTTGATCATCACGAGCGGGGCGATCGCGCCTTCCGCCAGATACTCTCCGATGACCTCCTCCTCTCGCACCGATCGTCCGCCCGCGAGATCGCCGGCGAGGCTGTGACCGTCCCAGGGCGCCGGAGCGTCGCGCAGGCTCGAGCCCGCGAGTTCGATGAGCGTAGGGGCAATGTCGAGGAGCGAGGCGGAACGCGCGATGCGTCGGGCCACGAAGCGCCGCGGAGCGTGCACGATCAGCGGTATGCGGCACGCGGGCTCGAAGAAGCTCATCTTGTACCACAGGCCCCGCTCGCCCAGCATGTCCCCGTGATCGGCCAGGAGCAGCACGATGGTCTCGTCGCGAAAGCCCGCTTCCGAGAGCGCGGCGAGCAACACGCCGACCTGATCATCGAGGTAGGACAGCGCGCCGTAGTAGGCCCTGCGTGCGGCACGCACCTGCGCCGCGCTCACCGGTTGCAGATCGAGCCCGCACACATGGCGGAGCCTTCGCGAATGCGGGTCGAGCGCTTCGACGGGCAGCTCGACACGCGGCAGGTCGATGTCGATCCCGGCATAGCGGTCCCAGTACTCTTGCGAGATCGCATAGGGATCGTGCGGGTGTGTGAACGAGGCTACCAGGGCAAAGGGTCGGCGGTCGCGGCTGCGGGCAAGGTCGAAGATCTTCTGCCGCGCCTGGAACACGACCTCGTCGTCGAAGTCGAGCTGATGGGTGCGAGCGCAGGGTCCCGCTCGGGTGACCGAGTCCATGTTGTGATACCAGCTCGGCCGCTCCGCGAAACGTGTCCAGTCGGGAGTCCAGCCGAAATCGGCCGGATAGATATCGGTGGTCAGACGCTCCTCGAATCCGTGCAGCTGATCCGCGCCGCAGAAGTGCATCTTGCCCGCGAGCACGGTCTGATATCCGGCGCGGCGCAGGTGGTGGGCGAAGGTCGGAACCTGCGCGGGGAACTCGGCCGCATTGTCGTAGGCACCGATCGCCGAGACATGACGCCCCGAGAGAAACGAGAAGCGCGAGGGCGCGCACAACGGGCTGTTGCAATAGAACGACTCGAACACGACGCCGCTCGCCGCCAACGCATCGATGTGCGGTGTCTTGGCGATGCGATTTCCGTAGGCTGCAAGCGCGCGCGCGGCGAGTTGATCGGCCATCAGAATCAGAAAATGCGGTCGTTCCACGGGATGCTCCTCGGGGGTCGAAGCGCCGGCCCGCCTGCGGCGCTCGAGCGGGCGAGCCGAGGGCGAGCGATGCTACACCGCTAAGATACCGCAAGGAGCTTCGCATGCTACGATCGATGCAAAACCCATCCGGGAGACAAGCCCATGAGTGCGCATGAGCGCGTGTCGGCGACGCGCCGCAGACTGACGAAGTCGCTCCTCGCGCTGCCGGTCGCCGGTGTCGTCGCGGCGCACGCGGACTCTTTAGCGTCGGAGGCCGCGCGGCAGGACCTGCCCGACCCGCAGGAGGTGCTGAGCGTCGCGGATTTCGAGGCGCTCGCCCGTGCCGTGCTGCCGCCCGCGCATTTCGGATACCTGGCCACCGGCGTGGACGATGACCGTACGGTCTCGTGGAATCACGAAGCGTTCTCGCTTCTCGAGATTCGAGCGAGCCGCTTCGTCGATGTGAGTCGGATCGATAGCGGCATTCGACTTCTGGGCGCTCACTGGTCGTCGCCCGTGTACCTGTCGGCGGTCTCGGGCGAACGCGCGTTCCATCCGCAGGCCGAGGCCGGCGTCGCGCGCGCGGCGGCCTCGCGTTCGGCGCTCATGATGCTCTCGAGCTTTGCGTCAAGCTCGCTCGAGGAGGTGATCAGCGCACGCGGGGCACCCGTCTGGCAGCAGCTCTATCCGACCGACGACTGGGCGGTCACCGCGTCGGTGGTCGATCGGGCGCAGCGCGCAGGCTGCCCTGTCATCGCGGTCACCGTCGATAACCTGTGGGGGCGATTCAACGAGACGTTGCAGCGTGCCGTGCGCGCGGACAGCCGCGTCTGTACCGGTTGCCACCCGGATAACTTGCACGACCCGCTGCGCAAGGCGCCGCTGTACCGCGGTCTCGACCTCTCGCGCGTGCAGGAATCTTCGATGCCCTCGGCCATCTCCTGGGAGTTTTTCGATCGGCTGCGTGCGATCGTCTCCGTGAAGCTCCTCGTCAAGGGGGTGGTGACGGGCGAAGATGCCGCCGAGTGCCTGCGACGTGGCGCCGACGGTGTCATCGTCTCCAATCACGGCGGGCGCAATGAGGAGACGTTGCGGTCCACGATCGAGTGTCTGCCGGAAGTCGTGAACGCCTGCCGCGGCAAAATTCCGGTGCTGCTCGACGGCGGAATCCGCCGCGGCACGGATGTCTTCAAGGCGCTGGCGCTGGGTGCGAAAGGTGTCGGTATCGGCAGGCCCATGCTGTGGGGGTTGGGCGCGTTCGGACAGGCGGGCGTCGACCGCGTGCTGCAGATTCTTCAGGCCGAGTTGAAGCTGGTCATGGGGAATTGCGGAACCTG
>Ga0187784_10004301_pt1 | contig 11513 bp, 11 predicted proteins | sample 1015_SJ02_MP15_2_FD_132964 | JGI IMG/M metagenome (GOLD analysis project Ga0187784, IMG submission 132964) | Tropical peat soil microbial communities from peatlands in Department of Meta, Colombia - 1015_SJ02_MP15_20_MG | ecosystem: Environmental > Terrestrial > Soil > Wetlands > Peat | place... | reverse complement strand
TACGGGACGACCGCGTACGGCGGGAATACTGTGTGCAATGATGGCTGCGGGACAGTTTTCAGAATTAGCCCGAAGGGAGTTCTGACGACGCTTTACGACTTTTGCGCGGAATCAAACTGTGCCGACGGCTCCGTACCTTTCGCAGGACTGATTCAAGCCACGGACGGGAACTTGTACGGGACGACTATGTTTCGCGGTCCAGGCAACTCCGGGACAGTCTTCAAAATCAACCTGCAGGGCGTTCTGACGACCCTCCACACGCTCGGCGGGGAGTACGGTTACGAACCCTTTGGCGGACTCATTCAAGCCACGGACGGGAACCTCTACGGGACAACGGCGTACTTGGGGAGCCACGGGGGCGGAACGATCTTCAGAATCACTCCAAAGGGGAACCTCACGATTTCCTACAACTTCTGCGCCCAGCCGAACTGCACCGACGGCTCCCACCCCGAGGCAGGGCTCATCCAAGCCACAGATGGAGACCTTTACGGGACCACATACCAAGGCGGGACGAGTAACGCTGGCACGGTCTTCAAGATTATCCCAGGCGGGAAGCTAACGACGCTTTACAGCTTCTGCGCCCAATCAAACTGCAGCGACGGCGCCAGCCCTGAGGCTGGGTTGGTTCAAGCGACTGATGGGAACTTCTACGGGACGACATACGGGGGTGGGGCCGGTGGCGCTGGCACGATCTTCACAATCAGCTCAAGCGGTGCCCTGACGACGCTGCACAGCTTTGACGACACCGACGGCGCGAGCCCCCTGGGGGGCATTAGCCAGGCCACCAACGGAACGTTATACGGGACAACCCAACTAGGAGGGGCCTACGGCGACGGCACGGTCTTCAGCCTGTCCATGGGCCTCAGCCCGTTTGTGACCTTCGTCCGCGGCGTGGGCAGGGTTGGGGCGAAAGTTGAGATCCTCGGCCAGGGATTCACGGGAACAACCGGCGTCTCATTCAACGGGACTCTGGCGAGCTTCACCGTCCGCAGGGACACGTTCCTGGTGGCAACGGTTCCCCAGGGTGCAACTACGGGCTACGTCACGGTTACGACGCCTAGTGGCACGCTTCAGAGCAACGTACCATTCCGGGTGAGGCAGTAACGCTGTTATCTGTTTTGGAATTGAGGGTACAAAGCCGCCTCTAGGGGGCTTTTTGAGTCGGTTCGGCTTCGCGGACAAGAATGTCCGCGCCACATCATCATCTCCTGTAAATTCATTTCATGGCCCACGCCTGGCTTTCTGAACTCAATCGCGAAGTCGTCGCCTGCACGCGATGCCCGCGGCTGGTCGAGTACCGGCAGAAGATTGCGCGCGAGAAGCGGCGCGCTTATCTCGATTGCAACTACTGGGGCAAGCCCGTGCCCGGTTTCGGAGATCCGCAGGCGCGCGTGCTGGTGCTGGGCCTCGCACCGGGCGCTCATGGCTCCAACCGCACGGGGCGCATGTTTACCGGAGATGCTTCGGGAAGGTTCTTGTATCCGGTGCTCTACGAAACCGGGTTTTCCAATCAGCCGGAGGCGACGGATCGTGACGATGGCCTCCAATTGGAGGACCTCTACATCACCGCGGCGGTGCGCTGCGCTCCGCCGGGTAACAAGCCGCTGCCCGAAGAGCTTGCCAAGTGCGCCGAGTATCTCGACCATGAGTTGCAAGGGCTAAGAAAAGTGAAAGTGATCGTCGCGCTGGGCAAGATTGCATTCGAGGCGTATCTCAACTCGCTGAAGCGCCGCAGGCTATTGGAGAGCAAGAAGCCTTACATCTTTCAGCATGGCGCCACCTACAGGATGCCGGACGGGAAGACGTTGCTGGCATCCTATCATCCGTCGAACCAAAATACGCAAACCGGAAAACTAACGCGGCCAATGTTTGTGCAGATATTCAAGCAAGCCCGATGTTTGGCCGATAGGTAAGATGAGGCGGCTGCCGGCGCCGAACTGCGAACCCTTTTGCCACGCGCGGGCGGGTCGGAGCAATTCGGGGCACTCGCCGCCTCAGCCATCCTCATTGCCTGCGCGCCTTAGAGCGGTTTCATAATTACTGCATTCCGCAAAGTTGTCATGCCGACCAAGCCCTAGGATTGGCAGCAGCCAATCCAGGGGCGCGTGGAGGGACCTGCTGTTCCCCTGGCCGGCTACGGCAACCGTGAATCCGCCTTAGAAGCTGACAGCCGCCTTGCGAACATTTCTCTTGACAACTGTCTCGTGATTCTGTTATTTCTGTCATGACAGAAAATACTGTATGGCGCAACTCAACGCAGCCAAGAAGCGGTTCGTACTTCATTGGGGAGAGAGTGGGACCCGCTGGGGGATCAACCGTACGGTAGCTCAAATTCACGCTCTTTTGCACGTCTCATCCCTTCCCTTGACGGCCGAGGAGATTGCAAGTCTCTTGAAAGTTGCGCGATCCAACGTGAGCACCAGCATTCGCGAGTTGCAGGGATGGGGCCTGGTTCGACCGGTGCCTGTCCTGGGGGACCGGCGGCAGCATTTTGAGTCGATCAAGGACGTGTGGGAGATGTTCCGAATCATTATTGACCAGCGCAAGCGGCGTGAGATCGACCCAACCCTTGAAGTATTGCGGCTTTGTATAGCCGAGCTAGAGAAGAATGACCCCAGCGATGCCTACACAAAGCACCGCCTGCAGGAAATCTATGAATTCTTCGCGGATGTCGAAGCGCTTTACGGAGACATAAGGCAGTTTCCCGTCTCGACCATCCGCGGAATCGTGAAGGCTCGGGGCACGGTTCGGAAGCTTCTCTCGGTCAAACGCAGGGACGGAATCAAATAAAAGGAGTAGCGCAATGACAAACTCAACTCTGTTTCTGATCGGACTTGGATTTACGGTTATTACAGCCCTTGCCATCGTGGGTTACCTACGCACTCCGCTGCACAGCATCCTAGTCGAGCTTTGTGGCACGCGCGAGCGGGCCGAATTCTGGGTTGCATTTTGCAACGTAACTATCACCCTGGTGCCACTGATTTTTGCCATGCAGTACACGCCCGAATTGAAAGCTGGAACAACAGCCGTCTTGGAACTGTCCGCGCAATTGAGGTGGGCGCTGGCTGGCCTTCTATCGGCCGTGATCGTACTGGGCTGGGTTCTCGGTAGATTTATTCGTCGCACATCCGTTGCGGTGGGCAGCAATCAAACTCCGAACGCGGCGCCCGGCACTGAGGGATCGAGTTCGTTGTGAGCGGATGCGCAGGGGATATGGGATCACAGCTGAACATCGTTACCGGCGCCTTCGGATTCAGCGGCCGCCATATTGCGCAGAAACTGCTGTCTCGCGGAGAGCGAGTTCGCACCCTCACCAACCACCCTCACCCGGCGCACGACACGGCCGTCGAAATCGCCCCGCTGAATTTTCATGATGTCGATGCCCTGTCCCAGTCGATGAGAGGCGCGAGCGTTCTGTACAACACCTATTGGGTCCGCTTCGCCTATGGCGATGCCAGCCATAACGTTGCCGTCGAAAATACAAAAGCGTTGATCCGTGCCGCCGAGTTGGCCGGGGTCAAGCGGATTGTGCACATCAGCATAACCAACCCTTCGCCGAAATCCATCTCGCCGTACTTCAGCGGCAAGGCCGAGGTTGAGCAGGCAATCGAGTCGTCTTCGCTTTCCTACGCGATTCTGCGCCCGGCAGTTCTCTTCGGCGAGGGCGGCATTCTAATCAACAACATCGCATGGCTGCTTAGAAAAATGCCCTTGTTCTTAATACCCGGAGACGGCAGATATCGCTTCCAACCCATATTTGTCGAGGATTTAGCCGAGTTGGCCGTTAACAGCGGCCATCGCGAGGACAAGGTGATTCTTGATGCTGTGGGACCGGAGATTTATACGTACGACGACCTGGTTCGCCTGATACGAACCGACATCCGAAGCCGAACCTGTATTTGCCACGTTTCGCCTAGCATGGTTCGCGCCGCATCCCGAATGTTGAGCCTGCTGGTGAACGACGTCGTTCTGACCCCGGACGAAGTCCGGGAGTTAATGTCAGACGTGCTCGTGTCTTCGCAGCCGGCAACCGGCCAGACGAGCCTGAAAGGATGGCTTGCGTCCCACGCTCAGACATTAGGCACGACGTACGCATCCGAGCTCGACCGCCACTACCGCCGTGCAGTGCCGCCGCAAAGAGCTTTGGCGGGTTGACGAAAATCTACGGTGTCGTCCCCGCTCAGAACCCCACAAATACTGGTTCTGGCTGCAGTTCGATGCCCCAGGTCTTTCGTACGCGGTCCTGGATCTCCTCTTTGAGCGCGAGAATCTCGGCCGCTGTAGCGCTGCCCAGGTTCACGATCGCCAGCACGTGCTTGGAGGAAATCCCTGCTCGCCCGGCGACGTAGCCTTTGTTGAAGCCGGAGTGCTCCACGAGCCAGGCGGCGGAAACTTTGTGCTGGGCCGCGAGCGCCGAGTAAGTTGGAACCTGCAAGCTACGGCTGGCGGCACGTGTTACGAGATCATTGTATTGCTCGGGAGTGAGCACTGGATTCTTGAAGAACGATCCGGCGCTGCGGCAATCCGGATCGCCGGGGGTGATCAGCATCCCCTTGCTGGCGCGAATCTTGAGCACGGCATCGCGGGTTTCGGCCAACGTGGGTGAACCGCTCTTGTCGGCGAAGTACTTTTTCAGATCGGCATATTCCGCATGGGAAGCACCGCCGGGAGTCAAGGCGTAGGTAACCTCGAGGATGATGAAGCGCTCGCGTTCGGAAGTATTGAAAACGCTGGTGCGGTAGCTGAAGCCGCAGGCTGGGTTGCAGAGTTCGCGAATCTGCGAGTACTTCCGGTCAAAAGTCAGCACCGACTCAATGGTCTCAGAGATCTCCTGGCCGTAGGCGCCGACGTTTTGCACGGGAGTTCCGCCGACGCTTCCCGGAATTCCGCTCAAGCACTCGACGCCGGCACAATCTCGGGCAACAGCGTGAGCCACGAAACGATCCCATTCTTCCCCCGCGCCAACCTGAAAAAGAGTCTTGCCGTTTTCGCTGCGCTCCTGAATTCCACAGAGAGATACCTTGAGCGTTAACCCCGGCCAGCCCTGATCGGAGACAACCAGATTACTGCCCCCACCGAGTACAAACAAAGGAAGCCCTTTGGCACGGGTGAACTGGGCAGCTTCTACGGCTTCGGCGGCGGTGCGCGCCTCGGCGAAATAGCGCGAGGGCCCTCCGACTTGCATCGTCGTCAGCGGCGCCAGCGGAACGTTTTCCCTAATAAGCATGATAGTTCGCTGTCACTATATACGACTCAGGCGGCCGGACCGTCCTCCCGCACACAGAAGTTGCCAGACGCCGCGTTGCAAGCGGTACTCACGCCTCAGAAATGCGCGCGTAGTCCTGCAAAAGTTTCCACCACCAGCAGACGGCTGGGAGGCTGCGGCTCCGCCACCTCGTCATGCTCCAGAATCCAGGTGTTGCCGTGCGGCACAAAGACGGCGTTGATTCCGGCAGCCAGAGCCGGATTGATGTCGGATTTCGGACTGTTGCCCACCATCCAGGTGGAGTCGGCCGGCAGCTCATATTTGGAGATGACGGAGCGATAGGTCGGTAAATCTTTCTCGGCGACGATTTCCACCGCGGCAAAGTATTCTTTCAGTCCCGAGCGTTCAATTTTCCCGGTTTGCTCGGCGATGGCACCTTTGGTCATCAGGATCAGGTGATGCCGAGGCACCAGGTATTGCAGGGTCTCCGGAACTCCACGAATGATTTCCACGGGATGTTCCGCGATGGTATGGGCAAAGCCGCTGATGGCTTCATGCAATGCCGGCGTAAGCGGTTCCACCGAGAGCCGCTCGAAAGTTTCCACCAGCGCGTGTGCGAAGCTGTGCAGACCGTATCCATGGGTCAGGATGCACTCGCGTTCCACGCCATTCAGAACCTCACGCACCCGCGCGGGTGAATACTCGTGATGATTAAGAAATGAAATGAAGTTGGCAATGGCGCGTTCGAAATAGATGTTGTTTTCCCAGAGCGTGTCATCGGCGTCGATGAGCAGGGTCTGGGCTCCGTTCGGCCCGGGCATCAGGCAACATCATAGCGACGCTGGTTCTTTTGCGCCAGTTCCGGCTGTGATCTGCAAAGCTCTGCTAGAATCGCAACGTATGGTATTGGTACGTTGCTCGGCCTTTCTAGCTGTCCTTTTAGCGGTTAATCCAACCTTAGCGCAGAAACCTCCACGTGCGATGAGCGGTTCGGCGGCGAAAGATGCTGAATCCGCCGGCATGAAAGTGGCTCCCGATCTGGACCAGCGATTGGCGGAGTTACGCAGTGTCGAGATGCCCTTCAAGAGTTCAGCGCTGGCGGTGCGGGAGCGTAAGCTGGTTGAGAAACTGGTGGATGCCTGCCGTTACCTGGAAGATATCTACTGGCGGCAGATCGATCCCGAAGGCTTAGAGTTGTACCAAACGCTGGAGAACAGCAAGAGTACGGAGGATGAAAAGCTGCGCCGCTTCCTGTGGATCAATGGTTCGCGTTTTGACCGGCTCGACGAAGACAAGCCGTTTGTCGGCGCCTCGCCCCTGCCGCCGGGGCGCGGTTTCTATCCCCAAGGCCTGACCCGAAGTCAGGTGGAGCAATACGTCAGGGCCCATCCTGAAAAGAAAGACGAGATCTACAGCTCCACGACGATCGTGCGCTGGCACGATCAGCAACTGGAAGGCGTCCCGTATCACATTGCCTACCGCTCGTTTCTCGAACCGGCGGCGAAAGACTTGCGAGAGGCGGCTGAACTGAGCGACGATCCAGCCTTCGCCAACTTCCTGCAACTGCGAGCGGACGCGTTGCTGAGCGATGACTATTTCAAGAGCGATCTGGCGTGGCTTGATCTTAAGAACCCGAAGTTCGACGTGATCTTTGCGCCGAATGAATCCTACGAGGACGAAGTGCTGGGAGTGAAGACCACCTACGGAGCGGCCGTGCTGATCCGCAATGATGCCGAAAGCCGAAAGTTGGAGATATTTCAAAAGTACGTCGCCGATCTTCAAGATGCGTTGCCGGTGGCACCGGAAGACCGGCCGTCGAAACGCGGTATGTCGAGTCCCATGGAGGTGGTGGACAATCCTTTTCGCAGTGGCGACATGGTGCACGGATATCAAGCCGTGGCGGACAATCTGCCCAACGATCCGCGGGTGCATGAGCAAAAGGGAAGCAAGAAGCTGTTCTTCGAGAACTTTATGGATGCGCGGGTGAACTACATCATCCTGCCCATAGCGCGGCGTGTGATGTTACCTGAGCAGGCCGCAAAAGTTTCTGCCGACGGTTACTTGTCAACGACCATTCTCCATGAAATCTGCCATGGGTTAGGACCGGTGTTTGCCCGCACTGCTTCGGGAAAAATGGGTATTCCCGAGGCCCTCGGGCCGGCATTCAGCGGGTTGGAAGAAGCCAAGGCGGATGTGTGCGGCATGTACGCTCTGAAGTGGCTGGTGGACCACGATGTCCTGCCCAAGAATCGGCTGAAAGAATACTACGCGTCCTATGTGGCGGATTTCTTCCGCACCGCCCGGTTTGGCGTGGAGGACGCGCATGCCCAGGCCGGGATCGTGGAGTTCAATTACCTGTCTGACCACGGGGTGTTGAAACGGACGTCCTCTGGCCGGTATGCCATTGACTTCGACAAAATGTCCGCTGTTTTGAGCGACCTGACGAGAGAGCTTCTGCGGATGGAAGCTGCGGGCGACCGTACAAAGGCAGAGAACTGGCTCAAGCAGTACGACGTGGTGCCAGAAGGACTCAAAGTGACGCTGAAGGCCACCGCCGGCCTGCCGCTGGAGATTGAGCCGGTGTTCCTGTTCCAGCAGAGTGTGAGGTAGCTGTCAGCTTTCAACTATCGGACGCCGTCGACGTTTGTGATTCCAATCAGAGCGAGGGATCCCTATGGAGGCAAGATTTGTAGCTGTTTAGTCTTTCGTGTGACTTACGCCGTCCCCCGGTGTCTTCGCAGCTGGGTGTGCTTGAATCATACAAGAAACTAAACCGGTGTAATGATCGCGGTCGGGATGCTTCCTCTCCGACATGCTCAGGGTGAGCGCGACAAAGTGGGAAAGCCGTCAACTAGGCGGCGAACTCCACCTTAGATTCCTGGGGAATAATTCCGGCTTTGTGACCCATGTCCAATAGGCGGCGGACCGCTTCGCGGCCATCGGGACCGTAGTCGAGAGTGCGTTCGTTCACGTACATGCCCACAAACTTGTCGGCCATTTGGGCGTCTAGATCGCGCGCAAACTGCATGGCGTAAGCGAGGGCCTCCTCGCGATGATCCAGAGCATACTGGATGCTTTCGCGCAACGCTGAGGCGACGCTGGACATGACTTGAGGCCCGAGGCTGCGGCGTATGGCGTTCCCGCCCAAGGGAAGCGGCAAACCGGTAACCCTTTGCCACCACTTGCCGAGATCGACGATGCGATGCAGACCGGACTTATCGTAGGTCAACTGCCCTTCGTGAATGACCAAGCCGGCCTCGTGCTTGCCCTCCAGCACTTGGGGGATAATCTGATCGAACGGAACCACTTCGGTTTCCACGCCCGGAGCAAACAGGCGCAGAACCAGATACGCGGTGGTGAGGGTTCCAGGCACCGCGATGCGCTTGCGCTTGATGTCGATCGGAGAATATGGACGGGCGGCGACGATCATCGGGCCGTACCCATCCCCCACGCTGCCGCCGCTGGGCAACAGCGCGTACTTGCCCTGTACGTAGGGGTAAGCGTGAAATGAAATAGCGGTAACGTCGTACACTCCCTCCATCGCCTGGCGATTCAACGTTTCGATGTCGCACAAGGTGTGGGTGAAACGCAGGCCGGACACGCGGACCTTGCTGGTGGCCAGACCGTAAAACATGAAAGCGTCGTCCGAGTCGGGACTATGGGCAACGGTGATTTCGCGGACTTCAGAACTGCGACTGCGCATGGAATCCTTAGCTCTCGGGTCCAGCATTCATTTCCTAAACGAGTCCCAGCCGATTCAATCCACAAACTTCTTCCACCACCGCCATCGACTGGTTAGCGCGGCCGCCGACATCACTTTGATGATTTCCGCGAAGATGAACCAGTAAAGCCCAAAGCGCAGGGCTTGGGCGAACGAGCGCGTCAACATTGCCAGCCAACTGAGTCCTCCGGCAAACAAAATCACTTCGCCCGCTAAACCGGCGATCGCTGCGCGGCCAAAGCTCTTACTGCCGCGCTCCATGATCCATCCGGCAAGGCCTGCCACCAGCGGATACGCCAGCAGGAATCCGCCAGTTGGTCCACACAACTGTGCCAGGCCCCCTAGACCCGTCGGACTGAACACCGGAAACCCAGCCAAGCCTTCGGCCAAGTAGAGCGCCAGAGCCGCAAATCCCCTTCGGCTTCCCAGCGCCAAACCGACCATCAGAACGCCAAAATTCTGCAGGGTCAATGGCACGGGCGTGCCGGGGAGGGGAAGCGCGACATGGGCGCACAGCGCGACAAACAAGCTGGCGCCCACAACCAGCGCAACCTGGCGTGCGGCGTGGAGAACGCGATCGTTGCCGGCGAGGACATCAGTGAACAGTTTGGCCATTGCGTTTCCTTTCTTGCGTCGAATCCCGCGATGGATCCTGGCTAAAGCTTGTCCGCTTCGTGGTTCAGCGCTTCTTTCTTCGAAGCGTCCTTCATATGGCGGTGCACACGCAAATACGCGGCTACGCCAGCCCAGAGTACAGCTCCAGAGCTAGCGGCCAAAATCAGGAACCACCACAGCATTCGCACGATGCATTAGGATACCAAAAGTTCGCAGCAGCAACCGCGATGCTGGGAATGACCAAAACCTCACACCCCCACCGGGAAGGGCTTGGCGTGAGCTTCGGCGCCCAGCGACAGGCTGGAGAAGCGCCCTTGTAATAAGGACATCAACCCGGTGTACCAATAGCCGACCACAAACAGGACGAGGAACGGCACGGTCACGAAATTCTCGTTGATCACCGCGTAATAGACAGTAAGCGCGAAATAACCGCCGATCAGCAGCTCCACCCAAGGTACCCATCCCAAGCCCCGGCGGTAAGTGCTGGCACGCACTTTGTCCTTCTTGGTTTCCACCCGATACTTCGGGGTCCGCGCAAAGGCGCTTTGTTTTCCCCGCAGAGCTTCCAGCACGGCGCGAGTGTTGGTGACGGTCAGACCGATCCCCAGCGCCATCAAAAACGGCAGATACAGCAGCGCACGCGGCCACGATTTAGGGAACAGCTCGCGCTGGGACACCAGGTAGAAGCTGGAAATGGAAAATGTCGAAGCCATGAACAGCGGCAGATCAATGTAGAGCATCTGAAACCATCCCTGATAGAAGCGGATGATCATGGCTGGCAGCAGCAGGACGGAAAGCAGGACCATCAACGGATAGCTAAGATTGGCGGTCAAGTGGTACCAGGCTTCCAGCTTGACGTGCAGCGGTTGCTGGCTCCTCAGGACCGTGGGCAGGATCTTCTTGCTGGTCTGGATCAGGCCCTTCGCCCAGCGCGCCTGCTGCGTCTTGAAAGCGGTCATCTCCACCGGAAGCTCGGCGGGACACTCGACATCCTGCAGATAAATAAACTTCCATCCTTTGAGCTGCGCGCGGTAGGAAAGGTCGGTGTCTTCGGTGAGCGTGTCATGCTGCCAGCCGCCGGCGTCGTCAATCACGCAGCGCCGCCACATCCCGGCGGTGCCGTTGAAGTTGAAGAACACGTTGCTGCGGGCGCGTCCGGAGTGCTCGAGCACGAAATGGCCGTCCAGAAGGATGGCTTCGACCTCGGTGAGGAAAGAATAATTCCGGTTGATATGGGTCCAGCGGGTTTGCACCATGCCGATCTTCGGGTCGGTGAAGTAATGAATGGTCTTTAGCAAAAAATCCGGGGGCGGAACAAAGTCTGCGTCGAAAAGGGCGACGAACTCGCCTTTAGCGCTGAGCAAACCCTCGGCCAGAGCGCCGGCCTTGAAGCCATAACGGTTGCTGCGGTGGTGGTACGTGACCGGGAAACCTTTTGAGGCGTAAACCTCGACCAGGCGGCTGGCCACGGCGACGGTTTCGTCCGTGGAGTCGTCCAGTACCTGAATGTCCAGTTTTTCCCGCGGGTAGTCCAGCGCGCACACCGTTTGCAAAAGACGATCAACCACGAACTGCTCATTGAAGATCGGAAGTTGAATCGTGACCCGCGGCAGCTCGGTAAAGCGCGAGGCCGGCGCGGTCACTTTGTTTTTGCGGTGCTTGTAGTACAGATAGACGAGCTGGTAGCGGTGCATCCCGTAAAACGCCAGCAGCACCAGCACGACAAAATAGGGGACCAGCAGCGCCATGTCGAAGGCGTTGGCGTGGTAGAGGCCCTTGAACGTGGTATCGAAGAAATGGGTGCGGAAGTAATGGCGCAAGCCGTGCGGATCCGCCACCATGGCGCAGAGCAGACTGAGAACAGGGTTCAGGCAAGTGCTCCTGCAAAGCGTGCGCGACTACAATGGCCCAGGGTCGAGGGCGAAAAAGCTCCTTCAGCCATCGATTGTACCTGACGGACCGCCCGAAATG
>Ga0187784_10004300_pt1 | contig 11515 bp, 8 predicted proteins | sample 1015_SJ02_MP15_2_FD_132964 | JGI IMG/M metagenome (GOLD analysis project Ga0187784, IMG submission 132964) | Tropical peat soil microbial communities from peatlands in Department of Meta, Colombia - 1015_SJ02_MP15_20_MG | ecosystem: Environmental > Terrestrial > Soil > Wetlands > Peat | place... | reverse complement strand
CCATCCGCATTCTGATTGACTCGGGCCGCTGCATCTACACCTACCTTGGAGGCTCGTACATCGAATTGCCATTTCAGGGCGACGGAGAACCGGCGCCCTGAACGCAGGCCTAGCCATGAACGATTTGCACTCATTTCCAAGGCTGGTCATCGCGGGCATGTCCGGCAGTTCCGGCAAGACGGTTGTTTCCATGGGACTGCTGCAACTACTACGGCACGCCGGAGCCGAGGCGCGCGCTTTCAAGAAGGGTCCCGATTACATTGATACCGCCTGGCTTGGCTGGGCATCTTCGCACACGGCGAGAAATCTGGACACCTACCTCATGGGGCCGGAGCGGGCGCTGGAGTCATTCACTCGTCATGCGGCGCCGGATGGAATCAACCTGATTGAGGGCAATCGCGGGATTTTCGACGGCTTCGATGCCGCCGGCACTCACAGCACCGCGGCGCTCGCCCGATGCCTGTGCGCTCCTGTGATCCTGGTAGTCAACGCCAGCAAGATGACCCGCACGGCGGCCGCGCTGGTGCTGGGTTGTCAGAAGCTGGATCCCGCAGTCGCCATCCGCGGCGTAGTCTTGAACAACGTCAGCGGCGAGCGGCACCGGGAGGTGTTGCGCAGCGCGATCGAGTCGGCCTGCTCGATTCCCGTGGTGGGGACTCTCCCTAAAGTGAAAGTCGGCCTTCTGCCCGAGCGGCACCTGGGATTGGTACCACCAGAGGAACATTCTGCTACAAAGCGACTCGAGCGGGACCTGCTGGACTTGGTGAAGAGGAGAATGGATCTCGACGCTCTTCTGGCCATTGCGCGCAGCGCGCCTCCGCTGCCACGCGCACCGCAGGGGGACGCTCCAGAGCCAATCGCAGCACCGGTCAGCATCGCCTATATGAAGGACGCGGCTTTCACCTTCTATTACCCGGAAAACCTGGAACAGCTCGAACGGGCGGGCGCAAGGCTTATCCCTGTCTCCGCGCTGCATGCGACCGCGCTGCCAGACGATCTGCAGGCACTGTACATCGGCGGCGGTTTCCCGGAAACTCATGCGCAAAGCTTGTCCGAGAACAGCTCGTTCCTGCAGTCATTGCGGCGCGCTGCGCTGCGCGGTTTGCCGATCTACGCCGAGTGTGGCGGCTTGATGTTGCTGGCCAAAAATCTCCTGTGGAAAGGCGCGCGTTACCCCATGGCGGGAGTGTTCCCGTTTGACGTGGAAGTCTGTGGCTCCTCCCAAGGCCATGGCTATAGCGAATTGCGGGTAGACAAGCCGAACCCGTTCTTCCCCGCGGGATTGACTCTCCGCGGCCATGAGTTCCACTATTCCCGCGTGCTTCCCTGCCGAGAAACCGTGCCAACCGCCTGTGTTGTAGATCGCGGCGTGGGATGTTTTAACAAGCGCGAGTTCGTCATGACCAGGACTGTGGTCGCTACCTACACCCATCTGCACGCGCTTGCCTCGCCTGAATGGGCTACAGGCATTGTGAATGCGGCGAGGGGATTCACATTTCAAGCAGCCTCGCGCACGGGAAACCGTAAAATAGGGGTCGCATCGGCGGGGCGACGCTAGAGCAGAATCAGAGCAAGGTGGGTCCCGCTTTCCCGGCCGCGGAGCTTGGCTGCGCCGGACAGCCGAGGGCGGCCTGTCCCCACGTGGGTGCTTTAAGTTTCCGGCTAGGGCAATTTCACTGTTGGTGTATCCAGCACGAAACACCAGGTCTCTCCACTGCGCTCTCTCTTCCGCAAGCGGAAGAGAAAGCTCCGGTCGAGATGACAATCGAGCGCGGATACAGCACTGCGGAACTGCTCAAAGCGCTTGGCGGATTAAGCTGTGAGGCGCACCGGCTCATTCCCAAGGGCCGGAATGGGCACGACTCTCGCCGGTTTGTGCGCGCGCTCGCGAGCCCAGCGGGCAATCGCGGCCACGCCGTGGATGGCAGCATCGACGTCTTCCCGTGTGTTGAAGGCTCCGACCGAGAATCGCACCCCGCCGTGGTTTTGGACCAATCCGAGTTGCTGATGAACCAGCGGAGCGCAATGCAGCCCGGTGCGAGTCGCGATATTGTGGTCCACATCGAGCATGATGCCCACATCGCCCGGATCGACCCCTGCCACGTTCATCAGGATGGTCGAGAGATGATTCTGCAAGTTAGCGCAGCAGTACAAGCGCACACCCTCAATGGCTCGCAGTCCCTCCACCAGCTTGCTGGCCAGCCTCATTTCGCGAGCGTGCACGCGCTCCACGCCGCTTTCGTCCAGCCAATCCTGGCCAGCCCACAACGCAGCCACACCCACCATGTTCGGAGTCCCGAACTCGAGCCGCCACGGATATTCCTCCAGGTGATAGGGTTCGACCGAGCGAACGCCGGTGCCTCCGGCGCGCACCTGGCGGACTTCCACATGCTTGCGAATACAGAGGCCGCCGATGCCCATGCTTCCCATGAGCGCTTTGTGCCCGGTAAAAGCCACGACATCTACGTTCATTTCCTTCATGTCGATGGGAATGATGCCGGCGGTTTGGGCGGTATCGACCACCAAAAGGATGTCGTGCTCACGGCAAAGGGCGCCGATCTCTTTAAGCGGCTGCACGGTGCCAATGACGTTGGAACCGTGATTGACGATGACGACGGTGGTATTGGGGCGGATTGCTTTCCGGACATCATTCGGATCAATGAACCCGTTGCCATCGAAGGGTAGGTAGGTTGCCTCGCAGCCGCAATCGCGGACCATGTGGTTGACAGGCCGGATGACCGAGTTGTGCTCGAGATTGGTGGTGATGACATGGTCTCCGGGGGCCAGTAATCCGGGGATGATCAGGTTCAAGGCATCGGTGACGTTGTAGGAGAAGACGAGCCGTTCGGGCACGTCTTCATCTCCGCCGAAGAATTTGGTCAAGCGCTGGCGCAATTTGGCGAGCAACGATCCGGCTTCAATGGCCAGATCGTAGCCGCTCCGTCCGGGATTCACGCCCTGGGTCCGGTAGAACTGGTCCATGAAGCGGTAAACGCTCTCTGGTTTCGGCCACACGGTGGCCGCGTTGTCAAAGTAGATCAAACCCTGCTTCATGGTCCCTCCGTGATCGATCGTTCACCGCCAAACTCACAATTTACTCGTTTCGCCGACGATTGTCTAGCAATATAATGGACTTAACGGACTTACTTATAGCAATCCCATGACCACGGGGAGTTGCATTTTGCATCAGCCCCGAACCCCTTATTTCCAGTATGTTGGCTGGGTTACAGATCGGACGCAGGCAGACGAGTGCAATTTTTTGCAGCTTGGCGGCTCAAGATGTTCACAAAACTTCTGTGTGCGTTTCACAGGCGCACGCCTCGCGCCTGTCCTGCTGGGCGCGGGGATTCATTTCTGGAAGTAGTAGGCCGCCTCCCGCGGACGGGCCACGCGCGGGAACCACAGCGGACGGCGCAGATTTCCCGGGCCAGGCGCCGGCCGGGCCAGCGCCTTCCATCTCTGGTAGACCGCGTGTGAAAGATTGGTGTCCACGAAAATGTCGCCGTAGCGGTCTTCCCCGGCGGCCCGCTCCACCCGAACCACCTGGTGCCAGCAGTGCATTCCGCTGAGCGGATCGGGATGGACAGGAAACGTAATGTCCTGATGCACGCCGGCGTCACTCCACCAAACCCGCCGCGTGTCCGGGTCGGGGCTATCGTAAGGCTCGACGCCGGTAATTTGCCGCATCTTCCATTGCCCTCGGCCAACTTCTTTCAGATCGACCCAGGCGCTGCAGAACCGCTCGATGGCATCGTCTTTATTGACGCGCCACCGGCCCAGGTGATGCGAGCAGGCCACCACGCCGGGAGCAATTCCTTCGGTGATCCATGCGTGCAATACGAAGAAACCGATTTCGGTGTGGACTTTGAGCAAATCGCCCGTAACCACGCGCCCGAGTTTTTCTGCATCGAGAGGATTCACCCACAACGGATTCTTGTGGGCGATTTCGTACAGCAGCTTGGCGTTGCCCGAGCGGGTGTGAATCAGGGTGGGCAAGCGGAAGATGGGCAGCAGCGTGAAGACCTCGCCGTTTGCGTCCTTCGGCCATTCGACCAGCGGCATGTACCGGGGATCGAAGTCCGCGGCCGGCGCGCCCAGCGACGCCACCTGGGCCGCGCGGTCAACATGGCTGCGATAGTACTCCGGCAAGGCAAACTCGGGCCACTTCCAGTCCACCATGGTCTTTGAGAAGATCTCCAGCTTGCGCGAGGGCGTGTTGTACCCGGCAACGGCTTTCGCTTGGCTGATCACGCCCACCGGCTTGCCCTGCTTTGTGACCACACCATTCGGCTGGATATCCGTGCCCGCCAATTCTGTTGCAGAGAGCGGCTTCTGGTTGAGCTTGTACACATCGGTAGTCACTTCGAAAGCGCCATATTTGCGCATATAGGCGAGCGGCAACAAGCCTTCTTTTTCTGCCGCCTGGGGAAGCCCGGGAACGGAGTTTTCGAAAATCCAGCCGTAGTATTCGTCCACCGTGATCTTCTGACCCGGCCGGTACGGGGACTCGAACCATTGCCGGATACCCATCGAACCATCAGGATCGATGGCCCACGACAGATTGATCCAGAATTCATCTTCTTCCCAAACTTCGCCCGGATTCGCCTGATAGGTGTAGTCCACCTTCTTGCCTTGCTTCTCCTGGAAGACACGCAACACGGGCTGACGGAAACCGAGCCACTTGCTGGCGTGCGTCTCCTGGCTCATCAGGTCGTGGCGCTCGGAGCTGAATCCCATGGGCAGCACGTAATCGGCATACCAGGCGGTTTCGCTCCAAGTGGGGGTCAGCGCAGCGTGCAGGCCGACCAGTTTCTCATCGCGCAGCACTTCGATCCACGAGAAGCCGTCGGGGTAGGTCCAGACCGGGTTGAAGACGCGCGTGAAGTACGCTTCCAGCCGGCCACGGCCTTCTTTGATAAGGTGGGGAAGCAGGAATGACATTTCATGCGTGCATAGCGGCCATTCCGGAGGGTAGAGCAATTCGTTCCAGCGGGGTTGCGGCGGCGGAACGCTAAAGGGCCGGGGAACGAACTTGTTCCAGGCGTTCAAATTGTGCCCCCCCTTGGTTCCGACCGAACCGGTAAGCACGTGCAACAGCATCAAGGCGCGGACCGGCTGCCATCCGCCGAGATTTCCCGAGGCGCTGCCGCGCCACAGGTGCGAGGCGAAGCGGCTGCCCGCGGCAGCAATCTCGCGCGCTACGTTGACAATGTCCTCTGCCCGGACTCCGCTTTCTTTCGCGGCGAATTCGGGAGTGTATTTGGCATAGTGGCGTTTCAGCGCCTCGATGAATGCCTCGAAGCTGTGTCCTTTGACTGGGCGGCCATCCAGTTCCGCCTCTTCCCAGTTTGTCCACTCCTTCACAAAGGGGGCGTCAAAAAGGTTCTCATCGAGTATCACCTTGGCCATGGCCAAGAGAACCGCCGCTTCGGTGCCGGGATAGCTGGGCATCCAGTAGTCGGCCATGCTAGCCGTATTCGAGAGGCGCGGATCCATGACCGCGAGTTTCGCGCCGGCCATTTTGCCGTCGATGATTCTCTGGGCATGGGGATTGAAATAGTGTCCTGACTCAAGATGGGCCGACAAAAGCAGGATGAAAAGGGCGTTGGCGTGATCGGGCGATGGGCGATCGGCGTGGTGCCAAAGCACGTACCCGAATCGGGCCGACGACGAACAGATGTTGGTGTGCGAGTTGTGGCCGTCAATGCCCCACGCCTGGAGGGTGCGCTCCATAATAAGTCATAACCCGGACGGCCGACGTGGTACATAATTTCTTCCCCGCGGCCTTCCTGGATTGCCTTGCGAATGCGCGCGCCGAAGGTTTCCAGCACTTCATCCCAGGAAGTTCGCGCCCATTGCCCGCTGCCACGCGGGCCGACACGCTTCATCGGGTACAGCAGGCGGTCTGGATCGTGAATCTGATTAATGACTGCCGGCCCCTTGGCGCACAGTCTTCCCCGGCTGGCAGGGTGCTTGGGGTTGCCCTCAAACTTGACGACCTTTGCCGTTTCTTTGTCGATGTATGCCAGCAGCCCACAGGCCGATTCACAGTTGAAGCAGATGGTGGGAATGATCTGGTAGTGGCGCGCGACGCGGCGCGGCCAGGCCTCGGGATCGTACTCCACCCAATCGTCCCACTTCTCGACCGGCGGACAAGAAGAGAGCAGGCTGCCCGCGCGCTTAAATTCGGTCATATTTTCGTCTCCAAGCCTTTCCTTAACTGTTGGGCACCAGTTGTCCGGCCATGACAAAACACCACTCGAAGGCGTACAGTCCCGCCAGGGTCAGTAAGCCAGAAGCCGTGGCTGTGGCGGCATTTGCCGGCGCCAGCCACAGCAGCAATAGAGGCAGCACGCCGCCCAGACCGACAGCACCTGTCCAGAACAAGTTGCGGCAGGGCCCGCGCGTCAGCAAGCGAGCGGCGTAGGCGGCGTTGTCGGTGGCATGGGGCATGGTGATTTCGCCCACCACGATCAGTAAGTGCAGAATCAGGAAAACCGCCAGCGCCTCCACGGCTACTGTTCGGGCATGCGCTCCACCTCCGCCGAGGGTCGGCGGAAGCAGCGCCAGCACGGCAGCGCTCGAAAGCAATGCCTGCAAGACGAAGTGAACCGGCAGGAGCGGCGTCTGCCAGAGATCGCGCCCTTCGCATTGCCCAAACAGCAAGGCCGTATATCCAGCGGCCAGAAAACCGCTGATCACAGTTGGCCAGATCAAAACCGTCGAAACCTGCGGGAGTTTGGCGACTCCACCGAGCCAAAATGCGCCGCACAATGCGCTGTAGAGGACAAGGATGAACGTACCGCGCGATAGCCAGGATTTCGTTTGCGGGGACGTCAGCACGCGAAGAAAGCGCTCCTTGCGGCTCAAATCCGCGACCAGTACCAAAGCTGTCGCCACGGTGAAAATCAATGCCAGCGAGGCGAGAACGGTATCGCGCGCAGGATCAGCCTGCAGCCAACCGAACGCCATCGCAATGGCCGGCAAGGCCAGGACGCCCGCGCCGATCGACTTCAGCCAGCAATAGAACGGCACCAGCCAATCCCAGGGACGCGCGTGGGCCACGTCATAGGCGGCCAGAGCGTTGTTGTGCAGAAACGGGCTGTCCGGCATGTACGCTGCGCCTCCGCCGGGCAGGCTCGGGTTGCGCTGCGCCCACATATAGAAGACTTCGTGACGGGCCGCGGTGGGCACAATGGCGCTTTCGTCCGCATCGACGTAATACAGCTTTGGGCGGGTTCCCTGTTCGGGTTTGCGCACGCGCACCGGCTCGCGCCCCACCAACTGGGCAATCTCGCTGGCCGAGTCGTCCAAATCGCCGGCCACAATGGCGCGCTCCGGACAAACCACCACACAAGCCGGTTCCAGACCAACCTCAATGCGGTGCGCACAAAAGTGGCATTTGGCGGCGGTGTCCCCGGCGGGATCGAGATAGATAGCGTCATACGGACAGGCCTGCATGCAGGCTTTACAGCCGATGCACTGCGCCGGGTTGAAGTCCACGATGCCATCGCCGCGCTTAAACATCGCGCTGACGGGACAGATCTCGACACAAGGAGGCTTTTCGCAGTGATTACAGCGGGTGACTTGAAATACCCGCCGGGCCTGCGGAAACGCCCCTTTTTCCACGTATTTGACCCAGGTGCGGTTGACTCCCAGGGGGACGCGGTTCTCGGTTTTGCAGGCCACCGTGCAGGAGTGACACCCGATGCACTTGCGATGGTCGATAGCGAATCCGTATCTCATAGCAAAAGCCTCGCGGGGAGAAGCCGGTGACCGGTTGAGTAAAGAAGGAAGATGGCAGCGGCTTCCTGTTGAACTGGGCAGTTACGAGCTTGGACCGAGCCCGTGGAACACGAGCGGTCGGCCGAGAGCGCGTCCTCGCGGCGCCCCGAGCATCGATTCAGTCTGACAGGCATTTGCGCCACGCCAATTGAACGAGCAGTCGATTCACAGCAGCCGGGAGGGGTGTTCGGCCGCTTGCTAGCGAACATTCCATTATGCGTCATGTTTATCAATTAGTCGTCTATCGTCAGTGATAGCGATCACTGGAGGCGGTGACACACCGGCAGCGGACGGGCCAGAACCACGGCGCGTTCGCGGCCGAAAAATTTTGGCCCGCCGCCCGGCCCAAGGACAAGGCCCGCTCTAGGACCCGATCGCGCGGAGAGTGCGAGTGATGTCGGGCTGGAAACTGGCTTGCGGCGGGCAGTTGAGCGCTTCGCCCGCTTCCCCTACCGCTGACTAATCACTCCATCACGTGACCCAGTTCACGGGCATGTAGTGCAGGCGTCACAGACAGCTTGCCGCGATGGGCATCTACTTAAGGCGTGCAAGTGGACTAAATAGGTCCAATTTGGATAAAAGGCGTGCAGATCACACGGGCAGCCGACTACGCGGTTCGAGTGAGCATCTACCTGGCAACTCTGTCGCCGGGCATTAAGGCACAACGCGCAGAATTGGCCACGGCGACGGGCGCTCCCAGCAGCTTTCTTTCCAAGGTGCTGCAGCGCCTGGTGCAGACCGGTTTGGTTTCTTCCTCGCGGGGCGCGAGGGGCGGTTTTGAATTGGCCTGGGGACGCAAAGACCTGACGGTTCTCCACGTAGTGGAAGCCATCGAGGGCCGCACGCAGTTGAATTTGTGCCTGAGCGATGGACCCACGTGCGACCGGAAAACGTGGTGCCCGGGCCATCCGGTATGGCGAGAAGCGCAGAACGCTTTGTTGCAGGTGCTGGGCGGGGCTTTGATCACCAATCTGGCCAAGGAGGCGTTGGCCAATCAGACGCTGGTTCAGGTTTCTGCAGCCCAAGACAGCGTCCGGCCGCCGGAGGAAGATCTCTCGCGTCGGCCGCCGCGGACCAACAGAGCAAGATCGAGAGCGAGGAAGACGCGGTAGAGGCGTGATGTGGAACTGACTTGGCTTGCCATCATCGCCAGCCTGTGCATGGGCGCAGGCGCGGTGCTGGTTTTTGTTTACGCGGTAAAGAAGAACTATTTCCGCAATATTGAGGACACCAAGTACCAGGTGTTCTGGCCGGAGGTAGAGGAGTTGTTGGACTCGGCAGAGCACGAGGAGGAGGAAGAGGAGAATGGGGAATCCACCACGGAAGCCGGACGTTGAACCATCGGCCAATGACATGACGCGGCGCAAAGCGCTGTCCTGGCTTACCGGCATGGGCTTGTTTGGTTCCGCCATCGTCACGGTCTTTTCAAACCTTGTGTTCATCAAGCCACGCGCCACCTACGGCCAGCCCAACCGGTTTTCGGTTGGCAAACCGGAAGATTTTCCTCCGGGCGCGCGGGTTTCGCTGGACGTCCGGCGGGTCTGCATGGTGCGCGAGGGCGACCGCTTGGCCGCCATTTCCACCACTTGCACTCATCTGGGATGCATCGTGGCGGTGGCGGAAACCGGTTTCGCCTGCCCCTGCCACGGTTCGCATTATGACCAGGACGGCAACGTGACCTCCGGACCGGCGCCTAAAGCGCTTCCCTGGTTCCAAGTGAGTCTGGCGCCCAACGGCGAACTCATCGTTGACAAAGACACAGAAATTGAAGCAGGGACTTACTTCACAGTATGAGCAACGACACGGCAAATAGTCCTTGGAAAGCGCTGACCGGCCTGCCGGGGAACATCTGGAGTTCGATTTTCCGGAACCCGCTGCCTACCAGCGATCTAGGCCGAGCTTCCACCAGTTTCACCAATTTCTTTCTGCACATACAACCGGTCAAGGTGCATCGCAACAGTCTGAAAGCCACCTATACCTGGGGTTTGGGACTAATTTCGTTCTTTCTTTTTCTCATTCTGACGGTGAGCGGCATTTTGCTGATGTTTTACTACGTGCCTTCGACCACGCAGGCTTATGACCGCATGCTCGACCTGCGAGGGACGGTAGCCTTCGGCATTTTCCTGCGCAACATGCACCGCTGGGCGGCGCACGGCATGGTGGCGGTGGTTTTTCTGCACATGTGCCGGGTGTTTTTTACCGGCTCCTATAAGCCGCCGCGGGAATTCAACTGGGTGCTGGGCGTACTGCTGCTGCTGGTCACATTGTTCTTCAGCTTTACCGGTTACCTGTTGCCCTGGGACCAGTTGGCGTTTTGGGCGATCACCGTGGGAACGTCGATTGCCGGGTACGCTCCGCTGGTGGGCAAGCAGATGCGCTTCTTGCTGCTGGGAGACGTGACCGTCGGACAGGAAGCTCTGCTGCGCTTTTACGTGCTGCATGTGGCGGTGCTTCCGGTGGTATTAAGCGGGCTCGTGGCTCTACATTTCTGGCGCATCCGCAAAGATGGCGGGCTGTCGCGACCGCCGGAGGAGGACCTGTTCCCCCTGCCGCCCGTTCCGGTTCCGCAATCGCTGGGCGCGGCGGCAGCGACCATCCCGGCCCTGCCGGGCAAGCGGCAGTATGGCATTCAAGGGCTGGTGCGCGGTCCCATCACCAAGGTTGGCAATGTGCCCGACCGCTCAGTATTTAGCTGGCCTAACCTGGCGCAAGCGGAACTGCTCGTCTTTCTGATTACGGTCGCGGGCGTGTTGCTGTTTTCTTTTTTCTTCAACGCGCCGCTGGAAGAGCCGGTAAACGTGATGCACCCGCCGAATCCTGCCAAGGCCCCGTGGTACTTCCTTGGGCTGCAGGAAATGGTGAGCTATTCAGCGTTCTGGGGAGGAGTCGGGATCCCCGGCATTGAGGTGTTGATTCTGCTGCTGGTGCCCTATATCGACCGCAAACAAGCCGGCGTCGGCAGGTGGTTCGCCCACGAGCGATTACTGGCCAACACTTTGTTCGCGACCTTTGCGGTGCTCAATGTGGCTCTGATTGTGATCGGCACATTTTTCCGGGGAGCCAATTGGGAGTTCGTCTCCCCTTGGTGAAAAGAACGATGAGGAGAAACTTGTGAGTACGCGGGTTGCACTGGCGATTGCGGCCCTGGTCGTCCTGGTGGTGCACGGCTTCGTCTTCTACCAGCAATTCTTCAACCGCTGGGAGAAACACCAGAGTGCCTACTGGGAACAGGCGGGCAGCCTGGCGAAGACGACCGCGGAGAAGACGGCGGTGGAAGCGCACAGGCTGCAGATCGAGCAGATCATTGTGACGCAGTTCGGCGACTCCCGTGTAGATCGCTGCACCACCTGCCACATCGCCAGCGACGATCCGCGCTTCCAGGGTCACGCGCAGCCGCTGCGCACGCACAGCTATTCTGCGGCGCTCGGAGACGTGGAGAAGAACGGGCGATGGGAGCGCCGACACAAATTCTCCGACTTTGGCTGCACGATTTGCCACGACGGCCAGGGCCGCGGGCTGGAAACTTACTACGCCCATGGGGAAGACCCGAGCTGGACCCAGCCCATGCTCGGCTACGCGACGCAGGATGATTGGAACGAGAAATACAAAGCCAAGCTGACCGGCGCAGAGTTCAAGCAAGCCAACTGCGCTCAGTGTCACACGGAAGAAAGTTTCACCGGCGCGCCGCTGGTGAAGCAGGGACGGCAACTGTTTTTCGAGAAAGCCTGCT
>Ga0187784_10004298_pt1 | contig 11516 bp, 9 predicted proteins | sample 1015_SJ02_MP15_2_FD_132964 | JGI IMG/M metagenome (GOLD analysis project Ga0187784, IMG submission 132964) | Tropical peat soil microbial communities from peatlands in Department of Meta, Colombia - 1015_SJ02_MP15_20_MG | ecosystem: Environmental > Terrestrial > Soil > Wetlands > Peat | place... | reverse complement strand
GCGGACGAAAGCATCGACAAGCAGATTGTTGACCGACTGCGCTTCGACGGGCACGATGTCGTGTTTATCGCCGAACTCGATCCCGGAATTGAGGATGAGGCGTGCTGCTCAGAAGCCGCGAATCAGACTCGGTACTGTTGACCGCCGACAAGGATTTTGGTGAACTCGTCTTCCGTCAGCGTCTCCTTCACTCAGGAATCGTGCTCATCCGCTTGGCGGGCCTTAAGCCGGAAACGAAAGCGGAGCTAGTGGTGACGGCCTTTGCGCAACACGCCGACGACTTAAGTCTTGGATTTGCTGTCCTTTCCCGCCGGGCACTCCGGCTGCGGAAACGGCCTTTGTAGTTCGGATGCGCGCCCAGTTCGAATCCATTGCGGGGGTAGTGCCTGGCAGCACCGCTAAATGCCTGGTTGTCAACGCAAGTTTGTGGCTCCCCAAAAATACGGTTTTCCAACTTTTTCTCTCAAGATTTTTTAATGTTTGGCACCCATGATCGATTCGAACTGCGTTTATACCTATGCCAAATCGGTTCGCGCCTTTCCAACAAACGTTGATGTTCAACGCAAGCTGGTTCAGTAACATGCGGCCGTCAGCTTAGAGGCTGGCGAGTAAAACTCCGCAGCAATTTTGCATCCTCAACGCTCGAAAGTGTCTTTCGCAATCCGCCTTGCGATCGAGTACGTCGAGCAACACGCAACTGACAATCCGCGCTGACATCCTCCTATATTCCTACTATATTCCTACTATATTCCTAGAAGACTAGTTTCAGAGCAAGCTGGCCGATTCTTGCTGGGTACGTCGAAGTGATTTGCCCCACAAGTGACGAACTAACCTTATAAGTTGGCGTAGGTTGCCATTCGGTATGGTTCAATACGTTGAAGAACTCAGCGCGGAAAACGAGTTTCACACGCTCAGTGCCCAAATTTGTTTTCTTTTCGAGCGACAAGTCAAAGTTAGTAAGCCCTGGTCCCCGGAAGGAATTTCTCTGCATTCCGCCATAAGTAACCGCCGGGCACCCTCCAGGTGTACCAGGAGGCGCCTTGCTTGAGTAACAAGCCGGAATCAGGAACCCGCTTGGACTGTATCTCGACTAACGCCACTGTAAAACAGGAAGAGAACAGGAAGCATTTCCCTTTGATATTGAACACGTTAGGCCTAGTGCGGGATACGGAATAACAGACCGAAACAGGTCCGTATCAAGAAAAAGGCCTTCTCTGTCTGTTTTCCCCTGTTATTCCGGTACGAAATGCCGGTAACTCCAAGTCCGCGCAGAAAGAAGCGCCTGTTACTTCCTCTGTTTTACAGGGGGACCCTTATACTGTGTCTTCTCCAGGACTGCAGGCAGTGACTGTTGTCCTCGGGTGAACGGCGTGTGCGACCGCTCGAATGCGGCCAAGTTGGAGCACACCAAGCTCTGGCGTAGTCCCAGCCTCGGACTGAAGAGCACGTGCTGGTATTCCCCGAGTATCGGAGTCAAGACATACGTTTAGACTTTCCTGGGAATGGCCCGCACGCTCCCGGAACGCGCGCACAACAGCGCCAATGTTCTCTCGGGCGGAGATCGCTCGGCTGAATTTGCTTTTTGCGCCGTTGCATCGGCAGATCCGATGGTGAGACTTTGAGGCATATGAGCCAACGGCATATACATCTCATTTTGCCTGCCGCGTGATGTGGCCGTTGCTGGCGCGCGCGTCACGTGTACAGTCGATTGCGAATCTTTACGCCCGGGGCGAGCATTTTGGTGCTTCTTCACCCGACGATGCTGTATTCGTAGGCTCCCTTCGATGAACACCCTTCACGGAAGCGGGTGTGGCGGAAACTGCTGATGTCGTAGGTAGTGCACTGGCCGGTCCGCACTAGTTCGGACATCAGGACGCCTATAGCCGGAGCAAGTTTGAACCCGTGGCCGCTGAATCCGACGGCGCAGTAGAAGCCCGGCACTTCGCCAATTCGGTCGATCACCGGTTGTGAATCCGGCGTAACGTCGTACAGACCAGCCCAGCCGCCCTGCGCCATTCCCTCCAACATCACAGGGAAACGCTTGAGCGTCGCATCTGAAAAGGTCTCGATCTCCTCATAAGACGACACGGTCGAATAGGTTTCAATATCGGCCGGCGTATGATGGGCGGCTTCACTGAGCGACCCAACCATCAATCCCGCGCCGCGCTCGGGTTTGAAGTACCACCCCCGAACTAGATCCCCCCAGACGGGTGTTGAACTTCGCCATGCGGCTGGCCGCTGGAGGATCACTACTGGATGGCGGCTGGGCTGAATAGGGATGAGGACTCCAGCCATTGCGGCGATGGCCCTGCCCCAAGGGCCCGCGACGTTGATAACCGTCCGGCTGGAAATCTCACCTTTGTCGGTCACGACACCAGCAATTTTGCCTGCCTCAATGCGGAGGCTCGTGACAAGTGTGTGCCGGAGTATTTCGACGCCGAGCTGGGCCGCGGCTTCCGCAAAGCTATTCGCCGCCAACGCGGCGTCGGCATAGCCGCCGTCCGGCTCGTAGCTGCCGATTGCGATGTCGTCGCTGGCAAGAAACGGCTCCAGTTTGCGCAGTTCTTCGCCTGTCAGGATCTCTACCTGAACCCCGAGACCATGATGCATCGCAATGGTCTTGCGCATCGCGGCTTCATTGTGCGGTCCGCAAAAGAACACGACCCCGCATTGCACAAAACCGGCGTCGCCGCCAATCCGTTGGGCGAAACTTTCAAAGACGCGGATGCTGTCGTGAGCCATCTTGGCGAGCGTTGGGAGCGTGTAGTGCTGCCGGACGATACCGCTCGACCGGCCCGTCGGCCCGGAAGCGATGTGTCCCTTTTCCACCAGGACCACGTTCTTCACCCCATCATGGGCGAGATTATACGCGATGCTCGCGCCGTTGATACCTCCACCAATCACAACTACTTCGGCCGTCTTATTCATGCGATCCTCTTCTAGAATCGCCTTTTATTCAGTGCGGCCTCTCCACGCCACCCCAAATCTTCGGCGGCTCCCCCGGCAGGGGCGGCGGCTCTGGCCGTTCCGGTTCTTTCGTCAGGGCCGGCAAGAACACGGTCTCACGTTCTTTTATTGTTCTGCCTTTCCCCTTGAGTTTTTCCGCCAGCGGCCTCCAGCATTCGGCGCAGATGTCGTACTCCTTGCCCTCAATCTCCTTTTGTACGCACTCCCTTGTTTGGCCGCACAGGTCACACAGAATCATAAGCCACCTCCACTCGGTTGGATGATATCAAACGCAGGTCATTACTTAGCGCCTTTGCGAGGCTTCGAGGAAGGCCACCAGGTCGGACACCCTGCGCCAGGGCAAGGGAGTCACAGCGGCAGCGTCAGACCGAAACCAACCGCGCAGTTCCGTCCGGCTCATACATCACTTCATACGCCCATTCGCAGTCTTGACATTCCAGCAACTCGCTGTCGATGGCAGTGTTCTGCATGCTGACGAGATCCTGTGAACCACAGCTTGGGCAGCGGAACTTAGCAGTGCTGGTCATGGGGTCATCGTATCAAGCACTTCAATGCCAATGCCGACGACCGGCCGTGCGTCGGAGAACGCATCCATAGGCGCCATCCTATCACGCGCCTGCGAATGAGGCTAGGGTGAAAAACCGTTCAAAATCCATGTTTCTCCAGGCTGGCATCGGGAGCCTGTGAGGTTGCAACCCAGGCCACACACCGATTCCCGCTTATAGTTCAAAACTGTTTGGTTGCTTGGTTGCGGAGTTCCTTCCTTCAGCCATTCATAAAACGCGGCGGAGCTCGTCAAATGACCGGGAGCGGGAGGAAAAAGTTTATTGGCCGGGGATTGATTGCCGGGCTCCTCGTTCCGGCGCTCCTCTACGCTGCCGACGAATTTGAGAGCGCTCGCCTGCGGATGATCGAGGAGCAAATCAAGGCTCGTGGCATCCGCAACACCTTCGTTCTCGACGCCATGCTAGCGACCCCGCGTCATCTGTTTGTTCCCGCGCTCTACAGTTCCATGGCTTACGGGGACTATCCTCTTCCCATCGGCTGCGGCCAGACCATCTCGCAGCCTTATATCGTCGGGCTGATGACGGAATTGCTTGACCCCCGGCCTGGCAACCGGGTGCTGGAAGTTGGCACCGGCTCGGGCTACCACGCTGCCGTTCTTTCGCGAATCGTCAAGGAAGTGTACACCATCGAAATTGTCCCCGAGCTCGCGCGCAACTCAGCTGCGCTGCTCAAGCAGCTCGGCTATTCGAACATTTTCGTTCGGGAAGGCGATGGATATAAGGGCTGGCCCAAAAAAGCGCCTTTCGACCGCATCATTCTCACAGCCGCGCCGCCAGACGTGCCAAAGGCGCTCACCGATCAGTTGAAAGCGGGTGGTAAGCTGGTCGCACCCGTGGGTGAGGGTCAGCAGCAACTTGTGGTGATCGAAAAGCGGAGGGACGGCTCGCTTGAGCGCAAAGCCAATATCCCCGTCCGGTTCGTTCCAATGGTTCCAGGCCGCTAGTATTGACGAACAAGAACGTAGAGCTGAACCCGTGCCTGGCGCTTTTGCGCCCAAAGCTACGAGTATTTGATGCTGGAGGATTGCTTTGGTCGCTCGTTCCTTGTGACGAGAAACGCGTCCCTCCGTTCTTTTGTCGGCTTATAAAAAGGGAGCGGGGCGCCAATTGCCCGCTGTCTACCGCGCGGCCACTGCCAACAGCATGGCCAGAACGACTATCGCGATAACGAGCGGCCAAAAGCTAAGTCTCGGTGCGCTATTCACCGGAGGTATTGTCGCACGCTCCAACCCTTTCCAAAAATTCGGTGTCCGCCTCGTGCTGAACATCACGCCGGCAATGAGCCAGTGGGAACGGGAGGCCATTTGGGGAACGAAACCGGCGATTGAGTCCGGCGCGACCGGCTCTTTACTTCTTGGACGGCACGCGGAAACGCTCCAGATTTTGGACACTTTCGAAGAAGTAGACATTGCCCGCCTTGTCTACTCCCACGACTGCAGTGGCTTTATCGACCTTGTTGCTGCTCACGGGATCGACATCGGCGCGGGTGCTCGGATCCTCCAGGAGCTGAGTCTTGCACATGTCGCAGCAGACGTAGTAAGTGCGGCCCTCAACACTCACCTGCATCTGCTCGTTCTGAAAGTGCTTCTTCGTGATCATGCAGACGTACTTCGAGTCGACCTGCTTGACCTTCTCCCCGGCCGCTGCCACCAGCAGGAAAAACGAAGAGATTGCCAGAACCAGTCCGAAACATCGTTTAGCTAGAGTCATTGAGAACGTCCTCCTTCCGAATCGGTGAAGACCTGGAATATGTTATGCACGCCAGGAGCCAGTTTCATATCGCGGTTGAGCGCTTTCCGAGCGCCTTGAGGAGGCATCACTGGCCGCAACTCGCTGCCGTTCCTGCCGGGAAGAGGCTTCACTTCACAATGATCTGAACGGATGCTGACGAGCACCCGATGGTTTCGTCGTCATAACTCACGACATAAGTAGTGCTTGTCCTTGGATGGACCTCCAGCGTTCCGCTGGCCGGAAATGTTCCGAGCTGTTGAAACGGGGCGCGAATGTCCGCGTGCGGATCCACGGCTTGCTCCAGAATTACTTCCCGCGCGTTCCGGGCCTCCCATCCCAGAACGACCTTTTCGCCGGGATATATGATTTGCGGATTCGCCACAAAGCGAATGACCTGGGGAAAATCGCCGGGCGCTCTCGGAGTTTCTAAAGGAATTCTTTCCGGGCATCCCACGATAGCCATGATAAGCCCTGGCAGCACGAGCAATGCTTTCAATTCGCACCTCCTTTCCTACGGCACGAATGCGTAAGGTAGAATGCACGTGCGGGACCAAATCGCGTGTCCAGAACTTAAATCACGTGGTCGGGACTTGGCTACCGCGCGCTGGGGGCTCGGCCGCGTGTTTTGACTCAAGTCGGCTGAGCACGTTCGAGCAGAGAGCCCTTTCTGGCGGCGCAAGTTCCTTCGAATGAAGCTTCGACGCAAGCAACAACACCCAGCGCTGGGTGAGTGGCTCGGCAGTGGAGTATGGCGCACGCTTGGGACTATTCGCACAGCGGCGATACCAAGGCTTACAACTGCAAAGAGATCGAGCGTGCAAAAGCTTTCTTTTCACGCTACGCTGGACTCGGCAGCGTGTTTGCAAACCCGAACTGTGAGAACGCCGGTTTCTCTTCAAGGAATAAATATCCGCAGTGGCTACTTCACCTACCGGGACAAAACCCAATCGCACCGCCGTCGAGGCGCAAGCGCTCGCGATACTGCGCCAGCTTATCTCGGAGCTTTTTAACTCGCGAGGTCTCGAAGAACTCACCACGCGCGGTGTTGCGGCGCATCTGGAGCGCGAACTGGGCCTAGGCAGTCTCGAGCGAGTCGAGTTGATGCTGCGTCTTGGGGACGCCAGCGGGGCGCCTCTGCCTGACAACGTGGTGGCCGACGCTGAAACCGTTCAGGACTTAATCGACGCGATGCTGGGCCAGGGAACCGTTCCGGAGTCCAGTCTCCTCGGTGCGGCGGCGATTCCGGCGGAGATTGGTTCCGCGCAACCAGCACGCCGCGCCGACCTCGAAGATAAAGTCCGCAATGCCGAAACGCTCACGGAAATTCTGCGCCTGCGCGGCCAGGGCGATCCTGCTCGCGCTCACATTCAGCTTCACGAACAAGACGACCGGTGGCGTACAATCACCTTCGGCGATCTGTACAACCGAGCGTCAGGCGTTGGCGCCGGCCTATTGCGGCGCGGCCTGGAACCCGGCCAGACCGTCGCGCTGATGCTTCCGACCTGCGCTGAATTCTTCTACGTATTCGCGGGAATTCTGCTTGCAGGCGGAATTCCGGTTCCAATCTATCCGCCGTTTCGCGCTGACCGCATTGATGAATACGCCATGCGGCAATCCAACATTCTTCGCAACGCAGAAGTTCGCTTTCTGGTGACGTTCCGGGAAGCTGAAAATCTCGCGCGTTTGCTTCAGCCGCGCGTCCCGACGCTGCAGGAGGTACTGAACGTGAAGCGGTTCGCGGCGGCCCGCGAGGCCGGAGCCGTTCAAGATCTCTCTCGTGCCGCGCACAGCGGAGATATTGCGTTCCTACAATACACGTCTGGCTCGACAGGCGATCCCAAAGGTGTAGTGCTCACCCACGCAAACCTGCTTGCGAATATTCATTCGATTGTTGCTGCCGTCGATTTCCAGCAGAAGGATGTGGCCGTGAGCTGGCTACCTCTCTATCACGATATGGGACTTATCGGTGCATGGTTCGTCCCGCTCTTTAGTGGGTCTCCGCTGGTAGTGATGTCGCCACTTGCGTTTCTGAGCCGGCCCCAGCGCTGGCTTTGGGCCATTCATCAGCATGGCGGAACGATGAGCCCCGCGCCCAATTTCGCTTTCGAGCTGTGCGCGCGCAAAATCGCGGACAAGGATTTGCAAGGTCTGAATCTCAGTTCCTGGCGCGCGGCGTTCAACGGAGCTGAAGCTGTTCGCGCTGAGACGATCGAGCGGTTTGTCGACCGCTTTGCGCCCTTCGGCTTTCGCCGCGAGGCTCTTCTCCCCGTGTATGGACTGGCTGAGGCTTCCCTGGCGGTTTCGGCTCCGAAGATCGGATCGGGCTACAAAGTGGAGCGAATCGACCGGAACAAAATCGAGTCAGAAGGCCGCGCGGTCCTCGCCGCTCCGGGTGACGTGAGCGCTCTCGAATTCGTCAATGCGGGGAGGCCGCTTCCGAACGTCGAGGTCAAGATTGTGACCAAGGACGGAGGCGATGCGGGCGAGCGAGTGGAAGGGCACCTGTGGTTTCGCGGCCCTTCGGCTACTAGTGGCTACTATAGAAATCCAGCGGCGACTCGGGAACTTATGCGAGGCGATGGCTGGCTCGATTCCGGCGACCTCGCCTATCTGGCCGATGGCGAGGTGTACATTACGGGCCGCGCCAAGGACGTCATCATCAAGGCTGGGCGAAACCTTTATCCGGACGAGATCGAGGATATCGCTGGGCGTGTGGCCGGCGTGCGGACCGGATGCGTAGTGGCGTTCGGCGCACCGGACCCGCGCACAGGAACTGAAAGGCTCATCGTCGCAGCCGAGGTGCGCGGCTTAGCCGATGAAAAGCGCATCCCTGCCGAAATAAGCGGCGCAGTTGACAAAGCGATAGGACTGCCGCCGGACCACGTCGAAATCATTCCGGCACATTCGATTCCGAAGACTTCGAGCGGCAAGCTGCGACGCAGCGAAACGCGAAGGCTATTTCTCGAAGGACGGCTCGGCAGAAAATTGGCGCCTGTATGGTTGCAGATTGCAAAACTTGCACTGCGTGGCGCCTTGCCCCGCACATGGAAAGGTGTCAACCGGATAGCAAAGCGCGCGATCGCGTCCGCATATGGCGTATACGCTCTCGCCGTTTTTACGTTTACGCTCATACCCGTGTGGCTGCTCGTTTCAATTACACGAGATCAGCAGCGCGCTGGCCGCCTCATACGTTCCGGATCACGCTGGATGCTGTTCCTCGCGGGAGTACCCGTGCGAATCGAGGGAGGGGAGATCCTCACCGATCTGAAGGAAAAGGGGCCGTGGGTTTTCGCGTCGAACCATTCCAGCTACGTGGACATTTTCGTGATTCTGGCGGTGTTGCCCGCTGGTGTGCGGTTTGTGGCCAAGGGCGAGGTGCTTGCGATGCCATTCTTTGGCACCATGACACGCCGAAGCGGCCAGTTAGCGTTCGATCGCGCTAATCCTGAGGCGCGAATCCGGCAAGCGCGTGAGCTGAACGCGGTGCTCCGACGCGGCGAATCGGTGGTCGTTTATCCCGAGGGGACCTTTACGCGGGCGGGAGGGATTCGTCCCTTTCAACTCGGCGCGTTCAAGGCCGCCGTCGAAACACAACGGCCGATCTGCCCTATCGCGGTCCGAGGCGCGCGTCAGATTCTGCGTGACGAAAGGTACCTGCCGAATCCGGGCCGCGTTACGGTCACCCTCGGTCCCCTGGTCGTTCCCAATCCCGCTACAGAAAACGATTGGCACGAAATTGTTCAGCTCCGCGATGCCACCCGCCAAATTGTGTCGCGTTGTTCGGGAGAACCCCTGCTTTAGCTTGGGATCAGCGAACGCCAAGCGTTCGAACGCCACTGTAAAACAGGAAGAGAACAGGAAGCATTTCCCTTTGTATTTAACATGTTAGGCCTAGTGCGGGATACGGAATAACAGGCCGAAACAGGTCCGTATCGAGAAAAAGGCTTCTCTGGCTGTTTTCCCCTGTTATTCCGGTACGAAATGCCGGTAACTCCAATTCCGCGCAGAAAGAAGCACCTGTTATGTACTCTGTTTTACAGGGGGACCCGAACCGGATGTTGCCAAAGTCACTCGCGACGTGGATATCGGACGGATTCGAATTTACAATCTAGCGAAGTATCTTGAAGTGATCCAAGGAAACTGAGCTCTCTCTTTTTGGTTTGTGAGCTCGTTACGAAAGCCCAGAGACACGCACCTTCTTCTACGGGCGGTCGGGATCCAGATCGAATGTTTCCACCTGATACTCGTAATAGCGGCCCTCGGCGAGGAAGGCGAGAAAGATTTCGTGGACCAGATGGATGAGCTTTCGAATGCCGTATTCGTAGTCGTTACTCTTGAGCGTGAGTGTCAGGCTGATATTGCCGCGCCAGTTGGAGCAACGGATCGCGGCCTTCTTCGGGTCAATGCGGCGGTGCGTAGGCAGTTCCTCGGACCCGCGTGAAGCAAGAAAAGCCTTCAGCTCGCGCGTCATAGAAGCGTTGAAGTCGGGTAAGAGCCGAGGGAAGGACATGGTGCCTCGCCTCGTGTCGACGATCAGGTCGAACAATCGATCCCGATGCCAGAGGAGTTTGTAGGAAGCTTTACCCTTCTGGACGGCGCCGGGACTGAAGCCGCGGAACACCGCGCGATCGGCGTACTGCTGCAGGACTCTCGTGACCGCGTCGATACTCGCCGCGCTTTGGCCCGGCCGCTTAACCGTCCCGCTTGTAGCGATCTTCCTCAGTGCGCGATCGCTCCCGTGCCCGGCTCGGCATTCATGTAATTGCCGGGTGGATAATTCTTCGCCGAGGTGAATTCCTTGAGCGCCTGGCAATTGATCAGGGTCGAGACCTGATCCTTCGCCGCGACGTCGTAGGAGCGTTTCAGCGCGGCGCGGAACTCGTCGGCGGTATGGACATATTCGCCGCGTGCGCCCAAGCCCTCCGCCATCTTGTCGTAGCGCAGGTTCTCCTGAAAAAGGTACATGTGCATGGAACGCGCGGATTCCACCGCGCTCGGCCACATGCCCCATGAGTTGTTGTTGTAAATGATGGCCACGATCGGGATCTTGTACTTGGCCGCGGTGTCGAGCTCGAACATGCTGTAAGCGATTCCAGCGTCGCTCGAAATGCAGAATACCGGGGCGCCTTTGTAGGCGGCTTGCGGGCCAATCCCGCGCTGCACGGCCGCAGCGGCACCGATGGTCATTGCTACATCGGGCCCGATCGCTCCGTACTGATACGCGCAGTTGACCACCTGCCCCGGCCGGTAGGCGCGCAGCCAGCGCCCGGTAAAGTTGCCGATGGTCCACCCGCCCCAGCCGAGCACGCTCTGTTTGGGGTCGATGTCGCCTTTATAAAGGAAATCGTGGGTCTCTTTGCCGATCACAGCAGGATGAAGACGATCGGTGTCCTTGCTGTACTTCACGCCCAGTGCATACTGATCGAGAATACTCTTTTCGTACTTCTGGCGCGCTGCGGCCAGTTCGTTGACCCAGGCGTCGCGTTTCCGGCGGGGCAAGTTGTCGTTCAGCGCTTCGAGGAAAGCCCTTTCTTCGGACACGATCCCGAGGTCGAGCGGCCAGTTGCGGCCCAGGTCTTCCTGTATAGGGTGCACGCGGATCGCTTTCACGTCTGGATTGAACCGGTACTCGCCCGGGCTGGGCATGCAATATTGGCCGACGAAAATCACCAGGTCGGCGCTCATCAAAGCATCAGGCGAAAGGCTGGCGGAGAGGCGATGCTCGTCCGGGAAGTGACCTCGCATGGGGCCGGAAGTTACTACAGCGATGTCGTTCTTTTCTGCGATCTCCTGCAGTACGTCCCAGGCTTTGCGCTGGAAGACGCCTTGGCCGGCGACGATCAGCGGACGCTCGGATTTTGCAATCAGGTCGGCGGCCTGCTGGACCTCTTTCGAAGAAGCGTGCGGGCGCGATTCGGTGCGGTATTTGTTCTTGGTGTAGAAATCTTTCAGCGCGGCGGGATCGGTGAAGCGCGCACGCGCGACTTCGCCGGGGAAATCCAGATGCACGCAGCCCGGCACGCCGGACTTGAGATTACGGAACGCATAAGCGCCGTATTCCCACACGCGATCGGGCGCGATCAGCCGCTTGCCGTATTTCTTCATGCCCGTAGTTGTGGGCTGCTGGTAGCCGGTTTGGATGAACGCTTCGCGGTCGTCGCCTGCGATCTGCATATTGCTCGCAAGAACCAGCAGCGGCGTCCGCGCGGCATGGGCGGCGGCGACATTCATGATCATGTTCGTGAAGCCGGG
>Ga0187784_10004297_pt1 | contig 11516 bp, 10 predicted proteins | sample 1015_SJ02_MP15_2_FD_132964 | JGI IMG/M metagenome (GOLD analysis project Ga0187784, IMG submission 132964) | Tropical peat soil microbial communities from peatlands in Department of Meta, Colombia - 1015_SJ02_MP15_20_MG | ecosystem: Environmental > Terrestrial > Soil > Wetlands > Peat | place... | reverse complement strand
CGACATCCTCCGTCCCTGCTCGTCCCGGACCATCCCGGTGAAGTAGACGTCGGAGAACGGTCGCTGTCCGGTGAAGTGGTACCCGCTCATCATCATCCGGGCGACCCAGAAGAACATGATGTCGCGGCCCGTGACGAGCGCGTTCGTGGGGTAGTACCGCTCGAGGTCGCCGGTCCGCTCTGGCCAACCGAGGGCGAGGAACGGCCAGAGCCAGGAGGTGAACCACGTGTCGAGCACATCGGGATCGGCGTCGAACTCCGTCGAGCCACACGCAGGACACCGGGAGGGAGGCTCGACGGAAACGACGTCGTGCTCGCACCGCCGGCACCGGTGGGCCGGGATCGGGTGACCCCAGAGAACCTGACGGGAGATGCACCAGTCCTGGATCTCCTCCATCCAGCGGAAGAACGTGAGGTTCCAGCGCTCCGGGTGGATCCGGATCTCTCCGGCCCGCACTCCGGCGACGGCCCGGTCGGCCAACGCGCGCATCCGAACGAACCACTGGGTCGAGATTCGCGGTTCGATCCGAGCGTCGGACCGCTCGGACCGGGAGACCGTGTGGCGGTACGGCTCGCGGCGCACGATGAGGCCGCTCCGTTCGAGCTCGTCGGTGGCCCGGTCCCGAGCCTCGTCGACGTCGAGCCCCTGAAACGCGGTCGGGACCCACGGACCCGTAAGGTGTGCGCCGTCGTCGAGGATCTCCGGAGGCATCGAGAGCTCCGTGTGACGTTGGAGGATTTCGTAGTCCAAGGGGTCGTGCCGGGGGGTCACCTTGAGCGCGCCGGCGCCGAACGCAGGGTCGATTCCCTCGTCGGCGATCACTGGCACCCTCCGGTCGGTCATCGGCACGCGTACCTCGCGTCCGATGGCCGACGTGTACCGAGCATCGCCCGGATGGACCGCGACGGCGATGTCGCCAAAGATTGTCTCGGGGCGCACGGTCGCTACTTCGAGCCCACCCGGGGTCCCGTCGGCCCATGGGTACCGGACGTACAGGAGGATCGTCTCCTCCTCAGAATGGACAACCTCGAGATCGGAAATCGCGGTACGGAAGCGCGGGTCCCAGTTCACCAACCGCTCGCCCCGGTAGATCAGTCCTTCGTTGTACAGCTGCACGAAGATCTCCCGCGTGGCCCGGGTGCTCCCCTCGTCCTTCGTGTACCGGTAGCGGCTCCAATCGACGGAGAATCCGCCGGCCCCGGTCTGCTCCCGGATGCGGGCCTCGTACTCCGCCCGCCACGCCTCCAGTTCCCGGGTCGCCTCCTCGCGGGGCAGGTCCTCGAACCGGACCCCCTGCCGAGCAAGTCGTCGTCGTACCTCGACCTGGGTCGCGAGGCCGGCGTGGTCCAGGCCCGGCACCCAGAGGGTCGGCCGACCGGACATCCGGTAGTGCCGGATGAGGACATCCATCACCGTGTCCCCCAGCATGTGCCCCATCGTCAGGCCCCCCGTCACATTGGGAGGCGGCAGGACGATCGAATAGGGGATGCCCTGGGGCTGCTCCGGCGCCCGGGACACCTGGTGCCGGTCCCATTCGGCCTGCCACCGTGCCTCGATCCCCTTCGGATCGAATCGCGGTGGAAGGGGGGAAGAGCTCACGGTCCGCTCCCCCCGAGCGCAAACGGGGCGCACGCCGCGAGCTCGGCCAACGCGACGATCGCCATTGCGAGAAGTCCGAGGGACTCTCCCCCCAGACTCACGAATCGGAACGCAACGAGCGGCGCGGCCGCGATGACCACTCCCGGTACCGAAACGGCGAACGCCGTCCAGGCGCTCGCATAGAGGTTCGTGATCGGTAGGCCGTGGGACCGGGCGCGCCGGAACAGGATTCCCAGCTCCAGGAACGCCGCCGCCCCCACCGCGGGGAGCTCCGCCGCGATGAACACCGTGAAGAGGCCCGGCTCAAAGATCCGGGCGAGCGAGATTCCGAGGACGGTCGCGGACGCGACAAGGTACATCGCCGTCACCAGGACGACCTTTCCCGAGACGAGCGTTCGATCCTTCAAGGGAAGCGTCCGTCCGTAGGAGTAGGCGAACACCTCGATCGCGAAGAACGCCGGGCCGAAGAAGGTTGCGAGAATCGCGGCCGTGGTGACCGCCCCGAGCGCGATCGAGAATGCGGTCGAGGAGCCGGGAGGACTGAGGTACGTGAGAAGACCGATCGCGATGGCGTCGAGCACGGGCAAGAGGATCAGGAACGCGTATCCCGGCGTCCGGCTGGCGATCCGGAGGTCCTTCGTGAGGACCGCGAGAACCGGGCGTTGTGGTCGAAGCTCCACGACGGAGACGCTGGCGGGAAGCTCGGCGATCGGCGGGATGAGCCCCACCTGACGCACTGAGGACAACACCCAGACGACGGACCATGCAGTCAATGCCGCGTATCCGCCCAGGCCGCCGATCAGGAATCCCCACCCGGCGCTGTCGAGCCCGAGGCCGGCGGGGCCGCTCGAAGCGAGCGCCGGGAGGGCGGCGAGGGGGAACGGGAAGGCGAGCAGCAGCAACTGGCTCCCGAGGGACGGACCATGCATCGCAAGGTGCCCGAGCCATTCGAGGAAGGCCGGGGCGGCGACCACGAAGATGAACATCGAGAACACGGGGATGAGCCAGAGGACGAGGTACGTCCAGCGCACCACGGTTCGGCCCCCACCCCCGCGAGAGCCTTGGACCCGTCGAAGGAAGAACCGACCCGTAACGAGGGAGAGGCCGAGGGAGAGCCCGACGACCGCGATCGCCCCGGGGAGGATCGCGAGCCCGGCGATCGGGCCGAGGACAAGGCCGATCGCGAGCGGCGTCGCGACCAGCACGGTCAGCGCCGGCAGATCGAACAGTCGCAGGTAGAGCAAGGCGGCGGTCCGGCGGAGCGTGGGGTCGTCGATCGGGAGCGACTCGAGCACCGGGAGCACGCCGGAGGAGAGAAACGTCGGGAGCACTTGCATGCCCGTCCACCAGAGGAACGCGACCTCGAGCACGAGCAAGCCGGTCAGGACCCCCGCCTGGAACAGACCGAGCGGGACCACGGACGTGAGGAAGCTCCCCCGGTAGACCGCGGCCCTGAGCGCGACCGCGGCGCCGAGGGCGAGAAGGGCCAGGACAAAGCTGACCACCGCCTTGCTCTGGGCCACGCGCCGCCGCGCGCGCGCGACGGCGGTCTTCGCCGGGCCGGGAGGCGCGAGGTTCCCCTGGCGAAACGCGTAGATCGCCTGGAAGGAGAGCTCGGTGAACGCGACGTCGCTCAGTCGGGCCGCCTCACGCCAGCTCATCCGCGGGCCCCGAGAGAAGCGACCGCGTCCCGCACTCCTTCTCCCTCTTCCGTGAGGCGGAGGAAGACCTCCTCGAGGGTCGCGTCGCCGGCCGCCACTTTCTCGCGGAGACGGGGGAGGGTCCCCTCGCCCCGGAGGACGCCGCGGTCGAGGATCCCGACCCGGTGGCACAGTTGCTCGGCGACCTCCATCGTGTGGGTGGAGAAGAGGACCCCCCGCTCTCCCGACGCGACGTAGCGGACCAGAAGGTCCTTCATGATCCGGACCGACCGCGGATCGAGGCTGTTGAGAGGCTCATCCAGGACGAGAAGGGGGGGCTGGTGGAGCAACGCGGCGATCAGGAGGACCTTTTGCCGGGTCCCGTTCGAGAGCGCCATGATCGGCTCCTCGAACTCCTCTTCCAGCCGGAACGCACTGACATAGGTCCGGGTCCGTTCGGAGGCGAACCCTCGGTCGAGCCGTCGAACGCTCGCCACGAATTCCAGGAACTCTCGAGGGGTGAGCGCTTCGTAGAGAAGGGACGTTTCGGGCACGTAGCCCACTCGTTCCTTCACCCGGTAGGCGTCTTCGACCGCGTCCAGTCCGAAGACCCGTACGTGACCCGACGCCGGTCGGACCAGCCCGACGACCGACTTGATCGTGCTCGTCTTTCCCGCCCCGTTCGAGCCCAAGAGGCCGTAGATTTCCCCCGGGCGCACCGAGAACGAAAGGTGGTCGACCGCCCGTCGTTCGCCGTAGACGACCGAGAGGTCCTCGATGGCCAGAGGAAGCGTCTCGCTCCTCATCGACGCTCCTTCGAACACGGAGAGGTATATCCCGAAAATCCCCCGAATCACCGGGGACGTACGAGGGGGAACAAGATCGCGTCCTTGATCGACGGGAGGCCGAGGAGGCCCATGATCAATCGGTCGATCCCGATCCCGATTCCCGTGGTCGGGGGAAGCCCGTAGCGCAAGGCCTCGATGAAATCCGCGTCGTACGCGTACCGATCGTCTCCTCGCTCCCCGAGCTGGGAACGGAATCTCTCCTCCTGCTCGTCGGGGTCGGTGAGCTCGGTGTACGCGTTGGCAAGCTCGAATCCCGGGGTAAAGACCTCGAACCGCTCCACGCGCCCGGGTTTCGAGCGATGTCGTCGCGCGAGCGGGGTGGTGGCGAGAGGGAAGTCCACCACGAACGTGACTCCCGAGAGGGTCGGCTCGACATAGTGCTCGAAGAGCTTGTCGAGAAACGTCCCGGTCGATGAGTTGTCGGGAACCGTCGAACCGGCGGCTCGCGCGAGGGCGCGCAGCTCCTCCCGGCTCCGAGACAGAAGGTCCGAGATCCCGCTGCGTCGCTCGAGCTCGTCGACGAAATCGACCGTGGGGAAGGGAGGCCGGAAGGCAGCCGCGGCCTTCTCGACGTCCTGCGACGAAGGCATCAGCTCGACCGCGCGACGCGCGAGCCGATCAAAGAGCCCCTCGGTGAGCCGTCGCATGTCGTGGTAGTCGGCGTACGCCCAGTACGCTTCGAGCTCGGTGAATTCGGGAGAGTGGATCGAGTCGAGATCCTCGTTCCGGAACGTCTTCCCGATCTCGTACACGCGCTCGAGACCGCCCACGAGGAGTCGCTTGAGGGGAAGCTCCTGGGCGATCCGGAGTTGCACGTCCGAGCCGAGGTAGTTCGAGTGCGTTACGAACGGGGCCGCCGCCGCGCCGCTCGCGACCGGTAGAAGCACGGGGGTCTCGACCTCAAGGAACCCTGCGCCGTCGAAGTACCTGCGAACCTCGTTCACGAGGAGCGTGCGGGCGCGGAACCGGGCCCGCACTTCGGGCGAGGCGAGGAGGTCGACGTACCTTCGACGGAGGCGCTCCTCGACGTCCTGAATGCCGTGAAACTTCTCGGGTGGCGGGGTAATCGCCTTGGCGAGGAGGGTCACGGAGCTCACGAGAAGGGACGGCTCGCCCCGACGGGAGACGGCCGGATGACCGTCCGCCCCAATGATGTCTCCGGGATCGAGATCGGAGACCCACGCCTCGTAGCCGGGTTCTCCCAGTTCGTCGACGCGCAGGAGAAGCTGGAGGGATCCTGCGAGATCGTCGAGGTCCGCAAACGTCGCTTTCCCGTGCTGTCGGATCGCCCGCAGCCGACCGGCGACGCGCAGGGACCGCGACGGATCGTCGGTGCCCGGCGCGAGGTGTTCGCACGCCCGACGCGCCTCCTCCGTGCTGACCCGGCCGGGGAACTCGATCGGATACGGTTCACGTCCCCCGGCCCTCCAACGGGCGACCTTCGCGCGTCGCTCGGCCTCGAGCCGGGATTCGTCGGGCATACAGACCAATTCGCGACCCCCGAGAAGCTTCTAAGGTGCGCGGGGCCGCTGCGCGACGTCCGTTCAGGCGGCCGGGTTCTCGAGAGCGAGCCGCTCCACCCCGCCCGGGCGGAACAAGGCGAGGTGTTCCGGGACCGCCGGTTCCTTCCCTGCCGGACGCGACGGCTCGTGCAGGATAAGGAACGTGCCGAGGAAGAACTCGGCCGCAGCATCCCCTCCGCCGATCCCGTAGCTCACGTAGTCCGAGAAGTACACGTGGACCTGCCCGGAGTGGCGAGCGCGCAGTGCCTCGAGAAACTTCCCGAGCTCCTCCGGGCCCTTCCGCTCGAGCTCTTCGACAAGATCCCGCAGGATCGGGCGCTGGCTGATGCCGGCGAGCCCGTCGTACGAGAGATAGATCGCGGGACGCGGTTCGAGGGCCACCACGTCGAGCCGCAGGACGCCTTCCACGGGCTTGGTGCGCATGGCGAGGCGCCTACCGCCCTCGCGTTAAGAAGGCTTCGGGTTCGAAGGCGTTGGCACAAAAACGCTCACTGCAGCGAAGTATTCCTCTAACGCCACCGGGAGTGGAAAACTGGGGAAGGTGTTCCCACCGTGCCCGCAGGGTCGTTCGCCCCGCCGGTGGGGGCCGGAGCGTTCCGGTTCCGAGTGGGGGCCTAGTGTTCGTGACCACCGCCCGACGGCGGGCTCGGCGTGGATTTCTTCGCGGCGATCACGTCGTCAATGCGGAGCACCATGTTGGCGACTTCCGCGGCGGAGGTGAGCGCCTGGCGCTTGACGCGGAGTGGCTCGATGACGCGGAGCTTCCACATGTCCGCGGCCTTGCCGTCCGCGAGGTTGACGCCGTAGTTCTTGTTCGCCTGCGTGCCGTCGTGCGCGCTGCGCAGGTCGATCAGGACGTTGATGGAATCGTATCCGCCGTTCTCCGCGAGCGCCCAGGGGACCGACTCCAGAGACTGCGCGAACGCCTCGACCGCAAGCTGCTCCCGTCCGCCCACGGTCCCGGCCCACTTGCGGAGCTTGACCGCGAGGTCCATCTCGGTCGCCCCGCCGCCCGGGCAGACCACTCCGTCTTCGAGGACGCTCGCGACGACCTTGAGCGCGTCGTGGAGGCTCCGCTCGACCTCCTGGGTCACGTGTTCGGTGCCGCCGCGGATGAGGACCGAGACCGACCGGGGGTTGGAACATCCCGTGATGAACGTCATGTCGTCCTCCCCGACCTTCCGCTCCTCGACCTTCGCCGCGCTCCCGAGGTCGGCCGGGGTGAGCTCCTTGATTCCCGTGACGATCTTGCCGCCGGTCGCACGGGCAAGCTTCTGGAGGTCGGACTCCTTGACCTGCTTCACCGCGTAGATCCCCTCCTTCGCGAGATAGTGCAGCACGACGTCGTCGATCCCCTTCTGGCAGACCACGACGTTCGCACCGGAGGCCTTGATCGCCTCGACCATCCGTCGGAAGGTCTTGTCCTCCTCGTCAAGGAAGTTCTGGATCTGGGCCGGGTTCTTGATGTTGATTTTGCTCTCGATCTCGGTCTTCTTGATCTCGAGCGCGGAGTTCAGGAGCGCGATCTTCGCGTTCGAGAGCTCGGCCGGCATCCGCGGATGGCCGCGTTCCTTGTCGATGATGATCCCCTCGATCAGCTGGGTGTCCGCGATCGTTCCCCCGTGGCGCTTCTCGACCTTGATCTGGTCGACGTCGCAGACCGTCTTTCCACCGCGGACCTCGGCGATCTTCTGGACCGCCTTCACGGCGATCTTCGCGAGCTCCTCCCGAGAACCGTAGACCCCCTTCGAGCCCATCGCGGTCCGAGCGCAGTCGACCAGGACCGCCTCGTCCTCGGGCTTGACCGACGTCCCGATCTCCTTCTCGAGGAGACGCTGGGCCTCTTGAACCGCGAGCTGGAATCCCCGGGTGATGACCGTAGGATGGACGTCCTGCTCGAGCAGCGCTTCCGACCGCTTGAGGAGCTCTCCGGCCAGGACCACGGCCGTCGTGGTCCCGTCCCCGCACTGCTGGTCCTGGGTCTTCGCGACCTCGACGATCATCTTCGCCGCAGGGTGTTCGACGTCGACTTCCTTGAGGATCGTCACGCCGTCGTTGGTGATCGTGATGTCCCCCATCGAGTCGACCAGCATCTTGTCCATTCCCCGCGGACCGAGGGTCGTCCGGACCGCGTCCGCGACGGCGCGGGCCGCCGCGATGTTGTTCTGCGTGGCGCTCTTTCCGCGCTCGCGCTCTGTTCCTTCTTTCAGGACGAGGATCGGCGTTCCCTGAAGCATCGGATCACCGATAGGGGAAAAATTGCTCTTCTATATGAGTTTAACTTAGGTGCGCTCCTCCGCCGACGGCCCGGCTGGGGGCATCGGCCGGCCCACGGCGACCGACGCTGGACCGTGGGGCGAGGGTTTCCCCGGGTCTCCCCGGATCACTCTCCTCGCTCGCTGATCGCCCGGGCGAGAGCGAAGTACGCCGGTGGGGGAAGATCCTCGGGGCGGAGCCGACGCCACGACTCGGGCCAACCGGCTCGGGACGCGAGGTCGTCCGTTGCCTCGGGCGAGGGCGCGACCCGGGGGAGGAGATTCCCGAGCTGCTTCCGGCGGGAGGCGAAAAGCGTTCGTACGATTCGCTCGAACTCCGGGACCGAGGGGACCGGTATCGGATCCGATCGTCGCTCGAAGACGGCGATCCGGCTCTCCACCTGAGGCCGGGGGGTGAACGCCTCAGGCCCGACCGTGCGGAAGAGTTCGACCCGGCCGTAGAGCTGGGCAACGATCGATAGTCGGCCGTACGTCTTGGACCCGGGATCGGAGGCAAGACGCTCGGCGACCTCGCGCTGTACGAGGAAGACGATACGTGGGAGGCGGGCCTCCATCCAGCGCAGAAGGAGTGGGGTTGCGACCGAATACGGAAGGTTCCCCACGTAGCAGTCGGCGGGCTCCACAGGGACCTGGAGCGCGTCGCCGGAGACGAGCCGGATCCGGTCCCCGAAGGTCCTCCGAAGGAACGTCGCGAGCCGGGGGTCCCGTTCGATGACTGTCAACCGCTCGACGCCCCGCCGCACGAGCGCGGCGGTCAGGATGCCGAGCCCGCCTCCGACCTCGACCACCGTCCGGCAGGGTCCGACCAGCGCCGCTTCAGCATCCGCGACGAAGGGGTCGGTGAGGAACGATTGCCCCCAGCGGCGGGAGGGGACGATGCCGAGCTCCCGGAGGGTCGCGAGGACGGCCCCGGGACGGTCCGGGATCCCGGAGGGCTCCGTCCGAGCCCCAGCATGACGTACCGAATGGCTCCAGCGACGGGACGCCACCGGTTCCCTCGATGCGGGTGGGAGGATGTCAGCGTATCGGCCCTTCGAGTCCTCGTCGGTCCGAGGCCCCGACCCCCCGCCGGCGCGGTTCCGCCGCTCCGGCCCGCCGTTGCTGCGCCCTCCGGGATCCCTGTGGGAATCGGCTAAGGCGCGACGAAGAGGCGGTACTTGTCCTCCACACCGCTCAACTCCTGCTCGATCCGCCCGACGATCAGGTGCTCCGGGTTCTTCAGGTGCAGGCGGCTCTCGATCTCGGCGAAGCTCTGGAACGGGGCCCGGCGCCGCTCGTCCACGATCTGTTGCATCGTCTTCTTCCCGATTCCCGGCAGGAGCTCGAGGAGGTGGAACCGGCGCGAGACCGCCGGGGCCTCGTTGAAAAACCGAAGGAAGCGCGCTTCGTTCGACCGGACGATCGCCTCCAGGGCCCCCGGCAGCTCGGTTCGGGCCGAAACGGTGAGCTCGTCATAGCCGATCCGGCGGCGGACGTGGTCGATCGGGGAGGCGGTGCCCGGCGCCGGGACGAGTGGGACACGTCGACCGGCCGTCAGGGCGGCGTCCGGTCGAGGAACGAGCTCGAAGAGCTTGAGCTCGGTTTCACCGACCGCGAGCGCGAGGGGCTCCCGGTGGAACCCGTGCTCGGTCTGCCGGCCGTGCGGCAGATAATCCAGGATGTACGCGTAGCTCTCCACGGGTCCCCTCCGGATTCATCGATGGTGGGCCACGATCTCGAGCAGTCGGCCGACCTGTTCCTCGTCGAGGGGAACGCGCTCCTTCGAGAAGAGGAGACGGATCTCCTCCGGATACTGCGGGAGGGTATCCGCGATCTTCACCGCGACCGCGGCGTCCACGAACGGAAGCGTGCGAAGCTCCTCGATGAGCCGCGCAGTCGCTTCCTCGGAGAGCCGGGCGAAGATCTCGGCGTGCTGGTGGGCGAGCGACGCCTCGCGAGGGAGCGTCCGCCGGGAGGACTCCTCGGTGAGGAGGCTCTTGACCTTCGCGAGCGGGACCGGCTCAGGCATCGGTCCTCTCCGAGGTCGTCACGGGTACGAGATGGATGGGCGTAGCGATGAGCTCCTTGTGCTTTCCGCCGTCCAGGAACGCGATGCGGTAGGCCCGCCCCGATCGCCCGACGACCGTGCAGGTCCGACCCTGGTAGCGGGGGTGTGGCTGGCCGTGCGGGTCCGACGGCTCGATGCGGACCATGACCTGGTCCCCGACCTCAAACTCGCGGAGGAAACGGGAAACGGGGGGGAGGCCGCGCTCGCGCACCTCCTTCGTGAACGTGCCTCGGGACCGGGATCGGAACCCCTTCGAGCTCTTGACCATCTACGCCTCCGCGTCGTGAATCTCCAGGACGTCGAGAAACTCGACCTTTAGCGGGACCCCCACGAGGGATGCGAGGCTCGGTTCGGTACGACCGCCATCTCCTTCCACCCACTCCTTGACGTAGGTACCGGCCTCGGTTCTCAGGTCGAGCGTGAACCGCCCCTCGCCAGCCTCGACCACGCGCGCGGCGACGACCCGACGCGTCCGTACGCGGTCGGATCGACGATGCGCGACGCGGGCGGGCGTGCGCTGGGCGATCGCTCGAGAGAGTGCCACGTTCAGCGCCTCATTAACCTTTGCGAGGGGGACCGACCCCAGCACCCCGACCCGGTAGCTCTTTTCGGGCGACGCCTCCTTGACCCGGAGGACGTCGGCGGCTTCGGCCGGGCGGAGATCGATCACCTCCACCCGCTCCCGCGCCGCAGGGACCAGCTCTTCCCGGGTCCGTTCGAGATCGATCGTCCGTCGACAGGGGTGCAGGAGTTCCAGAACGAACGGTCGGCCCCGGCCGAGCATCCGGGCGTCGATGTCCTCCCGACCCATGCCGTGGAACCGGCTTCCGGCCGCCCCGGTCGCCTTCAGGAAAGGGCCCGCGACGATCTCCTCGACGCTGGTCGGGTACGTCTTTCCCGTTCCGCCGCACCAGTCGCATCCGGATCCGCGGCACCTGCGGCAGGGCCATCGGGTCTGCGGAAGGGTACGGTCGAGCTTCCGATACCGACCCCGGATGTACACCGGCAGGATCGTCACCTCCACCCGTCCGACGGGAAGGTCGGCGAGGAAGACGACATCCGGCCGGTCCGGGCCGCCGGCGGCTCCGGTGCGTGCCTCCAAGCGCTTCCCGAGCTCTCGGTTGAACGCGCTGCGTGCGCTCTCGCCCCATTCGGTTCCGACCTCGGTCCAGAGCGCCTCCTCTCGGGCGAGGATCTCCGGGTCCCAGCGCGACCCGCACGTGAACCGATGCCATTCGATTCCCTCGGCCGAACGGAGGGCCCGGTCGGCCCAGAGGTCCAGCCGGTCGAAGGCCCCGAGGCACAGGGAACAGGGGCCCTCGCGCGGGGCCGTCACGAGACCGAGGGCCGCCGCGCACCGGGCCGCGCGTTCCGGGTTCGTGAGACCATGACCGGCTCGCCCAAGGATCCGGCCGAAGCATTCGTCGCAGAGCCCCCGGCTCGAGGCGCGTCGCGCGGCCTCCCGGGCCCGGGGGTCGAGGTCGAACGGCACCGGTGACGCCACGCTCCTCTCGAGCCCACCGGTTCACTAAACGGTTCGGGCGGTCGGGGACCACTGGTTCGCGAAGCTTTTTGCTGACTAT
>Ga0187784_10004294_pt1 | contig 11522 bp, 7 predicted proteins | sample 1015_SJ02_MP15_2_FD_132964 | JGI IMG/M metagenome (GOLD analysis project Ga0187784, IMG submission 132964) | Tropical peat soil microbial communities from peatlands in Department of Meta, Colombia - 1015_SJ02_MP15_20_MG | ecosystem: Environmental > Terrestrial > Soil > Wetlands > Peat | place... | reverse complement strand
GCGCATTTGCCCGGCTGTTCGCCCAGATATTCGCCGCCTGGGGCGTAATCCTGCTGGATGCCGGCGACCCAGAGCTGCACCAGATTTCGAAGCCCATTTATCGCGCGGCCGCAGAACGCGCCCCGGGACTGGACAACGCCTTGCTGGCGCGCGGCCAAGCGTTGGAGGCAGCCGGCTATCACCAGCAGGTAAAGGTGACTTCGCTCTCGACACTTCTGTTCTACACGGGATCAGGCAGCCGGGTGGTGGTGCATCGCCGCTTGAATGGCGGCAGTAACGAATTCTTGCTGGGGCAGGAGCGAGTTTCGGAAGCCGAACTTTTGCGGCGAATCGACGAAGCTCCGCAACATTTCAGCGCTAATGTGTTGCTGCGTCCGGTGGTTCAGGATTATCTGTTGCCCACGTTGGCCTACGCCGGTGGAGCAGCCGAGATCGCTTACTTCGCGCAGGCGGCCGTGGTATATGACGCCCTGCTGGGCCGGGTGACACCCGCGGTCCCGCGCTTCTCCGCGACCTTGATTGAAGCCAAGCCGAAAACTTTACTCGACAAGTACGGATTGCAATTGCCCGATTTGTTCCATGGATCGGAGACACTGCGCGAGCGGCTCGCAGAACGCGCATTGCCGAATGATCTGCAGACCGCCTTTCTGGAGGCCGAATCTAGCCTGGAGAAATCCATGCAAGATGTGCAGCACAAGCTGGCCGGTCTGGATACGACGCTGGTGGACTCGGCCCGAGTCTCCGCTTCCAAGATGCGCTACCAGTTGGGCAAGATTCGCTCCCGGGCAGCGCGGGCCGAGTTGCGCAGAAGGGAAGTGCTCGGCCGGCACGCCAGTCTGCTAAGCAGTTCCTTGTATCCAAACCAAGCCCTGCAGGAGCGCGAAATAGCCGGCATTTATTTTCTGGCCCGCGTTGGCCCGCAGCTGCTGCGGGATCTCTACGGAACGATCGATCTGGATTGCACCGGCCATCATGTGATCTCGCTCGGCTAAAGATTTGCGCTGTATAGGCCTCTATGTTGGCCTCCCTCGCTGCTCATTCACTTCCTTGGAGCTTGCCTTCCAGCTCTTCCAACGATGTCACTCGCGCCAATCCGTCTTCCCGGTACGCTCCGGCAACGTCGAAGAGGATAGCTTGCATGCCCACGCCGATGGCTCCCAAATAATCGACCGAATGCACGTCGCCCACATACAGGCTTTCCCCCGCAGATGCGCCAAGGCTGCGGAGCGCCGCCTCAAAGATCGCGGGATGCGGCTTCTCGTATCCCACCAGGCCCGAATCCGTGATCGTCTCAAAACAGTCGGCAATCCCAACCCGATGCAAAACGGCGGCAATCTTTCCATCGGCGTTGGAGATTACCCCCAGGCGATAGCGGCGTCCTAAACGCTGGAGCACGGCTGTCGTTCCTGGCTGCAGGTGGCTCCAGTTCGACGAAATGCGTGTGGCCGCCACCAGCGAGTCGCGAATCGCAGCGTCTTGGAGCCCCAAGTCGTCCAGCAGATGCGAGTAGAAAAGATACCAGTATGAATGGTCGGCATGACCCTGCTTCTCCAACATGGTGTCGAACTCTCTTTTGGTGGTGCGCTCGATCGCATGCCACTGCTCGAGCGTGGGAACAACGTTGCCTTGGTACAGCGGCGTAAGAATGACGGACCAGTCGGGAAACAGCAGCGTGTTGCCGACGTCAAAGAAGATAGTTTTCAGTGCGTGAGACACAACTTATGATCGCACAGTTCCAGCCCAGATCAGCCGATTAAGCGCGGGCGTCCCTGCAATGTCTGGATTGAGAACTGCCATTCAGGCCCGATTTACCCCGCCAGCCACAGAAACGCGAAGATGCCGGCCCACAGTACGAACATGAAGTGCCAATACAGCGCGGTGACATCGACCACGATGCGGCGCGCGTCGATGGGCTGGCGAACAACCCACAGCGCAGCTGCATACAGCAGCACGATGATCCCGCCGAGCAAATGAACCGCATGGGCCGCCGTCAACAGATACACAAAAGAACTGCTGGCACTCGTCGCCAGGTAGAAGCCGCGTCGGGCCAATTCTCGCCACGCCAGCCACTGGCCTGCGAGAAAGCCCATGCCCAACGCCACCGTCAAGGCCAGCCACGGAGTTTCTCTTTCCTTGCCGAGCGAGACGCCCGGAATAGATCGCACCGGCGAAAGCGCCGCTTGACGCGCAATCTGGCGGCGCGCCAACTCCGCCGTCAGGCTGCTGGCCAGCAGCAGGCCTGTGTTGACCGTTAACAGCGTTAGAGGAAGCCGGATCGGCGTCCAGTTGCGAACGTAGCTGTTACCCTGCTCATCCAGCGTTTGGGTGGAGTGACGAGCAATAGCGGCCGCCACGATCATGACAAAGAACATCGCGATAGGCGCCATGGCCAAGAATAAGGCCATGCGCGCGCGCCGCAAGCGTTGCGGGTAGTGCGGGAACGCGTCGCCACGGCCATCACCACCGCCGCGATCAATGGGCGGAGCTAAGCCGCCTCCGCCTCGCCCCGTCTGCGACGGAGATGAAGTTACTGATCCCACAACTGCCATCCTCATTACCACTTTATCAGGCCAGCCGATCTGCAGGGCAATTGAAATCCGCTAAGCATGTGGTTTTCGTCTTCCTCTTAATTCTTGCGTTTTCGAATTTGCGGTTAGAATTCTCAAGTATGCCGAAACCATCCTCGCGGCGGGCCTACGACACCAGCGAGATTCGTTGGCAGAAGAACAACTGTTTTGCCTGTGGCAAGAATAATGCCGAAGGCATGCACCTGAAGTTCAGCTACGACGAGGAGCGGGACTGCTTTGTTTGTCGCTTTCGTCTCGGGAAACGCTACACTGGCCCGCCCGGCCACGCCCACGGCGGTATTATTGCCACCGTCCTTGACGAAGCCATGGGGAAGGTGAACAGGTTGCGCCACGTGGTGGCGGTGACTTCACAGATCACAGTGGATTATCTGAAACCCGTGCCGTTGAATAAACCGCTGTGGGTGGAGTCCCGCGAAGTCAAGGTGCAGGGACGAAAGCACATCAACATGGGGGAGGTCCTCGACCAGAAGCGCGAAGTTCTGGCCCGCGGCCGGGGACTGTTTGTGGCCATCGATCCGCACCGCATGTTTGGCAAGTTTGTGGAGCGGTAGAAGCTGCCGTCCATCTGGAACCGCCCGTGACTTCGGTGGCCGAACGAACAATGCGAGTATGAGGCTCCAAACAAAGAAAAACTTCGAGACAAAGCCCGCGCCAGCGCGTCCCTTCTCCCGCTACGCATCCTACGCCCTGATCCTGCTGGTCATTCTGTTCTTCGGCTTCATTCGGTTTCGTCTGCGGGACATGCCGCTGGAACGCGACGAGGGGGAGTATGCGTACGCCGGGCAACTCATTCTTCAGGGCATTCCGCCCTACCAGCTGGCCTATAACATGAAGCTGCCCGGGACATACGCCGCGTATGCTTTGATCCTCGCGGCCTTTGGCCAGACCCCGGCTGCGATTCACATCGGTTTGATATTGATCAATGCCGCGACGACCGTGCTCGTATACTTTCTCAGTCGGCGGCTTTCGGGGCGACTGGCCGGAGTGGTCGCGGCCGCGGCCTACGCGCTACTTTCTGCCAGCCCGTCGGTGTTGGGCTTGGCCGGCCACGCGACCCACTTTGTTGTACTTCCAGCCTTGGGTGGAATCCTCCTGCTGCTGAAAGCGATCGCTGGGCAAAAGCCCCGGCTGTTCTTTTGCAGCGGTCTCCTTTTCGGCCTTGCCTTCCTGATGAAGCAGCCTGGAATTTTCTTTTTGCTCTTTGCCGCTCTTTACTTGCTGAAGACGGAATGGAAGCGTCCGTTTGACTGGGCAGGTTTGGCGAGGCGTATGGGAAGCCTCTTATCTGGCGCGGCATTGCCTTTTGCCCTCACTTGCGCGGTCCTGCTCGCGGCGGGTGTGTTCAGGGCTTTCTGGTTCTGGACCTTCTCCTACGCCCAGCAGTACGCGGCCCAACTGAGCCTGGCTGAGGGCCTCAGCATCCTCCATGACATGCTTCCGCTCGTGATGCAGCCAGCCATTTTTGTTTGGATCATCGCCGCCGTAGGGATCTCCGCGCTGTTCTGGAACCGCGATCTTCGTGTGCACGCTGCTTTCGTTGGTGGCTTTGCACTATTCTCATTTCTGGCGGTCTGCCCCGGATTCTATTTTCGGGAACACTACTTCATCCTTCTGTTGCCGGCCGCAGCCTTGCTGACAGGTATCGCTGTGGAATCGGCGGCGCGGTTCGCAAGGAAGAACGGCGGCGCGAAGGCCCTAGCTTTCGTTCCGGCGGGTTTCTTCTTAGTGGCCTTCTTCGCTTCCGTTCTTCAGCAGCGGGCATTTTTCTTCGAAATGAATCCAAAAGATGAATGCCGCGCCACGTACGGGCCAAATCCATTTCCTGAGGCGGTGACAATTGCGAACTATCTTGCCGCCCATATGCCGGCCGATGGGCGAATTGCCATCCTCGGTTCCGAACCGGAGGTCTACTTTTACTCCCGGCGGCGCTCCGCCAGCCCATACATTTACGTGTATCCGCTCATGGAGGACCAACCATACGCCATGACCATGCAGAAGGAAATGATTGGAGACATCGAAAAGGCCAACCCCGAATTCCTGCTCTTCGTCGAGGTGTCGTTTTCCTGGTTGGCTCAGCCGGGAAGTCCGCAGTTGAAGTCGTTGCTGTCCTGGGCCGAAGGGTACATAGGCCGCCGGTATCAACTGGTCGGGATCGCTGATATTATTGGTCCGGATAAGACGGAATATCGCTGGGACGACCAGGCTAAAACCTACCAGCCCCAATCCGGAAATGTGGTTCGAGTATTCAAAAGAAATTAGGGGCAACAACTTACTTGACTCCCCGAGGACGGGGTCATCCCGATGCTCCGCGCTTTCACCAGCGGGGCGAGAGCCTGCCCTGAGCAAGCGAAGCGCGCCGAAGGGAATTTGCGCTGTGTCGCGGAAGCAGCGGATCTATGCACCCCTGCGAGATCCCGCACTCGCTGAAATGTGCCGAGTTTCGGGATGACAGTATAACAAGCTGTTACTCTTAGTTGCCATGCCCATTTACTTCACGCCAGAACTCTTTCAGTTTCTCGCCCGCCTCAAGCGCAACAATAATCGCGATTGGTTTCTCGCCCACCAGGAGGAATACGAAAAGCTTGTGCGCCAGCCGGCGCTGCGCTTCATTACGGACTTTGCTGCTCCCTTATCGGAAATAACGCCTTATCTCGTCGCCGATCCCCGACCTTCGCGCGGCTCATTGTTTCGCATTTATCGCGACACGCGCTTCTCTTATGACAAGCGCCCTTACAAGACGCACGTAGCCATGCGCTTTTCCCACCAAGGAAAGGACGTTCACTCACCCGGCTTCTATCTTCATCTCGAATCGGGCGGCTGCTTCGCGGCGGCTGGCCTTTGGCATCCCGAGCCAACGATTTTGTTCAAGGTGCGAAGCGCCATCGTGTCGCGACCGAAGGAATGGCGTGCAGTCCACCATCTGCTCAACTGGGATGATGCCAGCAAGCTTAGCCGCCCCCCGCGCGGCTTTCCCGCCGATCACGAATTCGTGGAAGATCTCAAGCTTCGGGATCTTGGGACTGCAGTGGATTTCACTGACCAACAGGTCTGCAGCCCCAGTTTCATGTCAATCTTCGCCGCCGCCTGCCGCAAGATGTCCCCTATCGCGGCATGCCTCAGCAGTGCAGTCGGACTGAGGTTCTAACCCAAGCAGGCTGCGTACACGGAAACTCGCAAAGGGCAACCATTGCTTTTCTGGCCTGCGACCTCGCCCCGTCCTACCCGGCCTTCTTGATTTCCTCCCTCATCTGGTGCCACGCCTGCCGCGCCTCTTCGACCGAGCCCTCGTCTTCGATGGTGGTGATATCGCCCGGATTGCGGTCCTGAATCACGGCCTTGAGCACGCGTCGCATGATTTTGCCGCTGCGTGTCTTGGGAACCATGTCTACGAAGTTCAATTCCCCGATTACGGCCACCGGGCCCAATTCGTGACGGACCGTGTCCAGCAACTGCTTCTTCAAATCCTCAGAAGGCGCAAATCCCTGCCGTAATACCACAAACGCGGAGATCACCTCGCCGCGCAACTCGTCCGGGCGGCCAATGACACCCGATTCGGCTACGGCCGGATGTGTCAGCAGTGCGGTCTCCACTTCGATGGTGCCAATGCGATGCCCGGCAATCTTGATGATCTCATCGGCCCGCCCGGCAAACCATACGTACCCGTGTTCGTCAATCTGGGCCGAGTCGCCCGTGTAGTAAACATTTGGAATAATCTGCCAGTAGTCGCGCCCATAGCGTTCCGGCTCGCCCCAAAGCGCTGGCGTCAAGCCCGGGAAGGGACGCTTGATCACCATAATCCCTTTCTCATTTACGCCACAGGTTTTGCCGTCAATCGTCATCACTTCCGCCTCAATGCCGGGCATGGGGATGGTCGACGACCCTGGTTTGATGGGCAGCATTCCTAGTCCATAGGGGTTGCCAAACATAGGACCGCTGGTTTCGGTTTGCCACATGTGATCGATGACCGGAATCCGCCCCTTGAACATCTTCTGCTGTAGCCATTCCCAGGCGGGCGCGTTCAACACTTCGCCGGCGCAGAACACCCGTTCCAGGTAGCTGTGATCCACCTTGGAGAGCGAGTCGCCGTAGCGCATCAGCAGGCGTACCGCCGTAGGCGACGTAAAGATGCCGGTGACCCGATAGTCTTCCATCAGCGTTTTCCAATTGCTTTCCGGCTTGGGATGATCCAGCGCGCCCTCAAAGGCGATGGTGGTCGCGCCGGCGATCAGCGGGGCATACACAATGTAGCTGTGACCCACGATCCAGCCGATGTCGGAGGTAGACCACCACACATCCGTCGGCCGCAGCGCAAACAGCCACTTGCCCATGCTGTGAATATGCACCTGATAGCCGCCATGAGTGTGGATGGCGAGTTTGGGTTTCGCCGTCGTACCGGAAGTCGCCAGAATGAAGGCCGGCTCATTGGACTCCATCTCGACATAGTCGCCGCTGTGGCCAGCGGCGCCCGCCAGAAATTCTTCCCAATAAATGTCACGCCCGGCTTTCATAGGCGGCGGAGCCATACGCTTCAGCACGATTACTTTCTCGACCTGCGTCGCCGTGTTGGCCAATGCGTCGTCCACGATCTCCTTCAACCGTGTCTCTTTGCCCTTGCGGTACGTCACGTCGGCGGTAAATACCAGCCGTGAGCCGCTTGCCTGGATCCGGTCTCCTAGCGCCTTGGATCCAAAGCCGGCAAAAACTACCGAGTGAATGGCGCCAATACGTACGATAGCGAGCATCAGGATAATGGCCTCGGGACAGGTGGGCATGTAGAGCGTGATGCGATCGCCCTTATTGATGCCCAAGCCCCGCAACGCCGCGGCTGCGCGCTCAACTTCGGCCAGCAGGCTGGCGTAGGTGAACACCCGCCGCTCGCCACGCTCATTGAGGTAGATCAGCGCAGTGTGTCCGCCCCAGCCGCGTTTCACGTGATAGTCGAGCGCATTGTACGCAAGATTGGTTTTGCCGCCCACGAACCACTTGAAGGTCGGCCGATTCCACTCCAACACCCGGTCCCACTTGCGGAACCATGGCAGTTGCTCTGCTGCGAGGCCCCAAAAACCCTCCGGATCCTGCTTCGCGTCGTTGACCCATTTTTCTACCAGTGGATTCATGAGTTCCATTGCGTTTTCTCCTTAAATTCGTTTTCCCGCCGCCGGCTCGACCTGGCGTGTCGTTGGCTCTCCGGGCAGGGAACTACCCGCGACCTGACGGGGCGCTCTGCCGGGCGCACGTCTCGCTGCCCGAGTTCGGGTTGTGCGATTCTCGGACCGACCTGTACGTTGATGCAGTGACCGAAATCACACGAGACGGTGTCCCCGGTCACCTAGGTCTATTTCATCGGTGGCAGGTAGGGGATGTGGCGAGCGAACAGCCAGCACAGGAAGAAGACCACCGGAATATGGATGATCATCTGCAACACGCCGTAACCCACAATGTCACGCGCCTTCAGCCGCAGCATCCCCAGCAACGGCAGCATCCAGAAGGGATTCACCAGGTTGGGCAGGGCCTCCGCGGCATTGTAGATTTGCACCACCCATCCCAGATGCACGTGCTGTGCGTTCGCTGCCTGCATGATGTAGGGCGCCTCGATCACCCATTTGCTCCCCCCGGATGGAATGAAGATGCCCAGCACCGCCGAGTAACCAGCCACCAGCAGAGAGAAGGTGGCCGGCGTACTAATGCGCACGAACAGCTTGGCCAGCCAATCCGAAATGCCCGTACCCACGATCATGCCGAAAATCACAGCGTAGAACGGAAACTGTATCAGCACTCCGCTGGTAGCAGGCACACACTCCCCCACCGCCCGCAGGAACTGCTTGGGCCGCCAGTGAAGCAAGAGTCCAGCTGTCAGGAACATCAGGTTATAGGTGTTCAAATCGAGCGCCGCCAACACTCCTTGTGGCGAGGAGCGGAAAACATCCACCAGGTACCAGCCAAGAAGCACAACCGCCAGGATGGCTAAGAGCGGGCTGTATTCCAGCCACTCGCCGGGCCGGGTTCTAGGGCTGAGGCTGGACTGGACCGGGTCATATTGGAGCCCATAGGATTCAGCCGTGCGTGCCTTTTCCGGGGCGGGAGCTGACCAATACGCTATCGCTGTTGAGACCACGATCAGCACGCCCGCCATCACTAGGCTCTGCCACAAGAATATGGTTTGGCGCAATGGAATTAACCCGGTAATGGCAAACAGCGGGGCGGGGATCGCGGTTCTTGTGCCCATCAGCATGGCGGCAGAGGATGAGAGCCCCAAGGCCCACACTGCGCCCAGCCCTAAGTACCCTGCCGCTCCGGCCGCTCGGTAATCCATGCCCTTCACGCGGTGGCTCATTTCCCGGACCAGCATCCCGCTAAAAATCAGGCTTAGTCCCCAAGAGATCAAAGAAGTGAGCATCGACAGCAATGCCACCAGCGCAATAGCCGAACGCGGCGTCTTGGGCAAGCCGGCCAGAGCCCGGATGCCGCGATACACAATGGGAGCCGACGCCACCACATACCCGCCGATGATGATCATCACCATCTGCATGGTGAAGGGCACCAGCGCCCAAAAGTTCTTGCCTCCCTGTACGGCCAGCTTGGCTGGGCTTTCGCCCAGGATGACCCCAGCCACAAAAACCACGACTATGCCCAGCAAGGCAAATACCAGCGGGTCGGGAAACCAGCGCTCGCTCCATTGCGCCAACGCCAAGCCCCAGCGCACCAGCGCACTCTGCTGTTGCATGGTGGAATTCGTTTGTCCGGCATTGAGCTTCATGGTACCCTCTCTGGAAACTGGCAAAGCACCGCAGTGGGGATGATAGTACAGCACACGCTGAAAACAAAAGCGCTGCGCGGGAGCGTCCGGGCTGGCGTTTCCGCCCAGTGCTTGCCCTCTGCGTTTTACGACCCCGGCACATATTTTCCTGGGCTGTCTTGCTCAAGCCCGCGCCTGGTCTGGACAGCCTTGTACATCCACTGTGTGAGCTGCGTCACGTTAATGCATGACAGATATCACCGCATGACGTGCCGGAAAGCCCCACAATTACGGCCCATATCGGCTGGGTAAAGCTGACCGGCACCTGAGGGAAGTTTTTTCAGGAGGAGCCCATGCAGAAATTGCGGCGCGCGCTGGCGTCCCCTCGGAACGCCAGGGACCACTTCGCGCCCAGGGCCAGGGTTCCATGTCTCCTCGCCATCACTCAACGGCATTTCACACTGGGACTGTTTGGGTTGGTGTCTCCTATCGCGCCTTCTGAAAGCGGTCCCGTCCGATCTTGTTCCGAAAAGAGTTTTCGCAACACCTAGAAAGCGGAATGGAAAGAAAACAGAAAAGAAAAAGAGAAAAGGAGAAGAGCATTTTATGTTGGCAAGACTGACTTCCTGGTTATTGTGTCTACTCCTCGTAGCCATGGCTGCGGCCCCAGCACTCGCTGGAGAAAACAACGCCGCTGCCAACGCGGGGGCAGCAGCATCCACGGCCGAGCCTGCTGGCGGCGCGGCCCTCAACCCTATGCCCGCAAGCGGCGGCGGCAATGTCACCGCCTTGCTGGGCGTGCTGGTGATGAAAGGGGTTCTGGCGCCCTCGGAAGCCAAGTCGATCGAGTCCGCGGCCCCCGGAACCGAGTTTCAAGCCCTGCTGGATGCGCTCGCCCGCAAGGGTGTGGTGAGTGCGTCCGACCTGAGCGGCGTTTCGCCGTCATCCTCCGAAGCCGCTTCCACATCGGCGCTGACAGCCTCCTTAGCGACTCCGGAGACACAGGCAGCCAAGCCGGCTGCACCGCCCCCTCCCACACCTCCGGCTCCGGCTGTGGTGCCGGCCATTGCTCCCTTGCGGGTGCTCCCGGTCGATCCGCCCGTGAAAGACGGCCTCAAGGCCGCCTTTAATATGGGCGGCGTCAAGATGACGCCCTACGGCTTCATCAAGGCAACCGCGGTGCGTGACTCCAGCTCGCCGAACGGCGATGATTTTCCCTTTGTAGGCTTGTTCCTGGGTTCCACCGCAATTACCAACACCGGACCCACACAGGACCCAGAATTCCACTTGAAAGCGCGCTCCACCCGTATCGGAGCCAACCTTGAGTGGCCTGACATCTCCAGCAAGATTGTCCTGACTGGCCGCATTGAAGGCGACTACGAGGGCAACTTCAGCGAGGTCGACAACCGCGACGTTTCATCCATTCGTAGCAACGCCTTCCAACTGCGCCTGGCGTGGGCGCGTTTGGATTACGCCGCCAGCGATATGACCGATATATACTTCGAGGGCGGACAGGACTGGACGCTGTTCGGTTCCAGCGCTCTGCCTAGCATCCTGGAAACTACTTTCCTGGGCGCATTCTACGGCGACATTTATACCCGCTCGCCGCAATTCCAGTTCGGCTTGGTGCAGAAGCTGAGCCACTCATCGCGCAATTTCAAATTATCTCCCACCTTTGCGCTTATGATGCCCAGCACTGGCCAGATCGAAAAGCTGGGATCGCTGGGCCTGCAAGGGCAAATCGCTCAAGCCGAGCGTGAGGGCGCTGACTCCGGCCGTCCCGAACTGGAAGGCCGATTGGTCTTGCAGTTCCAGCTCGACCCAGCCAAGGGGGTCGCGCCTGCGCAACTCCTCTGGACCGGATTTGAGGGCCGGCGTACCTCCATCGTCACCAACTCCAACACTGCGGTCGGTGAGTGCACCGCCACCGTAACCACCGGCTGTATCCCCATTGCGTTGGTGAACAGTTACGAGACCGCTTTCCCCAACGGCTTCACCACCTCCAGCAACATGTACGGAAACCAGCTTGCCATCCAGTTGCCAACTCGCTTCCTTACGGTCACGGCCAGCGCCTATCGTGGTGGTGACATGCGCTTCTTCTTCGGCGGCCAGGTCAACTCGTTCTATACCGACACCGCTGGGCTGAGCAACCCGGTGGAGTTTACCAGCGTGGACGGCGGGCCGCTGGCGGCTGCTGG
>Ga0187784_10004293_pt1 | contig 11523 bp, 6 predicted proteins | sample 1015_SJ02_MP15_2_FD_132964 | JGI IMG/M metagenome (GOLD analysis project Ga0187784, IMG submission 132964) | Tropical peat soil microbial communities from peatlands in Department of Meta, Colombia - 1015_SJ02_MP15_20_MG | ecosystem: Environmental > Terrestrial > Soil > Wetlands > Peat | place... | reverse complement strand
GACCCATTTTCCGGAGAGACCTCGAGACGCAGGGTATCGTTTTCGAGAACATTCGTCGCCGCAGTCATGTGAAATGGCAGGATGACGAGCAGCAAGCTACTGAAAAAAGCGCCTCGCGTCGTCATCCTGAGCCCATTCGCTGCGCTCAGAGCAAGCTGCGCGAAGGAAGTCCACGTTGGTAATTTCAGGCAACTGCGGACGTGCTTCGAGGCCTGCGACTCCTCAGGATGCGAGGTTCCCCTCAGCCTGAAAGAGTGAAGAATCGCGCACACATTCACCTCCTCTCATTCTGTTTCAAAAGCCAGAACCTGGACATCGAAGGCGGCGAGTAGGAGACGGAATTCGGCAGAGCGATTGTGAGTCTCCAATCGACCGTCCAGGTAGTAGTGGCGGACTTCTCTCGCGGCGAAGGGCAAGTCCAGGTGAAGGGTTGTCTCCATGGGCGTTTCGGCTGCGTTGGCGACCACCACGACAAGGAATTTCCGCGCCGGATCGGTGTAGGACTTCGCCAAAACTTGCTTCGGTGACCCTCCCCGGAACGAAAAACCTTCGGTATCCGAGAATTCACCCTCATAGAAGTAGTGCGCGGTCAGCCTTTTGAGCGCGTGGAGTAGCTTCAAGTGCTTGGAAAAATCCGGGTACTGAGACAAGTCGTCGAAAATATCCAAGGGCGAGTTCATTACGAAGGCTTGGTTCGCAAGTCCCTTATCCGTAACCACCGCCCGCACGGGCACGGTGACCCACGGCATGCTGTAGCGCAGCACGGTTTGCAGTGGAACGTTCAGCGGTCCCCCTTCGAAAACCCAGCTTGAGTCCACATATTGGTCCAGGAAGTCGGAATAACCCTCACCGACGATGATTCCGTCGGGGTCATTTTTCTTCACGAGTGCTTGGGCTCGGGTGTAGAAATCGGCATATCCTCGGCAATACCTCAGCGCCGGCTGCCCGCCCTTCTCAGCATCGCGGTAGGACAAGAATGATTTGTACGCCTGGTCCATCTCGAATCCCGAGAAGTGGTAGTCCTCCACGAACCGCCTGATTGTGGCTAACATGAAGTCGCCGCTTGAACTGGGATCCTTCTCCAGCCACACGTCGTTGTTAGGACGCGTGGCGATCTGAGAAGGCTCCCACATCGACCATTGGCCACCCAGAATCGCTCCACCCCAGCGATCGAGTGCCACGGAGTAAATGCCCTGCGTCCAATGATCGGGGTTCTGTTCCACACTCAACGTGCCGTTGTACCAAGCCAGAGGGTGGGAACCGAGCTCGCGCGCTTTAACAAGGTTCCTTTGGAGCGACTCGATTCCACCTGAATCCGTGCGCGGGTACGCGCTATAAGACATCCCCGCCGCACTGATCTGTGACCAGCCGTAAAGGATGATATAGGGAGCGCCTACCTCCACGCCACGTTGGGCTTCCACCGGGATTTGGTCGTAGGACTTAATGGAACGGCTTAACCAGCCAATCGATGACTGAAGTTCGTTCGCCACCTCGGGACGGTGTATTCGAGTCTTCATCCAGTCGCGATGCTGGCCCGCAACACCGTGCCAATCGCCGTTATCGAACTTGAGGTAAACCTCGGGGCTCTCCCAGGAGGTGTTTGGGCGGACCAGCGGGTACCAGTTCCACGACAACTCGTAATCATGACGATTGGCTTCGGGTGATAACGCGTCACGATACAGCCGCCGCTCGACCAGGAATCTTTGATATTGCATGTCCTGATCATGCACATCGAAACCAATCCCCTTCCCATCTGCAAGCAAAACGGACCAGCCCGTTGGCAGATAGATGGGGTAGTCGAATGTTTTCATGGAGATTTTGGGGTCGTTGAATATCCATGCCTTCGCGTCCAAGGGATCCATGGTGTCGAAGGGATTGTGGTCGGTTCTGACGTCGTTCTCATTGAAGGCGGCTCGCAGCGGAAAAGCGATGTGAGGAAGGATAAGTAACTCCTTGCCATCTGAAGCTGGAGGAACATCCAGAATGGGAAAGACCACCCGGTCAACGGTTTGCTCGCTGCGGTTCTGCAAAGTGAGTTTACAAACCAAGTTGTCGCGTTCGAGCCGGAGAGTCAGCTTGGTGCTTATGGCGTAGCTGCCTTCTTTGGAGAGGAGTTGTGCGGCTTGGACTTCGACAGAATCCGGTCCGAGCTTGTGGGTGGTGATGGCCTTCAAGTCCTGGCTCGCAGCCTTGTGCCCCTCCCAATAGGGAAGAGGAATCTCCACGCGAAACCACCCCGCCTGTTTCACGGAGCCCGCAGCGGGAGAATTGATGCGCTTCCGGGTAACGCTCAGCAGGGTGGCGTTTTCCGCCGAAAGGGCAACCTCTAACTCTGAATTTTCAATCGTGATGGGCTGCTCGGCAAGAGCGGGTGGGCCGGCCACCCGCCCGATGCAGATCAAAACGAAGAGTGACCGCAGCCATCTCTGCATATAATTGCCTCGATTTTCAATTTGGTGATGCGGGATTCCTGACCGCGGTCGGAAGGGAGGAGCTTTAACCCGCCCTTCCGAGTTAGGCGGTGAAACCTCCGTCGATCACCAGCGTCGCCCCGGTCATGTATGACGCCTCATCGGAAGCGACAAAGAGGATTGCCGGAGCAATCTCCTCCGGCTTCGCAAAACGCTTTAAAATGCACCGCGGGCCAAGGAAGCTCCTCTCGGCCTCCTCGACCGACATTCCCATTTGGACGAGCAGGGTATCCATGGCAGGTGTGTGGGTCATGCCAGGGCAAACACAGTTGACCCGGATTCCGAATGGACCAAGATCCAAGGCCATCGCCTTCGACATGTTCACAATCGCTGCTTTAATGGCGTTGTAGGTCATCCATCCGGGCATAGCCACCAGCCCGTTGATGGATCCCACGTTGACAATAGAACCCGCCTTCTGCTTTTGCATCACACGCACCGCATGCTTCGAACAGAAACTCGTTCCCAGAAGACCTACATTCAACACCTTAATCCAATCTTCCCGGGTTGCGCCCACGACATCCTGGTGGTGGAACGAGGTGGCGTTGTTCACCAGGATGTCCAGATGGCTCCACAGTTCAATGGTCCGTGAGACCATCCTTTCCGCGCCTTCCTCGGATGAGACATCCTCCTTGAGGCTCGCCCCCACCCCACCCGCCTTGAGGATTTCCTGGGCCACGTGCTCGGCCTTTTGTCCGTCAATGTCCACAACCAGGACGCGGCACCCCTCTCGCGCGAACAAGACGCACGTGGCCCGGCCGATCCCTGAACCTCCCCCTGTGACAATGGCAGTCTTGTTTGCAAGTCTCATCGTCTCTCTTTCCCCCGAAGTATTTGCGCCACCTGGTCAGCCATTCCGGCCACCCAGAGGATCGGTGGTTTCATGTCGGGCGCTTAAATGGGCCTGTCGCTGCTGAACGCTGCCAGGGGCCGATCCCGCCGCGGCGGGCGCGCCCACAAGTCGCAGAAGAAGCTGTCGATCTTCGCCGGCAAGTTGAGTGGCCTCCTGCGGATTGGAGTGCGCTAAGGGTTTGAGGCGGTCTGCCAAAGTGGGCAGAGGTCCACCCGACCCCTCAGGATGCAGGGAGTACCAACATGTGGTCTCACCATAATCCACCCATCCTCCACCCGACTCATTCCGCTGGCGGACTCTTGCCAGATAGTCCTGCAACTGGGGAAGCCTTTTGAATTCCGCTTGCCAGTTGATGGTCAGACTCAGGCTGTCGCGAAAGCGGATGACGTCGCGGTCCCGGAAGCGGAAAGTGGAAACGGCCGATCCTTCCGGTGTATCGCTTTTGATGTTGACGCCTATCTTGTCTTGTACCCATTAAAGACCTGCCGCCAGCCCCAGCAGAAGCTGAAGGCGCATTCGCTGCCCAGATAATTGATGACGGGCTCCCGTTCACCGTCAACCCGATATTCATTATTCCCTTCCATAACGAAGGCCATGCCGGAAAACACAGGCTCATCTGTCTGAATCAACCAGTATTCACCGATCAGATGACCTGGACCCTGGAGGTGGAAGAAAGTCTGCTCAGTCTCCGGCGTTAACTGGAACGAGTGCCTTTGCCAGCAGCGTGGAAGTATCCAAGGTCGCTCTCCCCTGACGGCAGGCTTTGCCATTCGACCACCGAGCAGGTATAGAGGTCGCGATCCGTTTCGTTTTCCATCGTGACCAGGGCTGAACTTTTGAAGGGCATTGGCATGTAGCAGGTGTAAGAACCGGGGCCCTTCTCCACAAACTGGGTAGTGAACTCCGCCGCCTTGCCGTTCCCATCCGCACAGAAATCGCCCAACGGCACGGCGACTGCGGGCTCCCGCGCTCCATCAAAATAGATTCTCAGCACGACCGCGCGGGCGGTATCATAGCGGACCTCCTTCTGGCCCCGCTTGCTTCTCACAGCTTTCATAGGACTTTTGACAGAACCGAAAGGCTGCGCGTACGTCTGCCCTATGTGGATGGTATTGATCTGCGCCGGTCCCTTCAGTTTGGCGATGGTCGCCGTCTTGTGGGCGTCGAGTGATTCCAGCTCCGGGTAGGCGTCGTATTTCCACAAGCCGTTGGCCGCCCCGATGCGAACATCCTGGCGCACCCGAGCGAGCTCATTGCCCCTCGGGCGGGTCTCGGGATCTGTCTGACAGCCTCCAGCCGCGACCAAAAGACCAACCAGCAAGACCAACGGGATCAGCTTGACCCACAGGGGCATGGCAGTCTTATTTGCCAACCTCCTCCTCGCCCTTTACGACCGAAGTTTTGCCCCAATTGGCCTGCCCACTCCGGCCACTGAGAAGGGAATTCGCTCCCGGGGGCTTCTTGCGAAAGGCCAGGATAGCCCCCAGGATCGAGTCATTGAGCCTCAGAAGCACTCACCCAACTAAAACTGATACCGCAAAGCGAACTGAATCTGCCGATTCGAGCTGAATCCCCCGGCGGAGGCGATGGTAGACAGCGACTGTCCGAACGTAGCCGGGGACGCTAAATCGGCGCTGGGACTGGCAAATTCGGGAGTATTAAAAATGTTGAAAAACTCCGCCCGGAATTGCAATGTGTTATGCTCCCGCACCCGGAAGTTCTTAAACAAGGAGAAATCCCAATTGTATACTGACGGGCCTTTCAGTGTATTGCGCCCAACGTCGCCGTACGCTAGTGTGCTGTTGGGATAATTCCCCGGGCTCGAGAACGCAGCAAAGTTAATTTGGTTGAAAGGAAGACTGTAATTGGCAGGTCGCACGGGCACACCGGGGACCGCGTTGGCGCGCGCGGTTAATTCCCCAGTGCCCAGCGGATCGCAGTTGCAAATGACATCAACGGAGGTACCTGAGCGGAAGACGCTCAACCCATTGATTTGCCATCCGCTGCCCAGCCACTTGGGAACATGCGGCGCGCTCGGAAGTTGGTAGGTGTAATCGAACTCCATGTACTGACGCACATCGTAATCTGCATTACCCCACTCCCTGCCCAAATTGTGGTCATCTTGCGCGGAAGTCCCGAAACTCACGCCGCCGATGTCGAGGTTATGTGACCATGTGTAGTTGGCGTTAAAAGAAAGCGAATGGCTCAACCGGTGCTTCAAACTTACCTGTAAGGCGTTGTAGCTCGTGGGGCAGCACGTCGTTTCATCATCGATGTCCGAGAAATTGGTGTAAGGGCGCACGTGTGTCGTCGGGTCGATGCGGTTGGCGTTGATGACAAACAAGTAGTGTGTACCTCGATTTCCGATGTACGCCACCTGTAAGACAGTGTTCTGGCCAAAGCCTTGCTGGATATTGAAGTTCCAATCCTGGTTGTAGGCACTGTGAAAATTATGCTCCGGCACAACCCAAAGGGCGCCTGTCGATGGCGTGGATTGAATGTTTGGAGGGGTCGGGAACCCATAGAGGCTGGGGTCCTGGAACCAAGTCACCAGTCTCTGCTCGCCAAAAACAGGATCGTTAGCCGGAGTGAGTTGGGCCATGACCGGGTTAATGGTGATGTAGAAGATTCCGTAGCTGGCGCGAATCGCGAACTTTTTGGAAGCGGTGGGCGCCCAAGCCACCCCCAAACGGGGACCAAGATCAAGCGTGGGAGGGTCAAACATTTTAGTCCCTGCGGGCTCCAGCTCGCCGGTGGTAAAGTTGAAGTTTCTGTTCCTTCCATGCGATTCGCTCATCGCCGTGTTAAAGTCGTAGCGCAGTCCCACATCGAGGGTCAGGCTTCGAGTTGCCTGCATGTCATCTTGGGCGAAATAACTGGTCAGCCAGTTGCGTTGGCCTTCCATCGGGTTCCCGATCGTCTCCAGTTCGTAGGGTATATTTGAACCCAAGTCGAAAATCCCATTGCCCATACCAAGAAAAACAAGGATGTTCTGGAAGTTGACGGCCTTGTTCTCTTCCTGCCGCACGAACTGGGTCCCAAATTTGAACTGATTTCGGCCCTTAACCCAGGAGAGTGTATCAAGATAGGTGTAGGAAGTATTTCCCACTCTCAAGTCAAAAAGGCTGGGCCCGAGGTCCGGCATACCTCCCAAGACTATAGTTAGGGGCTCACTCCGGACCTCCGGTGTTTCGCCGCTGGCAGGAACCGTTCCCAAACGATTCAGCCCCATGCCCAGCTCGTTCATGACGTTCGGCGAAAAGGTCCTGGTGTAGCTCAGTTTGCCAAACTGGGAGCGGTATGGGACGGGGTCGGCTTCCCCCTGAGCGACGCCATAGTAAGTCAGGGTATAGGAGTCGTTGAAGTTATAACGAGCGGTGAATCGGTCTTTGCTGCTGAGGTTGTAATCGGTCTTGACCGCGAAGGTGTCCTCGCGCAGTTGGTTCGCAACCGACTCGGTATACACTCCCAAGTCTGGATTAACCGGAGATACCGGCCCATTAGGAAGCGGCAGCGTGTTCACGATGGGTTGGATAACCGGATTGAGCGCAGCGCGATAGGCCTCTGTAGGCACATAGTCGGTCATCGTCTCGCCCAGCCGCTGTCGGTCGCCTTCATAATTCACAAAGAAAAACAGCTTATCGCGCTTTATCGGTCCACCCAGCGAGCCGCCGTACTGGTTCAGACGAAATTCCGGCTTGTACAGCGGGGCGGGGTCGAAGTAATTGCGCGAATCTAGGATTTCATTGCGGAAGTACTCGAACAGGCCACCGTGAAAATCATTGGTACCTGACTTGGTTATAAAGTTGACTACGCCCCCGGACGCGCTACCGTATTCAGCATTGAAAGAACTCTCCTGAATCCGAACCTCGCCGATCGACTCCACACTTGCTCGCGTCATCCGGGCGGCCGTCCCGTACCCACCGTCCGGCAGGCTGGAATCAATCTGTCCGGAGTCTGTTCCATCTAACAGAAAGCTTGTGGCGGTCTCAAACAGGCGGTCCATTCCAGCGCCGTTCATGCTCGGCTGTACCCCCAGCATGGAAACTCCTGGGACCGTACTGAGCAATTGCGTGAGGGCCCGACCATTGAGCGGCAATTCCGAAACCTGATTGCTGCTCACTATTCCCCCCAGAGTCGACGAGGCCGTCTGCACCGGTGTCACCTCCCCCACCACGGTAATCTGTTTCGTTATTGTGCCCGGCTTCATCACAATGGGGACGCTGACCCGATCCGCGACGTTAAGCTTGATCCCTTCCCGAACAAAGGTGTCAAAACCATTGGCGGAGACTGTCACGCGGTAAGTGCCCACAGGCAGAACCGGCGCCACGAATCCGCCATATTGGTCAGTTGTCGCTTCCACGATGATGCCCGTGCCCATATTCTGAACTTGCACTTTCACCCCGGGCATTACCGCTCCCGTCGCATCGGATACGGTCCCGAGAATCGTGGCCGTATCGAGCTGTGCCTGACAAACCGCAACGCTCACAAGCATCACTAGAATAAGTAGTCCAAGTCGATTTCGAAACATTTCTCCCTCCTTGAGATTCTAAGAGTTCGCACGGTGACCATCACATAGGCAGGCTGCTTTGTCCCGCCCTTGCTCAGTCATTTGCGAGCGGCGATCCGGGGCCGAAATGAAATCCCGACGCAGGTTAGATTAAACATTAGGGACGTCCAGCGTTCTACATTATGGAACTCAATTCCAAATTCCATGCAACCATATACCTTCACCGCCTTATCTTGTCAAGAGGAATTTCACAGGAATTTCGGAGGATTCGCCGCGCTGATCAAAAAGTCAGGAGCCGCCCTTTGTAACGCGGGCATCTTGCCGCCTGTGTAGAATTGAAAGCAATTGCCAGTGGGAAGGGGGCAGGAACGAAGAGCTCCAAGCTTCTTTCATCATCCGCAAAGAAACTTGCATGAGGTTACAACGCCGGCCAGAGTGATTCCCAGACCTTGAATTCGGTATGAATTCCGGATTCCTCTGCCCGAACAAATTTGTGGCCGGAGGCAACCGCGATCGTTTCCTCAAAGATCCTTCGCCCCACTTCCGCCGTCGTCTCCTTGCGGTCAAGGATGGTTCCGGCATTGATATCGATGTCCTCGTTGTTTTCCCAGAGAGGAGTGTTGGACCCTATCTTCACCACCGGCCCCAGAGCAGAGCCAATGCCGGTGCCCCGGCCGGTCGTAAACAGGGCAACCTGGGCGCCACTGAGGAATACCGCTGGGGTGGAAATCTGGTCGTAGCCTGGAGTATAGAGAACGTAAAGCCCACGGCGCCCACCCAACCACTCGCCGTACTCGAGCAAATCTTCCACGGTGGAAGCACCGCCTTTGGCCTTCGTTCCGCTGGATTTCAGGAAGATGTTGTATAACCCGCCCTTGATGTTGCCGGGCGTGGGATTGTCGCGGAAATCGTCGCCAAACATTTCTACGTACCTCTGAAACCTCTTAAGCGATTGCATGAGCTTGCGGCCCACTTCGCGTGAACGCGCGCGCCGTGCCAAGTCAATCATTGCCGCGCCCTGAAGTTCGGAAATCTCCGGCAGCAGCACCGCGGCGCCCGCCTTCACGAACATATCCGCAGCCACGCCCACAGCGGGGTTTGCGGTGACCCCCGACCACCGGTCAGAACCTCCACACTTGGTGCCGACGGTCAGCCTGGCAAGAGGCACGGGCTGGCGTCTGAACTGATTCGCGTAAAGGAGGAGTTTGCCGACAACTTCCATGCCTTTGGCGATGGTTTTCCGGCTTCCCCCAAAATGTTGCACGGTCATGTTGACTACGCGCCGGTTGAAGTCGGGGACCTCTTTTTGGAAAACGGGTGCCGAACATTCCACACACGTCTTGCCGCAACCCAAGTCGAGGTAGATCGCCGCTCCCAGGTTCGGGTGACGCAAGACATTCACCAGGAGGCGATTGAGAATATCCACGCCGTGACCGTCCGGCATGCCGCATCCCGACTCCTGAACCACCGCGACCACGCCATCCACGTGGGGGTATTTCTCCCGCGTGTAGACCTCCCGCATGGCTCGTGTAACAATCTCGCGTGCCTCCGTGGAAGAGCACATGCCTGAGGTCACCACGCCCACCAGATTTCTGACGCCGACACTACCATCAGGGCGAACGAACCCTTCAAATGTGCGTCCGGCCAACTCCGGGTCAAGCTCTGTGGGTGCAGGCTGGTCGCGGAAAAGGACTCGAAGTTTCGGCAAGCTGCGGTCGAGGTTGGTCGCGTCGATCGGGTCGCCAGGCTTAACTTGCTTTGATGCTACACCAAAGGGGTCGCCAAGGGAAATGAAGGGCTGACCTCTATCGAGCGACCTGATGGCCATACTCTGCCCACGCAGGACCCTGCCCGTAACCGTCAGCAGGTCGCCTGCGTAGCGGAGTTGAGTCCCCTTCTCGAGGAGGTCAACAGTCACGACGGCAACGTTGTCCGCTTCCGGATGAATCACAATCGCAACTTCGCCGAGATCCCTCGGTTCCATATTCCAGAACTCCTTCCCAAATTCCGCTCGTTTCAGTATCTTCGACAACCATGATCCCGTCAACCGCGAGAACACGTGCTTGAGAAACTGTGCCTGCGATTACGCGCTGCGCGCTCCATTTGGCGTGAATGATGTTCACGCCGCATTTGGCAGGGCGGTCGATGCGCAGGAGTTAGTGAAAATAGCCCTGGAGCGGGTTGGGGCATGAAAACGTCTCAACGATCCATCTCACGATTGGGGTTCATCGGGCGTATCAGACAGACGCGAGAGCGCAAGTGATTGGGCGTATAATGGGCCACGCTGCGCTCCAGGGGAGGCCTTATGAGCTTTCAAAGGTATTTCCCATCGGTTGTTTGGCTCTATCGAACGGGCACGGGGCGATTGGCGCGCCGCATCTACCTTGTGACCCTTTTCTTACTGGTTTGCGCCACGACAGTCGCGCGCGTTCGTTCCGTGCTCATGGCAAGGAAATTCCAGGCGGTTTTCGCCGCCCTGGAGCGAGTCAAGGTGGACCAAACAACTGAGGCTGAATTGTTGAAGATCGTGCCTTATATGACTCGTGGCTATTCCGCGAAGCGGCGGGATGGGAGCGTAGAGACTTGGTATAGCGTGGTTATTTCGAACGAGTCCGATTGGTTAGTGCATCGGTTATTCCGTTTCTACAGTGGACGCCTACATGAAGTGGCGGACTTGCTGGGCTACCGCTCGGATCAGGTGGGCGGTAGGGTGCTCCTCTTTACGAACGGGTGGTTTGATTCGTGCCAATTCGTTCCCGCCACTCCCTCGGCTTTATCTGCGGTGCGAACGACGGTCCCTGCGCCAAAGCGTCCCGAGGACGAGGCCCCGTTGGGAATCATGTAACATGCAGCGCGACGCTCCAAGGCAATCCTGCCAGCGCTTTTCAACCCGCCCGGCAACCATTGGTTCAATGACTCAATGAGTCAATGAACCAGTCCCTATTCATTCACTGCTGGTCTCTTCCACAATCTGGCCATCGAACAGATGGATGGTGCGGTCGGCGAACTGGGCGTAGCGCGGATCGTGAGTCACCATGCAGATGGTGGCGCCTTCCCGGTGCAACTCGCGCAGCAAATCCATCACCGCCTCGCCGTTCTTGGAGTCCAGGTTCCCCGTCGGCTCGTCCGCCAGCAGGATGGACGGCTTCCCGGCCAGAGCCCGAGCCACCGCCACGCGCTGTTGCTGACCCCCGGAAAGTTGGGAAGGATAATGCTTCATGCGATGCGACATCCCCACCCTTTCCAGCGATTCTTGCACGCGTTGTTTGCGTTCGGAGGAAGGCATGCCCCGATAAGGCAACGGCAACTCCACGTTCTCATAAACATTCAGATCGCCGATGAGGTTGAAGGCCTGAAATATGAAACCGATTTCGCGGTTGCGAATGCGGGTGCGCTGCGAGAGGGAGAGGTCTTCGACCCCGGTGCCGTTCAGAGTGTACTTCCCATCACTGGGTGAATCGAGCAGCCCCAGGATGGACAGCAGGGTGGATTTGCCGCAGCCGGAGGGGCCGGCGATGGAAAGATATTCGCCTCTCTTAATCTCCAGGTGGATGCCGGAAAGGGCGTGAGTCTCCACCTCCTCGGTCAAGAAGACCTTGGTGACGCCCTCTAGTTGAATCAGAGTTTGACCGGAACCGTTGGACCCCGACCTCCCATCGTCCTGTGTCTGGTCATTGGGCTTGGAAACGTGG
>Ga0187784_10004292_pt1 | contig 11523 bp, 7 predicted proteins | sample 1015_SJ02_MP15_2_FD_132964 | JGI IMG/M metagenome (GOLD analysis project Ga0187784, IMG submission 132964) | Tropical peat soil microbial communities from peatlands in Department of Meta, Colombia - 1015_SJ02_MP15_20_MG | ecosystem: Environmental > Terrestrial > Soil > Wetlands > Peat | place... | reverse complement strand
GTCGCGGCTCTGTGGCGTGCTGCGCGATTATTTAGCGCGTACCGCCGCTTTTGCGTTCCGCGGCTTCTCCGTAGGCGGTTTGGAAGGACCGCGGACCGCAAAAGCGGCGGTCCGCGCTCAATAATCGCGCAGCACGCCTCAGAGCCGCGACTTTGACGCGATCCTGGCGCTTTCGCACTCCAAATGCGCACTCTCGTCGTGGTGTGCTATGCTGACTTATCCTCGACACATCACACCGGCGCACCGAGTGGTAGGAGGCAGAATCGAACGTATGCCAAAACGCACCCTGAAGCAGTGCTTGGCCCTGGTGGCGCTATTCCTGCTGCCGCCCCTGGCACGCGCCCAGACCGAGGACGCGACCCGGCAATTGGCGCACGACATCTTCAAGCAACTGATTGAGATCAACACCACCGATTCGGTGGGCAGCACCACCGTCGCCGCCCAAGCCATGGCGCAGCGCCTGCTGGACGCCGGCTTCCCCGCGGCTGACGTCGTGGTCCTAGGTCCCAACGATCGCAAGGGGAACCTGGTGGCCCGGCTTCACGGGAGCGGCGGCCACAAGCCTCTGCTGTTGATCGGCCACCTCGACGTCGTGGAAGCGCGGCGCGAGGACTGGAGCACCGATCCTTTCCAGTTTGTGGAGCGGGACGGCTACTACTACGGGCGCGGCACGCAGGACATGAAGAGCGGCGACGCCATCTGGGTCGCCACGCTGATCCGCTTCAAGCGCGAGGGATACAAGCCCGATCGCGACCTCATCCTCGCTCTCACGGCGGACGAGGAAGGCGGCCAATCCAACGGTGTATACTGGCTACTCCAGAACCATCGCGATCTCATCGACGCCGAGTTCGTTCTCAATGCCGATGGCGGCGGCGTGGATACGGTGAAGGGCAAGCCTTTGATCGTCTCCATGGACGCCACCGAAAAGCTCTACGCCGATTACCAACTCACGGTGACCAACCCCGGCGGGCACAGCTCGCTCCCGGTGCCCGACAACGCGATCTATCATCTGGCCGACGGGCTGGCACGCGTCGAGCGCTATGAGTTTCCCTTCGAGCTGAACGCAGTGACGCGCGCCTTCTTCGAGCGCACGGCCGATGTGGAAAGCGGCCAGACAGCGGCCGACATGCGCAGCATCGTGAAGAGCCCGCCCGATGCCGCGGCCATCGCACGCCTCTCCGCCGACCCGCTTTGGAATTCCACCATGCGCACCACCTGCGTGGCCACCCGGCTCGATGCCGGCCACGCCAACAACGCCCTGCCGCAGATGGGGCGCGCCAACGTCAACTGCCGCATCCTTCCCGGCCACTCGCGCGAAGAAGTACGGCAGACGCTCATTAAGGTCCTTGCCGATCCCAAGATCGAAGTCAGCTACGTCACTACCAGCGGCCGCATCCTGGACAGCGAGGCCCAGGGCCGGGCGCTTCCCCCGGTTTCGCTGCGGCCCGACGTGATGCAGACGCTGGATCGCGTTGCCGCCGAGATGTGGCCGGGAGCGCCCGTGGTCCCCACCATGTCCACCGGCGCCTCCGACGGTGTCTACACCAACGCGGCAGGCATGCCCACCTACGGAATCTGCGGCCTAGCGATCGATACGGATGACGTCCGCGCGCATGGGAAGGACGAACGCCTGGGAGTGGAATCTTACTACCAGGGGGTCGAGTTCTTTTATCGTTACCTCAAGGCGCTCACCTCGCCCCAGTGAATCCGAAGATTCAGAGTTGTAGCACAGACTCGTCCAAGGTGGCGGTCATTTTGAGTTTTGCGTTCATGCGCTCGGCAATGAACACTGCCTGCCAGCTCAGAGAGGTGCCCTTCTGGCGTGTTGACTTGCCCGTCCCGGCGGCTTAAGATGCCAGCGAAGGTAGGCCCGCCCTCATGCTCGGGAAGACCGTTTCCCACTAACGCATCCTGGAGAAGCTCGGCAGCGGGGGCATGGGTGTCGTCTACAAAGCTGAGGACACTAAGCTGGGGCGCTTTGTGGCTCTGAAGTTCTTGCCTGAGGAGCTCTCCAAAGACCGGCAGGCGCTGGAGCGCTTCCAGCGTGAAGCCCGCGCTGCGTCTGCGTTGGATCATCCCAACATCTGCACGATTCACGAGATTGGCGAGCACGAAGACCAACCGTTCATCGTGATGGAATTGCTGAAGGGCGAGACCCTCAAGCAGCGCCTTGTAGGGGCGGGCCTTGTGCCCGCCCTGGGGCGACCACAAGGGTCGCCCCTACAAATCGATGAACTGCTCGATTTGGCTATGCAAATTGCCGATGCGCTCGATGCTGCCCACGCCGAGGGGATCATTCACCGCGACATCAAGCCAGCGAATATCTTTGTCACCCAACGTGGCCAGGCGAAGATACTGGACTTTGGGCTGGCGAAGCTAGTACGTGTAGGGCCGAGCGGCGCTCGGCCCTGGGGTGAGGCCGAACGCCGTTCGGCCCTACCGGAGGCGCCGACAGCTTCAATTGAGGCGGAATCCCTCACGAGCACGGGTGCGGTGTTGGGGACGGTCGAGTACATGTCGCCGGAGCAGGTGCGCGCCGAAGCCGTGGACCAGCGGACGGACCTCTTCAGCTTTGGCCTGGTGCTGTATGAGATGGCTACAGGGCGGCGGGCGTTCGCGGGCGACTCGCCCGGCACGATCTTCGACGCCATCCTCAATCGTGCCCCCATCCCGGCACTGCGCGTCAATCCTGAGTTGCCGCCGGAGCTGGAAAGGATCATCGACAAGACCTTGCAGAAGGAGCGCAAGCTGCGCTACCAGACGGCGGCAGACCTCAAGGCCGACCTGGAGCGGCTGAAGCGCGACACGGATTCCGGGCATGCTGTAGCGGCGGTCTCTGACCGCCGGGCGGCGATGAGGACATCGCCGCTACAGCGCGCCGTAATCGTCCTGGCTGGCGCAGCCCTCGTCCTGGCTGCACTGGTGGGGTACCGGCTCTTCCGCCCTCCGCGCGCTCTCGGCGCTCGCAAAGCGCTGGCCGTAGTGGCCATAGAAAACTTAACGGATGACCCCTCCCTAGATTGGCTCGACCGTGGTGTCGCTGAACTGCTCACGACGGACCTGGCGCAGGCAAAAACGCTGGATGTTATCTCGACGGAGCGCGTGCGCGGGCTGATCAATCGGCGGACGAAAAGTGAAGGAGGGCTGCCAGCCGGCGAGGCGCAGGAGGTGGCCAAGGCTGCGCATGCGGACATATTCCTGAGCGGCTCGTTGCTGAAGGTGGGCTCGCGGCTGCGCCTAGACCTGCGCGCCCAGGACACCGCCACTGGTAAGCTCCTCTTCGCCGACAAGGTCGAGGGCGGGGACGCCCAGGCAGTCTTCGGCATGGTGGACCAGGCGACGGCTGGCATCCTGACTCGGCTCGCGCCCAGCGAAGTAGCGGCACAGCCCAACGCCGCCTCCAGTCTCACCTCGAATCTCGAAGCTCTCCATGCCTACGAGGAGGGGCAGAGCTACATAGACCGTCAGATGTTCGACGAAGCAGCCAGCGCCTATCGGCGGGCTATAGAGCTTGACCCTCAATTCGCTATGGCGTATGACGGGCTCTCGGGCGCGCTCTTCCTGGACTTTCCAGCGTCGCGTGAGGCCGAGGCCCGGGCCGCCGAGTTGGCCGACCGCTTGCCGCTGCCCCGTTTCCAAAAGCTCACAATCCAGTCCGGACGACTTTTCATGGATGGACGACTTCAAGAAGCTGAGCAGGTGACGCGAACAGCAATACGCGAGTTCCCCCTGGAACCTCTTCCGCGCATGAGTCTTCGCGGCGTCATGGAGGCGGGCTGGAGATGGATGGAAATGAAGCCGATCCTCGAAGATGTAGTCCGCCTGGATAGTCGCCAGGCGTTCGCCTACGACGAGCTTGCGTACGCTTATGGATGGGAGGGTGATGTCCCCCATGCCATGGAAGCTCTTGACCACTACGCCGCTCTGCTCCCGCCCAACGACCCCAGCCCGGTCGATACTGGCGGCGATGTGCTGGCGATGAATGGACGCTTCGACGAGGCGATCGCCGTCTATCGAAACACCCAGAAATTGGCACCCGCCCTCTCAGCTATATGGGGGGATGCTGAGAAGACTGCGCTGGCGTACCTTTACCAGGGTAAGTACTGGCAAGCGGAAGCGAGCGCGCAGTCGGCCTACGAAAAAAGCGACTTGGCCCGACGGGCGCTGTTGGCCAGTGCGCTGGGTGACATCGAGGTCGGCCGCGGACGGCTCGATCAAGCGGCAGCCCGGTACGAAGAGTCGGCACGCCTCTATGCGACGACGAACCCGGTTCGGTCTTCCGCACCTTTGTGGAAGGCGGGGCAGATCTACTTCGAGCAAGGCCAGCCCGACCTTGCGCTGGCTCTCGCCCGGCGCAGCGCCTCGCCCTGGGCAGCCGGACTTCGCGGGACGGCCTATCTGCTCATGAAGAAAGACGCTGAGGCGGAGAAAGAGTTTGCTGTCTTGAGGGCCTCGGTGACCCCCTTGGTGGGTGACTACATGGCAGGGAAGAGGGTGGAATTTCATCATTTCCAGGCCTCTGCCTATGCAGGCCGGTGGGAGAAGGTGCTCGCGAGCTGGCCGCAGCTTGCGGGCCAATATCGGGACCTGTTCTCCCTGGATGTTGGCCGCGCTTATCTCCAGATGGGTATGCTCCCTGACGCCGAGCATCACCTGCGATTCACAATGCTGGCGCAGCGCATGTGGGGCAATGAGGACTACTTGGCCAACGCCAGCTTCTTTTCTTACACGCTGGCGGATTTCTACTTGGGTAAAGTCCTGGAAAAGAGCGGTAAGAAAGCCGAGGCGATCAGCGCCTACCGGGAGTTCCTGAGTCATTTCGAAAGATCTTCAGCCAGACTTCCGCAGATTACCGAGGCACGCGCTGCGCTGAAGCGCCTGATGTGAGGCCCGTGACGCACCGCATCCGGGAGCTACCGAAGCCCAGTCCCCGATTACCCGCGATCAACGGCGTAGTGGCCACTCATCCACAAACAAAAATGAACTCGCGAGGTTTGCATCTCGTATACTCACGAGAGATTTGGCTCGACGAAAGGAACTCGCCCAGGCCATCGGAAGGACGAGCCGGGGCGCAGGTACAGCGATGGAGCGAAACCGAGAAGCGTCGCCGCGATTCAAGGCGAGGGTAGCCGGTGTCTTTTATGTGCTGGCCGTGCTGACGGCCGCATTCGCCGAGGGCCTGGTTCGCGGCAGGTTGCTTTATGCAGCGGGGCTCATCCCGGTCGCGTGCTTTGTGGTTGTCACGCTGCTCCTCTATCAGCTCTTCAAGCCTGTGGGCAGGAGCCTCGCTTTGCTCGCGGCGCTCTTCAACCTCGCGGGCCTCACTTTGGAAACCCTTGAATTGCACCTCTGGGGCGTGAACATCGCCCTGATCTTTCACGGACTGTATTGCCTCCTGATCGGTTTTCTCGTTTTCCGGTCGGCCTTCCTGCCTCGAATCCTCGGCCTGCTGATGGCCCTTGGCGGCCTGGCTTGGCTGACCGATCTGTCGATACCTCTCACTGACCACCTGTCACCCTACAACGTGATCTCCGGCTTTGTCGGAGAGGGATCGCTCATGCTCTGGCTCCTGGTGATCGGGGTGAACGGTCAACGATGGAACGCACAGGCCAGCGCGGAGGCAGCACGCCGATCATAGCGTGCCCTTAACTCCTTTATGGATGGCTGGTGTCAGGAATAGAAAGTGCGAGCACAGCTTAAATGACGAAGCCTATTGCAGTGGCGTCACCGCGTATCAAAGCCAGAGTCGCCGGCCTCCTGTACTTGCTCATCTTCATTGCAGCCCCAAGCGGTGCCGCGACGGCCACGCCGGCGAAGATGACGATCACCCTCGCCTGCGATATCGGCGTGGCGATCATCCTCTGTAATTTGCTCAAGCCGGTAAGCAAAAGCCTCTCCTTGCTTGCGGCGTCCTTCAGGCTCATCTTTGTCGCTGCCATGGCCGTCAACTCACTGAACTATTTTGGCCTTCTGGACCTCTTCAAAAGCGCACACTCCGCGGCCGCCTTCAATACGGGCTACGGCATCGCCCTGGTGCCTTTCGGAGTCCATTCCGCGGCCGTGTGTGCCGGCATAGACGCGGCCGTTACAGCTTGGAAGGCGGCTCGGGCGAAGAGCTGATCGTAGGTCAGGGCCTCCTCCATCCCCTCTGCCTCCATAATCAAGAAGCTGGCGCAGTTTATACCCATTTTCGACAAATATACGTAGTTAAAGGCAATTTTCGACGAATTATATTGAATTTCGACCGAGTTTCATCTATATTGTTTTTCGACAGACAGCCAATTATTACGGCTGATTTCGACTGGTTAAATGAATTTCCGATAATGCAAATAAGCCCCGCTTCAGTTCGCGCCTTCCAAGAGACAACAGTGCCCCCAAACTCGCGGCTGGCCGGCTGGTCGGCGCTCGTGCGTGCGCTGGGCATCCAAGCGCCCGTTTGGCGCCCCTGCGCAGTTTCCAAGCAGCATGTCCGGGGCAGCCGTAAAGAAGAGGGTGATTGGGTCGTATTCGATAAGAGGTACTGGCCAGGAGAGGACTTCAGGAGCCATTTGGGGTTTGCTTTGCGCTACGAAGACACGGACCTGTTGATCCTCAAGCGGCTCTTCGCGGCGGTTCCACGGGATGCTGTCCAGGAATTCGTGCGCAAGGCGCCCACGGGAGTTCCGGCTCGCCGCGTGTGGTATCTGTACGAGCAGCTCACCGGCCGAACCTTGGACGTTCCCGAGTTGCCAGCGACACTCGCAGCGGTGGATGTCCTCGATCCAGCGAGCTATTTTACTGGCACGCCACGCCTGTCGCGACGACACAAGACCAGGGACAACCTGCTCGGCACAACACGTTTTTGCCCGATGATCCGTCGTACCAAGCGGTTGGCTGGATTCGTGCGGCGCGACCTGGGGAGTAAAGCCCACGAAATCATCGGCCGGACCGGCGCAAATGTCGGCGCGCGCGCGGCGAGCTTTCTGCTTCTGGCCGATAGCCGTGCTAGTTTTGCGATCGAGGGTGAACGCCCCCCGCGCGGCAGGCTGGAGCGCTGGGCACGGGCGGTGCTTCAGGCCGGCAAGACTCCGCTCACGCTCGATGAAATCATTCGATTGCAGGGTGTGCTGATCGAAGACAGGCGCTTTGTGCGCGCGGGGCTCAGGCAAGATGGAGTATTCGTCGGGGAGCGCGACGATCAGGGCGACCCGCTGCCAGAGTTTATCGGCGCGCGCGCGCAGGATCTCGAAAGCTTGATGGCTGACCTTATCGAAACCAATGACCGAATGCGCGAAGCCGCGCTTGACCCGGTTCTGACAGCAGCAGCAACTGCATTTGGATTCGTGTATATCCATCCCTTCCAGGATGGCAACGGGAGGGTGCACCGCTGTCTGATCCATCACATTCTGGCGGAGCGAAAGTTCACGCCGCCCGGCATGGTTTTTCCGGTTTCGTCTGTCATGCTAGCACGCATCGACAAATACCGCGAAACGCTGCAGAAGCACTCTAGCCCCTTAATGAGCTTCATCGAATGGCGGTCAACGCCGGAAAGAAATATCGAGGTGCTGAACGAAACTTCCGACCTGTTCCGGTATTTCGACTGCACCGATAACGCGGAGTTCCTTTATGCCTGTGTCGAACAGACAATCGACCACGATTTGCCTCAAGAGATTGATTTCTTGAGGCGGCATGACGAAGCGATGCGGCGCATCATGGGCTTGGTTGAAATGCCGGATAGAATCGCCGAAGACCTGTTGATGTACATTCGAAAGAACAATGGGAGACTCGGAAAGAAGCGGCGGCAAAACGAATTTGCCAAGCTCACCGATGGGGAAGTCTCGGCAGTCGAAGCGATCATTCGAGAGGCATTCGAGGGATTTCCGGATCGCTAATGGCGATCATTGACACCATGACAGCCCGCCGCATCGTCCGCCTTTGATTCGGGCTCAGTTTTCGCGTCCTGCCGGATCGCCATAAACGATTCCGCGACCGTGCGTGCCGACATAGACGCGGCCGTACAGCTTGGGATCGCCGGTGATGTGCAGCAGCAAGCCCCACTGGTGCTGATCGTCATTGATGCGAACCCAGGTATGGGCCGTATCGTCAGAACGGAAAATCCCGCGCACGCCATCGACCACGCCGACGAGATAGAGGGCGGGGTAATCGGCTCCTGGCGGCGCCTTTCCGAAGCCGAAGGCGTGAATCTCTTGCACACCGTCGAGATGGAGGAATGCCTTGCCTGTGTCCGTGGAGTGATAGAGGCCATCGAAGGCAGCGAGCCACAGGTCTCCTTCCCTGCCGGGAGTCGCATAGAGACGATCCTGTCCTCCGCGGTCGTCGCCGCGGTAACCACCGCGTTGCAGCAACCCCGCCGGCAGCGCGAGTGGCTGCGGCGTAAAGGTCGCGCCTCCGTCGGTACTGACAAAGAGCTTCCCATCAAACAAAGCGAGCGCATAGAACTTCTGCGCATTGACGCGGTCCGCAATGACCCGCGTATTCACCGGAAGGCCTTGGCACTGAGTCCACGTGACGCCGCGGTCTCGAGTGAAGTAGGCGGGGCTGCGTTCCGGCACCCACACCCAGGCGCTTCCATCTGCGGAAACCGCGATATGCCCCAGGCTGCTGTCAGGCTGCGGCGTCGACGCCGCAGGCTGCCACGACTTGCCGCCGTCCAGCGAGTAACCCATGCTGCGGCCGGGGTGATGGGCGGAGGCTCGACCCACCCGCACAATCACTTCCGGGTTCTTCTCGGCACACGCCACGCCATTGGTGTTGCCGAAGAGTGGGGGTTGAGAACTGCGCTCCGGCGCGGGTTTATTGAGGTTCCGGTGGACGAATCCACCGTAGTCGCCGATGGCGGATATCAGGTGCGCGCCTTTGGGCGGGCTGAGCAGTTCCAGCGCGACCGTCTCTTCGATCCCCGTGCTCATCACACTCCATCGCGTTGGCTGGCCGGCGTCCAGGGCGGTGAGGTTGAAGGTTTCCCACCCACCGTAGCCGGTGGTAAAGATGGCGTGATCGGGATTGAAGGGATCAATCTCGATGTCGAAGAGCCAGTGGATGGGAGTGTCGGCGACGTAAGGCGCGAGGGAGTAATCGAACGTGCCTCCGGACCCGAAAACTGCTTTCCAGGTTTTGCCGCCATCCGTGCTGCGGAAGATGTCGTCGTTTCCTCTGCCACCGTGCCAGCGATCGAACGAACTGGCGATCACCACCTCGGGATGGTGAGCATCAACCGAAACTCCAACGTAGCCGAAGCCGGCGTCGCCCGGCACAGGCTTGTCGGGGGTGATTTCGGTCCACAGGCTTTTCTTGGTGTCGAACTTCCAGACCCCGCCATCCGTCATTCGCCAAGGGCCGGGCAGTGTGCCGTAGGCGACGTAGAGAACGCCGTCCGACGCCAGTACGGCGCGGTGAGGACGGTACTGAGTGGGCTGGCCCGGGACGGCTTGCCAACTCCTGCCTCCGTCGGTCGAGCGGAAGAGGTTAGCCCTCCCCAGGAGCGAGACGCCAACGTAAATCGTCGTGCTAGCCTTCGCCTTCGATCCGCTGCTGGGGTCGAAGATCACAAAGACGATCCCCGCGCCGCGGCGGGCCGCAGCTATCCACGGATTTGGGTCAGGCGAGGCGTCAGGCGGTTCGGTGATGTGGGGAAAACTCTCCACTCGAGTCCAATTCGCTCCCGCATCGACGCTCTTCCACAGCCCGTCGTGGCGCGTGCCCAGGAAGAGAATCTTCCCATCATGGAGATCAACTGCCAGGCGTTCACCGTTGCCGCGGCCATTCTCGTTGCCGCCGAACTTGAAAGGGACGTCCGCACGCTGGAAGGTCTTACCACGGTCGTGAGAACGCAAGATCGCTCCATTTGGTGAGGTCGGGTTCGTGTACATTCCGCAGGCGAGATACACCCGATTGGGGTCGGAAGGATCCACCGCAATGCTCTCGACACCCATCAAGTTCCGGTCGGGGTAGGGCACCCAGTCGAGCAGCGGCTCCCAATGTTGAGCCACGTCGTTCCAGCGATAAGCACCGCCAATATCCGTGCGCGCGTAACGCAGGCCTTTCTCGCTGGGATGAAAAATGATCCCATCGACGAAGCCGCCCCCCACGATTTGCACGTTTTTCCATGCGTAAGGCACGGACGCAGGCTGGCCCTGGGGAGGCTGTGCGGGTGCATTGAAGGGCGAAGCAAGCCCTGCAAGGACAAATGCCACAATGACTCCGAAGTTTGCTTTCACCTTTGAGCCCTGACTCCCCTTCCTCATCTGCCTTTGACCGCTTTCCCGTTGTCTCCCGGACTTGACTTGCGGGCTAACTAACAAGCCGAGTGCTTAGTTGCACTACTAACCGACATCGTTTGTGCCCGCCGGAAGGGCGGGGCTTTCTTGTTCGTTGCCGAGGGTAGGGCAAGTCCTACCCCTATTGCTTGTAGGGGGACGGCTTGCCGTCCCCTAATCGCTCTAAGCCCCGCCCCTCGACTCCGAAGAACGGTGATATTCTATCCGCCGGCTGACAAACCTTAACCCGAATGGTTTCCACGCGGGCATGGCAACGTAAAGTCGCCGCTACTTGCGCGCTAACAAGCCTAGTGCGGGAAGGGCCATCAGCAGAACGAAGACTATGCCCATCGTCCAGTTGAGCCACTTCTTGTCCGGCCGATTCACCCAGTAGCACAGGAGAGCGGAAAGCAACAGTGCCTGCGGCACAACTTCGATCCATCCTTTGAGCTGACCCGCCAGAGGAATGTGGGTATAGATCATGCCTTCGATGGAGCCGGGTGCGGGGCCAAAAGTGGAGAGGATCCCAAGGGCTACCAGGAGCCACCAAAGCACGAGCCAGCCACCCTTGCGGCCGAAGAGGACTTCGCGAAGTGGGTAGAACGCCAAGGCAAAAACCAACCCCCGAAGCGGTTGGAAGAGTGGGCCGGCCATCATCATCGGATCGTTGAATTGCCGCATCCAACAAGCCATCTCAGGACGAGCGAAGGCTTCCTTGTAATTGAGAAAAGTGGCGGCCAGAACCCCCATGAAGAAATACGTGATGGTATGAACGACGGCCGTTCTACAGCACAAACCAATCAGGCGCGGTTGATGATCGTTCATTTTTGTGCTCCTTTCCTTTCAACAGAGTGCTGTTAGTCGAGTTTCGTTACGACCCTTTCTCCGCGGTAATGCAGCGTGCGAGCGGGCTGGGGAGTGAACGAGAAGGGAACTGGTTTCTGTTTCGACACCAGCACAAGATTGAAAGTGCGCTCGGACAGCGCTCCTGCGAACCCGCCCTCACGTTTCCCAATCGTGAGCGTCTTCGCGGCGTCGTCCCAGTGAATCGGGATGCGAGCGAACATCCCTTTCTCGTAGTTGGTCGTGAGCCCGTCATCCTCGTAGAGAGTAAATGCGCCCTCCGACCCCAGGTAGATGAACAGCGTGATGGGGTCCGATTTCTTTTCGGTGGTGTATTGGATTTCCGGGCCAAAGGGAATAAGCGCACCTGCCCGGATGTAAAGCGGCATGGAATCGTAAGGGGCAGGCGCATCGACTGTCTGGC
>Ga0187784_10004291_pt1 | contig 11524 bp, 10 predicted proteins | sample 1015_SJ02_MP15_2_FD_132964 | JGI IMG/M metagenome (GOLD analysis project Ga0187784, IMG submission 132964) | Tropical peat soil microbial communities from peatlands in Department of Meta, Colombia - 1015_SJ02_MP15_20_MG | ecosystem: Environmental > Terrestrial > Soil > Wetlands > Peat | place... | reverse complement strand
TTCATGCACTATGATCTCGGTTATATCGACTTGGAGCAGAGAACCTTGCAGACCATCGACAATCCGTTCGGCACGAGATTGTCACCCATGTCTTAGGTACAATCCGTCACCCATGTCTCCGGGGCCGCCGAAGCACGACCTGTCGGCGTGGACAGTCACGGACGATTGGCCCGACCCTGTCCCGATCACCAACGCGGAGCTCGACGTGTTCGAGGCGTGGTTCGGCGATCTCTTTGATGAGATGTTCGATTGTGCCAGCGATGGCTCGCCCATATCATCGCTCCTATGCCGGACATCGGGACCTGCGAGAGATGCAAGCAGCGATTCTCATACGCGCTGATTCATAACGGCTTCAACGACTCGGCTTATGCGTATTGTGAATCTTGCGGTTGCACTGCTTTCTTCTCTGCCTGGTCCCCGGTCCCTGACGGTGTGTCAATCAGCTTTCATCGATGCATCAGCAGCGAGATCGAGCCACACCTCAGTAATTGTGACTGCGGCGGCCACTTTCGAGCTGGCGCGGCACCACGCTGTCCTTACTGCAAGCACCCGCTCTCAGCTGAAGCTGCTGCTGAATATCTGGAAGCGAACGCGCCGGGGACCGCTAAGGGATGGCGCTGGCAGCGGAACTGGATCGGTCTCTACAGCATCATTGTGGAAGGCCGTAGCGTGAAGGCGCCATGGCTCAACCAACCCGGCCCGCTCTAATACCGTCCTCGGGTGCCCTCACGGGACGCCACAGGTGTTCGGGCCGCGCCGATGATCTGAGAGGACAATCGCGATGACCGTGCCGCTGCGCGCCGCGTTGTATCTGCGCGTCTCGACGGCGCGGCAAGCGGAGCACGGTATCTCGATTCCAGATCAGAAGCGGCAAGGCGAAGCGTACTGCGCCGCACGCGGCTATGAGCTTGTCGAGACCTACGTCGAGCCCGGCGCGTCGGCCACCAACGACCGCCGGCCCGAGTTCCAACGCATGATCGAGGCGGGCACCAGCAAGCCCGCGCCGTTCGATATCGTCATCGTTCACAGCTTCTCGCGCTTCTTCCGCGATCACTTCGAGCTTGAGTTCTACGTTCGCAGGCTGGCGAAGAACGGCGTTCGGCTTGTCTCTATGACCCAGGAGATGGGCGACGATCCGATGCACGTCATGATGCGGCAGATCATGGCGCTGTTCGACGAATACCAGTCGAAGGAGAACGCCAAGCACGTCTTGCGCGCTTTGAAGGAGAACGCGCGGCAAGGCTTCTGGAACGGTTCACTGCCGCCGATCGGCTACCGCGTCGTCGCGGCCGAGCAGCGCGGCGCGAAGGTCAAAAAGAAGCTGGAAATCGATCCGTTGCACGCAGACACGGTGCGGCTGATCTATCGCCTCGCCTTGGAAGGCGACGGCACGAGCGGGCCGATAGGCGTCAAGAACATCGCCGCCTATCTGAACCTGCGCCGCATCTTCACCCGCGACGGCGGACGCTGGGGCGTCGGCCAGGTTCACCGCATCCTGACCCGAACGACCTATGTCGGCCGTCACGAGTTCAATAAGCGCGCTAAGAACAAGACGCTCAAGCCTGCCAGTGAGATCGTCACCGTCGAGGTGCCGCCGCTGATCGACCAAGCGACATTTGATGCCGTGCAGGCGCATCTGCGCGCCCGCAATCCGAAGGTCACGCCGGCGCGCATCGTTAGCGGCCCGACCCTCCTTACCGGCATCTGCTTCTGTGCCGACTGCGGCGGTGCCATGACGCTCAGGACCGGAAAGGGAGGGCGGTATCGCTACTACACCTGCTCGATCAAGGCGCGGCAGGGCGAGACCGGCTGCAAGGGCCGGTCGATCCCGATGGAGAAGCTCGACAATCTTGTCGCGGAGCACCTTGCCAATCGATTGCTCCAGCCGGAGCGTCTCGAGGAGATTCTGGCGTCCGTCCTTGACCGCCGACAGGAGCGAGCCGAGCGCCGCCGCGAGCACATCGTCGAGCTGAACAAGCGCGCAGCCGAAACCGACCTGCGTTTGAAACGACTCTATGACGCGATTGAGGCCGGCGTCGCCGATCTCGACGACCCGGCGCTGAAGGAGCGCGTCGCAAGCCTCAACGCGATCCGCGACCAGGCGCAAGCCGACGCCGCACGTGCCGCCGCGATGCTGGAGACTTCAGGCCAGCAGACAATCACTCCGCAGATGGTCCAGAGGTTCGCCAGGACGGCACGCGAGCGGATCAAGATCGATGGCGGCGGCTATCGCCGCGACCATCTCCGTGCGCTCGCCCAGCGCGTCGAGGTCGCGGATCGCGAGGTCCACATCATCGGCTCGAAGAGCAATCTGCTTCAGACGCTGACTGCCGCGGCCAGCGTAAAGCCGGCTACGCCCGGCGTTCGCAGCTCTGTTCCGAAGTGGCGGAAGGGGTGGGATTCGAACCCACGAGGGAGCGTAACCCCCTGCCGGTTTTCAAGACCGGTGCCTTAAACCACTCGGCCACCCTTCCGACGCTGTAAAATCGGCACTTACGCGCATAGCGACAGTGAACGTCTTGGCCACTTTCAGCGAGCCAACCCAAGTTAAACAGGATTACCCGAAAGAAATCCTTGTCACTTGCATTGCTTGTAGATGGGCTCGAACAGAGCGCTGAATTGCTTTCCTTCCGGAGAACTGGGGTCAACGCCGCTCAGCCCATCCATGACTTTCTCATAATCGGGGCCAAGTTGTTGGGCGAGGTTATCAGCCTTGGCGCCAAGCGTTTTCATGGCCTTCGCATCCTTTTTCTGTTCGGCCTGGTCTATCTGGTTGAGCACATTGCCCATATCGCAATAGGCCTGCAGCTTGGCCTTATCGCTGCCGATTGTTTGCACAAGCTTTTGCACGTCCGCCACGGTCGGCTTCGGCGCATTGGCGGCCGGAGCGTTCTGCTGCGCGTATGCAATGATGGGAATCGCGGTGAAGAATAAAACAGCCGTTGCGAGTTTGAGATTCATCGAGGTCTCCATAAGGCAAGCAGGGTTCTATAATGGGTGAGTTTTGCGCAGCCTAACACCGGTATTCCCGCCAAGCGGCAAGCGATAGTCAATCGCACGGTTGGTTCGGATTGGATTTTTGTACGATTAAATTTCGGAAAGGGATCCGCACCGACCTCGGCCACCATCGGCGCCGGTGCACGCATTTTCAAGTTCGCCGGTGACACGGCGGTTCATAGCGGCTCAGCTTGCCCGTCCTTGATTTCGCCACTTTGTGGCATCGCACGCGTGTACGTCAAAACCAGACCGTACCGGGATATGGACATTTTGAGCCATATGTGATTTATCGCGGCGCAACCGAAGCGCCTCGCGCCGGTCATCAACCCCCAAAAAACGCCATAACGTAAGAAAGGCACCGTTGCCAATGTCGACACGCGTGATGAACTTTGTTGACTCGATCAAAGAAAAACTTGCGCCGCACTGGCAAACATTCGTGCGAGTAACGTTCGGGGCTTTCATCGGCAGTCTCGTGGTGCTGCTCATCCTGCTCTACGCCAACGTGCCGATCGTCGGACTCTAAGGCTATAGCGCGCCCGATCGGCCCGGGACGAATCGCAAAAGCCGATCGCAAGGCGCATCGGGCGCTCGCAACCCTTCCTTCACTATTTCAGGGGCGGCTGCGCATTTTCGCCACATTCTGACCACGCTGAGGTTTAATACCTGTGCGGCGGGGATCGAGGACGATGCGGGGCAGGGCCAGCACGATTATCGGACGGTTGGTGCCGGTCGGCGCTTGTGCCGTTCTTTGCGCGCTCCTTGCCAATTGCTCCAACAGCGTCGATCCGCGCTACGGCGTGGCGGCAAACCCGCGCGTCGTCGACGACGCCCAGCCGGTGCCCAAGGGCGGCGGCGTCTATCGGGTCGGCGCGCCTTACACCATCGCCGGCCGCGTCTATGTCCCCGAAGACAATCCGCACTACCGGGCCGAGGGCCTGGCCTCCTGGTACGGCGATGACTTCCACGGCCGCCTGACCGCCAACGGCGAGGTCTTCGATCGCGACGGCCTCTCGGCGGCGCACCCGACGCTGCCGCTGCCGAGCTACGTGCGGGTGACCAATCTTTCCAACGGCCGCTCGCTCATCGTGCGCGTCAATGATCGCGGGCCCTATCACGGCAACCGCATCATCGATGTCTCGGTGAAGGCGGCGCATCTCCTCGGCTTCCGCAACAGCGGCACCGCGTGGGTGCGGATCGAATATGTCGGCCACGCGCCGATGGAGGGCTCGGACGACCGCATCCTGGCGGCGACGCTGCGGCAGGACGAGCCGGCGCCGCCGCCCAGCACCGTCCGGCTCGCCGCCACGCCTCTCGTTCCCGCCGCCTGGACGTCGTCGAAGTCGTCGGCGTCGACGACGTCCTCGCTCGGACGCAATATCCATTTTGCCAGCGCTTCCGCCGACGACGCGCTGCCGGAAACCGCCGACGCGCGGTCCATGTCCTATGCCGACCCGCCGAAAGGCCTCGACGGCACCGACCAGTTTCTCAACGGCCGCGGGCTCTACTGATCTACTGATCTCCCGATCTTTGCCGTGCGTCATTTCGCCTTTTCGGCGCTGCGGCCTTGTGCGCGCCCTATTGCCGGCGGGAAATCCGCGTCACAATGAATTTTCCGTCCACTGGCGCAAGATTGCGGAGGCGGGATTACGGATGGGGCGCCATCGGATTTTCTGGCCGGTCTTGACCGCGGCCGCGGCGATCCTGATCGCGACTGCCGTCGGCGGCCGCGCCGCCTCGAACATGTCCACCAAGAAGGACGAGGGCTTTCAGACCAGCGTGCCCAACGCGGTGCTGCTTGATCCCGACAGCGACAGCGTTCTGTTCGACAAGGGCGGCGACCAGCTCGTGGCGCCGGCGAGCCTCGCCAAGCTGATGACGCTCGAATTCGTGTTCCACGAGATCAGGCAAGGCCACATCAAGCTCGACGACGAATATCCGATCAGCGAGAACGCTTGGCGCAAGGGTGGGGCGCCGTCGCACGGCTCCACCATGTTTGCCGCGATCCACAGCCGGGTGCGGCTCGAAGACCTCATCCGCGGCATCATCGTCGATTCCGCCAACGACGCCTGCATCGCGGTTGCCGAAGCGCTCGCCGGCAACGAGCCGGAATTCGGCGCCATGCTGACGCGCCGCGCGCGCGCGATCGGGCTGGAAAAATCGACCTTCACCAACGCGACCGGCTATTCCGATCCGAACCTGCGCGTGACCGCGCGCGAACTCGCCCGGCTCGCGCGCCACATCATGCAGACCTATCCCGACTTCTACCCGTATTTCGCCGAGCGCGAGTTCACCTGGAACAACATCCGCCAGCAAAACCGCAACCCCTTGCTCGCCATGGGCATCGGCGCCGACGGCCTCAAGACCGGCGACACGGCGGAAGCGGGCTTCACCCTCGTCGGCTCGGCAGTGCAGGACAATTTCCGCCTGATCGTCGTCGTCATGGGCGCCAAGTCGGAGAAGGAGCGCGCCGAGGAGGCGCGCAAATTGCTCGAATGGGGCTTCCACGGCTTTGAAGCGCGCGTGTTGTTCGCCGAAGGGCAAACCATCGGCGAGGCCAAGGTCTTCGGCGGCGCGCGAGGCTACGTGCCGCTGCTCGGCCCCGGCACGGTCCGCGTGATGATGCCGCGCAGCGGCGGCGAGCGCCTTATCGCCCGCATCGTCTATACCGGGCCGGTGCCGGCGCCGGTCAGCAAAGGCCAGAGCATCGGCAAGCTCAAGGTCTGGCGCGGCGACAATCTCGCCCTCGAAGTGCCGCTGACCGCCGCCGAAAACATCGGCCCCGGCAACATGTCGCAGCGCGCGATGGATGCGGCAACCGAGCTGATGATCGGCCTGTTTCATGCCGGCATGAACCGGCTATGATGGTTTACCGTCGACCCATATAAGGCATCAGGCGTTTCGCGTTTCACTGAAAGACGAATATTCAAGTATTTGATAATATTTGATATTATTCCGGTTCGGTCGTGAAATTCGAAAACGTGTCGGCTGGCAGAGACGTGGGAGATGAGAGGCAAATTCATCACCTTTGAAGGCGGCGAGGGCACCGGCAAGTCGACGCAGGCCGCGATGCTGGCGCTGCGCCTGGAAGCGCTCGGGCTTACGGTGACGCTCACGCGCGAGCCCGGCGGCTCGCCCGGCGCCGAGATCATCCGCCATGTGCTGCTGTCCGGCGCGGTGAAGCCGTTCGGTCCGGAGGCGGAAGCGATGCTGTTCGCCGCCGCCCGCGACGACCATATCCGCTGCACCATCCTGCCGGCGCTCGAAGCGGGCAAATGGGTCATTTGCGACCGCTTCGCCGATTCCACGCGCGTTTATCAGGGCGTGCTCGGCGCGGTCGATCAGCGCTTCATCAAGGGGCTCGAACGGATTTCCGTCGGCGATTTGCGGCCGGACCTCACGTTCGTTCTCGACGTGCCGGTGGAGCTTGGGCTGCGGCGCGCCGCCGGCCGCCGGCGCGGCGCCGATCCGGATCGCTTCGAGGCGGAAACGATCGATTTCCACGAGAAGCTGCGCCAAGCCTACCTCGCGCTTGCCGCAACCGAGCCGGATCGCTTCGTCGTCATCGACGCCAGCGCACCCAAAAAAGAAGTCGGCAAGCGCATATGGCAGGCCGTGCGCAACAGGCTCGAACCGGCGGCGCCGGCGGCGCCGACGGCACCCGCCGGCCTTGAAAACGTCGCCTCATGACGGCGCCGGAGTCCGAACGCGACGAGGCGCCGCCGCCGCGCATGACCGGCGTGCTGTTCGGACACGGCGGCGCCGAGGCCGCGCTTCTTGCCGCTTACCGCAGCGGACAAATTCCGCACGCCTTTCTGCTCGTCGGCCCCAAGGGCATCGGCAAGGCGACGCTCGCCTACCGCATGGCGCGTTTTGTTTTTGCCCATCCGGATCCGGCGGCGCCCGAAGTCCGCGCCGCCACTTCGTTTGCCGTCGACCGCGAGCATCCGGTGGCGCGACGGATGGCGGCGCAGGCGCAGGGCGATCTTCTCGTTCTCGAACGCACGCTCAACGACAGAGGCGTCTTGCGCCAGCAGATCGCCGTCGAGGACGTGCGCCGCAGCGTCGCGTTCTTCGGCGCCACCGCAGGCGAGGGGGGCTGGCGCATCGCCATTGTCGACGCCGTCGACGAGCTCAACCGCGCCGGCGCCAACGCGCTGCTCAAGGTGCTCGAAGAACCGCCGCAGCGCGCGCTGCTGCTGCTGGTCTGCCATTCCGCGTCGCGCGTGCCGCCGACGTTGCGCTCGCGCTGTCGCGTGATGAATTTGCGGCCGCTGCCGCAGGCCGACGTCGCGGCCGCACTCGCTGCGGCGATGGGGCGGTCGGCCGACGATCCGCAGATCGAAGCCGCAGCCACCGCCGCCGACGGCAGCGTCGCGCGCGCGCTTGCGTTTCTCGATGAGGACGCGCTGGCGCTGCGCCGGCGCGCGCTCGACGAGCTCGACCGGCTGCCGGCGCTCGACGCCAACGCGCTGCACGCGCTCGGCGACGCGCTCGCCGGCACCGACCCGCAGCCGCTCGCCGCCTTCGTCGATACCGTCAATGCCTGGCTCGCGCGGCGGCTCGACCGCGATCCGACCGAGATCGGCCGTCTCGCCCGGCTGGCGGAAGCCTTCGAGCGGATCAACCGGGCGGCGCGCGACGCCGAAACCTATAATTTGGAGCGAAAGCCGCTGGTCTTTAACGTGTTCGGCTTGCTTGCCGAGGCCACCGGCGGTTGATACCTAACGGGTGGCTTGAGTCATGGACCGAGTTCCTTTGGCCGGGTTCGTCCCGGCCTTCAACGTCTTTGCTGCCGACCGATCGCTGCAAATAGCGGTAAACGATGGCCACCAAGCGCAAACCAAAGACCAAACGCAAGACGGCAAAGAAGAAGCCTGCCGATAGCGGCGCGAAGAAGCTCGCCCGCAAAAAACGCGGCCTTGCGAAAAAGAGGGCGGCTTCCCGGAAGGGCCCCGCAAAGAAGGCATCACCGCGCCAACCGAGCGCGAAGAAAAAAGCCGCGCGAAGCAGAGCGGCTGCGAAGCCGCGGCCGCCAAAACCTGCGCCACCGCGGACGAAAGCCGCAGCCGCGCCGATGCAGCGCGCGGCCGCGCCAAAACCCTATTACATCACCACCGCGATCTCCTATCCTAACGGCCCGCCGCATATCGGCCACGCCTATGAGGCGATCGCCACCGACGCGATCGCGCGTTTCATGCGGCTCGACGGCTACGATGTATTCTTTCTCACCGGCACCGACGAGCACGGCCAGAAGATTCAGCAGACCGCGGCACGCGAAGGCTTGACGCCGCGGCAGTTGCTCGACCGCAACGTGCCGCGCTTCGAGGCCATGGTGAAGCGGCTCAACTGCTCGAACGACGACTTCATCCACACCACCGAGCGGCGCCATCACATCTCCTCGGAAGCGATCTGGACGCGCATGCACGAGGCCGGCGACATCTATCTCGGCAAATATTCCGGCTGGTACTCGGTGCGCGACGAGGCGTACTACGCCGAGGACGAAACCGGCCTCAACGAGCACGGCCAGCGCATCGCCGCCAAGACCGGCACGCCGGTCGAATGGGTGGAGGAGGAGAGCTATTTCTTCCGCCTCTCCGCCTACCAGGACAAGCTGCTCAAGCTCTACGAGCGGCCGAATTACGTCCTGCCCAGGGAGCGGCTGAACGAAGTCGCAAGCTTCGTGCGCGGCGGCCTGCAGGACCTCTCGATCTCGCGCACCACCTTCGACTGGGGCGTGCGCGTGCCCGGCAGCGACGGCCACATCATGTATGTGTGGGTCGATGCGCTGACCAATTACATCACCGCCGTCGATTACCCCGACACCGACAGCGAAAAATTCCGCAAGTACTGGCCCGCCGACCTGCACGTGATCGGCAAGGACATCGTGCGCTTTCACGCGGTGTATTGGCCGGCCTTTCTGATGTCGGCCGGCATCGAGGTGCCGCGCCGCATCTTCTCTCACGGCTTTCTGTTCAACCGCGGCGAGAAGATGTCGAAATCGGTCGGCAACGTCATCGATCCGTTCGCGCTCGCCGACGCCTACGGCGTCGATCCGCTGCGCTATTTCTTCCTGCGCGAGGTGCCGTTCGGACAGGACGGCAATTACAGCCACGAGGCGATCGTCAACCGCATCAATGCCGACCTCGCCAACGACCTCGGCAATCTGGCGCAGCGTTCGCTGACCATGGTGGCGCGCACCTTCGGCGGGGTGCTGCCGCAGCCGGGAGCATTGAGCACGAACGATGAAGCCATCCTTGTCGCGGCCGACGCCATGATCGACAAGGCGCGCGAGGTGATGGCGACGGAGCAACTGCACCAGGTGCTCAACACGGCCTGGGCCGTGGTCGCCGACGCCAACCGCTATTTCGCCGGCGAAGCGCCCTGGGCGCTGGCCAAGACCGATCCGGAGCGGCAGGGCACGATCCTTTACGTGACCGCCGAGGTGCTCCGCCAGGTCGCGATCCTGGCGCAGCCGTTCATGCCGGCGTCCGCCGAGAGACTGCTTGATCTTCTGGCCATACCTGCCGGAGAACGCACGTTTTTCTTCCTCGGCGGCCCGCATCGGATCGCCGCCGGCAACCAACTGCCACCGCCGGCGCCGGTCTTTCCGCGCTATGTCGAGGCGGAGGCGCGGGCGGCGCAATAGCCATGCTCATCGACAGCCATTGCCATCTCGATTTTCCCGACTTTGCCGCCGATCTCGACGACATCGTCGCGCGGGCCCGCGCCGCCGGCATTGCGCGCATGGTGACCATCTCGACGCGCCTTGCCCGCCACGCCGAAGTGCTGGCGATCGCTGAGCGCTTCGCCGACGTCTATGCGTCGGTCGGCACGCACCCGCATCACGCACACGAAGAGCTCGACATCACCGCCGCGGACCTCGTCGCGCGCACGCGGCACCCGAAAGTGGTCGCGCTCGGCGAAGCGGGCCTCGACTACCACTACGACAACAGCCCGCGCGAGGCGCAGGAGCGCGGCTTCCGCGCGCACATCCGAGCGGCGCGCGCGAGCGGCCTGCCGCTGGTCATTCATTCGCGCGAAGCCGACGCCGATACCGCGCGCATCCTGGAAGAAGAAACGGGGCAGGGCGCCTTCCCTGCCGTGCTGCATTGCTTTACCGGCGGCCCCGACCTCGCCCGCCGCGCCGTCGCGCTCGGGCTCTTTGTCTCGTTCACCGGCATTTTGACGTTCAAGAATTCGACGGCGCTGCGCGCCATCGCCGCGGTGCTGCCGGCGAACCGTATCCTCGTTGAAACCGACGCGCCGTATCTGGCGCCGCCTCCGTTCCGCGGCAAGCGCAACGAGCCGGCCTATGTGGTGGAGACCGCGAAGGTTCTGGCCGAGACCCGCGGCGTTTCCTTCGAGGAGATCGCGCGGCAAACCACCGACAATTTCTTCCGCCTGTTCGCCAAGGTGCCGCGGCCGCAAGCGGCGGCGGCATGATGCTGCAATTCACCATTCTCGGCTGCGGCTCTTCCGGCGGCGTGCCGCGGCCGGCGCTCGGCTGGGGCGCCTGCGATCCGCATAATCCGAAAAACCGCCGCCGCCGCACCTCGCTCCTGGTGGAGCGGCGCGAAGCCAATGGCGTGACGCGGGCGCTGGTCGACACCTCGCCCGATCTGCGCGAGCAGCTTCTCGACGCCGATGTGGATTGGCTCAACGGCGTTCTCTACACCCACGAGCACGCCGACCACACCCACGGCATCGACGATCTGCGCGCGCTGTTCATGAAACAGCGGCGGCTGGTCGACGTCTATCTCGACGAGCAGACTGCGAAGATGATGCAGCTGCGCTTCGGCTACTGCTTCGTCTCGCCCCCCGGCAGCGAATATCCGCCGATCGTGAAGGAGCATCGCCTGACCGCCGGCCAGCCGGTGACCCTCCAAGGGCCGGGCGGCGCGCTCACCGCGCTGCCGTTCCTGCAAATGCACGGCGACATCCCTTCGCTCGGCTTTCGCTTCGGCAATCTCGCCTATTCCTGCGACCTCTCCGGCTTGCCCGCAAAAAGCGTCGCCGCGCTGGCCGACCTCGAGGTCTGGATCGTCGATGCGCTGCGCTACCGGCCGCATCCGAGCCACTTCTGCCTCGCCGACACGCTGTCCTGGATCGAGCGGCTCAAACCGCGCCGCGCCATCCTCACGAACCTGCACGCCGATCTCGACTACGAGACGCTGCGCAAGGAGCTGCCGCCGAACGTCGAGCCGGCCTTCGACGGCATGACGTTGAGTCTTGCGGAATGATGGCCTTCCGCAGGCCTGCCTGTAAATAGGCAACGTTTCACTTGATTGACTTGGTGACGATGTCTTACTCCGAAAAATGGATTACGGTTGCACAAGAGATCATGGGCGATCCTCAGAAGCCCGTTACCTGTCCCTTCTGCGGCAATGCCACCCTCGAAGTGCACGACGAAGTATTTGCGCGCTTGATAACTTGTCCGAACTGCAAAGAGACTACAGTCCTTCGGTATAAGCGATAAAATTGATAAGGCCGATTGGCGACAATTTACGGGGCCAAGGTAAGTCAAGTG
>Ga0187784_10004289_pt1 | contig 11529 bp, 7 predicted proteins | sample 1015_SJ02_MP15_2_FD_132964 | JGI IMG/M metagenome (GOLD analysis project Ga0187784, IMG submission 132964) | Tropical peat soil microbial communities from peatlands in Department of Meta, Colombia - 1015_SJ02_MP15_20_MG | ecosystem: Environmental > Terrestrial > Soil > Wetlands > Peat | place... | reverse complement strand
TTCAACTACGACCAGGGCGCGTCCTATCCCGCAGAGCAGGTGCGGGGATGGGGGCTGAGCGCGGACAGCCTGCCGCCGATCGTGGCGGTCAACGCGGCCGCGACCGGTACCGACATCAACGGCTACCTGTCGGAATCACCGGCGGTCAGCGTCTTCGCGCTCCACGACGGAGCGGTCTACCAGACGTACGCGACCGCGGGACGCGGGGTGGAGTTCCTGATGAACTACTACCCGATCCTCGACCGGGTGCCGAAGGGCCGTGACGAGGGCGACGCGTTCCAGACCTGGATCCGCCGCCACGACGAGTACGCCTGAGGCGCGGACACCATGGCCAGCGCGAGCGACTACAACACCAGGATCATCGAGGAGTTCCGGTCGACCGGCGGCCACCCCGGCGGGGAGTGGGCCGGCACGACGCTGATCCTCATCCACCACACCGGCGCGAGGTCCGGGATCGAGCGCGTCACCCCGCTTGGCTGCTTCCCGCTTGGCAACAGCCGCTATGCGATCGTCGCCTCCAGCGGGGGATCGCCTGCCCACCCGAGCTGGTACCACAACCTCAAGGCGACCCCGGTAATCACCGTCGAGGTGGGCACTGAGACGTTCACGGCGCTGGCGGATGAGCTAACCGGTACCGACCGCGCTGAGCTGTGGCCCAAGCTGGTCGCGAGGTATCCCACGCTCGGCGCACATCAGGCCAAGACCAGCCGGCAGTTCCCGGTGTTCGTCCTGACCCGCCAGGACTGAGCCGACATGGGAAAGATCTTCGCGGGCTAGGCCCGTCGGGCCCCAGCCCGCGAACAGACCGCCCAGGTCCCCACCCCGCCTCCCGTTGAGGAGATCTACGCACGCGCGGGTGATGACCTCTCGTCGGTGCCGTGGGCCCGGCTGGCGCCGCACCCGCTGCTGATGCTGTGGCTGGATTCGCCGGACTGGCCGGGCGACTGCCCGGCACGACATGCGGATGGCGGCGAGGCGCTGGTGATCGGCTGCGGGCTGGGCGACGACGCCGAGGAGTTGGCCCGCCGGGGTTACGCGGTGACCGCCTTCGACATCTCGCCCACAGCGATCGCCCGCTGCCGGGAGCGATTCCCGCAGTCGCCCGTCCACTACCGGGTCGCCGACGTGCTGAGGCTGCCGGGTGAGTGGCAGGGCCGGTTCGGCCTGGCCGTGGAGATCAACACCATCCAATCGCTGCCCGGGCCGACCGCCCGGCCGCAACCGCCGCGATCGCGGGAACCTTCGCGCCCGGCGGGCTGCTGTTCGTCCGCTGTCTGGCTGGCAGCGAGGACGCGCCGGATGGCGTGCAACGGCCCTGGCCGGTAAGCCGCAGCGAGCTGGCCGGTTTCACCGCGGCCAGCCTGACCCAGGTGGATCTGATCGACGAGGCGCCGGTAGCGGCAGCTTCCCCATTTCAGCGCGTGATCTACCAGCGCTCCCGCGCGCCGACTCGGCAGTTCGGCGCGCCGAAGACTCGCCGGCGAAAGTGTTTTAGCAGATCAATTGGGTTCCGTGGGAGCCGGTGAGCGGGATCGAACCGCTGACCTGCCGTTTACAAGACGGCTGCTCTGCCTACTGAGCTACACCGGCGGGACGTCTGATGGTAGCCGAAGCCCGGTCGGGCGCGCGGTATCCAGCGGCGGCGGCCCAGCATGCGCCGCGTTCCCCTCGCCCTGCGATCATTGCGGGATGCCTCTTTTCTCCTTTGAGGGCCGTGCGCCCGAAGTCAGCCCCAGTGCCTGGATTGCACCCACTGCCACGCTGGTGGGCGACGTCACGATCGAAGACGACGCTTCGGTCTGGTACGGAGCGGTGCTGCGCGGCGACTTCGGCCGGATCGTCGTCCGGCGCGGCGCGAACGTCCAGGATGGCTCCGTCCTGCATGGCGGGACCGACCCGGTTACCGAAGTCGGCGAGGGCGCCACCATCGGGCACCTGTGCGTCGTGCACGGCGCGGTCATCGGGACCGAGGCACTGATCGGCAACAGCGCCACCGTGCTTGATGGCGCGGTCATCGGGGACCGGGCGCTCGTCGCTGCGGGTGCCACCGTGCCGCCGGGCATGGCGGTACCCGGCGGCATGCTGGCCGTCGGCACGCCGGCCAGGGTGACGGGAGAGGTCAGCGGCGCGGCCAAAGGGTGGGTCGACAGCAATCCCGAGGTTTACCGCCGGCTCGCGCGCCGTCATGCATCGGGCGTGCGCAGGGTCGGCGAGTAGCCGCCGCAGAACAAGCCGGACGAGGCCAGCGCGCCCGCCCACGAATTACTCGAGCGGCCATGCTGACCTCGCCCGCTAGGCCGATCAGCCGACTAGCTTTCCGGGTGCCAGCTTTCGGGCTTGACGTTGAAGAAGGATGACCGCAGTCCGAACTTGGCGATGAACAGCAGGATGACGCCGACGACGCCGAAGCCGAGCAGAGCGTAGTTCTGGGCGGCCGGTGCGGTCAGCACCGACTTGACCGCGATATATCCGAGGAAGACCACCGACGCGACGGGCAACAGGCCGACGGTCAGCGCATCCGCCCAGTTACTCATGATCCGGCGACGGTAGTAGACCACCGCCGCGAGCGCTGTAACGCAGTAGAACGCGGCGTACAGGATTCCCGTGTTGTCCAGTACATACGTGAAAGCGTTCTGAACAGACGTGGTTAGCAGGTAGATCCACGCCAGCGCCAGCAGGAGCAGGCCAGCAATAACCGTGGCGATCGCGGGGGTGCGGAAGCGCGCCGAGACGTTGGCTAGCGTGCCAGGCAATGCGCGGTAGCTGGCTATCCCGTAGGTGATTCGAGCGCTCAGCACGATACCGACGCCGGTCGCCGCAATCACGGACAGCGCCAACGCGAAGGCGAATGCCTGGCCGCCCCCGGTGCCGCCAGAGACCAAGTGGCCGAGATATATGAGAATCGACGTGCTGTTGGCGTTCAGCTTCTTTTCCGACACGAGGCCCTGCAGGCCGACCTGGGCCAGGATGAAGAGCACAGCCGCAATGACTACTGAGATCATCGCTGCCCGGCCGGGATTCTCCCTGCGGTGCTTGACCTCCTCGTTGACATAGAGCGTGCCGTCCCAGCCGCTGTACATGAATACAGTGATGAGGAAGGCGCCGACCAGCGTGCCCTGGTCGCCGATGCCGCGCAAGCTGAACCAGCTCGCCGTGATCGGCACCGTGCCGGCGTGGTGGCCGAGTACCCAGGTCAATCCCCACACCGCGAAGACGATGAGAATCGCGTACTCGAGCAGCCCGATGGCCACCTGGGTACGCGCCGTGATCCTGATGCCGACCACCGAGATGATCAGCATCACCACGACAAGCGCGGTCGCAATGCCGACGTTCGGCCACGTGCTGTTCGCGGGCTGATTGAAGACCGCCAGCACGGACGGGCCAAGCGCGGTGACCGGCGTGAGCGTGCCGAACAGCGTCCCGGCGAGCATGAGCCACCCGGTCAGGAAGCCCAGATACGGATTGATTGCCCGTCCCACCCACTCAAAGGAGGCGCCGCAGTTAGCGTTCCACAGGTTCAGCCGCCGGTACGCATTGGCGATAATCAGCATGGGGATCGCGGTTATCGCGAGGATGAGGGGCGCGCCGTACGCGGTGGCAGCTACGAGTGCGACGAGCGTGAACGACACGGATACGGTGGGGCCAGTATCGGCCAGGCCGATGAGCGTGTCCTGCGCGACACTGATCGCGTTGGCTTCGAGGCGCGACGTGGTAGGTGGCGCCATTCCCGCGACTGGGGATGCTGTCTGGTCAGTCAATCGGGTCTCCGGTTCAGGTTGCAGCTGCGACCTGAGGCGCCCAGGCACGCTGCACGGCGGCTAAGTCCGATCCAGGCACATCGTCCAGTAGCGTAACCGAGAGAGTGGTTTTGCGGAATAGATAACCGCCGACCTTATGGCGATCAGGGTGAAAATGTCTGTCCATTTTCTGCTGAGGCGCCACGTGACCAGGTTATGCAGTCATTCACCCACTATGGCAGCCAGGCTCTCACGCGCGGACTGGGTCACGGTGCTGCCGGGCGCAAGCACCCGCTCGCCTCTGTCCACCGTGTCACGGAGTACGGCGCTGGCATCGGTGAGGCGACCGACCGAGTAGTAGACCCGGCCCAGGTTGACCGCGGCAGTCAGCGTGTCCGGATGATCGGGGCCGAGGGCGCGGTCCAGGCCGCGGTGGACTTGCTCATACAACTGGACTGCCGACGCCATCCGACCCGATTGGTGGTAGGCGACGGCAAGAGCCTCGGTCGCTCGCAGCGTGTCCGGATGGCTCGGTCCCTGACTTCGCTGCCGGTCTGCAATGACTTTCTTGAACTGGGAGATCGCTTCTTTCGTGCGACCATCGGCCATGTACGCGTCGGCCAGCAACTGGCGCGTCGCCATGGTGCTGGGGTGTTGCGAGCCGAGGCCTCGCTCGCGCTCGCCGAGGATGAGGCGGTACAGCCGGATGGCCTCGCTGAGCTGGCCGGTCGCCCGATACGCTGCCGCGACCTCGTCGCGGATGGCGGCGCACTCCGGGTGACCGACACCGTACGCGTGCTCGGCGTCTGCCAGCGCCGCGGAGAGAACGCTGATCGCCTCGCCCGCGCGGCCAGCGGCGACGAGGACCCGGCCGAGTGAGACCCGTGCGCTCAGCGTGCGAGTGTGGTCCGAGCCGAGGGCCCGGCTCCAGTCGGCCATGATGCGCTCGTACCAGCTCACCGCGTCCGACACCTGGCCCGCCGCAAGGAAGGCGCTCGCCAGGTGTTCGACGATCACGAGAGAGTCGGGATGCCCTGGCGGGAGTGCCTGGCCGGCGAGGGTCGCGAGCTCGGCCCAGTATGTCACCGCAGGGCCGGTGAGCCGAGCCTCGTCCAGGCTCTGACCGGCGCGCAGCAGCACCGGGTGGCAGCCGTCGGACCACAGCAGCCCGCCGGTCGCCCGGAGCAGGCAGGTCGCGCCCGATCGCAGCTCATGGCCGGCCCAGGCGTCGCGACCCGAGGCCGGCCACGCCTCGAGCAAGGCGCCGGCGGCGGCCGTTCCGGCCTGCTCGAGGAGTTCCGGCAGCATGGCCAGCTGCACCGCGCGCTGCAGCGGCGGGTGCATCCGCACCATCGGCAGGGCGGGCTGCCGGTCCACGATCAGCAGCCCCGACTGCTCGAGCGCGGCGAGCGCGGCAGGGCCCGGCGCATCAGGCCGCTCGGCAGGTGGCGTCCCGCCGATCAGGTACGTCCGGGCGGTCTCGGTTTCAAACACAGATACCGGGATCCCATGCCCATCCAATAGCCCGGCCAGGGCGAGGCAGGCCTGCGCTGAGTCGCCGGGTGCGAGCTGGCCGGCGTGATCCACCGACAGCGTCCAGGTCACGGCGGCGGGCGGCACCGCCCCGCCGCTGGGCGAGTTGAACACGCTCATCCGGCGGTAGAACTGCTCGCGGTAGTCGACGCAGTTCAGCCACGAGCTGCCGATGACGGCTGTCGCCTGGGCTAGCGCTAATGGCTGGCAGCCGAGGTCCTGGATCAGATCGATCGCGCCGCGCCGCTGGTCGGGATCCTGGGAGAGCCGGCTGACGAGATAGGTCATCGCCTCCCGCGGGCTGAACGGGCCGAGCTCCAGCACCAGCACGTCCCGCAGGCCGGCCACCGCCTGCGGGTTCGCCGTGGTAATCATGACCCGGCCGGCCGGGCCGCGCGGCCACAGTCCTTGCAGCACGCCGGCATCTGGCACGTCGTCTAGCACCATGAGCCAGCGCCGGTCGGTGCTGCCGAGCCAGTGCAGGAGGCTCGTGGCTGTCTCCTCCGCGGTCCCGCCGGGCACGGCCGCAGCCAGCGTGCTGGCTGCCTGAACGTAGCCCGACAGGATGGACCCTCTGCTGCTCGCATCGATCCAGACCAGCAGGTCAACCGCCCTGGCCTGCCACTCCGCCTCGGCGTGGTAGGCGGCTAGCTGGGTCTTTCCTGTACACCGCAAGATGTCGTGGGACGAACCAGCGCTGACCCGCCCAGACCGGGCTGTCAGGGCGACCACCGGACTGCGCTGCAGGCCCAGGCTCACGTCGGGGCCGCTTTCCGGCCTGGCGGTGAATCTGTTGGCGAGCGGGGGGACCGTCCCGAGCCGGACTGGCCAGGTGGCCGCGACGTGCAGCGGGCCTACAACCGTCGGCGAGTCGGGGCGGTCCTCGCCAGTGGTCGGGTTCGTCTGCACCATTAGCTGCCTCGGTAAGCCTCGCGTGCGGTCGGGACCGGGGTATCGGGATACCGGAATGGTATTAGGCCTGGAATGGCTGGCAAGGCCCTCCGGCTAACTCCGGCCGCTAGATTTACGCCGTTGACCCGGCCCAACGGTCAGCTGCCGAACGGAACGTCGTGACCGGTGACGTTGCCTACGACTCCGCTCGGTGTCACGGCGACGCTGTCGATCGTCAGCCCGAGCGGCAGCTTCGGGATCTGCAGCGTGAGGTTCTGGATAGAACTCAGCAGTGATGACGGCAGGCCGTTGCTGTCGACCAGCTGAACGTTCAGGGCGTTGCCGCTCAGCCGGGTTACCCGCCAGGTTGCCGACCCCGAGGTCACCAGCAGGTTAAGGGTCGCGCGTACCTCATCGGGCCCCGCATCGGTCAGCTGCAGCCCGGCCCCGTTCAGCAGCGACCCGAGGGGACCAAACTGGGTTGCCAGGGTGTTGCCCAGCGAGGCGAAGCTGATCAGTGCCGTGCCGGACAGGCTGCCGATGGTGCCACTGGAGAAGGCATAGGAATTGAGCCGGATCGAGCTGGCTGCGGCGTTGATGGTGGTGATCGTGACCGGCCCGGCGGGCACATTGCTGGCCGTGATGGTCACCCTGCGGAAGTCTCTGCTCGCCACCTGGGTGAGGAAGGGGAAGCCGTCGATGGACACGCTCGGCTTGCTGGGCAGCCCCTGCTGCTCGATCTTGGTCGCCATGACCCTCTCGGCGGCGGCCCTGGCCGCAAAGTCCAGCCCGACCAGGACGGCCACGATGACGACGACGGCAACGAGCCAGCGGCCGGCGCGCCTGGCGCTCGACCTGCCGCGCATGCCGCGCGTCGCCGTCCGCGTCATCCGGGCTCCCTCATCCGCCTGATGCTATGGCATCGACGCGGGTCCGAGGCCCGCGTCCGGGAGCAGTCATGGCAGGTCTCCTACGTGAATGGCCAGTAGCTGGTTCGAGTTGGTCACCGTGACCAGCAGCGTCGTGCCCTCGGCCGCGAGGGCGAACTGGCGCGGCAGCATGCCCGTCTGCAGATACCCCAGCAGCGACGGCCGGCGGTCTAGCGCGCGGGCCGTGTCAATCACGGCCAGGCTCGCCGAGGCGCCCGGCGTGTTGTGCTGATCGGAGTCGGCTACGACGAGCCGGGAGCCGCCGTCAACCAGTGTCACGCCGAGTGGGGACTCGCCCACGCGCACGTCGGCCACGAGCGCGTGGTCCGGGTCGGACTGCAGCTCTGCTGTGCTGAACCCCAGCAGCGCGTCGCTCGCCGATGCGGTGACCCACACAATCTTCTGATCGGCGGAAACCAGCACTCTGGCCGGGCTGCACCCGGCCGTTACCGTGGCCGTCACCGCAGCTGCCGGATCGGTCTCTGCCTTCTCGAGGCTGAGCACGTTGAGCTTGCCCTTCTCGCTCGCCACGAACAGCGAGTCGTCGTCGGCGGCCAGGCCGACCGGAGACGGTCCCACCGGTACGTCGCCAACGAAGTCCGCCGGGCCGAAGCCGCCCTCGAGGGCAGCCTTCAGATTGAAAACCGCAACCTCAGCGCTGTCTTGCAAGGTAACGAATGCGTACGTGTCATCGGCTGACAGCACCACCTCTGCCGCGCCAGAACCGGTCGGGCTGATAAGCGAGCCCACGATGGGATACGCGCCGTTTACCGCGGCGGCGACGTCGACAACCACCGCACCGCTGCCCGCAGCCGCCAGAACATAGCGCCCGTCGTGGGTGATTGCGTCGCCCTTGTTCGCACCGGGGACGCTGATCGTCCGCAGCAGCGTTGGCAGCAGGCCTGAGCCGTTAGCACTGAGCACCGTGACAGCGTTGCCGCCTGACACGAATGCGTAAGGTCCGCTGACCGCCACGCCGAACGGACCCGGCAGTGACAGGGTGTCTGAGGCGACCTCGCTGAGCGTCTTCGCCGGCGCCGTCGCGGTTGTGCAGCCAGGCGCGGTTAGCGGCGCGGCCGGCCGGCTGGAACCAGCGGTGGGTCCGTTTGCGCCCGGATGCTTCCCGCTGGCGACGAGAAACCCGCCCGCCGCTAGGGCCACCACGAGCACGCCGATACCGGCGATCGGAGCCGGCGACCGCCACCAGGGACGAGGCCGACCCCGCGGCTCGGCGGGCGGCTCTGGCGCGCTGCTCCCGCGCCACAGGTCGCGCCACGGGTCAGGTTCGGGGGTCGCCGGTTCCGACGCGGGAGCGACCGCAGGCACCGCGAATTGCGTGGCCGTATGGTCGGCAGCGGCCCCGCCCAGGCTGTCTGGCTGACCGGCCAGTAGCCGCCGTAGGGCAGCTGCGAATTCGCCACAGCTCGGATACCGGTCGCTAGGCGCCTTGGCCAGCGCTCGCTGCAGCACTTCATCGATCGCCGCTGGCAGCCCTGGCCGGTACTGCCGTACCTTCGGCGGCGGCTCGGACAGGTGGGCGTACATGACCGAGATGCTGGGCTCACGCCGGAACGGCGGCTGACCGCAGAGCATCTCGAACGCCGAGCACGCGAGGCTGTACTCGTCGCACCTCCCGTCGAGCGGCCGGCCTTCGATCTGCTCAGGAGCGACGTATTCCAGGGTGCCCAGGAACTCCCCCGTTCCGGTCAGCGCCAGCGATGTTCCGAGCGAGGCCTTGGTCAGGCCGAAGTCCGACAGGTAGACGTGGTCGGGCAGGTCAGCCGCCGGCCGGGCCTCCAGCAGCATGTTGGCCGGTTTGACGTCCCGGTGCACGAGCCCTCTCGCGTGCGCGGCGTCCAGCGCTGCGGCTGCCTGCGACACGATGTCGGCTACCCGGCCGGGCGGCAATGGGCCAGCCTGGTCGATCAGCGACCGGACATCGCCACCCCGCACGTAGCGCATGGCGATAAACAGCACGCCAGCGGACTCGCCCGCCTCGAACACCGGGATGATGTGCGGGTCATCGACCGCCGCCGCGGCTCGCGATTCTCGGATGAACCGCCGACGGAAAGAATCGTCCCTAGCGAGGTCTGGGGCCAGCAGCTTCAGCGCCACCTGACGGTCAAGGCGCGAGTCATAGGCGCGGAATACCACCGCCATTCCGCCCGCACCGATGCGCTCCTCCAGCCGATAGCCGGCAATGACCGAGCCGACGCTGAATTCGCCCGAGACCCCGAACTCGGCGGGCGGCTCACTGCCCTGGTCAGTCACGCATCCTCCCGCCCGGCGGCTTGCTCGGCATAGCCGAGGATCCGACACGTGAGCGCCCGGCGATAGTAGGCATCCAGTTTGCCGGATGGGGATCATTAACAGGCCGTTTTGCCAACTGGCGGGAATGCTGCTCGACTTATCCTCTGCGCCGATCAACCGCTCTACAGTTGCCCCATGACCAACGCGGCGGCTGGTGCGCGCCGCCGCGCTCGCCGACCCGATGAGGACCGTGCCGATGACTACCGAGCCCATGAGCGCTGAGCCCATGCGGACCGAGCGGGCGGCTATCCCGGCCGCAGGCGAGCTGCGCGTCCACGGCTCCGGCATCGACCGGCTGCTGCAAGCCGGATCCGTCTACCGGGTCGGCCGCGACCCGCAAGCCGACCTCGTCATCTCCGACCCGCGCGTCTCCTGGCAGCACGCAACCATCGAGCGCCGGGACGGCTCCTGGCTGCTGCTCGACACCGGCTCGACGAACGGCACCTTTGTGAACCGTCAGCGTGTTTCCCGGCTCACCATCACCGACAGCTGCGAAGTTCGCATCGGGCATCCCGATGACGGGCCGCTGCTGACGTGCTCGGTGCCCGCGACGACGAGTCCGCCAGCTGTCGGCCCGGCTGGTACCGCAGTCTGGCAGCCGGAAGCAGCAGGCGGTGCGCCCAAGGTCGCAGCCCCACCCCCGATACCCGCGCCTGCGCCCGCGCCCGCGCAGGCTGCACCCGGGTTGGCGCCGCAGGCCCCGGCGCAGCAGGCGAGCTCGGCGCGGCGGCCGAGCGCGATCATGAGCTTGCCGACCCGGCAGCTACGCATCGGCCGCGCCACCGACAACGACGTCGTCGTCGCCGACTTGGGCGTGTCGCGCTATCACGCCGAGCTGCGCCGGACGACGCGTGGCGAGTACCAGATCGTCGACCTCGACAGCCACAACGGCACGTTTCTCAACGGGCAGCGGATCACCTCCGCGCCGGTGACGGAGACCGACCAGATCGGCATCGGGCCGGCTTCGTTCCGACTGGTCGGCGACAAGCTGCAGGAGTTCCTGGACACCGGCGACATCACGCTCGCCGCGACGAACCTCACGGTCCGGATCTCCAGCGGCAAGGTGCTGCTCGACGACGTCAGCTTCCCGCTGGGCGAGCGCTGCCTGCTCGGCGTCATCGGGCCGAGCGGAGCCGGAAAGTCCACGCTGCTCGGCGCCCTCACCGGCATGAGTCCGGCGACCGAAGGGACAATGCTCTACGACGGGCGAGACCTGTACAAGCACTACGCGGAGTTGCGGCACCGCATCGGCCTCGTGCCGCAGGACAACATCCTGCATACCCAGCTAACCGCCCGGCGGGCGCTGCGCTACGCCGCGGAACTGCGCTTCCCGCAGGACACCAGCAGGACCGAGCGCGAACGCCGCATCAACGAGGTAATCGCCGAGCTGTCGCTGACGGCGCACGCCGACACCCGGACATCGGCCATGTCCGGCGGCCAGCAGAAGCGGGTGAATGTGGCGCTGGAGCTGCTCACCAAGCCCTCGCTGTTGTTCCTGGACGAGCCGACCTCCGGACTCGACCCTGGCCTTGACAAGTCGGTCATGGAGATGCTGGCCGGGCTCGCTCACGATGGCCGCACGGTCATCGTCGTGACGCACAGCGTCGCCAACCTGAGCCTGTGCGACCGGCTGCTGGTGCTCGTGCCCGGCGGCAAGATCGCGTTCTTCGGGCCGCCGGACGACGGATTGCGACACTTCGGCAAGCCGGGCTGGGCGGAGGTCTTCCAGGCCTTCGAGGCCGAGCCTGGCCGCGACTGGGCCAGGGAATTCCGTCAGTCCGTCTACTACGGCCGGTACGTCACGGCCGAGATGAACAGCGCTGCCGCCCCGGCCGCGCCAGCCGTGACGGCTGCGGCCCCGCCGCCGACGCGAAACAAGCTCGCGCAGCTCGGCACCATGACGCGGCGGTTCCTCTCGGTCATCGCCGCCGACCGCGTCTATCTCGGCGTGCTGGCCGGCCTGCCCTTGGCGCTCGGCCTGCTGGTCAGGGTCATGCCCGCTGCCCGGGGTCTGCAGGGACCCGACAACGCCGGCGCGCAGTCGCTGCTCCTGGTACTCGCCGTCGGTGCCTGCTTCAGCGGCGCCGCCAACGCGATCTGGGAGATCATCAAGGAACGATCCATCTATA
>Ga0187784_10004285_pt1 | contig 11533 bp, 8 predicted proteins | sample 1015_SJ02_MP15_2_FD_132964 | JGI IMG/M metagenome (GOLD analysis project Ga0187784, IMG submission 132964) | Tropical peat soil microbial communities from peatlands in Department of Meta, Colombia - 1015_SJ02_MP15_20_MG | ecosystem: Environmental > Terrestrial > Soil > Wetlands > Peat | place... | reverse complement strand
GGGAAGCGGCAACTGCGTGGTGTTTGACGCCGCACGCCGCTGCGTTTACTCTCGGAATCATAGAGGAGATACGAATGCATCGCATGCTTAGGTGCGCCATGGCCCTGTGCGCCAGCTTGTTCCTGGGACATTCTGTCGGCGCCCAGAATCGCGAGGGCGCGAACCAAGAAGCCCGCGCCATCCTCAAAGAGCTCATCGAGATCAATACGACCGATTCCGTGGGCAACGTCTCAACTGCCGCCGAAGCCATGGCCCACCGCCTGCTGGCCGCCGGCTTTCCCCCGCAGGACATCCGCGTTGCCGGCCCGGCCGAGCGCAAGAGAAACCTCGTCGCGCGCTACCGCGGCACCGGGCAGAAGAAACCCATCTTATTTATCGGCCACCTGGACGTCGTGGAGGCGCGCCGCGAAGACTGGACCGTCGATCCGTTTCAATTTATCGAACAGGATGGCTACTTCTACGGCCGTGGCACGCAGGACATGAAGGAAGGCGACGCCCTCCTGGTGACAACCTTTATCCGCCTGAAGTGCGAAGGATTTGTGCCCGACCGCGACCTGATCCTGGCCCTTACCGCTGACGAGGAAGGCGGCGACTACAACGGCGTGGACTGGCTGCTCAAAGCGCACAGGAACTGGATCGATGCCGAGTATTGCATCAATCTCGATGGCGGCGAATTCGAGAAGGTGAAAGGGAAGCGGCTGCTTGCCGGCCTGCAGGCCAGCGAAAAGGTCTACGTTGACTTTCAATTCGAAGCCACCAATCCCGGCGGCCACAGCTCGGTTCCCGGGCCGGAGAATGCCATCTATGAATTGGCCGCTGCCCTGACGAAGCTCCAGGGCTTCTCGTTTCCCGTCAAGGTCAGCGAAATCACGCGGAATTACTTCGCGCGCACCGCAGCGCTCAGCGCAGGTTCGTTTGCCGCCGATCTAAGCAGCGTCACCAAGGACCCGCCGGACCCGGACGCGGTCAAGCGCCTCTCCACGAATCCCTATTACAATTCGCTCCTCCATACTACCTGTGTTGCCACCATGCTATCCGGCGGCCATGCCCCCAATGCACTTCCGCAAACGGCCCGCGCCAATGTCAATTGCCGCGTGTTCCCTGGCGAAGATCCTGAAGAAGTACGAAGGACGTTGGAGCGAATCGTTGCGGATCCCAAGCTCGAAATCAGTTTCGTGCCGGAGAAGACCTCCGACGGGAAACTCATCTCCACCGTGGCCGTGCCCCCTTCCCCTCTTCTGCCGGAATTGAATGCCACGTTGGAGCGCACGCTGGCCACGATGTGGCCGGGGCTGCCGGTGGTCCCCTCGATGTCCACGGGAGCCACGGACGGCAAATATCTGCGCATTGCCGGCATACCCACGTATGGCATCGCCTGCATGTTCTTTGACTCCGAGGATGACCGCTCTCACGGCAAAGACGAACGCGTGGTCGTGGAGGATTTCTATGACGGCGTCGAGTTCACGCACCGCTTCCTAAAGGAACTCGCAACCTCCAAGTAATCGAGTCAGGCAGAACGCGGAAATTGAGCAGCCTGAAAAGCAAAAGGCCCCCGAGGGTTCCGGGGGCCTTTGTGCTGCTGAAATGAAAAACGGTCAGGGTTTTGCCGCGTCCGGCGCGTCTCCAGGTTTCACATCGGGGGGCGCCACCGCGCTCGCCGCAACGGGCTTGGTGGTTTCGGAGCCGTACCTGGTCAGGTAGGGCATGAACGGCGTCACTTCAAACGGCATCTTCTCGCGTTCTGCGACCGTCCCTACTGGCTTGCTCTTGATCAGAGCAAGCTGGTCGTTCCAGGGATCGATTTTGACGCGTCCGCCGAGCGGCAGGGCCGCGATTTTTTGCGGATTCTGCTTGGGATCAAGGGGCGCCGTGGATTTCAGGTCGCTGATCTGCGGCACGCGATTGCCCAGATGGCCGCTGATCAAATTGGGAATTTCTTTTTGGCGGGCGTCCAGCGCTTGCAGGAAGAGTCCGGCATTGCCCAACTGATTTTTGTACGGCGAATTGTTGAGTATCTGAATAGCCTTTTCGTTGGCCTGATGCTCTTCATCGTTAGTACGCGCGAAACCAAAGTGCCGGAATGTGTCCTTGTCTTCCACCATCAACTGATCGAAGAAGGCATATTGCGAATCGAGGCGGTGGCCGAGCACCACGTGGCTCAATTCATGAGCCAGGATGGTCGCGAGGCTGGCTTCATCCGGGAGCACGTCCACCAGACCGCGGCTCAATATGATGGTGTGTCCCACGGTGAAGGATTCGAGGGTGGAAGTCATCAGGATACGGCAGCGCACTTCGGGCTCGACGTCAATGTTGTTGGTCACTTCTAGGTTGTTGATGACCGTTTCCAAAACCTTGTCCACTTCACCCTTTGGCGCTATCAGGCCAATGCGCTCCAAACGGTCAATGACGTTGTCTTCCGCCTGGTGATCCCAGGAGCGCTGCGCCTGAATCGGGGAGAGGTCGTTGGCGGTCTTGGTATCATCTTGCACCGGCGTTTCCACCAGAATCTTGCTCAACTCTTGTTCCTGGCTGGCGCCGCCCAGGTTGTAGCCCCACAAGCGCGTCTGCGCCTTAAAACTCAGTTTCTTGCTGATGGCATAGTGCAGGTCTTTTTCCTCGCTGTAGACGAACGTGGGCAGCCAAAGCCCCGGCTGCACGTTAGTCCGCCAGCTATCGAAATTGAAGTACCAACTGGAATGGCCGTTGCCTTCATAACCGCCGTTAAAGCGCACGATGTGGAAGTCCTGGTCTTCCACCCAGATGCGTCCCAGGAATCGCCCGCGGTTGTTCTTCCCAATGGGGGTCACGTCGAAGACCAGGCAGCGCACCTCGCCCAGAAATTCGCGGCGCACATAATCAAACTTGTAGTTCTGCTTATTAAAGCCGTTGGTATCGATGAAAATCATCTGCAGGAAGCCGTCCGGCAAGAACTGCATGGCGAAACTGAAGAAGTTTCCGATGGAGCCGAAAACCTTCTTGCCCTTGCTCTGGGTTTCGCTCAGTGGCACCAGGCTGACACCCTTCGCAAAGTCCGCGCGGCCCAGAAAATACTTGTCGCCGGCCGGCACCTGCCCTAGGTCCTTGTCGGCCTTGAGATTCTGAATGTAGGTCTCCACTAGCGGGGAGTAGTTGCGAATCTGCGCATAAAGCCGCTGTTCGTTGCTGACCACCCGGTCGATCACCTGTTCCGGCGTGCGCGGCTGATCGGCCGCAGGAGCCGCCGCAGCGACAGCCGGCACAACTGTGCAAGCGCCAAGCGCCAGCACGAGAAATTGGTTCGACAGCTTTCTCATGATCATCTCTCCCTCAATAGGCCAAACGGAACTCAATGCGAACCCGGGCCGGAAAATCCACCGACTGATTATCGCGCTTCGCCGGCTTGAATTTGATTTGTTGTGCCGCTCGCACCGCCGCCTCGTCGAGACCGTGCCCCAGGCCGCTGACTATTTGATTGATTTGAATACTGCCGTTCGCCAGGAATACCAGGTCGATGACGACATCGCCTTCTACTCTCAGTTTACGTCCCTCCGCCGTATACTCGGGCCGGGGCTTGTCTAAAATATCAGGAGTAGTATCCGCCGGACCGCCTGCTGCGACTTTCTTTTTCGGCGCTTCCGCCATTGCCGCAGCGGCATCGGTGAATCCTCCGGCAACTACGGTGCTCTTCTTGGGCGCGGCACTCACCGGTGGAATGGCAATCCCGTTCCCAAATCCCGTGCTTGCCACCGTGCCGCGAATTCCTTCTTTTCCTCCGGTGCCATTCCCGTAGCCTTCGCCGACCGGGAGCGCCGGAGAACCCAGACGGTTCACGTTGGCCCCGCGATTCGGGTCACCCTTTCCGGGTAAGCCGTTGGGATCACCGAACCCGCCGGTCTGCACTTTGTTGAGAGGCGCAACCACAGTCGCCGGCGCCGCGCTGCCCGTACCCAGGTTGCCGACCTTTACATCGTCCTTCGGACGCTTCGGGCCGTTTTCCCTAACATCAATCTTGGCGACCTCAAACGTCGGCTTCACCTCCGGCGCTTTGACGTCGCTCTTTTCCACTTTGGGAATCACCGGCTTGGGCTTCGCCAGATTGGCGAAGATATGCGGCTGTGCCGGGTTGAGCTTGACCGGTTCCACCGGTGTCGGCTTGACCTCCGCCTTTGGCACCACAGCCTTTGGCTTGGGTGGCGGCGGCTCGGGGGCCACTGGAATTTCGGTTAGCGGTTGAGCAATCTCCACACTGACGAATTTGAGCCCCGTTTTCATCTGTTCCGGATACATCAGGGGTACTAGGAGCAGGAATATCAAAATGGAAACTTGCACGGCCGCGCTCAGACCAAACCGGCCCCACTGGGGTTCGGCATCGGGAAGAAGGGCAAGGCGTGCGGGCACCTGCCTGTTGCCAATGTGCTGCTTCCAGGCTTCCGAGCCCGCAGTACGCCCGCGGTTCGCTCTAAACCCTACCCCTAACGAGGTTCTCGGTGGTGGATCTGAAATCATTGTGGTCATCCGCTAGCCGCCTCGCGCATATGTTTATCCCGACACCTCTGTTCCAAAGGAACGGAGTTGAACCAAATCGGGACGTGTGTTGTACCGGTACGAGAGTACTTTGGCGGCCTGAGTCGTCCGAATAGGACTTTCGTACTATCGTTGCGTACTCGCTAATGCCGCTGCGAGTGCGATTTGCACACGTCCTCTTTGCCGGGTCAAACCCGCCGAGGCGAAAATCGTTGCGGGCGGGGGGCGCAACACTCAATAGGATACCGCATCCAGAGACACAAGCTATCGCTGTTTTCTGCACCAGTCACTCCCAGGGGGTTACCGCTATGATGCATCCAACGGGCTGGCCGTTGGTTGCCACCTGGGCATCCTAGGGTATAGAAGTAGGATGGTTAGGTGCAACCCAGGAGCTTTGTGCCCCATCGTCCCCATGACCGCCCGGCCCCAGAGCATCGCGATGCGTCGCAACTCCCTGGGGTCTGCGAAGCAATTTTGGATCCCCTGTATGCCGAATCCAGTGCCGCGCAGTGGGGCCTCACACGGGCACAATTTGCAGTGGCCCTCGAGCGCAGCCTGCGCAAGCGCTTCCAGGATATTTCTCCTCCCAGAGATCACCTGGTTGAGTATCTGCAGACCCTCTACCTTCAGGACCTGGCCCTCGCCGCGGCCTGCCTCGAAGGTTCCGAATCGGCATGGGAATATTTTGTGCGCGAGTATCGTTCGCCTCTGCGGGCGGCCGCCAGCGCCATAACGAAAGGTAGCCGCGCGGGTGCCAATGCCCAGGAACTCGCCGATTCGTTGTTCGCGGAACTATTCGGCCTGGTGGATGGAAAACGTGGTGAGCGATCGCTCTTCCGCTATTTTCACGGGCGGAGTTCACTGAAGACATGGCTGCGTGCCATTTTGGCGCAGCGCCACGTCGATCGACTTCGTGAGAGCCGCCGCTGGGAATCCATCGACCAGGGCGATGGCGAAGGGCCCAAGTCGCTTCCAGAACGCCATGTAGTCCCTCCTTCTGTGGACCCGCATCGCGAACGCTACCTGCAGCGATTTGTTGCCGCGCTGCAACTTTCCTTGGCCTCGCTCGAACGCAGTGATCGCCAGCGCCTGGAGCTCTACTACGCGCAACAACAGACCCTGGCGGAAATCGGCCGCCAGATTGGCGAACACGAGTCCAGCGTCTCGCGCCATTTGGAACGCATTCGGCATGCATTGCGTGCGCGCATCGAGGAACACCTGCATGGCGATCCGGCCTTCAGCGAAGCGGAAATTGCGCTTTGCTTTCAGTACGCCGCCGAAGATGCCCCCATTGATTTCCGGAATCTGTTCCCGGAGAAGCAACCCGGCAAACCCGGCCTTGGCAGAAAGGAATCGTCGTGAGTTCCTGCAAGAAACGGTTCCCGAAACGTTCTCAGAAGGGAGGGCGCCATGCCGTCTGACGATCGCGATCAGCAATTCGACCGCGCCCTCGCGCGGCACCTGCGCAGCGCCTCTCCGGATGCGGCTTGCCCGGACGCCGAAATTCTCGCCGCTTATCACGAGCGCTCCCTCTCGCTGGAAGAGATAGCGCACTGGAAAGCGCACATGGCCTCCTGCTCGCGTTGCCAGGAGACGCTGGCGCTGCTGGAACAAACCGATTCCGTTGCCGCGAATGACTGGGGAAAAGAGGTGGTGCTGACAGCGTTGCAGGCCAGCAAATCCTTGGCAGGGGTGAAAGATACGGAGAAAGAGGAATCCGCTTTGGCGATGCGTGCGGCCAGCGCCGCGCCTGCTCCTGTTGGAATTCGCAGCGCATCCAAAGAGGCCGCGCAAACTCGCCGCCGCGTGACTTGGAGTATTGTGATCCCCGCCGGTGCCTTGGCGGCGGGTCTGCTGGTCTGGGTAGCGGTGCATGAAAGAACGAACCTTTCGATGGAAAAAGCGAAGGGTGTTCAGGTCGCCGAAAACCGCGAAGCCTCGCCGGCTGCTCCGCCATTAGGGAAAGCTGCGCCGCGCGACGAAGGCTCTTACAATCCGCAGCCAGAAATTCGCACGGATCGCAAACTTTCCCCCACTCTTACCAACCCCGCGCTGCACGCACCAGTGCCCCCCTCAATTCCCTCTGCAGTGCCAGCTCCGGCTGCGAAAGAATTGGGAGCGTCAGAGCAAAACAACCTCACGCAGCTCAATGCGGAGAAGTCCGGCGTCTCCGGCGGTGCTGCTGCGGGGTTTGTTGGTGGCAAACGGGCAGCGGCTGCCGCTCCGGTCGCGCCTAAGGCCGCAGCCAGCCGCACCGGGGGACCGCTGGTGGCGAATCAGATGCAGAATCAAATGCAGAATCAAAACACGATGCAGAATGCGAACCAGGCCCCGAATCCGGCTGCGAATGAAGTCACTGATCAGGCCACGAACCAGGCCCTCGCCGAGGAAAGGAAAGACCTACGGCAAGCGCAAAAGCAAAAGAGCGAAGCCCCCTCTGTCTACTCGATAACCGAGAGTGTCGAAGTCAGTGCAGCCGCCGCGCCCATTAACGGCCGTGAGTTTTCCATGTTGCAGGTGCCGGGCGGGGGCCTCATTGTTTCTCCGAACAAAAAGCAAGCCTGGCGTGTCGGCCCCCGGGGGGGAATCGAGCACACCAGCGATGCGGGCAGAACCTGGAAACCGCAAGAGAGCGGCGTGACCTCCGATCTCCAGGCGGGTTCCGCTCCTTCTGAAAAGATCTGCTGGATCGTTGGCAAAGCCGGGACTCTGCTTCTGACCACTGACGGCGGCAAACAGTGGAAGCAAGTTGCTGCGCCAATCTCCGACGATCTCGGCGGCGTTCATGCCCTGGATGCGCAGCACGCTTCCATCTGGGACGTCCCCAACAGCAAAAGCTTTGAAACTAGCGATGGCGGGCTCACCTGGAAGCAGGTTGCTAACGAATAGAGCCCCCTGCAAGAAATTCCGCTGGTCCCGTTCTAATAGAGAAGCAAAATTCAAGTCGAGGTGCATTCATGAACACTCTGCCAAACTCCAAGCGAATCTCCTCCCGCTGGGTGGTCACAGGCGCCGCCATCGCTCTGGCGGGCGCTGCCGCCCTGGTTCCCGCTTACTACGCGGGGAAAAAGGCGGAACCGCAGGAGAAGGAAGCGAGCCACGTCGCCACGGGCGATCAGACCACCACGCTGAACGACCAGACCGATCTCGCCGTCACCGTTTATAACTCCAACATCGCCCTGGTGCGCGATGTGCGGCAATTGCAATTGCCCTCGGGCGGCTTCCGGCTGAAGTTCATGGATATCGCCGCGACCGTGAATCCCGCCACGGTGCATTTCCGGTCTCTCACCGATCCGGAAAAGCTCGGCGTCATCGAGCAGAATTACGAATACGATTTGCTGGAGCCCGCCAAGCTGCTGAACAAATACGTCGGCAAGGAAGTGACCCTGGTGCGCACGTACATGGACAACAACACCACCAAGCGGGAAGAGTTCAAAGCCACGCTGCTCGCCAACAACAACGGCCCCGTGTGGCGCGTCGGCAACGACATCATCACGGGGCTTTCGAGCGACGGCTACCGCTTTCCGGAAGTGCCGGCCAATCTCTATGACCGGCCCACACTGTTGATGTCGCTGGAAAATACCGGCGCGCGCAAGCAGAGCATTGAGGCTTCCTATCTGGCCAACAATTTATCCTGGAATGCGGATTATGTGCTCACCGTCACCCGCGACGACAAAGCTGCCGATCTCGATGGCTGGGTCACCCTCGTCAATAATTCCGGCACCGCCTTGCACAATGCCAAGCTTCAGTTGGTCGCCGGCGATTTGAACCGCCTCCCGGAACGGGCCGTGCCCCGGCCCGTGAAGATGGCGGCAATTGGAGGGGTAGATAAAGAATCACAATTCCAGCAGGAGAGCTTCAGCGAATACCACCTGTATTCGCTGGGCCGCCGCACTTCTGTCGAGGACAAAGAGACCAAGCAGATCAGCCTGCTGCAGGGCAGCGGCGTCCCAGTGGAAAAACTTTTCGTCGTGAACGGCCAGAACTTTTACTACCACAACGCCTACAATCCCGGTTCGCCTCTTAAAGATGCCGTCATGGTCTTCTACAAGTTCAAGAATGAAGAGAAGGCTGGCCTGGGCATGCCGCTGCCCGCGGGCAACCTGCGCGTCTATCAGAAAGATTCCAAGGGCGGCGTGCTCTTCGTCGGCGAAGATCGTATCGGACACACGCCTAAAGATGAATTCATCAACGTGAAAATTGGCAACGCCTTCGATGTGGTGTGCGAACGCAAGCAGACCGATTACAAGAGCATTGCCAAGAATGTTTTGGAGATGGAGTTTGAAATAACGATACGCAATCACAAGGACACGCCGGTAAGCGTTCAGGTGAACGAACCCATCGGGGGCGATTGGGAGATGCTCACTTCTTCCCACAAGTACACGAAAACTTCCGCCTGGGCCGCGCAATTTGATATTCCCGTGAAGGCCAACGGCGAAACGGTGCTGACGTATCGCATCCGCGCCAAGTGGTAACGGAAGAGCATCGAAATCGCCGTGGGTTTTGTCATCCTGAGCTCGTCCGCTGAGGATGGGTGAAGGATCTCAGCGGGAAGTCCTTGCTTTGAGTATGCGCTGAGGTCCTTCGCTTCGCTCAGGATGACAAATCGGATTGCTCAACCTCAGCCCTGAACGATGGCGTCGGCCTCGATTTCCACCAGCATCTCCGGCGCGATCAGCTTGCTCACTTGCACCATGCTCGTTGCCGGGCGGATGTCCTTGAAGAATTCGCCGTGCGCGCGCCCAATCTTCTCCCACTCCGCGATGTTGATCACATAGATGCGCGTGCGGATGACGTCCTCCATCGTGGCTCCGGCCCGTTGCAGCGCTGCCTCGATATTGCGAAGCGTCTGGAGCGTCTGGATGTAAGCATCGCCGGCCCCCACGATCTTTCCATCGGGGCCGGTCGCTGTCGTGCCCGATACGCTGATGTGATTGCCAATGCGCACGGCGCGGGAGTAACCCACGATGGGCTCCCAGGGCGTTCCGCTGGCGATGTTTTGTCTTGGCATGTTGATTTCTCCGTGAATACGCGGAGAACCGCGTATTTCCTAATGTCTCAAGGCGGCGTGCTAAACTAAGCGGAAGTATGGCACAGGCGCGATGAAGTGTCTGTGCCGCCGATGGGACGACTGTATGCGCTGCAACGACATTCTCGAAGCGGTGGGAAGCACCCCGCTCATCCGCCTGAACCGTATCGCCAAGGACCTGAAGCCGGAAATCTGGGTCAAGGCCGAAATGCTCAACCCCGGCGGTTCCGTAAAAGACCGCATCGGCATCACCATGATTGACGACGCCGAGAAAAAGGGTTTGCTGAAATCCGGCGGGACCATTATCGAGGCCACCAGCGGCAACACGGGCATGGGGCTGGCGCTGGTCGCGGCCGTGCGAGGGTACAAATGCGTTTTCACCACCAACGACAAGCAATCCCAGGAAAAGGTGGACCTGCTGAAAGCGCTCGGCGCGGAAGTGATTGTTTGCCCCACCGCCGTCGAGCCGGAAGATCCGCGCAGCTACTACAGCGTGGCGAAAAAGCTGGCGCGCGAGATCCCCAATTCGTATTACCCCAACCAGTACGACAACCCGAGCAATCCCGAGGCGCATTACCGCACCACCGGCCCGGAAATCTGGGAAGACAGCGAAGGCAAGATCACCCATTTTGTGTGCGGCATGGGAACTGGTGGAACGATCAGCGGCGTCGCCAAGTTTCTCAAGGAGAAAAATCCCAAAGTCAAGATTGTCGGCGTCGATCCTGAAGGCTCGCTCTTTTACGACTTCCACAAAACCGGGAAAGTCACGAAAGCGCGCACCTACGTCGTGGAAGGCATCGGCGAGGATTTCTTTCCTACCACATTGGACATGCAAGTTCTCGACGATGTGATCCAGGTTAATGACGAAGAGTGTTTCGTTGTGGCGCGCCGCCTGGCCAAGCTCGAAGGGCTCTTTGCCGGTGGTTCCGGTGGCGGCTGCCTCTCTGCCGCCCTGAGGCTCGCCAAGGATCTGGGCCCGCAGGATTTCGTCGTCGCGCTGTTGCCGGATACCGGGATGCGCTACCTCAGCAAGGTCTTCAATGACGAGTGGATGCGCGAGCGCGGCTACACCGAAGCGACCGTGGCGATCACCGCTGCGGAAATCGTTACCGCCAAACGAAAGGCGGGCAAGGTTCGTGAACTAGTGATTGCCCGGCCCTACCAGACCGTTTTCCACGCGCTGAAAACCATGCAGGACCAGGACATCTCGCAGATTCCCGTCTTCGAAGAAAATGTGCCCATAGGCACGGTGTATGAAGACCAGATCCTGACCCTCGCGCTGCAGGGCAAAGACCTGCGCAAGCTCGTGGTGCGCGAAGTGATGAGCAAGCCGCTGCCGCTGGTTCCCCGGACGGCTCCCGTTGAGCGCATCACCTATATTCTGAGCCACGAAAACCCGGCCATCTTCGTGGAAATGGAAGATTCCAAGTTCGAGATTCTCACCAAGTACGATTTGATGAGCACCGTCGCCAGTTTAATGGAGCAAAAACGCTGACCGGTTAGCCCGCACCACGGTTTCGGTAAACAGGAAACACGATCCATGAAAATTCAGGATTTCAACGAACGGCTGAAGGATTCCATTCTCATTGCGGACGGCGCGATGGGCTCCATGCTGCACGAAGCCGTGGGCTCGGTGCGCTGCTTTGACGAGCTCAACACCTCAGAGCCGGAAGCCGTTTTCCGCGTCCACCAGAGCTACATCGAAGCGGGCGCGCAGATCATCGAAACCAATACCTTCGGCGCGAACCGCTTTAAGCTAGCTCCCCACGGCCTCGGCGACGACGTGCAGCGCCTGAACAGCCGCGGTGTGAAGATCGCCCGGGAAGCGCGGGAAGCCGCCGCCGGCGAAGTCCTCATCGCCGGCTCGATCGGGCCTCTCGGCATCGGCGTACAGGCGCGCCATCCCGAGCCTGATTTTATTCTTTCCGTTTTTCACGAGCAGGCGCTGGCCCTCGAGGAACGGGGCGTCGATCTCTTCATCCTGGAGACCTTTTCGTATAT
>Ga0187784_10004284_pt1 | contig 11535 bp, 8 predicted proteins | sample 1015_SJ02_MP15_2_FD_132964 | JGI IMG/M metagenome (GOLD analysis project Ga0187784, IMG submission 132964) | Tropical peat soil microbial communities from peatlands in Department of Meta, Colombia - 1015_SJ02_MP15_20_MG | ecosystem: Environmental > Terrestrial > Soil > Wetlands > Peat | place... | reverse complement strand
GGCGGCCGAGCGCCGGGCGGCGCTGGTGGAATTGGCGCGCCGGCTGCGCCGTGACGGGCTGGCCGTGTGGGTGGCCGGTGGCGTCACCGGGCGGACGGAAGAGGCGCGCGCTGCCGGTGCCGCCCTCAACGTGTGGGACGCCGACCCCGCCCTGGTGGCCGCCCGGGCCACCGGCCCCGACGCGCTCGAGGTGACCTGGGCCGGTCCACCGCCGGCGGCCGCGCCGCTGCCGGGGCGCCTGGCCGAGCTGCGGGATGCGGGGGCCACCTGGGCCGTGTTCGGCTGGCCGGTCGACGTGGAGGCGCTGGCGGACGCGGCGCGGGCCCTGAGCGCAGACGCGCCCGACGTTGCACCCGGCGTCGCACCCGAGGCGCGCAGGGATGCGTTCAACGGGACGGGGGAGGGGCCGTAGACTCTCGCGATGGAGTTCCGCCGGATCAACGGGCTGCCGCCCTACGTCTTCGCCACCATCGACAGCCTCAAGGCCTCGGCACGGCGAGCCGGTCGTGACGTCATCGACCTGGGGTTCGGCAACCCCGACCTGCCGTCGCCCAACGTGGCCGTGGAGAAGCTGGCCGAGGCGGTCCGCAACCCGCGCAACCACCGCTACTCGGCCTCGCGTGGCATCCCCAAGCTGCGCCGAGCCATCGCGGAGCTGTACCTGCGCAAGTTCGACGTCGAGATCGACCCAGAGAGCGAGGTGGTGACCACCATCGGGGCCAAGGAGGGTTTCTCGCACCTCATGTGGGTGCTGGTCGGCCCCGGCGACACGGCGCTCGTGCCCTCGCCGTCGTACCCGATCCACATCTGGGGCCCGCTCTTCGCTGGTGCGGACGTGCGCCAAGTGCCCCTGCAGGGCCCCGGTGCGGCGAACGACGACGCGCCCGAGCCCGGCGACGCCTTCTTCGACGGCCTCATGGGGGCCTGGGAGGAGTCGTGGCCCAAGCCCCGGGTCATCGTGCTCTCCTTCCCGCACAACCCGACCACGGCGTGCGTGGACCTCTCCTTCATGGAGCGCCTGGTCGCTTTCGCCCGCGAGCACGAAGTCGTGCTGGTGCACGACTTCGCCTATGCCGACCTCGGCTTCGACGGCTACGAGCCACCGTCGATCCTCCAGGTGCCCGGCGCCAAGGAGGTGGCGGTCGAGATCTACACCATGACCAAGTCCTTCTCCATGGCCGGGTGGCGCGTTGGCTTCGTGGTGGGCAACCCGGAGATCGTCGCGGCCCTGACCAAGCTGAAGAGCTACCTCGACTACGGGACGTTCCAGCCCATCCAGATCGCGGCCATCGTGGCCATGAACGAGGCGCCGGAGCACCCCGAGGAGGTCAACCGGATCTACAAGTCGCGCCGCGACACGCTCTGCGACGGCCTCAACCGGATCGGGTGGAACATCGTCCCCCCCAAAGGCACGATGTTCGTCTGGGCACCCATCCCCGAGCCCTACCGCGAGATGGGCTCGCTCGAGTTCTCCAAGCACCTCGTCGAGGAGGCCGACGTGGCCACTTCGCCGGGTGTCGGTTTCGGGCCCGGCGGCGACGGCCACGTGCGGTTCGCGCTCATCGAGAACGAGCAACGCATCGGGCAGGCCGTGCGGCACCTGCGCAGCGCGCTGACAAAGCTGGGCTAGGCCTCGCGAGGGCGCTGCGGAGCGGGGCGAGCGGAGCCGGCGCTGGCGAGGCGGGACGGGGGAGCCGGCCAAGGGAGCCGGCCAAGGGAGAAGGAGTTGGTCAGGGGAGGCCGGCGCCCGGGACGGTGGTGCGGACCTTCTCGATGGCGCCGTTGCGCGCCGCGCTGGCCTTGGCCGCGTGGCTGTCCACGGCGGTCACCAGGTAGAGGGTGCGCCGGTCGTCGTCGCCGAGCATGCAGGCGTAGCAGTGCAGCGAGGTGGTGACGCGCTCGAGGATCTCGCCGCCCTCGGCCACGCGGACGCACTCGGCGCCGAGGGCATTGGCCACCCAGATGGAGCCGTCAGCGCACAAGCAGATGCCGTCGGGGGCTATGCGCGGGAGGGTGGCCCAGACGCGGCGGTTCGACAACGTGCCGTCCTGAGCGCGGTCGAACGCGCTGAGCCGGCCGCCGGCGCTCTCGGCCACCACCAAGGTGCCACCGTCCTCGGTGATCACCGTCCCGTTCGGGAAGGCCAGGTCGGCCGCCGCCTCGTGGCTGGTGCCGTCGGGGTCGACCCGGACGATCGACGCGTTCTTGATTTCGCTCGGGTCGAGGAGGCCGTCGGTGAGGGCGTCGAGGTCGAAGCCGAAGTTGCCGGCGTAGGCCTGGCCGTTGGAGGCGACGACCATGTCGTTGGCGTGGAAGGTAGCCCACGGGGCGAGCTCGCCATGGCGCACGACGGTCCCGTCGGGCTCGCGGCGGAAGACGGCCCGGTCGAGGCGCGACGCAATCAGGAGCCGTCCGTCGGGCAGCCAGCCCAAACCGGCCGGCTCACCGTCGAAGTCGACCTCGACCCGGCGGTCACCCTCGGGCGACACCGAGCACACCGTGTGATCGAAGAAGTCCGAGTACCACAGCCGACCCCCGTGCCAGCGCGGGCACTCGCCGAAGTAGAGACCCGAGAGGAAGGGCTCGGCGGTCAGGGGCTCGCTGGTCACGTGCACCTCCATTGCTCGGACGGCCGGCACTGCCCGGACGGCCGGGAACGGCCCCGGGAACGGCCCCGGGATCGGCCTGGGACGCAGTTCAGCACAGCGGCGGCCCCGATGCGCCGGGCGCGCCCGAGGGCTACCGTTTTGCTCCGTGGCCTACTGGGTGCTCAAGGTGATCCTGACCCCGGTGTTCCTCGTGCTCTACCGGGTGAAGACCGAGGGGAGGGAGCACGTCCCGAAGAAGGGTCCGGCCGTGCTGGCCGCCAACCACCAGTCGTTCTGCGATTCGTTCTTCATCCCGCTCGTGGTGCCGCGCAAGGTCACCTTCCTGGCCAAGGCGGAGTACTTCGATTCGTGGAAGACGGCGTGGTTCTTCCGGGCCGCAGGCCAGATTCCCATCCGGCGTGCCGGCGGGAGTGCCTCGGAGCGGGCGCTCGAGACGGCCCGTCACGACGTGCTGGCCCAAGGACGCCTCCTCGGGCTCTACCCCGAGGGCACCCGTGCCCTCGACGGTCGCGTGCACAAGGGTCGCACGGGGGTGACGCGCCTGTCGCGAGAGTGCCAGGTGCCGGTGATCCCCGTCGGGGTGGTCGGCACCGAGGAGGTGCAGCCGGTCAACGCCAAGATGATGCGGCCGTTCAAGAGGGTGATCGTCCGTTTTGGCGCCCCGATGGTGATGGACCCCCCTGAGAACCCCGACGACCCCCTCGACCACGACCACACCGTGTGCCGGGAGTTCACCGACCGGCTCATGCACGAGATCGCCCGGCTCTCCGAGCGCCCCTACATCGACGAGTACGTCCCCGCGCGCCCCTCGCCGGCGACGGCCTGAGCTCGGGCCAGCACCGCTCCGAGCTGGGAAGACGATTCGTAAGGATCCCGAAACAGGCAGTTCACATTGACGGCCTAACGTGGGGTGCATGGCCGGTTACGTCGTGCGCATCGCGCTCCCGGACCGCCCCGGCGCGCTCGGGCTCGTGGCCAGCCGGATCGGGGCAGTCGGAGGTGACATCGTCGCCATCCACATCCTCGAGCGCCAGGAGGGCCGCGCCGTCGACGAGTTCGTGATCGAGATCGGGGGCCAGCACCTCATCGACCTGCTCCAGAACGAGATCCACGAAGTGGACGGCGTGACGGTGGTCGAGATCAGGGCCGCCGACTCGACGGCGCCGGCGGGCTGAGGCGGCAGGCTGAGGCGGCAGCGAGACGTCGGAACTCGATCAGCGCTTCGTCGTTGTAGGGCCTCGAGTCACTGAAGTCACGTTGGCGTTGTAAGAAGCTCGCGTTCGAACTGGGCGGCTACCTCGGCCCAGTCGTGTGCGGCTGCGCTCTCCCGTAGCTCCTCTGAACTCAGGAAATTGGAATGTCCACCGAGGACATAGCCGATCTTCGCTGCGAGGTCGGTGGTATCGGGTGAACTCAAGAGCCCGTTCTTCCCCTGCATGATCAGGTGCCTTGCCGCATTGTCGGGATGATCAACGGTTATCACGGGGGTTCCGCAGGCGTTGGCCTCGAGGGCCACCAGGCCGAAGCCCTCTCGCACTGAAGGCAAAACGAACACGCGAGACGATTTCACGAGAGAGAAGAGCGACGTGATCGAAGGAAAGAACGGCCGTATGGATACATTGTCTTTCAGATTCAGATCACGAACCAGGTCTTCGAGTCGCTCTTTTTCCGGGCCACTGCCGACGATCACGCAGGAGATCCCTGGATGTTCGGTCCGAAGCAAGTGAACCGCCCTGATCAGAAGGTCGACCCTCTTGTTCTCGAGGAGGCGGCCCGCATAAATCACGTCACAGGTCTCAGAAGAAGGGTTCGCCGCATCGATGGCGGCAAGATCGATACCCAGAGGCACGACGGCGAGACGACCCTCTTCGACGAGAGGCGCGAGGCGATCCTTGGTTTGAGCCGTTGTCACGAGCACCTTGTCGGGGCGCTTCGCGGCGAGGCGCTCGAGTGTCGCTCCCGACAGGGCCGTCACGGGTGAGGCGTAGCTCTTCCAGTACTCGGGACCCCAGTACTCGTGCCACAAGGTGGCCAGGCGGGTGCGCCGAACCGTTGCCACGGCCCTCGCGGTGAGCAGCGGCAAGAAGGGGATGCTGTCCACCAAATAGACGTCCGCTCGACGTGATATGAGCTTGAGCGTTGCGAGCCCGAATGCCAGCGCCTGGATGTTGGAACGACGTCCGGCCGAGGTGTACAGAGGTCGTTGACGCATGAGGGGGTAGTAGGTCATGCCGGCGTGTTCGACCGGACCCGGCTCTGGCCACCAATGCATCGTGAAGACGTCGACACGATGACCCCGTGCCACCATGTGTTTCCCGAATTCGAAGAGGGCTGTCTCCTTACCCCCGATGTGGAACGGGAAGATCGCGTCGGCCACAATCGCGATGTGGCGGCGCGATGCGCTCACGCAGGACGTAACCCGTGGGCGCCCTCATTCCGGGAGAGCGGAGGAATCGCCAGGTACATCATTCGTTTGGCCTCGCGCTGCCGGCGGCCCACCGAATCGAGGACCACCCCGGTGAGGAACGAAAGAGCGGCGAGCGACGCCAAGCCGACGACGGCGAACGTCGCAGGGGTCCACGCATGCAAGTGACCTTGACCGAGAAGCGCTGCAATGGCTGACGCGAGGCCGGCCAACATGGCGATTGCCCCAAAGAAGCCGAACGGCCGGTAATCCCTCCACAGGACGAAGATGAATTTCAGAATGCTCAAGCCGTCCGGCAGGGAGCGCAATTTGCTCCGCGAGTCCGTGGGGCGTTCCCGGTAGTCGGTCATGACTTCCTCAATCGGCATGGACATCTCGAGCGCGTGAACGGTCATCTCCGTCTCGGTCTCGAACCCGTGGGACAACGCCGGAAATGACTTGGCGAAACGGCGCGAGACAACCCGGTATCCCGACAACATGTCCATGCTGCCGTCGCGGAAGATCCAGTGCACCGACCTGGTGAGCAGCCGGTTCCCGAATCTGTGACCCCTCCGGTACGCGTCCTGGGCCGGAGAATCGCGCCGCGCTCCGACCACCATGTCGAGCTGGGACTCAATCATCCGACAAAGGAGCACCGGCACGGCATCGGCGTCGTAGGTGTCGTCACCGTCGACGACGACGTAAAAGTCGGCCTCGATCTCGGCGAACATCCGACGCACGACGTTTCCCTTACCCACGGCCGGAACCCGTCGAACGACTGCACCAGCTGCTTGGGCCCTTTGGGCGGTATGGTCGGTCGAAGCGTTGTCATAGACAAAGACCGTCGCCGTCGGAAGCGCCCTTTGAAAGTCGCGCACCACTTTGTCGATCGTGACCTCTTCGTCCCGGCAGGGAATGAGGACGGCAATCTTCGGAGCTTGGTATGTCGGCAGTGTCCGAGTCGCCTCCGATTCGGGCGCTCTCAGAAGGGCCTCGAGCTCAGTTTCGACGGTCTCGTCGACGGTCTCGTTGGTCGTCCCCGGGCGCACAGGTTCCAGCCCGACTGCTGGGAACTCCTCCGAGCGAACCTCAGTTCGATAAGCCATCTACGCTCCGCCTAATAATGAGCAGGTTGTTACGGTGTTGGCGGGCGGGGTGGTTGGCCGGGCCTCGCCAAGCCCGACAAACACCCCAACCGCCTGTTGTTCTGACTCACCCCTGTGCGCAATGTAACGCACAGATCCTTCATATGCCAACGGGCTAAAGCGCTGATAAAACGCCATTCCCAAGGACTTTCACCGCCGGTTCACTTGACTGTGTTCTGAGACCGATGGGGCGTTGTTCAAAAATTGATAAATCGATTCGAGCCCCTCGATCGAATCGGCCCTCCTCGGGAACTTGGGCCCTGACCACGGAATTCGCGAGGTGCCACCCGCCGCCCGACACGCGGCCCCCGCCAATGGGCGTCCAGCTCGGGGGTCGAGGTTGACCTCGTCGGGGCGAGGTCGGTGCTCGCAGAGGTGGCGTGCCCGCCCGTCACCGGCGGCACGCCACAGCGGTCAGTCGGCCGGCGCCCATCCCATCGACTTCTCGACGGCGCGGCGCCACCCGGCGTGGAACGCGTCGGCGAGCTCGACCGGGAGCTGCGGCTCGAAGACGGCCTCGGCCTGCCAGAGGCCCGCCACCTCGTCGGTCGACGACCACACCCCTTCGGCCAGGCCGGCCACGGTGGCGGCCCCCAGCGCGGTCGATTCGAGAGAGGCCGGGCGCGCCACGGGTAGGCGACTCTGCTCGGCCTGCAGCTCGAGGAGGAGGTCCATGGCGGCCGCGCCCCCGTCAGCCCGCAGCGCGGACAGCGGGTGGGAGGATGCGGCGTGCGCCGGGTCGGACAACGCCGACGTCATGGCGTCGGTCATGTCGCGCACCTGGTAGGCCATGGCCTCGACGCAGGCCCGGGCCAGCTGGGCCCGTCCGACGCCGCGGGTGATGCCGGTGACGATGCCGCGGGCCCGAGGGTCCCACCACGGGCTGCCCAGACCGGTGAGCGCCGGCACGAAGATGACGCCGCCGCTGTCGGGGACCGAGGCTGCCAGAGGCCCCACCTCGGCAGCCGACGAGATGATGCCAAGGCCGTCGCGCAGCCACTGGACGGCGGCCCCCGACACGAACGCCGAGCCCTCGAGCGCATAGGCCAGCGGGCCGGTGCCGGGGACCTGCTGCGCGCCCAGGTCCCAGGCGCAGCTCACGGTGAGGCCCTCGGGGGCGGGAGGGCGTTGCGAGCCGGCGTTGGCGAGGACGAAGCTGCCGGTGCCGTAGGTCACCTTGGCCATGCCCGGGTCGAAGCAGGCCTGCCCGAACAGCGCGGCCTGCTGGTCGCCCAAGATGCCCGACACCGGCACGCCGTCGAGGACGGCCGAGGCCGGGCCGAGGCTGTCGAGCGCCACGGTGGCGATGCGGCCGGCCGAGGGGTGGACCTCGGGGAGCGTGTGGGCCGGCACCCCGAAGAGGTCGCACAGCTCGGGGGACCAGGCCAGCGACGCCGTGTCGAAGAGGAGCGTGCGGCTGGCGTTGGACGGGTCGGTCGCGTACGCGCCGCGGCCTGCTCCGCCGGTGAGGTTCCACAGGACCCATGTGTCGACGGTGCACAAGGACAGGTCGGGGTGGCCGGCGTCGAGCGCCAGATCGCCGTGGCGGAGCAGCCAGGCCGCCTTGGTGGCGCTGAAGTACGGGTCGAGCACCAGGCCAGTGGTCTGCCGCACGAAGGGGAGGTGGCCGGCCTCGAGCAGCTCGGCGCAGAGCGGTGCGCTGCGGCGGTCCTGCCACACGATGGCCCGGTGCAGTGGCCGGCCGCTGGCACGGTCGAAGGCCACCAGGGTCTCGCGCTGATTGGTGATGCCCACGGCAGCCACGGTGTCGCCGGCTGCGGCCAGGCGGCCGCCGAGCTCGGCCAGCGTGGCCCGCACGGCCTCCCAGATCTCGGCCGGGTCGTGCTCCACCCAACCGGGCTGAGGGAAGTGCTGGGTCAGCTCCCGGTAGGCCACGTCGACCACCCGGGCGCCCTCGTCGACGGCCAGGGAGCGCACGCCGGTCGTGCCCGCATCGACGGCGACGACCGTGCTCATCGGGAGCGGGCACCCTTGGCCATCGGGGGCCGACGCTAGTGGGCGCAGGGATCCGGCGCGGCCGGCCGGGCTCGGGGAGGTCCGCCGCGCAAATAATCGCGAACGGCCCGTGAGCTGCATGGATGCCGCGCGCCCTTGGTTGACAACGCCGTAACTACAGTGCTGTAATGACCACAGCATCTCGTGTCTGTGGGGCGGGCCGGCCACAATATCTTGTGGTGGAGGACTCGAGCCCCTCCGGGCGCAAGATGGTCGGACGCACCGCTCACGCCACCCGGCCGCCAGGGGAAGCGGGGCGGCGGCCGAGAGCAGGCACACCCGCAGGGCAGCATCGAGCAGCGACATCGAGCAGCGACACAGACCAGCGACACAACACCGAGGAGGACCCCAGCACCATGGCCATCGCCCCCCAGCGAGCCGAGATCGGCATCCGCCGCCACTTCACCACCGAGGGCGTGCACCCCTACGACGAGGTCCGCTGGGAGCGGCGCGACGCCCGCATCACCAACTTCCGCGACGGCTCGGTGGCCTTCGAGCAGCTCGGCGTCGAGGTTCCCGAGTCCTGGAGCGTCAACGCCACCAACATCCTGGCGCAGAAGTACTTCCGGGGGACCCTCGGCACCGATGAGCGTGAGTGGTCGCTGCGCCAGGTGGCCGACCGGGTGGTCGACACGCTGACGGCATGGGGGATCAAGGACGGCTACTTCGTCGACGACGAGGAGGCGCTCGTGTTCAACCACGAGCTCAAGTACCTCATCATCCACCAGAAGGCTGCCTTCAACTCGCCGGTCTGGTTCAACATCGGGGTCAAGGGCGTTCCCCAGCAGGGCAGCGCCTGCTTCATCCTCTCGGTCGAGGACACCATGGACTCCATCCTCAACTGGTACGTCGAGGAGGGGGTCATCTTCAAGGGCGGCTCGGGCGCCGGCGTGAACCTGTCGCGCATCCGCTCCTCGCACGAGCTCCTCAAGGGCGGCGGCACCGCCTCGGGCCCGGTGAGCTTCATGCGCGGCGCCGATGCCTCGGCCGGGACGATCAAGTCCGGCGGCAAGACGCGGCGCGCCGCCAAGATGGTCATCCTCGACGTCGACCATCCCGACGTGGAGGACTTCGTCTGGTGCAAGGCCATCGAGGAGCGCAAGGCCCGCGTGCTGCGCGACGCCGGCTTCGACATGGACCTCGACGGGGCCGACAGCCATTCGACCCAGTACCAGAACGCCAACAACTCGGTGCGGGTGACCGACGAGTTCATGAACGCGGTGATCGACGGCCGCGACTGGAACCTCATCGCCCGCACGGATGGCTCCGTGGTGCGCGCGGTGTCGGCCCGCGACCTGTTCCGCCAGATCGCCCACTCGGCCTGGGAGTGCGCCGACCCAGGCCTGCAGTACGACACCACCATCAACCGCTGGCACACAGCGCCGAACGCCGGACGCATCAACGGCTCCAACCCGTGCAGCGAGTACATGCACCTCGACAACTCGGCTTGCAACCTGGCCTCGATGAACCTGCTCACGTTCCTCGACGAGAACGACGAGTTCGACGTGGAAGGGTTCAAGGCGGCGGTGGCGGTCGTCTTCACCGGCCAGGAGATCATCGTCGGAAACGCCGACTACCCGACCGAGAGGATCGCCGAGACCACCCGGGCCTTCCGGCAGTTGGGCATCGGGTACGCCAACCTGGGCGCTCTCCTGATGGCCCAGGGTCTGCCCTACGACTCGGAGGCGGGTCGGGCCTGGGCGGCCGCCATCACGGCGCTGCTCACGGGCCACGGGTACGCCACCTCGGCCCGCACAGCGGCCCGTATGGGGCCGTTCGCCGGCTACCACGAGAACGCCGAGGCCATGCTCAGCGTGCTGCGCATGCACCAGGCGGAGGCGGCGCGTATCGACGAGGACGTCGTGCCTCCCGAGCTGCTCTCGGCCGCCCAGGAGTCCTGGGACCAGGCGGTGGAGCTGGCCGAGGTCTACGGCGTGCGCAACTCGCAGGCCAGCGTCTTGGCGCCGACCGGGACCATCGGCCTGTTGATGGACTGCGACACCACCGGGGTCGAGCCCGACCTGGGCCTGGTGAAGACCAAGAAGCTGGTGGGCGGCGGGACCATGTCCATCGTCAACCAGACCGTGCCTCGGGCCCTGGCCAAGCTGGGCTATGGGCCCGAGCAGATCGAGGACATCGTGACCTTCGTCAACGAGCACATGTCCATCGTCGAGGCCCCGCACCTGGCCTCCGAGCACCTGCCGGTGTTCGCATGCTCCATGGGTGACAACCCCATCCACTACCTCGGCCACATCCGCATGATGGGGGCGGTGCAGCCATTCATCAGCGGCGCCATCTCCAAGACGGTGAACATGCCCGAGGACGTGACGGTCGAGGACGTGGAGCAACTGCACATCGAGGCCTGGCGCCTGGGGCTCAAGGCGGTGGCCATCTACCGCGACAACTGCAAGGTGGCCCAGCCGCTGTCGACCACCAAGAAGGCCGGCGCGGCCGCCGGCGAGGGCGGCGACACCGCACCCGCCGGCTCGGAGGCCGAGGCCCGGGACCGCGCCATCGCCGAGCGGATCGCCGAGCTCGAGGCCGCGCTGGCCCACGAGCGGGCCCGGGCGGAGTCGCCGCTCGTCGTGGGCGCGGTGCGCGAGCGGCTGCCCCGCAAGCGCAACTCCAAGACCTTCTCGTTCCGGGTGGCGGACTGCGAGGGCTACGTGACGGTGGGCGAGTACGAGGACGGGCGGCCCGGTGAGGTCTTCGTCAAGGTGTCGAAGCAGGGCTCGACCCTGGCCGGCATCATGGATGCCTTCTCGATCTCGGTCAGCCTCGGGCTCCAGCACGGCGTGCCGCTGGCCACCTTCGTGCGCAAGTACGCCAACATGAAGTTCGAACCGGCGGGGATCACGGACGATCCCGAGCTGCGCATCGCCAGCAGCCTGGTCGACTACATCTTCCGGCGCCTGGCGCTCGACTACCTCTCGCAAGACGAGCGGGCCGATCTCGGCGTGCTCTCCATGCAGGAGCGCACCCAGCCCACGCTGCCAGGCGTCGAGGAGATGGCCACCCCGTCGGTCGGCCTCGGCGAGGACGGGCTCAGCTCGGCCTCGGCCCTCTCGCCGACGGTCGGCTACGCCCACGACTTGCCCTCGCCACGGGCGGCCCAGCTCGACGCGCCGCTCTGCTACAACTGCGGCGACGTCATGCAGCGGGCGGGCTCGTGCTACGTGTGCGCGAGCTGCGGGTCGACCAGCGGCTGCTCGTGATGCACCTCTGGTGCTGTCCTGCGGGTCCTCCACGTGAGGCTGTTGGGATCCAATGCCACGGGCCGGAGGACGATTCTTCGTCGAGTCCAGCATCGAGGCCCAAGCCAAGCAACCCCCGAAGCAGGTTTCATGGAGCCGATGTCCTG
>Ga0187784_10004283_pt1 | contig 11536 bp, 8 predicted proteins | sample 1015_SJ02_MP15_2_FD_132964 | JGI IMG/M metagenome (GOLD analysis project Ga0187784, IMG submission 132964) | Tropical peat soil microbial communities from peatlands in Department of Meta, Colombia - 1015_SJ02_MP15_20_MG | ecosystem: Environmental > Terrestrial > Soil > Wetlands > Peat | place... | reverse complement strand
TTGATGTTCCCCGCCCACAGCTGCTCGACCTCGGAAATTTTCCCGCGATCGATTTTCAATCGCACTGCCACGAGCGTGTCTCGTCCGTTCACCTTCAGCCGCGCCTGCTCGGCCACCTGCCCCGCCACCGGATCGGCAATGTAAATCTTCAAACTCGTTGGTTCGACTTTCGACCGCCACAGCATTCCCTCGCCGATATCCATTTGCGCGGCGTTTTCCGTCATGCGCACGTCGAGCTGGACCGGAGGCACGGCCTTGGGATCGTGTTGGAATATCGCGTTCATGTAGCCGTCCATGAATCCGACCAGGCACGCCCGGTCGCACGGCTTCACGATCGACGCGCTCCATTCCGGCTCCGGTCCTTTATATTGTTGCGGCGCTTGCCTCGCCGGCAGGCGGGCGGCGCACACGGTCGCATTTGCGCCGAGCAGAAAGAGCGCCGCGCACACCCCGATCAAATTTTTCGTCATTGGCATCCATCCCCCGCCCGTGCTCGCCTTTTCCCCTCGATGCCGGGTGACGATAACTCTCCCCGCCCCCCGCGTCAACCGCGTCCAGAGCGCCCCTAGCCGCCGTCATCTCCGGTTTCAGGAGTCCGGTGGACTCCACCGGAGTCCGCGAACCGGACCTGAGCGAAGTGCGCCGCGGCTTTTCTCTTCCATTTGTCGCGCATTTCGCGACGAATGCGGGCGCGCGCAGTCGAAGCGCGCCTTTTGCGTCCCGACTACTTTGTCGGGAAATCCCTCTTCCGGTGGAAGCGCGGGGTTTTAACCCCGCGAAACGGAACGCCCAAAACGAATTGGGCTTTAGCCCTGGTCCCGCTCATGCTTCTACTACTCGAAAGACTTTCCCCGAGAGAACGTAGTATCTTTGCGCGGCCTAACCGAGCACACTGTTCACGCTTTTCGGAGATCCATGAGCTTTCAAGCCAGCGAAAGAGAATTTCACAACCGCTTCTGGATCATCGCCGCCATCATCTGGGCCGGCTTTCTTCTCTACGCGGTCGATCACGTCAACGCCACCGAGGCTCTCACGCGCCTCATTCTGCGGACATCGGGCGAAACTCCCGCCGCCTTCGGTCACTGGATCATCGCGCTGCTCTGGTTCGCCACGCTGATTGTTGCAATCGGCGCGCTGATTCGCTCCTGGGCCGAAGCGTATCTGCACAGCTCGATCGTCCATGACGCCGCCCTTCACGGCGAGCAGCTCGTCGCCGACGGCCCTTATCGCCACGTTCGCAATCCTCTTTATCTGGGAAATCTCTTTCTGGCGGTCGGCCTCGGATTTCTGGCGTGCCGTTCCGGCTTTTTCGTGATTTCGATCGGAATGTGGATCTTTATTTATCGATTGATTCTTCGCGAGGAGGCGACGCTGCTTCAATCGCAAGGTGAGAGCTACCGTCGCTATTTCAATGCTGTGCCGCGGCTTCTTCCGGCCCTCACGCCGCGCCTGCCCGCTTCCGGCGCCAAGCCGAACTGGGTCGACGGCTTTACGGGCGAAATTTTCATGTGGGGTGGTGCCGCCGCGATGGCCGCATTCGCGATCACGCGCAACATAATCTGGTGGTGGGGCGTCTTCGGCGCTGGCATGGCGATCTACTTTCTGCAGGCCTGGCTCCGCTCCCGCCGCAAACCCGCGTCACCTTGACGATTCTCGCGCCGCTTCGCCGAAGGATTCGCCTCCCTGTTTCCTTCTCGGTGACTCGGTGGCTCAGTGGCTTCCGTTTGTGTTACGCTTTTCGCAGACGAGAGCACCAGTGGCCGTTCATCGGTTTGGGGGACCGGCCCTGCATCTCGCGCGTTTTCCTCGTCATCTAAAGGATAGGGTCTGAAATAATTATGAGTACAACTTTGGTTCGGCCTCCTCAGCGCAAGCGGGAGACGCTTGACCACGCAGTCATTCGCTTCTGCGGCGACTCCGGCGACGGCATGCAGATCACCGGAAGCCAGTTCACCAACACCGTCGCGCTCTACGGCAACGATCTCGCCACTCTACCCGATTTTCCTGCTGAGATTCGTGCTCCCGCCGGCACGCTTCCCGGCGTCAGCGGCTTCCAGGTTCATTTTTCTTCGAGCGACGTCTACACGCCCGGCGACAGCGTCGACGCGCTGATTGCCATGAATCCCGCCGCGCTGAAAATGAATCTGACCGACCTCAAGCCCAACGGGATTCTGATCGTCAACCTCGACAATTTTGAAGAAACCGATCTGCGCAAAGCGCAAATGACGGTCAACCCGCTCGAGGATCATTCGCTCGACGGCTACCGCGTCTTCCCGGTCGAGCTCGGCAAGCTCACCCGCGCCGCGCTGAAAGATCTCGGCCTCGACGCCAAGTCGATGGACCGCTGCAAGAATTTCTTCGCGCTCGGCATGTGCTACTGGCTCTACAACCGCTCGATGGATACGACGCTTCGCTGGATCGAGGATAAATTCAAATCCAAACCCGCGCTCGTCGCCGCCAATCGCACCGCCATGCAGGCCGGCTACAGCTATTGCGAGGCGACCGAAGCGTTTCAGATCACCTACGAAATTCCGCCGGCAAAGCTCGCTCCGGGCACCTATCGCAACATCAGCGGCAACAGCGCGCTCGCGATGGGCTTCGTCGCCGCATCGCAAAAGGCTGGCTTGCCGCTCTTTCTCGGCTCGTATCCGATCACGCCCGCGTCCGACATTCTTCACGAGCTTTCCACCTACAAGAATTTCGGCGTGATTACGTTCCAGGCCGAAGACGAGATCGCCGCGGTCACTTCCGCCATCGGCGCGGCCTACGGCGGCGCGCTCGGCATCACCACCACTTCCGGACCCGGCATGTCGCTCAAGACCGAAGCGCTTGGCCTTGCCGTCGCGGTCGAATTGCCGCTTGTGATTTGCGACATCCAGCGCGGCGGTCCGTCCACCGGTCTGCCGACGAAAACCGAGCAGGCAGATTTGCTGCAAGCTCTCTTCGGACGAAATTCCGAGGCGCCGATTCCCGTTCTCGCTCCTTCGACTCCAGGCGATTGCTTCTGGATCGCTCTCGAAGCCAGCCGCATCGCCACGAAGTACATGGTTCCCGTCATCGTTCTTTCCGACGGCTATCTCGCCAACGGCGCCGAGCCCTGGAAAATTCCCGAACTCTCGCAGTTGCCCGATTTCAAAGTGAAATTCGAGACGAATCCCGAGGGCTTTCGTCCCTACAAGCGCAATCCCGAAACTCTCGCGCGCCCGTGGGCGATTCCCGGCACTCCCGGACTCGAGCACCGCATCGGCGGAATCGAGAAACAGGACGTCACCGGCAACGTCAACTACGAGCCGCTCAATCACGAGCGCATGGTCCGCCTGCGCGCCGAAAAAGTTGCGGCGATCGTGCAGGACGTTCCCGACGCCGTTCCCGCCGGCGACGACTCCGGCGATTTGTTGATCGTCGCGTGGGGCTCGACCTACGGTCCCGTCACCGCGGCGCTCCGTGCGCAGCGCGCCAAGGGCCGCCGCATCGGACACGTCCACCTGCGCCATCTGAATCCGCTGCCGAAAAATCTCGGCGATGTTCTGATGCGCTACGACAAAGTTCTCGTCCCGGAAATGAACATGGGCCAGCTTCTGATGGTCCTGCGCGCGAAGTATCTCGTCGACGCGGTGGGCTACAACAAAATTCAGGGCAAGCCCTTCAAGCAATCCGAACTCGAGCACAAAATCGAGGAATTCTTCGACTAATGTCTACGCGACGCCAATCGCCGAAGGTTTCCGTAGGGGCACAGCATGCTGTGCCCGGCGAACATCCTTGGCTTCTCGCCGCCCATCTGCCGAGCAGCGAGCGCCTTGTCATCCCGAACCCGTCCCCGACGCCTTCAGTCGGGGACGGTGGTGAGGGATCTGCTTTTTCTTTTCCTTGCCATCATGGAGAACTGTAAATGAGCACCGCCACACTGCCGCCTCCGCCGTACACGAAAAAAGACTTTCAAACCGACCAGGAAATCCGCTGGTGCCCCGGCTGCGGCGACTACGCGATTCTCTCGGCCGTGCAGTCCGTCTTTCCCGAGCTCGGCATTCCGAAAGAAAAATTCGTCATCATTTCCGGCATCGGCTGCTCGAGCCGCTTCCCGTATTACATGAACACCTTCGGCTTCCACACGATCCATGGCCGCGCGCCCGCCGTCGCCACCGGCCTGAAAATCGCGCGCCCCGATCTCGAAGTCTGGGTCGTCACCGGCGACGGCGATTCGCTCTCCATCGGCGGCAATCATACGATCCACATGCTGCGCCGCAACGTCGGCCTCAAAGTGCTGATGTTCAACAACCGCATTTACGGCCTCACGAAAGGCCAGTATTCACCGACGTCCGAAATCGGCAAGAAAACGAAATCGACTCCGTTCGGCACCGCCGACCGCCCGTTCAATCCGATTTCGCTCGCCATCGGCGCCGAGGCCACGTTCGTCGCGCGCTCCGTCGACGTCTTCCAACAGCACCTGAAAGAAACGCTGCGCAAAGCCGCCGCGCACAAGGGTTCGGCCTACGTCGAGATTCTGCAGAATTGCAACATCTTCAACGATCACGCGTGGGAATCGCTCACGGAAAAGGACGCGCGCAGCGAGCACGTCGTCCAGCTCGAGCACGGCAAGCCGCTCATCTTCGGCAAGAATCGCGACAAGGGCATTCGCTTCAAGGGCATCGAACTCGAAGTCGTCACGCTCGGCAACGGCATCACCGAAAAGGATCTGCTCGTCCACGACGAGCATCATCCGCGGCCTTCGTACGCCTTCACGCTCGCGCACATGGAGCAGCGTCCGGGATTCCCCACTCCGATCGGCGTTCTCCGCGCATGGGACGACGTTCCGCCGTACGAGGACCTGATCAACGAGCAAATTCGCGACGTGCAGGCCAAGCGCGGCCCCGGCGACCTCGCCAAGCTCCTCCACGCCGGCGACACCTGGGAAGTCCACCCCTAGCCCCCACCGGGCATTTGATTTGTCATCCCGCTTGCCCTGAGCTTGTCGAAGGGAACCCAGTCGCGCGTTTTGCGAATGGCGGTGAGGGATCTGCTTTCCGGCGGTTTCTGTAGGGGCACGATATATCGTGCCCGGCAAGCTTGCTTGGCACTCCGCCGCCCATTCTTCGCGTTGTCATGCCGAACCCAGTCGCGCGTTTTGCGAATGGCGGTGAGGGATCTGCTTTTTCTCGGTTTCCGCAGGTTTAAACGTAGCGCCGGGTTCTTCCGCGCTTTCTGCGTCCCGGTGCTCTGTACCGGGAAGCCCGGCATCTTCTCCGGCGGTTTCCTTCTTAGGTTTGAATGTAGCGCTGGGCTTGAGCCCAGCATCTTCGCTGTTGGTTGTCGTAGCGGCCGCCTTTTTGCCCTGAGGAACGAAGGGCAGCGCGGCATGCTTCCGGTTTTGGGTTTGGCGTTCATGGCCGATTTCAAGCGCAAAAACATCCGGCTTCCCGAGGGGAACTACCGCGGGCGGCGGCTCTACTTCGTCACGCTCTGTTTCCACAATCGCCGCCCGTTCGGGGCGAACGCGCGCATCTCTCGCTGGCTCATCGACCGCATCAGATTCCATGCCACCACTTGCGAATTTTTCGTTCACGCTTACTGCGTGATGCCGGATCACGTTCACTTGTTGACAGCCGCCGCATCGGACACAAGCAACTCGATGAAATTCGTTGAAGGATTCAAACAGGAAACCGCCATCGAGTTCGAGCGCAAGACCCGCCGTCGCCTTTGGCAACTCAAATATTACGACCGCATTTTGCGCGGAACAGATTCCGTCGATCGCGTCGCTTGGTACATATGGATGAACCCTGTGCGAAAGGGCCTGTGCGCTGCGCCGGCAGATTACCCGTTCGTCGGATCGCTCGCTGACATGGGAGCGAGGCTCTTGAGAGCGTCGGCGACCATCGAATGGACGCCGCCATGGAAGAGTGCCGCGCTTCCCGGTTCAAAGCACCGGGACGCAGACGACGCGAAAGACCGCGGCGCTACATTCACATCTTGACCCCGCCGCTCCCACCCGCCGCTGATCGCAAGCATCACCACATGCCTTTTGTCCACACTCGCGTCCGCGGAGGGCCGCCATCCTGCACGTGCCGCAGCGTCAGGTAAATGCGCCTCCCTCTTCGTAGCGCCGGATTCCAGCCGGCGTTTCTCTCTTCGGTGGGAGCGCGGGGCTTTTCACCCTGAGCGGAGCCGAAGGGCAGCCCTACCGTCACGGGGTTGTGATCCAATGGAACTAGTCCCTAGGAAGGCACTTCGTACCGCCACACTGGACAGTCACGCCACTGGAATCCGGAGGGGCGAAGAGATGGCGAAATAGTCCTTGCACCCGGGGGAACAATTGCTATCATCGATAGCAGTTTTCCCCAGTTGGAGGAGCATCCCCCGAATGCCGAAACAGCTTCTCGTCCGCAATGTACCCGAGGAAGTTCACAGGTGGATTGACGAAGAACGCCAGCAACACAGAATGTCCCAACAAGAGTTCGTGCTCTCCGTTCTCCAGAAAGCATCACTTACGCCACAAACTCTTCTGCTCCCATTTGAACAAATCCGTAAGGACGAGTCCGTTCCTCGTGACCTGCCTTTCGCTTTCATTGACCTTTTCGCGGGTATCGGTGGTTTCCGGCTCGCTCTCGAAGGCGTGGGCGGTAAGTGCGTCTTTTCCTCAGAATGGGACAAATACAGCCAGAAGACCTACAAGGCTTGGTTCGGCGAGATACCGGAGGGCGACATCCGCAGGATTAAACCTGCGGCCATCCCTGATCATGACATTCTCGCGGCTGGATTCCCGTGCCAGCCGTTCTCCATTGCTGGAGTCTCGAAGAAGAAGAGCCTCGGCCGTGCTCACGGTTTCAAGTGTGCCACGCAAGGGACGCTGTTCTTCAACATCGCTTCGATTCTCGAAATGAAGAGACCTCCCGTCGCTTTATTGGAAAACGTGAAGAACCTCCAGTCACACGACAAGGGCAGAACGTGGGCAACGATCAAGGCAACACTCGAAGACCTTGACTATGTCGTCTTCCACAAAATCATCGACGCTGCGCCTTGGGTTCCCCAGCACCGGGAGAGGGTCTACATCGTGTGTTTCGACAAGCGGGTTTTCGGTGCGAACCCGCCATTCAAGTTCCCTGATTCGCCCAAGGCTCAGCCTAGGGTGAAAGACATCCTCGAGGCGGAACCCGACAACAGGTACACTCTCTCGATCCATCTGTGGAACTACTTGGTCGAGTACGCGAAAAAGCACCAAGAGAAGGGAAACGGATTTGGGTACGGTCTCGCAAACCTCGATGGCGTGACGCGAACCCTGAGCGCACGCTACTTCAAAGACGGGTCCGAGATCCTTATCCCCCAAGCGAAGAAAAGTCCGAGGCGACTCACGCCAAGGGAATGCGCTCGGCTCATGGGCTTCGACGACGAACTTCCCATCGTTGTCTCCGACACCCAAGCCTACAGGCAGTTCGGCAACGCCGTCGTTCCAAAGGTCGCGATCGCCGTCAGTCAGGAAATCCTGAAAGTCTTCCGCTGGCAACTTATCCAGAAGCCAAACGGCTGCCTATTTAAGAATCCGAAAGCTCAGTCCCAAGCGTTCGCGGCAGCGGTGTGAGCCGTGGCGTCGCCAATCTGCGAATTCGCCATCGAGGAAAGCCTTAGGGCTGGCAACGCCCTCTTAAAATTCATTTCTCCGAACGATGCGGGAATCACGGGCACGCACCAGTGTGGCTTCTACCTGCCGAAGCCGATTTGGGAAATGTATGCGCCTTTCGGACCTGAGAAGGGTCGCAACGACGAGGCGGAAGTCGAGGTTCACTGGCAGGAAGGCCAGTTAATCACGAACTCCAGAGTGAAGTGGTACGGGAAAAGGACGCGAAGCGAATACCGCCTCACGAGATTCGGAAAGGGCTTTCCGTTCCTCACACCGGAGTCGGTCGGCGACATGCTTGTCCTGATTCCAGTCTCGCACACAAAGTTCAAAGCCTACGTTCTCGATAGCGACGAGGACATCGAGGACATCCAAGCCGCTCTCGGCGTTGAAGTCACAGGGTTTTGGGGAGCGTATGAGGGCGGCAAGCCTCGGGTCGAGACCGAGGGACAGTGCTTGGAACGACGGTTCAGAGAGTTCGTCAAAGACTTGGACGACTTCCCAACAGGCAACGCCTTCTCGCAGGAAACAGTCAAAGCCTTGGAAGAATGTGTGGATCAGTTCAACCATTTGAATGTCGACAAGACCCTCGTTCGATGTGTTGACACGGAATACAAGCTGTACCGTCTTGCGGAGCGTCAGATTTGTCAGAAAGATATCGTGAGGGTTTTCAAGAATGTGGACGATTTTCTCAACACGGCGTCGAGCATCATGAACCGCAGGAAGTCAAGAGCTGGGCGCTCGCTCGAAAACCACTTCGACTTTCTCCTCAAGAGAGCCGAGATTCCCCACGTCATTCGACCGCCAGACGTAGATGGAAAGCCCGACATCATCATTCCAAGCGTCGAGGCTTACAAAGACCGCCATTACCCGACGAACAGGCTATTCATGGTCGGGGTCAAAACCACCTGCAAGGACCGCTGGCGTCAAGTGCTCAACGAGGCGAAGAGAATCAAGCAGAAACACATTATGACCATCCAGCAAGGAATCTCGAAGAAACAATTGACCGAGATGAAGGACGCTGGCGTTCAGTTGGTCGTGCCCTCAGAATTTCACAAGCAATACCCGCCGAAATCCGACATGAAACTCCTCGGGGTGGGTGAGTTCGTCGACCTAGTCAAGAAACGACTGGCGTGACCGTGGATGTTTTGAGACCCGAACAACGAAGCAGATGCATGGCTGCGATCAAAGGCAAGGATACGAAGCCCGAGCTTGCCGTCCGCTCGATGCTCGATGCGCTGCGGGTGAAGTACGAACTCCATCGCTCAGACCTGCTGGGCAAACCTGACATCGTCCTTCCGCGGCGGAAGAAGATCATTTTCGTGCACGGGTGCTTCTGGCACGTTCACAACTGTCGGTATGGGCGAGTCAAGCCAGCATCCAATTCGTCTTTCTGGAGAGACAAGCGCAGAAAGAACAGACTGCGAGATGCTAGGAATAGAGCCGCTCTAAGGAAAGAGGGCTGGAAGCTGCTCACTGTTTGGGAATGCTGGACGAAAAGGCCAAAGAAGCTGACGGAGAAGCTCGCCAGTTTCCTCTCAGTCTAGCTGAGCTTCCGGCAGCCTCGAATCTTCGCGCACTTTTACTCCGAGTTCCTGCCCCCGTCACTCATCGCAAACAAGTCCACATACTTTTTTCTCCCGCGCGCACTCGGAGTGGGCTATCCTCCGAACGATTTATTTGGAAAGGAGCACGACGGGATTTCGATGGGCACGAAGCGACTGATTTTCTGGCCGAGTTTCCTGCTGCTCGCAGCGGGATGCGCCGGCGCGTCCTATTACGTCCGCCACTCGGCGGAAAAATCGAAATCCGCGCAATTCGCGGCGATGCACGAAGAGGCGCTGCGCTTCCAGCAACAGATCGTTCGCTTCACCGCGAGCGCGGTTCCCGCGAGGCTTCCCTTCGCGATATTTCTGCAAACGATGGGCATCGATTCGCCGACGGCCTTGCGCGTGATCAGCGCCGCGCAGCCCGTTTTCAATTTGCGCCACCTGCGCGCAGGCAATCAGCTGGCGATCGGCCGCGGCCTCTGGGGCGGCCTCCGCGAAATCCGCTACACGATCGATCCCGAGCACGTCCTTTCGATCGCGCCGCAGGGCGACGATTTCCATTCGCAGATCGACGCGATTCCCTCGCGCTCCGGTTCCGTCGGCGTGAGCGGCCAAATCGACGACTCGCTCTTCCAGGCCGTCACCGACGCGGGAGAAAAGCCCGAGCTGGCGATGCGCCTCGCCAATATCTTCGCGTTCGATCTCGACTTCTACACCGACCCGCGCCCGGGCGACACGTTCCGCGTCGTCGTCGAAAAGAAAACTCTCGCGAGCGGCGAACTCGTCTCCTACGGCCGCATCCTCGCCGCCGAATACAACAACGGCGGGCGCTCGTATCGCGCCGTGCTCTTCCGCGACGATTCCGGCAACGAGGCTTACTTCACGCCCGAAGGCAAGTCGATGAAGAAGGCGTTTCTGCACTCGCCGCTGAAGTTCGCCGCGCCGATCACGTCGCATTTCAGCTACCACCGCTTTCATCCGATCTTGAAGGAATATCGCGCGCACCTCGGCATCGACTACGGCGCGCCCATCGGCACTCCCGTGCAGACGATCGGCGAAGGCAAAGTGATTTTCGCGGGGCCGAAGGGCGGCGACGGCAATCTCGTCAAGGTGCAGCACACGAACGGCTACACCACCTACTACATGCACCTCTCGCGGATTCTGGTCCGCGATGGCGCGCATGTGGCGCAGGGGCAAACGGTCGGGCTCGTCGGCATGACCGGCCTCGCCACCGGCCCGCATCTCGACTTTCGCATCGAGCGGCACGGCGAATTCTTGAACTTCGAAAAGCTGGGGCTTCCGACCGCGGATCCGGTGTCGCGGCGCAACTGGGCCGCGTTCGTCGACGCGCGCGATCGCGCGTTCGCGCTGATGCCGCCGCTGCCGGGAAAAAATCAAACGGTCGCGCAAAATCAGCCGCCGCGGCAAAACTCCTCTCAACCCTGAAAATCGCAATTCGGATTTTCGGCCCTCAGAATTTGCAAGTAGTTCATTCCAGGTGGCTTAGGCGATTTCGAGGTGCGCGAAACGTGCAAAAAAGTGCAAAAAATCGCGATTTAAGCCCGTTTAGCGTGCATTTTTGCGCATTTTTTGACACTTAGTTTTGAAGGCTGATTTCGGGGCAATTCGTCGGGATTTTTTCGCTGTCTAGTGAGTCGCGGCGGGCGCCGGCGTCGCCGGAGAAATTTGCTGCGGGACGAGAGTCTTCTTCCCTGGCGTCGCGGACGGCCGGTCGGGGCGCGGAAACTCGAAAATGCCCCACTGGTCGGACGCAATGAGGATGCGATCGGGCTCGACGAGCACCGACGTCGGGCGGATCGCGGCGCCATTGGGCGCGGCAAGATAAAAAACGTCGAGGCGGTTGCCGTTGTTGTCGAGGCGCACGAGAGTGTCGCCGATCGTGGCCCACACTTCCTCGGATTGCGGATCGACTCCGACCGCGGTCAGCATGGGCTTTTCGAGCTTGTGCTTCGACGGATCGTCGAGCGCGACTTTGACCGTGGCCGTCGCGCGATACGTGCTGAAGCCCGGATGAAAGTGGCCGAAGCGATCGAACTCTTCGCCGCCACCGGGCCTGCCGGCCATGTCGGGATGCGATTCACCTCCGCCGCCGAATCCTCCTCCGCCAAACAAACCGGGACTTCGCGGATGAAAGCCTCCGCCGAAACCCATCCCGAACATGCCCGGCGTCATGAATCCGTAGCCGCCCGCGGTCGACGCCGCGGTGTAGGAGAGTGTCGTATCGGTATTGCCGGAGGACTGCGAGTTGTAGTTGAGAATGTCGCCGCTGATTTCAGGAAGGTCGTTGTCGGATGAGTCCGACGAATCGTCCGGAGCGAGCGAAGGAGTCGCGGCTGCGCTCTGCGTTGCAGCGGCGCCG
>Ga0187784_10004281_pt1 | contig 11542 bp, 10 predicted proteins | sample 1015_SJ02_MP15_2_FD_132964 | JGI IMG/M metagenome (GOLD analysis project Ga0187784, IMG submission 132964) | Tropical peat soil microbial communities from peatlands in Department of Meta, Colombia - 1015_SJ02_MP15_20_MG | ecosystem: Environmental > Terrestrial > Soil > Wetlands > Peat | place... | reverse complement strand
CTGGAAGAAGATGAAATAGAGGAAATATTCGAAGTGCGCATCAACCTGGAAATCCTGGCCACCCGCATGGCGTGCGCCAATATGAAGCCCTCAGACATTCGGGCGCTCAAAAGAATGGCAAAACATATCCGCGCCTGTTTCGAATCCGAAGACATGGCGGCTATGATATCTTCAAACGCCGGTTTCCACGATTATATATTCAAGGTCGCCGGAAATCAGACACTTTTGCAGATCATCAACCAACTCAAGGCGCGATGCCATATCCTGCGGCATTCTTCCTGGTCGTCGCAAAGGATCGTGGACCAGGTTCTAAGAGAACACGACGAGTTCGTGGAGGCGTTCGAGGCAAAGGATATTCCCCGGCTCGATCAACTGGCCGGCAGACATATCACTTACGCAAAGGACTACTACCTGCGCCAGCTTAGAACCAGGAAGGCCCTGACCCAGACAAAACAGTAAAGTAATTTATATTGCAGTTAATTAACGAGTTCTTCGACCTGATGACTCTCATAGGTTGTCCTCTGTTTGGGATTACCGCTCGAACGGCATCATCCGCCCTTCGGAATCGAAGGTGATCGGTATCGGGGTTTCGTCGATTTCAATCGCGCTGTTCCCCCTCAGTTCTTCGGCCACCTCCCGGCTGACCCATAGAGTTTCCAGGTTCAGGCTGTTTTGGATTCGAGCCATGCGGACACGCGAATTATCGGCAACGTGGCACAGAGCGGCATCGAGGACCGCCCGGTCGTTCTCCAGCGCGATAGGTACGCGTACTGAGCGCCATACGCCGGTTGTCAGTGCGTTCGTATAGCTGGCCCCGACATTTATTTTGTCAATCACCCTCCTGCTCGTGAGGTCTACCATTCCAATGCCCATGGCGTTCCCCCCGGACTGCTCCGTAATGTCGAGCAGGATCAGGGTCTTGAAATCCGGCGAGCGCGGTCCGCCCTCTCTTCTCCAGAACCCGATCACGTTGGGGTCGATCCCGCCCCCGCTGATGTTTTTGCCCAACTCGTTCACAATCAGAATGTCGAGTTGTTCTACGGGTATTCTGGGAAGAAGCCGTCTGGCAATTTCGAGCAACTGCCTGTCCACCTCGATGAAGTCTTCGGGAAGAGCGAGCTTGACGGTATGGGGCAAATCCAGGGAATTTTCGACTATCGCCAACCCGCACAGCACCGGAAGCCGGCGCAGGATCATTTCGGCAGCTGGTTTAATGGAAGCTCCGAGGCCGAACCGGTGCATGCTCAAGGCACCTTCGTGTTTGCCGCAGCCAACCGCGAGCATCTTGCAAAGACCCGATTCCACGTCGGACCGAAAAGCCGTGTGAGGTTTAACGCGGTTGATCACCACCACGTAGTCTCTTTCGTCAATGTCTTTGGAAAAGAATACTTCCGCCCCATTGTCCAGTTTGCCTAGAGATATCACATCCATGCTGGATACTACCGGAGCGTTTACGGAGGCCTGCGTGATTCCGAGGTGCTTCAGGACATCGGCCTGCCCCTTCGCGGTCGCTCCGCCGTGAGACCCCATTGCCGGAACGATGAACGGCTTGAGACCCATTTCTCTGAAGCATTCCACGGTGACTGCCACTAACGTTTGCAGACCGTGTATCCCTCGGGACCCAACCGCTATCGCCGCCTTCCGGCCGGGACGGACCTTTCCCGCAAGATCGGCCGCTGCGAATTCCTGTCTAACGGCCTTCGATATGTCGGGGATCGCGCCGTCACGGAATATCTGGCGAATGCGAAACATTACCGGGTATTCAATATTCATTGCTTGCACACCTTGCAGGCCTTGACCACCTGGTGGATCTCTTCTTCACTCAGCCTCACGTAATCGGCATCCATGACCTGTGCAAGCATATCGCTGCCCCAGACGTCGTAGCCGGGGTCCGTCTTGAAAATCCACGGTTCCATGGCCGGCTCGATAACGGCATCGGGTTCGAATTTCCACCCGATATCAAATACCACCTCCGGTTTTTTCCCCATAAACACCAGTTTGCCTCGATAATTCTTCCCATCGGCAAGATAGACGTTCGGACATGTATAGAAGATGCTCATGCCCTCGCGTGCGAGAGCGGGTTCGGCAAATTTCTGGATGACATCGGGGTGCACGCTGGTATGAACATTTATATGCATATGATTCGTGGTGGATTTTACCGGGTACTCCAGCCCCTTGAGAAAATGATCGGACTTGAAGTACTCCTCCAGTGCTTTTTCCTCCGCCGAGCCCACCTGTCTGAACGGGAACCGGGAGCAGAACTGGTTGATGTACCAGCGGTTCCACACCAGCAGATTGCATCCGGACTCTCCCCCGTTGCAAGCCCGCAGCCCGACATCCTTGTTGAAGAACCACTGGTAGTCAAAATGGGGTTTTCCTGTGGGCTCTACCCCATGCAGGCTACCCATGCCCGCCTTGGGAGCCATGTGGTCGATTTTCCGGGAGGAAGGGCATCCCATAAGTTCGAAATAGCCCTTCATGATGGCTTCCAGGCAATCGGGATGAACCGAGGTTTCCACGTACGAATGAATATGAGTCCCGGTGGGGTCCGGGTCTTTCAGGGCGGCGCAAAGACGCCGCCAGTGGTCGGAATCGTTGAAATAGTACTTGACTTCATCCAGCAAAGCTCTCCTGTCCATTTGGAGTACCTCCGATTCTGGTGATTAACTTCAAGGCCTAAGCCTGTAATTTGTACGACAGTTCGGGAGCAAACTCCGCCGCCTTTCCGGACTTCCTCAGGGTCAGCAAAATCAGCCCGCACAGCGCAAGGCACCCGGCGAGAAACAAGGCGCCCGCTTCGAATGATCCTGTAAAATCCTTGATGTATCCCATCACATAAGGTCCGATGAACCCGCCGAGATTGCCGATGCTGTTGATGAAGGCAATTCCGCCGGCAGCGGCGGAGAGGGACAAGAAAGAATTGGGAATGGCCCAGAACGGAGAAAATGCGCTGTAAGCCCCTGCAACGGTAAGGGCGTAGAACAACATGGAAGTCAAGACGCTGACCTTGGCCATGTAAACGCTCAACACCAAACCCAGGGCGGCAACCGCCATGCAGAACACAACGTGAAAACGCCGTTCATTCGTTCTGTCCGAATGCCTGCCCACAAGAATCATGGCAACCAGCGCCACAGCATACGGCAGTGCAACCCAAAACCCTACGGCCTGATTGCTCATGGCGGCAGATAAACCCTTGACCAAAGTGGGCAGGAACATGATGACCCCGTAATAGCCGCACATCCATGCAAGGTACGCCACGGAGAGCTTCATGACGTCGCGGTCGGCAAACGCCTGCATGACGGTGTATTTCTTCACCGCCTGTTTGGTCTCTTTTTCCTTCTGCAGAACCTCAACCAGCCAGTTGCGTTGATCGTCATCGAGCCACTTTGCCTGTTCGGGCTTATCCGTAAGATACAGCAGGGTAACTATGCCAAGGATCACCGATGGAAGAGCTTCCAGAATGAACAGCCATTTCCATCCCGCCAGCCCCAGCCAGGTAAGCCCCAGGAGAAATGAGGAAAGAGGCGATCCTATTACATTACAGGCGGGAAGACTGATCATGAACAAAGCGATGGCTTTGGCGTGGTCTTTTTGCTGGTACCAGTTGCCCAGATAGAAGATGATTCCGGGGAAAAAACTGGCTTCGGCCACTCCCAGAAAGAACCGAACTATATAGAATTGCATGGGAGTGGATACAAAAGCAGTCAACCCGGAAATAATACCCCAGGTAATGAGAATCCGGGCAATCCATCGACGGGCCCCCACTTTGGCCATGATCAGGTTCCCCGGCACCTCCATGGTGAAGTACCCGATAAAAAATATGCCTGCGCCAAGACCATAAACGGCGCTTGAAAAATCAAGAGCCTTGTTCATCTGCAGCGCCGCGAACCCCACATTTACCCGGTCCAGAAACGCAGCGGCAAAACATATGAAAAGAAACGGGAGAAGTCGAAAACTTACCTTCTTTACAGTCCTGTTTTCCAGTTGGCTGTCGTTCATGTTCGTTCTCCTCGTCGGCGGCAAGGCGCTCCGGCCAGCTTGCCTGCTGTTTGGCGCAAGGCGGAGGCCCCTATTTCTTCTTGTCGTAGGACCCGGGTTTCACCGGCGGGCTAAAAACGCTGACCAGCACCAGCGGTTCGTCGCCCAGCGTCTTCACGCCATGCTCGATGCCCGGTTCGGTGAAAACGGCAACTCCGGGTGCGAGCGGATACACCTTCCCACCCACATTGGTTTCACCGTGTCCGGAGACCACGTAGATGATCTCCTCTTCGGTTTCGTGTCTATGCGAACCAGGGTCACTTCCCGGCGGGAATGAAACGATCCCCATTATCATGTTCGAGCAATTCCCATCGTCGGGACCGATAAGCTTTTTCCAATTTCTTCCGGGTAGTTGCAGTGCATTCACATCCTGCTCTTTTACGTAGTACATAAAGCCCCCTGTCTCTGAAAAAGACAAAAAACAAACGCCCCAAAGTGCAGAGCAGACCCTTTGGCAGCTATATCCTTACAGCGACTTCGAAAGCATCGTGAATGGCGTCGAAAGCATTGCCAGGGTTTACGCAGTCGCCCACCCTGTACCATTCCGCATCCTTGTCCACCGGGCTCATGTCATTGCCCGCAGGCGTGTTTCCCAGAGCCAGGACCACAAACCGCGCGGGGATTTTCCGTATTTCGCCTCCCCCGATCAGCGGCCTGTCGGAGACGACAACCCCATCTTTTTCGACCGCCATGGCGCGGTGGGATGTCAAAATGGAGGCTCCCTTGCCTGATAAACGGGAAAGAAGGGCCTCGCGGACGCCGATCCCTTCCAGGATGTCCCGGCCTGCTTCAGCCAGCATCTCAACGACCGTTACCTGAATACCCTGTTCAGAGATGGCATCAGCCGTTTCAAGTCCGGAAGCACCGCCCCCGATGACCACCACCGGTCCGGCGTCAATCGCATAAGTCCCGGTGAGCGCCTCCTGGGCCATAGTTACGTGCGGCAGATCCAGCCCCGGAATGGGAGGCCGGCCGGGGACCGATCCGGCGGCAAGGACGAACACGTCGGCATCGAGCGATTCCAGATATTCCCGGGTCGCTTCGATGCCAAACCGAACCTCTACCCCCAGTCTGGATAGTTCGGCTTGGTAGAATTCGACGAGTTTGCCGAAATCTCCCTTTTTCGGAGGCAAGGATGCGAGCCGGACCTGACCGCCCAGCCGGGACGATTTTTCCAGAACAACGACCCGATGTCCCCTCATTCTGCACACCCGTGCAACCTCGCAGCCGGCCGGACCGCCGCCGATCACCACCACCGATTTTGTAACTTCCGCCTGTTTGAGTAGCTGTTCGAACTCACGGCCCGCCACGGGGTTATACATGCAGCTTATCCACTTGCGCCTCGGATCGCGCAGGGCCGCGAAACAGCCCTGGTTGCAGCGGATGCACCGGCGTAACTCCGACCATCTTCCTTCCCGCACTTTGATCGGCCATTCAGGATCTGCTATCAGCGGCCTGCCCAGGCCTATGAGGTCCGCCTGCCCCAGCCGGAGCGTTTCTTCGGCAAGCTGAGGCGTCATGGAATTCCCCACTATCACCGGGATGGAGATCGCTCCCTTGACCAGTTTCCCAATTGGCGGCAGAAGGCCGCGCGGGACTTCGAACGGAGGGATGGCGATGTTGTTTTCATGTCCCAGTCCCCCGGAAATATTGATGGCAGCGGCTCCCGCCGCCTCAAGCCTCTTTGACAGCTCCACCGCATCTTGCGGACTAAATCCGTTGGGTACGAATTCGCTGCCGGATATGCGGTAGAAAACGGGAAAATCGGGGCCGACAAGCTTTCTTATGGCGGCAAGTATCTCCAGGGGAAAACGAAACCGCCCTTCCCTGCTTCCGCCGTATTCGTCTGTTCTATGGTTCCAGTAAGGAGACAGAAATTCGGAAAGGATGCACCCGTGGCAGGCGTGGATTTCCACTGCATCGAACCGCGCGGAAACGGCCCGAACCGCCGCTTCTGCGAACAAGCGCGTCAGATGGCGTATTTCGTCTCCGTTGAGTTCCTTGCAGCCCGGTTCGCAAAACGGTGCGTCGGCGGATGCGACGTACCGAGGAAATCCATTCACCTGCCGGCGGAAGTAATGGCCTACCTGCAGGGATGCCAGGGCGCCTTGGTCATGGATTCGACCGGTCAGTTGGCTGAGCCCGGGGACGAGGTGATCCGCATAGACCCCGAGAGCATGTTTGACGTGGGGAAGCAGAGGATGGATGCGGGACTCTTCCACCGTAATCAAGGCAGTCCCGCCTGCGGCACGCGCGGCGTAATACTCGATGAGCCGCTCGGTGACCTGGCCGCGCGGTCCGGCGAACCGGGTAGACATGGCAGTCATGACGATGCGGTTCCTTAGAACCAGCGGCCCAACGCTCAGTGGTTGAAAGAGCAGGCCCATGTCGGTTACCGGCCTCCGGCCGAAGTAAGAAGTTAAAAGTAAAAATGCAAAGCGGGATCGGTCCTAAGTTCCGTGACATGGGCTCAAGTACACACTCTCAACTTCATTGTCCGGACTTCATTTGTTCCAGAACGGTCCTGAACCCTATGTCGAACGCCTCCAGGTTCAACCGGTCCCTACCCTTGGGCACGGACTTGCTTATCACTTTTTCCAAAGCTTCCCTGCTCACTACTCCGGATGCAGCGCACAAGGCACCGAGCATCATAACGTTGGCCGCAACGGGAGCATTCAGGCGGTTACGGGAAATGGAGGTAGCCGGCACCCTAAAAATCCTGGCGATATTTACGGGAGGTTCGGTGACCATGTCACTGTCGATTATGAGCATGCCCGAAGGTTTGAGGACTTTGGCATAACGGCTGATGGAATCCATGGCCTGAGCCACCAGGATATCGGGATGGGTAACGCGCGGAAACAGGATGGGCTCGTCGGAGACAATCACCCACGTGGCGGCAAAACCGCCCCTTTGCTCGGAAGAATAGGCCTGGGTCTGCGCCGCATATTTGCCGTCGTAGGTCACGGCCGCCTCCCCCAGCATGAGGCCCGCCGTGATCGATCCCTGTCCGCCCAGGCCGGCTATAGTGACCTCAACGCGGCTCATGTCCCCTCCCTCATCACCCTCTGTTTCAACTGGCTCCACTCGGCGGAAAGCTCCGGAACGGCGGGGCCCGCAGACAACTTCCCCTGCCCGCCCTGCAAAATTGCCGCAGGCGAAAGTTTCCGCCTATCTAGGAACTCGCCCACGATTATTTTCCCGTTCAGCCGCTCAGCGTCCATTGTCCTGGCCTTCTCGATCCTGATGCTGTTCTGCTTGTAATGTTTCAAGAGCTCCACGGCGCTTCCGGTCCCGGTAACTTTGCCGAACTGGACCGGGCACTGGCTGATTATCTCGATAAAGGAAAAACCTTCCCAGCTTATTGCCTTCTTGATCGTTTTGGTTATCTGCCTTGGATGAAAGGTAGTCCACCGGGCCACAAAAGGGGCCCCGGCCGCCATGACCAGGGAGGAAACATCGAAAGCCGGTTCCAGGTTGCCGTAAGGATTGGTGGCCGTATTCACACCGCGAGGCGTGGTAGGTGCGGTCTGGCCGCCGGTCATGGCGTAGATCCCGTTATTGACCAGAATAACCTTCAGGCCGATGTTCCTTCGCGCCGCATGTATGAGGTGATTGCCGCCGATGGCGGTTAAATCCCCGTCTCCGCTCACCACCACGACGTTTAAATCGGGTCGGCCCAGCTTCACGCCCATAGCGAAAGGAACGGGTCGCCCGTGAGTCGTATGGAGAGTGTCGGCATTGAATAGAGGGCTTGGAATCCAGGCAGAACAGCCGATGCCCGAGACGAATACGAACCGGTCCATATCCATCTCCAGTTCATCGACGGCCCGCAGGAAAGCCTGCGCGATGATCCCATTGCCGCATCCGGGACAAGTGGTGGTCTTCCTGACGTGCGGCCGTGTGTACTTCTTTAACGGGTGCACCACTTCTTCACTCATCCGATCATCTCCTTGAGACGAGCCATAACGTATTCGGGATCATGAATCTGCCCGAGAATCTGCGGACCGATGAAATCCACACGGCACGCGTGCGCCGCTTCGGCCTTGATGTAGGGATAGAGTTGACTGCAGTTGTTTTCGAGCACGATCATGTGTTCCACACTCTCGGCCATTTTTCTGATTTCATTGCCTGGAAACGGCCAGCAGGTAATGAAGCGGAACGTTCCGACGTTGAGGCCTTCGGCACGGGCGAGTACCGCCGCCGCCTTCGCCGACCGGGAAACCGAACCGTAGGCAACCAGTACTATTTCCCGGCCTGAATAGTCTTTTTCCACCTCAATGATGTCATCGGCGTGGCTGACGATTTTTTCTATCGGTCTGGTTATGAATCTGTGCATAACCTCGGGATCGCTGAGATTGCGCATCCCGTGCTCGTCATGACATGAACTGGTGACATGAGCCTTGAGTCCATTGCCGAAGACGGGCATGGGAGCAACCTGGGAGTCCAGGAAATCCTGACGCTGCATCGGATCGCAAACGCCTCTCCGGATTTTCCGATTGACCAGCACCAGTTCCGGTTCCTCGGGAATTACCACGCGTTCGCGCATATGCCCGATAAAAGCCTCAGCCATTAGGAATACTGGGACGCGGTATTTCTCCGACAAATTGAAAGCGCGCACGGTAAGATCGAACATTTCCTGGGGGCCGTCAGGGCACAGGGCTACGATCTGATAGTCTCCGTGCGACCCTCGGGCTACCTGAACAATGTCTCCCGCAAGTCCTATGGAAGGAACACCTGTCGAAGGTCCGAGGCGCTGGACATCGACAATGACCAGAGGAGTCTCGGTAGCCACCGCAAACCCGATATTTTCCTGCATCAGGCTGATCCCCGGCCCCGAGGTGGCAGTCAGCACCTTGCAGCCGCTCCAGGAAGCTCCAATGATGGAGGAAACAGCGCTGATCTCATCCTCGGTCTGAAGAAAGATCCCGCCAAATCTGGGCAGCTTCGCGGCCAGGTGATTGATGATCTCCGATGCCGGCGTGATCGGATAGCCTGCCGCAAAGTTGCAACCGGCCGCTATGGCGCCTTCGGCGCAGGCGATATTGCCCATCAGGAAGTGAGTTCCCGTCATTACTTTCCCGGTATTACTCATCTTCTTCCTTTTCAACCACTATGGAAAAATCAGGACAATAAATCATGCAGTTCCGGCAGCCGGTGCATCTGTCCTGTTCATCGATCCGCGGCGGCACATAACCGGCTTCGTTCATTTTACCGGATGCGCCAAACAATGATTCCGGACAGACGAACGCGCAAATGCCGCAATCCTCCACTCCTTTGCAGCTCTGTTCGAGAACCGTGATTTTAGCCATTTGCCTCCATTGCGCCTTACAGTTTAACCGGGAACTCCGGTTCCCTGCCTTCCAGAACGGCCAGCACATCCTGGGCCACCAGGCTCATCTTGACCATGGCTTCTTCAGAATGCGCGGACATGTGAGGGGTCCCGGCAAAGTTATCCATCCCGCAGAAAGGATGAACGCAACCAGGGGGCTCGTTTTCGTAGACGTCGGATCCGACCCCTGCGATTCTATTCTCCATGAGCGCCTTGACGACGTCTTCTTCTTTCCAGATTACCCCCCGTGCCATATTAATCAAAAATGCCGTCGGTTTCATCAGCCGGATTAGATTCTCGTTTACGAAATACCGGGTCTCAGGCAGATTCGGAAGGTTAATGGATATGAAATCGGATTGGGCAAAAATGGTTTCAGCGGTCGCCTTCCTCGCTCCCAGTTCCGCCTCGGCCTCGGGATAGGCAATGACATCATTGTACAGAACTTTCATACTGAAGCCATTGCGGCAGATGCGGGCGGTTTGCTGTCCGATCCTGCCAAAACCCAGGATACCAAGCGTCTTCCCGAAAAGCTCCGTGCCGGTGAGCGTGTATCGTGCATCCCACCGCCCGGCCCTCAGAGCGGCATCGCCGAGCCTGACCTTCTTTGCCAGCATCAGGGCCAGACACACGAAGTGCTCCGCCACGCTTTCCGTATTGGCGAAGGGCGTGTAGACAACCTTGATTTCACGCTCTTTGGCAGCCTGGAGATCGATCGCGTCCAGGCCGACTCCATGCCTGCCGATCACCTTGAGCTTCGGCGCGGCAGCAATGATGGACGCGGTAATCGCGCCGTTGGCGCGAATGATTATGGCGTCCACGTCCGCAACCTGGGTTAAAATGTCCTCTTCCTTAAAGGATTTTGCATAGTCCAGATCGCAGTGTTGTTTTAAGAGGTCGGTTCCACAGCGGTGCATTTGTTCGTAGAGGAGCACTTTGTGCCTGAATGCCATAACTGGGCGACTCCTGGTTCGTAATTTGCGGATTAGGATTGTTAACAATAATATTAGCGATCTTGTTGACTGTCAATTACTTTTTGAACGGAGCCCGGCCCTCCCATGCAGTAAACCCCGAACAGTTGGCAGACTAAGATACCGTTCGGACTCAAGCAGATGCAGAAATGGGGGCCTGTGGCTCATCTAAGCCACGTGCTCGCAGGCAAAAGGGCTTGTTCAGTCTCACAGGCCCCCTCATCTGGGTAGCTAACCCAGATATTTCTAAGATACAAGGGCTTGTCCCTAAATAAGCCTGTTAGGGGGCGCGCCCCCGCGCGGCGCGGGGCTGATTTGGTCGCAACAATTGAGCAAAACCGCAGGCGTAGTCGAGGGTTTTGCGATTGAGGCGCGGCCAAAGCAGGTCAAAAGTCGGATGCGGGCACAAAGGTTTTATTTACGGACAAGCCCTTACAGCTCGAAAATCCTCCGCCTCACGGCATTGCTCGATGCCTGGCAAGCGATCCGCGAGTATCAGTCAGGGCAGGCTCTGATATAACCCATTCAACAACGGATGGAAACAGAGGGACACGGAGAGAGCGTACAGGCGATCGGCAAGGTTTCCCCGTGTTGGTCGCCATGCGCTCGAAGACAAGAGCTGAAAAATTTTTATAATACCGGCATTGCCTGACGGTCTCAGCCGGCATTGGATCATCGCCCTGACGCCATGAGGGGCGAAGATATGCTTCTTAAGCGAATGGGCCGAGTGCCGGGTGTCGTCTATCTTGCCAGGCTCCGCGACTGTATATCGCACTGGGCGGTGGAGTAATCCAGGGCGCAGCAATGGTCGAGCTTATAGAGGACGAAGACCAGGACCAGGCTGCCCAGGAACATCCACACCGGCCCAAATAGCCACAGAGTGACCACCGCCGACAAGTAGAAGGCCCGCATCCCCAGAGTGTAATGCACCATCCCGGTGTCCAGGGTATTTGCGATGAACTCCGGCGACAGCATCGGATCGCATGTGACAGGGACATTGATCATGAAGTTGATCTGGTTCAGGTAGCGGATGGAAAGGGTGAAGCTGAAAAAGGCAAAGAAGAAGTGCATCATCAGCAGCAGCAGCTTCACCATGAACAAGGTCTTCATCTTCGAAAAAATCAGGCTGAAATCAAGGGGCATTTCGGATACATGGTCGGGCCTGAAGAGGAAGCTCAGGAGTCCCAGGCCGATAATCATGGCCGTG
>Ga0187784_10004280_pt1 | contig 11543 bp, 7 predicted proteins | sample 1015_SJ02_MP15_2_FD_132964 | JGI IMG/M metagenome (GOLD analysis project Ga0187784, IMG submission 132964) | Tropical peat soil microbial communities from peatlands in Department of Meta, Colombia - 1015_SJ02_MP15_20_MG | ecosystem: Environmental > Terrestrial > Soil > Wetlands > Peat | place... | reverse complement strand
TTCCTGGCGGAGCGTCTGGGCCTTTCTAAAGCAGCGATCTCCAGTGTTCTCAATAATTCTCCCCTAGCCCGCAGCTTTGCCCCCGAAACGCGCGAGCGCATCTACCAGGCGGCCAAAGAGTATAACTACAAGCCAAATTACTTTGCCCGGTCTTTGAGCCAGCGACGCAGCTATCTAATTGGTGTGCTTTCGCCCGACCTCGCGGAAGGCTACAACGCCGGCGTCTTGGGCGGAATTGAGGATTACCTACTCCAAAGTGATTATCGCTACTTTCTCGCCACTCACGAATGGTCGAAAACCCGAACCGAACGAACCATAGAGATGTTTCTGGATCGGGGCGTAGATGGCATCATCCTCATCAACACACCCTTCAACTCGGAGGTGGACCTCCCGCTGGCCGTGATCGGCAAATCCGACGGCGTTGAACAGGGTATCTCGATCACAATTGACAATCATGCGGGAATCCGACGCGCCCTCGAACATCTGGTCTCTCTCGGCCACCGCAAAATCGCTTTCATCAAGGGCCACAAGGACAGCGCAGATACAGAGGATCGCTGGGACGCGTTCGTCAGCGCAGCGCGGAGCCTCTCCATAAAAGTAGACCCGAAGCTGGTCGTGCAACTCGAAAGGCTCGGCGCACAGCAGATCTCCGCCATCGAAGAGGGCGCGGCTTGCGCCCAACACCTCTTTGCGCGCCGACGTGACTTCACTGCACTGATGGCATTCAACGATCTCTCGGCAATCGGCGCCATCAATCGTTTCCGAGAACACGGATGGCACATACCTCAGGATCTCTCCGTAGTAGGTTTCGATGACGTGGCCGCGGCCCGCATCGTTTATCCTGCACTTACCACCGTGCAACAGCCGATGCAATTGATGGGACAAATGGCTGCCCGCGAAGTCATCAACGCGATCGCGAACGGCGTCAGGAAAGAGCGACTGGTGCTCCCACCGCAGTTGGTCATTCGCAAATCCACTGCCACCGCGCGCCTCACCCGCCCGAAGCGCCTCTAGCATTTTTGACTTATCCCGGGGACGGCGGCGGAGCGCCGGCAAAGAATGACCTGCCGCGAGAGAAGGTGTGAAGAAATCACGTTCTCTCGACGGTCGTGGCGGGTCCCGCAGGCGGGGCATGGTTGCTCCCGCTGAAGCGGGACGGCGACAAAGACAGCCCCTGAAAAATAATCCTGCAAAAATAATCCTTGACAAAGCCGATCCGGTTGGAGTCAAATCGCGCTAACTAAACCGGTTCACCCCCGCTTAGGGGGCCACCGGACAGCCTGTCAGATAAGTGAAAGGGAGGGAATTCCTTGAGCCCACGGGCCAGCCGCGCGGTAGCGGAAGCAACTAAACCGGCAGCAGAGGCAGCCAAAACTGAAAGCAACAAGCTCTCCTTTGTCGAAAAGGTTGGCTATGGCGTCGGTGACACCGCCTCGAACTTCTACTGGCAGACGTTTCTCAACTTTCTATCCTATTTCTATACGGACGTCTTTGGTCTCACGGCCGCCGCCACGGGCACCATGTTCCTGGTGGTACGTATTCCTGACACGTGCATAGACCCCGTGGTGGGCGTGATTGCGGATCGCACCCGGACGCGCTGGGGACATTATCGCCCCTACTTGCTGTGGGGATGCCTGCCCCTGGCGCTGATGGGGGTGGCGATGTGCACCACTCCCAACCTGGGCCCGCAGGGCAAGCTGGTTTACGCCTACGTGACCTACGGCCTGATCATGCTGGCGTATACATTCATCAATATTCCCTACAGCGCGCTGATGGGAGTCATTTCGCCCAACTCTCTGGAGCGCACCAGCGTCTCGAGCTTCCGTTTCGTTCTGGCCTATGGCGGACTCTTCATGGTTCAGGGGCTCACCATTCCCATGGTGAAGCGGTTCGGCCACGGCAATGACCAGCGGGGCTTCCAGTTGGCGATGGTCGTCTATGGAGTTCTGGCGATCGCTCTGTTCCTCACAACTTTCCTCACCACACACGAACGTGTGCAAACGGCCCACCGGCCGGGTGACGCTCTGAAGGACGATCTGCGGGATCTGGTGAAGAACATACCCTGGGTGATGGTGTGCTTCATCGGAATATTCGCGGTCTTCTATGTCTCTCTCCGCATGGGCGCCATCTTGTACTACTTCAAGTATTGCGTGGTGCAGCCCGGACATCTGTATCACTTTGAGCACGCGCTGCTGGGATATCACATCAAGGCCGACCTGGGGCCGGAGGCGATTGCTTCCTGGTTTATGGTCATGGGAACCGTGGGCGTGATCTTTGGCGCTGCAATGGCGCGTCCGCTTTCCACGCTTCTGGGCGGCAAACGGCGCGCCTACATCATTTTGATGACGATCGCAAGCACGCTCACGGTGTTGTTTTATTTCGTCCCGCTCAGCAACATTCCCCTCATTTTTGTTACCCACATCGCCATATCGACGACGTTTGCCCCGACCTCGCCCCTGCTATGGGCCTTCTACGCGGATACGGCTGATTATTCGGAGTGGAAGACCGGACGCCGCGCGACGGGGCTGGTGTTCTCGGCCGCATCGTTTTCGCAGAAGTTAGGGTGGGCGGCGGGGAGTTCGCTGTTTCTTTGGCTGATTGGCTACATCGGGTTCAAGGCTAACGTGGTGCAGTCTCTCCACGTACAGACCGGCATACGCTACATGATGAGCTTTTACCCTGCGGTGGTCGGCTTCCTATCGGCGGGGGCGGTGCTGCTCTACAAGCTGGACGATACCACGATGGTACAGATCGAGAGAGATCTAAAACAACGCAGACCTTTGCCGTCTTCCGCTGACAACGCGTCCCTGTCCAACGGAGAGGCAAAATGAGCAGCTCCAGGGTGCTGACTGCCGCGCGGAATGTCCAGTCCTCTCCTGAAGTCGCAGAGGGCTCCTTCGTCGATATATGCGGCGAACGCTTCTATCGCCTCGCACACTGTGATGCGATTCCACCGTTCTTCATGAGCATCGTCAGTGACTCGGATCATTGGCTCTTCGTTTCCAGCAACGGGGGCCTGACGGCAGGCCGCACAGATGCCGACCACGCGCTATTCCCGTATTACCCTGATGACCGAATTCATGATAGCTCGGAGCACACGGGAAGCAAAACCATGGTTCGCGTTATGGGAGACGGCGAGGTCGCGCTCTGGGAGCCGTTCTCAGGCCAACGCGACGGGCGCCATCAACTGTCGCGCCATCTTTACAAGAGCGTATACGGGAACAAGATCATCTTTGAAGAAGTGAACCATGACCTTGCGTTGACGTTCTCGTATGGATGGATGACGAGCCAGCGTTATGGGTTTGTGCGCCGTGCGCGCTTGGTTAATCACGGCGCCGAGGCGGTCACGGTCGAACTGCTGGATGGCATTCAGAATGTTTTGCCGTGCGGCGTCACGCGGCGTTTTCAGTTGGAATACAGTACGCTGGTGGACGGTTACAAGCGCACGGAACTGGACCGCACCACAGGGCTTGCTCTCTTTCGGCTAGCGTCGATCCCTGTTGACAAGCCGGAACCCAGCGAGGCGCTGTGCGTCAACACGGCATGGTCCGTGGGGCTGGATCCTGAGGCGCGACTGCTCTCCAGCGGGCAGTTCGACGCGTTCCGGCTTGGCGGCGCCGTCAGGCAAGAGACCGATATTCGTGGCCGCCGCGGCGCCTATTTTCTGAAAGCAACCCTCACCCTTCCCGCCCGGGGCGAGAAGGAATGGTGGATCGTCGCGGATGTCAACCAGGATGCGGCGGGAGTGAAGTCGGTCCTTCACGACCTTCATTCTGTTGCAAACATCGCGTCGGAGATTGAGGAGGACGTCGTCCGAGGCACGCGGAACTTAGTGAGAATGGTCGCCGCCGCAGATGGACTCCAGCTAACTCAGGACGAGCCGGCCATCTGGCGGCATTTTTCCAGCACCCTCTTCAACATGATGCGCGGTGGTATTCCGAACGATAACTACTCGATTTCAGGCCCGGATCTGAAGCTTTTCATCTCGAAGGCCAACCGGCAAGTCGCCCAGAGGCACAAAGGCTTTCTGAAAAAATTGCCCGAGTCGCTGGCGCACCGCGTCCTCCTCGAGCAGGTGCACGTACAGCAGGATCCGGATTTGGAGAGGCTGGCCAACGAGTATCTGCCGTTGACGTTCAGCCGCCGCCACGGTGACCCGAGCCGCCCGTGGAACGTCTTCGAGATCAAGGTAAAGGATGATCGCGGGCGTAAGATTCTGAGCTACCAAGGAAACTGGCGCGACATCTTTCAGAACTGGGAAGCCCTGAGCGTGTCGTTTCCTGGCTTTGCCGAAAGCATGATCTATAAGTTTCTGGACTCCTCCACGGCTGATGGCTATAACCCATACCGCATTTCGAGCAGCGGCTACGAGTGGGAAACTATTGATCCTCATGACCCGTGGTCGTATATCGGCTACTGGGGAGATCACCAGGTCATCTACCTGCTGAAGTTGCTCGAGCAGGCTCAGCGGCATTATCCAGACAGCTTGCGGAAGCTGCTCTCTCGAGCTGTATTCTCCTATGCGAACGTGCCGTATCGCATCCGGCCCTATGAGTCGCTGCTGGCCGATCCGCGGCATACCATTACCTTTGATCTCGTGGCGCATCGTAAGGCCATGAAGCGCTCGTCCAAGGTTGGAGCAGACGGTAAGGCATTGCTCGCGCGTGACGGTCAGCTTGCCCGCGCTAATCTGACGGAGAAGATCCTTATCGTGATCCTGACGAAGCTCGCGAACTACGTTCCGGAGGCCGGCATATGGATGAACACGCAACGGCCCGAATGGAACGATGCGAATAACGCGCTGGTGGGGGCGGGCGCTTCGATGGTTACGCTTTACTATTTGCGCCGCTTCCTGGTTTTCACCCGCGAACTGTTCACTCAGGAGCAAAGCGGAGAAATTGAGCTGTCGGCGGAACTGGCAGCGCTCTTCGAACAAGTCTTCGACGCGCTGCACCACTACATCCCGCTTCTTGAAGGTCCCATCCCGGACCGCGATCGCAAATCAATTCTCGACGAACTTGGAAGGGCCGGATCGGCCTATCGGGAAAAGCTCTACGCGCAGGGTATTTCCGGAGAGCGCAGCGTGCTATCGGTTGCGCGGTTGCAAGCGTTCTGTGATTGCGCCCTGATGCACATCGATCATTCCATCCGCGCCAATCGCCGTGGCGATGGCCTCTACCATTCGTACAATCTGATGACCATCGCGGGAAACGCGATCGGGATTCGAAGACTGCACGAGATGTTAGAGGGCCAAGTGGCGGTGCTGAGCTCCGGAGCGCTGACACCCGCGCAGGGTGTGGCACTGCTCGAAGCGCTTCGAAACAGCAGTCTGTACCGCGCCGACCAGAACAGCTACATTCTTTATCCTGACCGGCCGCTGGCCTGCTTTCTCCAAAAGAACAACCTGCCGCAGGGCGAAGTCGAGAAGTCGAAGCTGCTGATGTCCATGTTGGAGCGGGACGATCACCGCATTGTGGTTCGTGACGTTGAAGGAGGCCTTCACTTTAATGCCTCGTTTTCGAGCGCGACGATGCTCAGGCAAGCACTGCAGGAGCTCGAGAAGAGCGACCTGCGTCAGCTTGCGAAAAAAGAAGAACAACAAATCCTCGGCCTCTATGAGAAGGTATTCGACCATCAATCGTTCACGGGGCGCTCGGGGACATTCTACAAGTATGAAGGTCTCGGTTGCATTTACTGGCACATGGTCTCGAAGCTGCTCCTTGCAGTGCGCGAGGCGCTGGAGCTTGCGGTGTCGAGCGGCGCTGAGGAGTCCATCCTGCAACAACTGCGAGCTCATTACAATAGCGTTTACGACGGCTTGGGAGTACACAAATCTCCCGCGCTCTTCGGCGCAATTCCCACCGATCCGTACTCGCACACTCCGGCATTCGCCGGGGCACAGCAGCCGGGAATGACTGGCCAGGTGAAGGAAGACTTTATCGCTCGCATGGGCGAAATGGGTGTTGATGTTGAAAAAGGCGAGCTGGCCTTCGTCCCCCAGCTTATATGTAGGACGGAGTTCCTTGCCGAGCCCAGGACGTTCCAATACTGGGATGTCCAAGGCAACCGGGGGATACTTGATCTCGAGAGGGGCACGGTGGCCTTCACTTACTGTCAGGTTCCGGTGGTAGCGCATCGAAGCGGCCCACGGCACATCCGACTGACCATTGCTGACGGCAGATCGCAACTTGTCGAGGGACCTAAATTAGATGCGGAAACGAGCGCGGCCATTTTCGACCGCCTGGGTAGAATCCAACGGCTCGATGTGTTCTATGGTCTCGAGTAGGGGCAGGGCTTGCACTACCCTCGTCGAAAAACCCCAACCCCGCTGGCCCGTGACGCCATGAGGTTTGGGTCCCGAAGGGACCCAAAGACCATCCGGCATAACGTTGTGCGCAGCGCAGACCCACGGCTAATTGGGATGGCTACTTGGAATCTTGCAACCGTAGGTTTCACCTACAACAAACTGTCTTGGGTCCTTCAGGGCTGAGGCATATTAGGTCAATGTCACATCTACGGTAACCTCTCGCTGTCCCTCGGCCGGCGCAGGCACAACCGCACCCTCCGAGGGCACGCCATTCACTCTCAGCGCCACTTGGTTGCCTGGGCCGGCGCGCTCCACAGTGATGTGATAAGTCACACCTCGGAAGCGGCGCGTAGCCTTGAATCCCCGCCAACTCTTCGGGACGACGGGTCGAATCTCCAGTCCTTCATAAAAGGGGCGAATGCCCAGGATCCACTGGGTGATGGTGCAATAGTTCCACGCTGCCGTTCCCGTCAGCCAGGAATTCTTCGCTTCTCCGTGCGTGGGAGCGTCCCGTCCGGCGATCATCTGGGCATAGACGTACGGCTCGCAACGGTGCAGCTCACTGATTGGTTCCCGCGCGGAGGGATTGATGCGCGCGTAGTAATCGTGGGCTCGATCGCCGTTCCCGATTCGCGTTTCGGCAATCATCACCCAGGGATTATTGTGGCAGAAGATGCCGGCGTTTTCCTTGTACCCCGGCGGATAGGAGGAGATTTCCCCCAGCTCGAGATAGTATTTCGAGTAGGCGGGCTGCTGAAGGATGATCCCATGTTCGGTAGCAAGGTGCTTCGAGACCGATTCCATTGCCCTTTGAGCCCTGCCGTCGTCCAGGCCGATGCCCGCCAGTACGCAGAAGCCTTGGGTCTCGATGAAGATCTTCCCTTCGGCACATTCTTGCGAGCCGACTTTGCGGCCGAAGTCATCGTAGGCGCGTAGGAACCACTCGCCATCCCACCCGTGTTTCCGGACGGTGTCTTCCATCTTGGCCGCTTCGGCAAGATAACGCTGCGCTTCGTCCTTCCGACCGCGCCGCTGGGCGATCTCCGCGAGTTCCCTGGCGGCGAGGACAAAGAGCGCGGCAATGAACACAGACTCGGCAGCCCTGCCGTCCTTGTTAGTTGTCGTTTGGAAGGACTCTCCCGGCGTGTCGGAAAAACAGTTCAGATTTAGGCAATCGTTCCAGTCGGCCCGGCCGATCAATGGAAGTCCGTGCGGTCCCAAACGGTCGAGCGTGTATTGGAAGCTGTGCTGGAAATGCTCGTAGAGGGGCTGCTCCGAGCCCAGAACATTGTCGTAAGGTATGGGCTCGTCCAAAATGCCCCAGTCACCCGTCTCTTTCAGATAAGCCGCCGCGCCCAGAATGAGCCAGTGAGGATCGTCGTTGAAGTTGCTGCCGACGTCGTTGTTGCCGCGCTTGGTGAGCGGCTGATATTGGTGATAAGCGCCCCCCGTGGGAAGTTGGGTGGCGGCCAGATCCAGCAGGCGCTCGCGTGCCCGCGCGGGAACCATGTGGACGAAGCCCAGGAGATCCTGATTGGAATCCCGAAAGCCCAGACCGCGTCCGATCCCGGACTCGTAGAAGGAAGCCGAGCGCGACATGTTGAAGGTAGCCATGCACTGGTAGGCGTTCCATATGTTAACCATGCGGTTGGTGTGGACGTCGGGCGTCTCCACCTGGCAGATCCCGAGCAGTCCGTCCCAATATTGGCGCAAATTTTCAAACGCCGTCGCGACGTGTGCACCGTTCAGATACTTGGCGATGATCGGCTTCACCGTTTTCTTGTTCAAGGTCTGCGAGGTGGGTGGATCGAACTTCTGTTCCGCTGGGTTCTCGTGGTAGCCCAGCAGGAAGATGAGCTCCTGTGTCTCATCAGGCCCCAGATCGAGCTTCACATGGTGAGCCCCCATGGGAGCCCAGCCATGCGCGACAGAATTCGACAACCGTCCGCGCTCGACCGCCGCCGGCTTGTCCCAGCCACGGTAAGCTCCCACAAACGCCTCGCGCTGCGTGTCAAAGCCCGCCAGCTCGCGCGAGCAGGCGAAGAAGGCGAAGTGGTTGCGTCGCTCGCGGTATTCGGTCTTGTGGTAGATGACGCCGCCCTCGATTTCCACCTCGCCGATGCTGAAATTGCGCTGGAAATTCGTGGCATCGTCCTGGGCATCCCACAAGCAGAATTCAATGCTGGAAAAGATGGAGAGCGACGGGCGCGTTTTGCGCCGGTTGGTAACGGTGAACCGCCAAATCTCGAGATCTTCGTCCAAGGGGACGAAGTAATTGGTTCGCGCCTCGATCCCGCTATAGCGCGACTCGATGATGGTGTAACCTAGGCCATGACGGCAGGTATAGTTCTTGAGGTCGTGCCGGGTTGGTTGCCAGGAGGGTGACCAGAATTCGCCGGATTCATCATCCCGCAAATAGATGTAGCGGCCGCCCAAATCGTAGGGAACATTGTTGTAACGGTACCGCGTCAGGCGTCGCAGTCGCGCATCGCGGTAGAACGAGTAGCCCCCCGCCGTGTTCGAGATGATTCCAAAATAGGCTTGGCATCCAAGGTAATTGATCCAAGGCAAGGGGGTATCCGGCTGCGTAATGACATATTCTCGATTCTCATCATCAAAATACCCATATTTCATAAGGAAGGCTCCAGAAATAAATGTTCGGGATTGCGAAGTGGATTCCCGCTTTCGCGGGAATGACTGCATTTCAATGGACGCGCAATTATAGCCGAATCCTTGCAGGGCGGCAGTGGAGCTTGCGGAGTTGCCGCACTCCAATTCCATTTGCAAAGCCAAACGGAAATTGAGACACTCATTGTCCTTAATATTTCGATGGTCACGAAGTGAAACACGGGCATGCGGGGTCGAAACACTTTCTCGATCTCGTGGGTAACGCAAGTGGGGACGCATGCCTTCCGTCATCCCCATCATCGTCCGAGCGGCGCGGGCCACAATCCCGAACCTTGGCCTGGATTGCTCTCCGGCGGCCCGAATGCCGATCGGCAAGACCCCGTACTCCAGGTTCTGCCCGCCGAATTGCCGCCGGCCAAGGTGTACAGTGACGATCAGGGGTCATATGCCAGCAACGAGGTGTGCATCAACTGGCAGGCGATGCTGGTGTTTCTGTTGGCTGGAGTCATGAGGTAGTCGGCAGCAGGCAGTGGGAAGTCAGCGCTAAACAGAGATCATGGCCTCTCCCCCCTTGGGCGAGAGGATGTGCCGCGACGGCTTTCTTACCAGCCGCCGCAGGACGGGCCTTCGCCCGCCGAAGGGCTATGGGCACTCAGGGTGTGCTTCCGGCTACGGCCCGCAGGCGGGTGAGGGGTTTCTGTCAGGCGAGCTAAAGCTGGAGGGGGAATGAAATCGAGGTCGCAATTGATAGCCGAGGCTTTGCAGCCGGTCGCATTCCGACGCCAAGTACAAAAGCTCCTCGAGACCCACAAGAAACTAATAACGCGCAAGAATCGCAAAATCGAAAGCGGCAACGGTGTGCTCGACCGCTATGCGTATCCCGTGCTTACCGCCCAGCACACGCCGCTGTTGTGGCGTTACGACCTCGATCCGAAAACCAATCCATACCTTATGGAACGCATAGGAACCAACTCCACGTTCAATGCGGGAGGGATGGAATACGACGGCAAGATCGTGGTCCTGTCTCGCGTCGAAGGCGTGGGCCGGAAATCGTTCCTGGCCGTGGCCGAGAGCCCCAACGGCATCGACAACTTCCGCTTTTAGGGTTACCCCATCCTGATGCCGGAGACTCGAGATCCCGACATTAACGTTTACGATATTCGCGTCGTGTGGCATGAGGACGGCTGGATTTACGGGCTATTTTGCACGGAGCGCAAGGACCCCAAGACCCCGCTGTGGGACACTCCCTCTGCCGTCGCCCAGTGCGGCATCGCCCGCACCAAGGACCTGAAGAACTGGGAGCCCTTGCCTGACTTGAAAGCCAAATCGCCGCAGCAGCGGAACGTGGTGCTACTCGATTACGTCTTGCGCACCCCCGAGGATCCCCTACGCGCCTACGCCTGCGTCCAGCAGCGCTATTCCCTGATCGAGAAGAATCTCAAGCTGATGGGCTCCCTTCGGAAGCGTCCAGCCAAGAAGAAACGATCACGGCGGAAAGCGACTTTCGAGTCTGATTGAAGAGGTCCGCAGAATGTGGAAGCTTGGGCGGGGTGAGGGGGTCCAAGCCAAGTGGAAGGCAAACGCCGGGTGAACCCGCAGGACCCATTGACTTCCAATCGCTGTTTCACCTAAAATGTGTAACATGAAAAGCGTGACGGTTCGAGAGGTTCGCCAGCAGTTCTCACGCAAGGTCGAGGCGCCGCTCCGCCGGGGCGAGACCCTGATTCTCCGCAAGCGAAACGAGGTGCTCGGCCGAATCGTTCCAGACCCGGGCCACAGGAAAGCGTATCCGGACTTTGCTGCCCGCCGGGCGGAGATCTTCGGAAACCGCACTTTTGATCTCAACATCGGCGAGATCCTTCGAAAGGAACGAAGCCGCCTTTGAAGTCGTATGCGGACACAAGTTTTCTCGTGTCACTGTATGGCAGTGACGTGAACTCGCGAGCGGCTACTTCGCTGGTCCAGGAGCATCGGCCTGTCTTCCAGGTTACGCCCCTCGGTGAAACGGAATTCACAAGCGCTGTTTTCGCCGTTCCGGCTCGTCCAGGAGGCTGGGCTATCAGTGAGGCTCGGTCAATTGAGGAGCACTTCACCCGAGATTTACAAACTGGCGTTTGGCAGTGGGAGGACTTTCCCCCCGAAACCTGGACGCGAGCTCGCGAACTGTCCCATCGCCACGGACCTGCTCTGGGATGCGGCACCTCGGACGCTCTCCACGTGGCCTCCGCCCTGGCTCTGGCCGCCGACGATTTTTATACCTTTGACCGCGATCAAGCCAAACTTGCCCGGGCCGTCGGGCTGAGGGTCTTGGGCAGCTAGGCCTCTTTTTTCTGATAGTCTCCGAGGGAAAAAAGTGATATCTTTCAATCGCGAGCGGAAATGCGATTCCCGGCGAGTCCAATAGCAGGCCGAGGCGATCGATTAGCGATGGCCATTCAGAAACGCAACCCCTGGTGTTGGAGTGGTTTGTCGGAACGGGCCCGCCGGTGCCGCCCGCGAGGGAGTCTGTCAAACAGCCGATGAGCAGGAAATCGTAGTGGTTAAAGTGTCAAGGAGCAGGGTGAAGGTTCAAAGCTGGGAAGCTTGGCAGGGTTGTTCAGCCCCTACA
>Ga0187784_10004278_pt1 | contig 11544 bp, 9 predicted proteins | sample 1015_SJ02_MP15_2_FD_132964 | JGI IMG/M metagenome (GOLD analysis project Ga0187784, IMG submission 132964) | Tropical peat soil microbial communities from peatlands in Department of Meta, Colombia - 1015_SJ02_MP15_20_MG | ecosystem: Environmental > Terrestrial > Soil > Wetlands > Peat | place... | reverse complement strand
GCGGCGATGCTGATCGGAAAGCTCGCTCCCGCCTAAGGGAGTGCGAGAGAGAGAAAAGACACCCTCCCGCTTCCGCCGCTCAAAACATGCCGCCAGCAGTGTTTCGTAACAGACTCTTCACCAACGGGGCCCGAGCCTGCCCTGAGTAGTCCGAGGAGCGAAGCGACGAGGGGGATCGTACGGGGATCCGGCGTGTACTGCCACTGCCCTGCCATGAACAAACTCATTAAGTGCAACTCCGCACCATCTTCTTCGTCTTGACCGCCCGATTCCGCGTGCAACACTCCGCGTACAAGAACTGCAGCAGTTGCTGCAGCGCCTCGGTGTTGGCCGTGTAGCGCAGGAACGTGCTCTCTCGTTGCACCCGAACCAGGTCTTCGTTCTTCAACTTGTCTAGATGATGCGAAAGCGTCGAACCGGGAATCTCCAGCTCTGACTGAATTTCGCTTACGACCAAACCTTCGGGATGCGCGGACAACAACAGTTGCATGATCCGCAGCCGAGGCTCCGTCCCCATCGCCGAAAACATGTCGGCAAACTGAGTAACCTGGTCGAAATCGCGCTGGCTGCCCTGCATGGTGATTCTATATTTCCACAACCATGGAAATATGTCGAGCAAAATCTTCGGCGCGAAAGCCACATACCGCCCCGGCAAGTCGGCAACCTCTTGCATTCAAGATGAAAACCGTTTCACATACTGCAACTAGACTCGATCGCGCTACAATGGGCGCAGCGAAGGACGAAGCTGGGGGAGGTTCCCTCGCCAGGGAGGAAGATCCATGCAGCGCGGTAAATCACCCATCCTGTCTCTGAGAGTTTTGGCGTTGGTTCTCGGCTTTGCCGCCATGTCGGCCCCCTTGTTTGCCGCCAGCAAGGAGAAAGTTCTGTACAGCTTTTGCTCCCTCAACTACTGCGTGGACGGGGAACAACCGGATGCCGGCTTGGTCTTCGACCCGGCGGGAAATTTGTACGGCACTACCTACGCAGGGGGCACATGGGATGACGGCGTCGTCTTCCAGTTGGCGCCCAACCACGGGGGATGGACCGAGAAGGTGCTGCACACCTTCAACGGCAACGATGGCGCGGGGCCTTCCGCTAATCTGGTCCTCGACGCTGCCGGGAACTTGTACGGCACGGCTTCCGAGGGCGGCAGTGGCGAGAGTGTCGGCTCTGTTTTCGAGTTGGTGCCCAACCACGGCAAGTGGACCGAGAAGGTTCTGCACTTCTTTCATCCCAAAGAGAAGGACGGGGCTTCACCCCAGGCTGGTTTGGTCTGGGATGTGTCCGGGAACCTATACGGCTCTACCCAATTTGGCGGCGCTTACAGTTCCGGTTGTACCCCATCAGGTTATGGCTGCGGAACGGTCTTCGAGATGGCGCTCAATGACGGAAAGTGGACGGAGAAGGTGTTGCATAGCTTCAACGGCGCGGATGGAGCGAACCCGCAGGGCGGTCTCGTCCTCGATGCCTCCGGAAACTTATACGGCACAACCCAACAGGGAGGCGCTTATGGTTACGGAACCGTTTTCGAGTTGCTGCCCGACAACGGCCGGTGGACGGAAAAGGTGCTGCATAGCTTTGACCTCGGGGACGGTGCTGGTCCCGTAGCCAGCTTGATCCGGGACGAGTCTGGGAACCTGTACGGCACCACTTGGTATGGAGGGGCTTCTGGCTCGGCCTGCTTTGGCTACGGCTGTGGGACCGTGTTTGAGTTGATGCCCAGCCGCGGTCGCTGGATTTACAAGGTGCTGCACAACTTCTACGCCGACACGAACGGCTACTCTCTGCCCGCCAGCCTGACCTTCGACCAGGCCGGGAACTTGTATGGCGTAACCTACTACGGCGGCGCCGACGGCTCAGGGTGCGGCGGTTATGGCTGCGGCACCGTGTTCGAGTTGATCCCTTCTAGTGGCAAGTGGACGCTAAAGGTGCTGTTCAGCTTCAACGACGCGGACGGCGGTCGGCCCTGGGGCGGTTTGATTTTCGACAAAGGCGGGAACTTGTACGGCACGACGGTCCTTGGCGGGGCCATCGTCGCCGGCACCGTGTTCGAGATCACGCCCTGACCGCGGTCGAGCTTTTCCAGACCGACAAAGATCATCCAACCGCGACGCGGACCCAGAGCAACTCAGAATTACTGTAGGGCAAAGTCTGTGACCTCAGCGGCTGAAGCCGCTCGCCTTTATCGCCATCCAAATCGCAGCGCTAAAGCGCTGCGCCACCCAAAATCTGCCCTACAGCAAAAGTGAAAACGCTCTAAGGTCGGCAGTTGCACCCCTATTTTCCCGGCGGCAGTGGATAATACCCCGCCTTGGCGTACACATTCACGCACGGTCGGAAATCAGTCCGGCAGCTGGGACGGTCGACGCGCACTTCGATCTCGCGGTACGCGCTGGAGGGCGTGGCGCGCGTGTTGTAGCCCAGGGTGTACTCGTTGCGGGCCGCGCCGATCACTTGCTGGTACACGCCTTCCATCGCGTTCTTCGAGTACTCAGCCAGAATCTCGCCGCCGGTGGCGTTGGCATACTTAGGCAGAATGTCGCTATAGCCAAACTTGGGAAGGTGCAGTTTTGAAAGCTTGTTGTATCCGGGAATGGCGGAGCTTTCCACGGACACCCCATACACCATGATTCCATTGGTCAGCAGCACGCGCAGCACATCGCCGTAGGAGGCGTCGCTGCGGTACTCGCGGCCCTCGCTGATCACAAAGATGATCTTGCGGCGCGCCTTGTTGCGCGTGGCCAGATCCTTGGCTGCCGCCAGAATAGCGTCGTTCAACACGTGGGCAGTTTTCTCGGGCGTCACCACCGACGGCGCGGTCGGATTGATCGGGATGTCGTTGATCATGGGGCCCTGGGTGTTGGAGAGCGGCCCGCCGGTGATGGGGACACCGTTGTTCTCTCCATGCTTGGTTTTCAATTCATTGAGCGCTGCAGTCAGCCTCCGGCTGGCGCTGCCGAAGTCGGCCATTTGCGACACCGTGTTGCTATACGTGTAAAGCGCGACTTCGTCATATTGGCTGAAAGCTGCTTCCAGCGTGGAGAAGGTCTGATTGACTTTCTGGATGGCCATGTCCGGCATGCCGAAATCGATCACCACTGCCGCCGATAAGGCGAATGGGTCGCTGGTGAAAAAGTTCATGGCCTGCTTTTTGCCGTCTTCATAAACCGAGAAGTCGGTGTGGAGCAGGCCGCTGATCAGGCGCCCGCTATCATCGGTCACACGCACCGGCACAAGTACCTGATTGACATTCACCGGGACGGTATAGGTTGGCTCCTGCACGCCAGACTGCTCCCCGGGGCCTCCGCCTTGCGGAACCGTGGTGATCTTGAACGGAGGAGGCGCACCAGGTTCTTCCTGCCCGCCTTCGGGATTTGGAGCAGCAGACGCTGAAGCAGGCTGTTGAGGACCAGAGGACGGGGGCGGAGTTTGGCTCTCTGCAGGCTGGCTGTTCGGCGGCGCATCACTGGCCGGAGGACGCGGCGTCTCTGCGGGCGGAGTCGAAGGAAACGCCGGCGGAGGAGGCTGGACCGCCGACGGCGCGTCCGGCACGTCCTGTTTCTGGGCAGAGTTTTGGCTTTGCGGCTGACCCGCTTGTCCCGCGGCGGCTAAGCCCATGAACACCAGCAGGATCACGGCATGGCTGGTCCTCAGTCGTTTGCCGATTCCTGGCAACAGCAAAGCTATCCCCCGTCTTGCGAACCTACTTACTTCGGATGCCTATTGCGGATGCGAGGTAGCGCAATTTGTCGCATCTAAGGTTACAGGAATAGACTAACAAAAAGAACACGAACAGCGAGACCTTACCCGCATGTCCAGAATCCGCAGCCTTTTGCTTTTGACCCTGGCGACCTGTCTGGCCCTGGCCGCCGCCCACGCTCAGCAGATCGCTTCGCCTTCAGCGCAGAACCCCTCCGAGGATCAGGCCGCCGCCACACTGAAGGTCAATGTCAATGTTGTGCAGCTGTTCTTCAATGTGAAGGACAAGCACGGCGCGCTGATTCCCAACCTGACCAAAGATGACTTCCAAATTCTGGAGGACGGCAAGCCACAAACCATCAAGTATTTCGCCGCCGAATCGAACCTGCCGCTCACCCTGGGCATCTTGATCGATTCCAGCGGCAGCCAGGCGCGTGTACTGGATATGGAAAAGCAGGTCGGGGGCGAGTTCCTAAGCGAGATCCTGCGGGAAAAAGATATGGCGTTTGTCATTGGTTTCGACGTTAACGTGGACCTGCTGCAGGATTTCACCAATTCGGTGCGCTTGCTGAAGACGGCCCTGAACTCGGCCAAGATCAACACTGCCGGAGGAAGTGGAACTGGGATCCCGGGGCTGGGCGGCGGCACGGTTCCGACAAGCAATCCGCGCGGGACATTGCTTTATGACGCGGTGTATCTGGCGTCGCACGACGAGTTGGCGCAGCAGGTGGGACGCAAAGCGATGATCCTGCTGACCGACGGCGAAGATGAAGGCAGCCAGCTCAAACTCAAAGATGCGATCGAGGCTGCGCAAAAGGCCGACACGATCGCGTATGTGCTGCTCTGTGCCGACCGCGGTTTTTATGGCTTCAGCGGCTACTCCGGCGACAGCGAAATGAAGAAGATGACCCAGGAAACTGGCGGCCGCGTGATTGAAGTGGGCAACAAGTTCGACAAGCTGAAAGAAGGATTCAACCAGATCGCCAACGAGCTGCGCAGCCAGTACAACATTGGCTACGTTCCCACCAATACCAAGCTGGACGGCAGCTTCCGCAAGGTGGAAATCCACACCAGCAACAAGGACTACAAGATCCAATCCCGCAATGGCTACTACGCCGTGGCGAAGCGGGAGTGAGCATCAACGCTAGGGGGCTGTGGAAGTACTACTGGCTTTCTTCTTGGACTGGGCGATCATAACCTCAGTCTCTTCCTGACATCGCTTTCGGACAACATCCATGTACTTGAGCATTGCTGGCGTCGCACTTTGCATCGATTCTTCCAGGATGGAGGGCATGTCTGGTAACAACTTCTCACCCGTGGGCGACGAATAGAAGGCGATCATCGTGTGGCGGGACGGTGACGCCTACGACGTGGAAGTTGTGGACTACCACAGTTAGGAGATAAAGACTGTGAGTGTTAGGAGAACAGGATCGGCAGGTTGGGCAGTTCATCCAGGAGAAATACTCCGGGAAGAGTTCTTGAAGCCTATGGGCATCACCCCCCACAAATTGGCGTGTGAGCTGCACGTTTCCCCACCTACCATCAATGACATTGTTCTGGAGAAGCGCGGCATTACCCCCGAGACGGCCGCCCGCTTGGCGAAGTATTTCGGGACGTCGGAGCAATTCTGGCTTAATCTGCAGGATGCTTTTGCGGTGCATCAGGTCAAACGGAGATACTCCAAGGAACTGAAGGCCATCAAGCCTTTTGCGGCAGCCGCAGCGCAGTGAACTCTGCCAGACTGCTCCGAGACCCCACCGCAGGTTTTAACGGGCGCTCTCAGTGAGTTGGGTTTTCCAACCCGTTCAATTCCGCGCGCACGGCGTCGGCGCGTGCTCCGGAGGGCTCTTCCTGAAGGAACGTGCGGAGTTCAGCCGTGGCATCCGCAAGGCGATTCTCGTGCTCCAAGGCGCGGGCGGCGATATAGTGCACGAGGGCCTGCGAGTCATGCGGCATGGAGTGCACCTTCTGACAATGGGCAATCGCGGCATCGAAGTGCTGGTTCATCAGTTCTACGTTCGCCAGCAGCATCAGGGTTTGGGCATTATTCGGTTCAATGATCGTTGCTTTACCCAGTTGCGCCTCCGCGTCAGGGAAATTGCGCTCCATGATGTCCATTTTGCCCAGGTTCACGAAGGCTGAGGCCAGGTGATCGTTTAGGCCGATGGCCTTTTGCAAGGCTTCACGTTCGCGGGGGCGGTCCCCCAGCCGCGCATAAACAACCCCCAGATTGTTATAAGCATTGGCGTACTGTGGGTAAATGGCCAGCGCTTTCATCAGCTCTTCTTTCGCTTGATTCCAATCCTGTTTGGCCATCAGTTCCGTGGCTTTGTCGAAATCCTTCTGCGCCTTCTTGGGAATATTCAGGTCGACCGCCGCCACGGTCGGTGCGGTACCGGTCGCCGCGGCAGTGCTGGCTGCTAACGCCGGCTTCACCGTTACGTAGACAAACTGGCTCGTCTTGCGAGAGTCCACTTCAAACAACCCGCTGTCGGTTTCCTGGATTCCTTCTCCTGAGACCACCATGTGGTAGGTACCGACGGCTAGATTGTCAAATCCCACCATACATTCGTCGTTCGTATAACCCTCGCCGACTGGACTCGTACTGGCACTGGTCATGACCACTACACGTACCCGGACGGTACAGCGGCGGCCGTTTTCAAAGACCACCCGCACGCGGATATTGCCGGTGTGCTCTGGGCTTCCGAGTTGAGCCACGGCGCATGGGACAAGGGCGAGGAACAGGAGAACGAGCAGGCGGCGCAAGATCATGGTTGCCTCCTCGAACACAAACCCGCCGGGTCGTACGCTCAACCTGGCCAAACCGCAATGGCGCATCGCCAAGTATTGCCTCTACTCGGGCATTGTACACCCGACAAATCAATGTCCACACAATTGCCGTTGCGTTATGACGGAAGCCTAGGGGGTGCCGAAAGGTTCCACATGAAATGCCACCACCGAGGCTGCAACCCGCGAGTCCCATCGAAATGCGCAGACGATGGCCCATGCTTGTGTTTTGCGCGAGGCTGAGCGCGGCTTGACGTCCCATCTGAGAAACGCGCCCACGGCAGTTCGGCTAAAATCTTGATTTCCCTATGACTGCAGCCGAAGAAATCATGGAACGCGAGCGGCGGTTCCTGCTTCCCACCTACAGCCGCTACCCGGTGGCGCTCGTGCGGGGCAAAGGATGTTTTCTCTACGACGTTGAAGGCAAGCGCTATCTGGATTTTGTCGCCGGGCTGGGGGTCAACGCGCTGGGCCACGCGCACCCGCGTATCGTCAAGACGATCCGTGAACAGGCCGCCCGCGCTATCCATTTGTCCAATCTCTATTACAACGAATATCAGGGCCAACTGGCGGAGAAACTGTGCGGGCTGTCGGGGCTCGATCGGGCTTTTTTCTCGAACAGCGGTACGGAGGCGATTGAAGGTTCCCTGAAGCTGGCTCGTCTGGCTGCTCATCGCGCTGGGGGCGCCGGCAAAAACCAGATCGTCGCCCTGCAAGGCTCCTACCATGGACGCACCTTCGGTTCGATGTCGCTGACCGGGCAGGAAAAATACCGGAAAGGCTTCGAACCCTTGCTGGAAGAAGTTACTTTTGTCGAGCAGAACGACGTTGCCGCTTTGCGGACCGCTGTCAACGGCAATACCTGCGCCATCGTGCTGGAGCCAATTTTCGGGGAAGGCGGAATCCGGGAATGTTCCGGGGAGTTTCTCAAAGAGTGCCGCGCCTTAGCTGATCGCCACCGCGCTGCGTTGATCTTTGACGAAATCCAGTGCGGACTGGGCCGCACCGGAGCGATGTTTGCCTTTCAGCCTTTCGGCGTCACGCCTGACATCGTCGCTGTTGCCAAGCCGATTGCCGCCGGTCTGCCCCTGGGAGCGTTTCTTGCCAAGGAGGAATTTGCGTCCGCTATTTCCGCTGGACAACACGGAACGACGTTTGGCGGCGGCCCTCTGGCTTGCCGCGTGGCGCTGGAGTATTTGGCAATTGTGGAGGAAGAAAACTTGCTGGAGCAGGTTCGCCGTGTCGGCCAGTACCTGCAGCAGCAGTTGCAAGAGCTGGTGGATCGCTATGACGCTGCGCGGGAATGTCGTGGCCGCGGGCTGATCCAGGGGTTGCAGCTGGATGTGCCGGCGCGTCCCATCGTGGAGCAGGCGCTGGCGCAAGGCGTCTTGTTCAACAGCACGCAGGACACCGTTGTTCGCTTTCTGCCGCCGTTCTTATTGCAGGAAAAGCATGTGGACAAAGGCATAAGAGTTTTGAAGAAGTTGCTGGGGCGGCGGAGAACAAAGTCGAGCGGCGCCGGCGCTTGCCACGAGGACCGGGAGCAGGCAGCGCATCCGGCCAGCTGATCGCCCTTTTGCCCCGGAAAAAAGCGGGAGAGCTTTCGCTCTCCCATAGAAGCGACAGAGGCGATAGCTTTTACAGAGAAGGTGGCGGCGAGAAAAACGTTGTCCGCAGCTGCAGCAATTTACAAATCTATGCAATCGGTGGGACCGTCAGTCAACCAGCCATTTGTGGAAGAGCGATTTTTTGATGTGGATGGTTTCCGTATGCGCTACCTGCACGCCGGAGCGGGCCCTCCAGTGCTGTTGGTTCACGGCTTGATGGGCTACTCGTTTTCGTGGCGAAATACGATTCCGATGTTGGCGGGGAAATTCGAGGTTTTTGCCATTGACGCGCTGGGCACGGGATACTCTGACCGGCCGCCTGCGCTGGATTGCAGTCTCAAGGCCAGCGCGCAACGCCTGCTGCGCTTCATGGACGCGGCAAGCCGTGACCCGTTCGACGTGCTGGGGACATCGCATGGCGGGGGTGTTGCCATGATGGCGGCCGCGTTGCTTCCCGACCGCGTCCGGCGCCTGATTCTGGTGGACTCGGTCAATCCCTGGGCGCCGCGCGGCAGGACGTTAGCCCCATTTCTCAGCCATCCGCTAGTCGCGCCGTTATTTGTGCAAGTGGCCGGCCGTTCCCGAAGCCTGCGACGCTATTATTTTCAGCGCTTGTGGGGTGACCCGCGCCGCATCCCGCCGGGCACATTTGAGGGTTACATGAAGCCTTTGGCGCGCCCGGAGGCGTGGACGTACGGAATATCTGTGCTGCGGCGCTGGAACGAGGATTTGCAGGAACTTGAACTGACTCTCCCGCGGATTGCGAATATCCCGACACTGCTAATTTGGGGCAGCCGGGATAAAGCGGTTGCGCCCGCCTCCGCCGAGCGTTTGAAGCAGAACTTCCGCCAATGCCAACTGGTGGTGATGGAGGGGGTCGGTCATCTGCCCTACGAAGAAGCCGCGGCCGAGTTTAACCGGGTGGTGAGGCGGTTCCTAATTTCCGGTGCCAGTTTCAGAACCTAGTCACCGTCGTCGAACGAAACCGCGTGGTATTATTCGGTCCGGAAATCTGCAGTAGGTAAACAGTTCTGAGGAGGGCAGCATGAGAGTGAGTTTGGTTCATACGTGCTTTGTTGCTGTCTGCCTTTTTACTGCGGTTACCTATCTCTGTTCGGCACAGCAAAGTGTTTCCGCCGCAAATCCGGAATTCGAGCATGAACTTCAGCGCGGCCGCGATGCCCTGGCCGGGCAAAAATACGATGAGGCCGTGGATGCCTTTAAGAAAGCCGGCAAGCTCCAGAAGGGAAATTGTGCTGACTGCGACCTCGGCCTGGCGGTCGCCTATTTTCGAAAGGGGGACCAGAGGCGCGGCCTCGAGAGTTGTGACACCGCGCTCGCTTCTGCTATCGACGACAGGACGCGGGCTGCAGCCCATCTGTTGAAAGGCAATTTGCTTATCGGTTCCGGACTGCCCGACTCTGAGAGGTTTCCGCAAGCAGAAAGAGAATACCGGTCCGCAGTTGCCATTGTGCCGGACGACCCCGTCGCTCATCTGAACCTCGCAAAGGCGCTGCTCAAGCAGTTGAAGGATCAAGAAGCGATTGTGGAACTCCAGAAGTGCGTGGCGTTGAAGCCGCCTGAGCCGCTGCTGAGTGACGCGAAAAAACTGATGGAGGACCCCAGCCGCGGCCGAGTTGCTCGGGCCCCGGATTTTCACCTCACCACTGTGCAAGGGCAAGAGTTCTCTCTGGAGGATCTTGCCGGCAAGGTGGTCGTCCTCGATTTCTGGGCGACTTGGTGTCCGCCCTGCCGCGAATCGGTGGGAGAGTTGAAGGATCTGACCAGGAAATATCCGTCTGACAAAATGGTGCTGATCAGCATCAGCGCAGACAGAGACGCGTCCGCCTGGCGTGAATTCGTTTCCAAGAAGCGGATGGATTGGCCCCAATATCTGGATCACCAGGGGAGGATGCGTCAGATCTTCGCAGTGCGGGCGTTCCCGACCTATATTGTCATCGATGGGGAGGGGGTTATCCGGCAGAGAATGTCTGGTCTCAACCCCCAGGAGACGATCGTTCATCGACTGAAGAATACATTGTCTGCCTTGCCAACTCTGGGAGCCAAAAACCAGCAGTAATGGAGGGTGCAAGAAGCCGCATGCCAAACGTATCGTTTTCTTCCCTCGCCCCGGTTGATGTGGCCTAGCCACGGTGCTAACCTCCCATGAGAACCATGCCAACCCCAACAACTTCTGGCGTAACGCGACCCGTAGCCAGCCCAGCCCGAAGGCTTTTCCGCACTCTGCACATGGAAATCCCGGAGGTCTGGGTGCGGTTTCTGTTGGCGCTGGTCGGGCTCGCGCTCGCCTTTGGCGCGGCGCTGTTCTCCACCGTATCGAGAGAATCCGGAAACCTGGTGGCAACGTTAGTGCTCGCTTCGGCGGCGCTGCTGCTGGCAGTGATCGTGGGACTAACGACGGTGCCCTACCTGGCCCGCCGGGTGGTAGCCGCGCGGCTCCGGGATGCGATTGCCTACGACGTGACGCGCGTGGGAATTGTCTACTGCCTGTTGACAGTGCTCATCGGGGTAGCTGCGCTGAACACCGGCAACAACCTGCTGTACATAATTACGGCCGCCATGCTGGCGGCAATTCTGGTTTCCGGAGTAGCCTCGGCCGCTGTCCTGGGCCAGTTGGAACTGGACGTGCGTCTGCCGGAACATTTGTTTGCCGGGCGCACAGCGATGGGGAGGATCGTGCTGCGCAATCCCCGCAAGTGGCTGCCATCGCTCTCCGTCAGCGTGCAACCGCCTCCGCAACGGAAGAACAAAGTGCAATGGCGATGGACACCGGTTTGGTTTGGCATTCCGCCGTGGCGCGCGCCAGAAAGACAGTGGACGAAAATTCCGGACCGCAAGCTTCGGCGCGTCCGGCAGCCAGAAGTCCAAAGAATCCTGGACGGGGCCGTCTACTTCCCCTACGTTCCTGCGCGATCCGACGTATCCGCCGATTTGCAATTGCGCTTTGCGCGCCGCGGACGCTACCAGCAGGATAGTTTCGGGCTCTCCACCCGCTTTCCCTTTGCCTTTCTCCGCAAGACTCGCCGGCTGGCAATGGCGCACGAAATCATCGTCTATCCGCGGATTGAGCCTACCGACGAACTGCTTGAAATTTTGCCGCTGATCACCGGAGAGTGGGAGAGCTTTGTGCGCGGGCGGGGCAACGATCTGTATCGCATTCGCGAATACTTGCCGGAAGACTCGGCGCGGCACGTGGATTGGAAAGCCACGGCCAAGTCGGGCTCGTTGAAAGTGCGTGAATTCAGCCGGGAAGATGAGCGCAAGCTGAAAATTATTTTCGACCAGCCGGAGAAGGCGGCGGTGTCGGAAAAAGTGTACGAAGCGGCGCTGGCGATGGCGGCGTCTTTGAGTTGGCACTTCTCGCAAGAGGACGCCGAGGTCTGGTTCATGGCACAGGGCTACGATGCAAGCCCCGATGTGTACCGGTTTC
>Ga0187784_10004276_pt1 | contig 11547 bp, 12 predicted proteins | sample 1015_SJ02_MP15_2_FD_132964 | JGI IMG/M metagenome (GOLD analysis project Ga0187784, IMG submission 132964) | Tropical peat soil microbial communities from peatlands in Department of Meta, Colombia - 1015_SJ02_MP15_20_MG | ecosystem: Environmental > Terrestrial > Soil > Wetlands > Peat | place... | reverse complement strand
GATCAACGACAGCGGGGTGATTGTGGGCACCTACAGCGTCAACCTGGACAAACCTCAGGCCTTTCTCCTGAAAGGCAAGACGTACACAACCATTAACCCGCCCGGCACGACAAGTTTTGCGATTGCCACTGCCATCAACAACGCGGGCGATGTCGTTATAGCTTATGGAACATCGAACAGCATCCAGTCTGCGCTGTACAACGGCAAAACCTACAAGACGATTAACGTTCCCGGCGCGGCCAACTCATTCGCGGACGACATAAACAGCGCCGGAGACATCGTCTATGAAACCCTGAATTCCAGCGGCACAACAGCGGTAGGATATCTGTTTCACGCGGGCAAGTTTTATCCAGTGAGCTATCCGAAGAGTGCGGATACCGACGCCACCGGACTCAACGATGAAAGCGAACTGGTCGGGTACTATCAAACCAGTTCGATTACCGGCCCCGATCTGGGCTTCAAGGCCACGTATTGATCGGCTAGAGCTGTTTGTTTTTTGTGTGATCCAAGCGTGTCCGGAATACAAGTGCCTTTTCCATTGTCATTCCGAGCGGAGCCAGGAACCCCTATGGCCGGAAGGCTACTTCGTGGCACTATAGGGGTGCTTCGCTCCGCTCAGCGTGACAATGCACCGCCATAGTCCGAGCGCAGCCAGGTTTACACGAAAAACTAAACAGCCTTAAGTCTATCGGGCGGAAAAAAAGATCCTCTACTGGTCGCGCAGGACGCCGGAGCTTTCTTCTCTCGTTCCCTTCACCGCCCACGCCATGCGCGGCGTGTTGTGGAAGATGCCGTACCGGCCACGCGCATCCAGCAGGATGATGCCGCCGTGTCCCTTCACGCGGTGCTCTAGATGGTGGATCGCTTCCGCCGCCGCCCACTCCGGCAAGCTGCCCGAGCCCACCCGATCTGTCGCCCACTTGGCCAGTACCAGCTTCATGATGGGCTCGCCCCATCCGGTCAGCGAGGCAGCGGCGGTTTTGTTGTCCGCATAGCAGCCGCAGCCGATCAGCGATGAATCCCCCAAGCGCCCCGGGGCTTTATTCAACGTCCCTCCCGTCGAAGTAGCGGCGGCTATGTTGCCGTGACTGTCCAGAGCCACGGCCCCAACGGTGTCGTGAGAAATGGCTGGGGCAAAAAGGTTCGGGGCCTGTTCGGCAGCGTGCGCCTGATACTCGCGCAGGCGCTCGATTTCACGGGGAACAATCAGGTCTTCGTTTTTGCAAAGTGGAATCCCGTGCTGGGCGGCGAAGCGCTCCGCGCCTTCGCCCACAAAATACACGTGCGGACTTTCACTCAAGATTTTGCGGGCGGCGCGCACCGGATGGCGTAAGTGCTCGACGCACCCCACGCCGCCAGTGCGCAGGGTCGCGCCGTCCATGATGAGCGCATCGAGCTGCACATTGCCGTCGCGGTTCAAGAAACTGCCCCGCCCGGCGTCGAAAGTTTCGTCGTCCTCCATGGCGACGACGGCTTCCTCGACCGCGTCCAGCGCCGACCCGCCGCAGCTTAGCACTTTCCATCCCGCAGCCAGAGCGTTGCGCACCCCATTGAGATGGGCGTCGACCATGTCGTCAGGTATGGCCCACGCGCCGCCGTGGACAATCAGAACCGGTTCAATCAGCAAGAATCCCTCTCCCCAGAGTGACGGAATAGTCTAGCATCCGGCACGTGTGGCGCGGACATTCCCTTCGGCCTTCGCCTCAGGGCAGGCTCTGCCGCGGGTTTCGCCGACCTGAGCCGGGTGGCAAAGCAGGCCTTCGCAGCCTGCGGAACAGGATCCGTATCAGCGCGTGGCTGTGCCTCATGGCACTGCATCTCTTTGGTCTCGAGCCACTCCGGCTGGCCGTGAAGATCAACCGCCTTACTGCTGGATTGACCGTAACCCGTGTTTCACTGCGCGGGTCCAGGTATGAGCGAGCTTCCCTCCCTGGCCTAGGGCTGTGCCGTTCCAACCGCCATTTCGTCTTGTGGGGAAATTAGCAGGGCTACCAAGCGCCGACCGACGGGCGTTAGCGTTGCACCAAGCTCCGCCCCAGAGGCAGACCGGCCAGATCGACCCAGTGGTTCTCGCCTTCCTCGCGGACAAAGGTGAGCTCCTTGAGCGTGACCACGCGGCTCCCGGTGAACTCTGCCCACCGGTCGCGGGCGAGCAAGTATGCCTGCTCCGCTAGCTCTTTCGTGCTCATTTTGGCGATGGTCAGATGCGGCATGTAAGGCCACTCCTCCACGGCAGCCAGGGCCTGGGTATTCAACCGGTTATGCAGTTCGCGCATGAGGCGGCCGGAGTGGGCCACGTCGATGAAGATCGTCGCCGTAACCGGTATGAAGGTCTCCACTTCTCCAAGCTCGATCTCGAACGGCTCAGCCCGGCTGCACAGTTCCTCCAGGATTTGCAGCGCGAAGAGCTCACTGCCCCGCAGTTGCCGCGGCGGCAGGATGGTGAGATGTGCGGGGAGATGGGGCAAGTCGGGGTGGAGTTCCTGGCGAAGTCGCTCAACAAATCTTCCAACTGAGCTTCTCACGTAGGAGACCAGCGCATATCGCTGCGGTTGCATGCCGAAGCACGATTATACCTCGGGGGAGCGCAGAAACGCTGTGGCACGCCTGTGCCAAGATTCCGCCTGTATAATCAGAGCAGACCTCTGGGACAGTCGGGGCGTAGCGCAGCCTGGTAGCGCACCTGCCTTGGGCGCAGGGGGTCCGCGGTTCAAATCCGCGCGCCCCGACCAAGAAATCGCTTTCCTCAGTCGCAGTCGGAACGAGTCAGAAAACCAGTGGATATTCACGGGCTGCCTGGCTACAATATGACAACTCTGTGAGCTCAATTTAGGCTTGGTGGGGGGAGCCGATGCGATTGTCTCTGGAAACGCGCGAGGTCGGGCGGGTCACCATTGTCCGCTGCAACGGGCGTATCGTTACCGGCGATGAGAGTGAATCCTTGCGCGCCCACGTCGCCTGGTTGTTGCGCGATCGCAGGGCCATCGTCCTGCATCTTGGTGAGGTGGCCTTCGTGGACAGCAGTGGTTTGGGAACGATAGTCCGCACTCTGACCAGCGTTCGGCAGAAGGGCGGGGATTTGAAACTGTGCAACGTGCCAGAGCATACCCGCAAGGTGCTGAACCTGACCAACCTGACCAAGCTGTTTGACACCCACGAATCCGAAGAAAGCGCAGTCTCTGCCTTTTACCGTGCACCGTTGCCTTTCGGCCATCCAGCGCACAGCGGCCTCAGCGTTTTGTGTGTGGATCGGAACGGAGATGTTCTTGCCTACCTGCGGGAGTTTCTGCGACAAGCCGGCTATGACGTCCACACCAGCAACAGCTTGGCCGATTTCTTGATCCTGATGCGCGTGACACACTTTCGTCTGCTGCTGCTTGGTCCAGGACTGACCGCTTCTCCGGCGGTTCGGCAGACTTTCCAGCAGGCCTGCGGCAAGGTCCCAGTGTTGCAACTTGGGCATGAATTCTCCGGCCTGGAGGCAGGCGAGGCAGCCTCGGGATTACTCCAAAAGATTGCGGCCTGTTTGACCTTGGGCTCAGGCTCGCCTTCCTAACGCGGCCAAGGACTTTCGCGCGGCGAGTTCATGCGTAAACAGGGCCGATGCGTCGCTTCGTCCGGCATTCCCCTTGTGTGGTACAGTGCAGCCAAACGAGGTACGAATATGCGCATCAGTAGGCGAAGTTCGCGAGTGTCGCTTTTGACCGCAGTCTTCCTTTCGGCAACTTTGCTCAGCGCCCAGCAGGCAATTCCGGCAGCGGGCACAGGGTTGACGCCAAAAGAAGGCGATTATGTTTTCCGGGATTTCCATTTCAAGTCGGGCGAAACCATCCCCCAGTTGAGAATGCATTACATGACCTTCGGCAGCCCGGTGCGCGATGCGAACGGCCGGGTCACGAATGCCGTGATGATTCTGCATGGCACGACCGGTTCCGGCGCGCAATTCCTGGCGCCGCAATTTGCCGGTGTGCTGTATGGTCCGGGACAGTTGCTCGACGTCACACGCTACTACGTCATTCTGCCGGACAACATCGGCCACGGAAAATCCAGCAAGCCCAGCGACGGGATGCACACTCGCTTTCCGCAATACGACTATGACGACATGGTGGCGGCGCAGCATGAATTGTTGGAAAAAGGGCTGGGCGTGAACCATCTGCGCCTGATCCTGGGCACCTCGATGGGCTGCATGCATTCCTGGGTATGGGGCGAAACTTATCCCGACTTCATGGATGCGCTCATGCCTCTGGCCTGTTTGCCAGTGCAAATTGCCGGAAGGAATCGCATCTGGCGAAAGGCGGTGATGGACGGGATTCACAACGACCCGGACTGGAAAAACGGCGATTACACCACCCAGCCTCGCGGCGCCCTGGAAGTGGCGGCGGATTTGCTTTACATTGCCGGCAGCGCGCCTTTGCTGTGGCAGAAAAACTTCCCCACCAGGGACACTGCCGACAACGCTTATCACGAGTACGTCAAACGCTTCGTCGCCAGCCACGATGCGAACGATCTTTTGTACGCGGTGAATGCCTCGCGGAATTATGATCCCTCGCCCGGGCTCGAAAAAATCACCGTGCCGGTGATGTTTGTGAATTCGGCGGACGACTTCATCAATCCTCCCGAGTTGGGAATTGCGGAGCAGGCAATCAAGCGGGTGAAAAAAGGCCGCTTGGTGCTGATTCCGATCTCCGAGCAAACTCACGGGCATGGCACGCACACCTGGGCAGCGGTGTGGCAGCAGTATCTGAAAGAGCTACTTGACACTTCGCAGCGGTGAAGATGGCGCGGGCAATACATCCTTTGGAAAGGTCTGTTAATCTAATCAGTGAGGGCTTGCCAAGAGTGGGGGAGGACGGACCGGCTCCCGGCTATTGACGGTTCGAAGATTATTCAGGAGATACGCGGATTGAGAAGTTTTCTTGCCGGTCCAATATTGCTGCTTGCCTTCGCGTTCTCGTTCTCTTCGAGTTCGCTTTCGCAGGAGGCGCCGGGCAGCCAACAACAGACGCAGGCGCCGCTTCCAGACGCGCCTCAACCGAAGACTGAAGCTCCCGCCCCGAACCCCGGCACCAAGACGGCAGAAGAAAGAGCCATCGAGCGCCAGGAGCAGTCGCAACGCATCCTCGGCGTAGTGCCGGAGTTTGGCATGACCAGTCGCCTGGACGCTCCGGCCTTAAGCTCGGGTGAAAAATTCCACTTGTTTGTGAAGTCAGCCTTCGATCCTGCAATTATCGCGATCGAGGGTCTGCAGGCCGGTCTCAGCCAGGCCGAGAATGAATTCCCCGGCTACGGGCAAGGAGCCCAGGGATACGGGAAGCGGTATGGCGCGTCGTTTGCAGACGAGGTCTCGAGCAATTTCTTCGCAAATTACTTCTATTCGGTTTTGCTGAAAGAAGACCCACGATATTTTCGCCTGGGCCAGGGCAGCATCAAGCACCGCATCTGGTATTCGCTCGCCCAGGAATTCGTCTGCCACACGGATAGAGGCGGACGAGACGTCGCCTGGGAGAATGTGTTGGGCGCGTTCTCCAGTGGCGGCCTGTCCAACGCGTACTATCCTTCCACTGACAGGGGATTTGGCCTGACCATGAGCCGCAGCGCCATTGCGTTAGCCTACGGCAGCGCGGGCGGGCTGGTGGACGAGTTCTGGACGGACATCAATCATAAGCTGTTTCACAATCACCGCCAGGAAATCCCGTCGCAGTAGAACTGGCTAGAGCAGCTTCACCGTTACTGCATCCGCAAAGCTGTCATCCCGACCAAGCCCTTGGATTGGCACCCGCCAATCCAAGGACACGTGGAGGGACCTGCTGTTTCCTCGGCCGGCTACACTAACCGCGAAACTGCTCTAGCGGTCATAGCTCACCGCCTCGGCGCCGGCAACACCAGCCATTTCAAGAACATGTTTACCAAGGTGAGAACTATCCCTCCCCAAAATGCTGCCCCAAAACTTCGGAGGTGAAAGCCGGGGACCAGCCAAGCGGCAACCTCCAGCATGAGTGCGTTGACCACCAGCCAGAAAATTCCCAGGGTGAGGATGGTTAGCGGCAAGGTGATAATTTTGAGAAAAAGTCCCAGGGTCGCATTCACAAATCCTATGACAATCGCAGCAATCAGCGCGGCGGCAGCGCCATCCACGGAAAAACCCGGCACAAGGCGCGAGGTAATCCAAACCGCCAGCGCAGTTACCACCCAATGCAGGAGCATTCGCATTACGGCATCACCTTCCGGTAGTTGAATCAGTTCAGAATACCCATTCTTTTGCCCACGCGCTTCAGTGTCTCCAGCGCTTTCTGCAGTTGGTCCTCGGTGTGGGTCGCGGTCATGATGGTGCGGATGCGGGCTTTGCCTTCGGGGACGGTAGGAAACGCGATGCCGGTTCCCATCACGCCCTCCTGAAACAACTCCCGCGAGAAGTCCATGGTGAGTTTGCCGTCGCCGATAATGATCGGCGTGATGGGCGTTTCACTCGCCGGAGTGTTGACGCCGCCGATGTTGAAGCCGAGCAGCCCAAGCTCCTTTTTCCAGAAGCGTGTATTCTTCCACAATTGATCGATCCGCTCCGGCTCCTGCTCTAGCACATCGAACGCCGCGATGCAGGTAGCCGCCACCGATGGCGGATGCGACGTCGAGAACAGAAATGGCCGGGCGCGATGATACAGGAAGTCGATCAAATCGCGTGTGCCGCAAACGTATCCGCCCAATGCGCCAATCGCCTTGGAAAGCGTTCCCACCTGGATATCAACCCGTCCGTGGACCTTGAAGTGGTCGATAGTGCCGCGTCCATTGCGGCCCAGCACGCCGGAGGCGTGCGCGTCATCCACCATCATGATGGCGCCGTATTTCTCGGCAAGATCGCAGAGCGCAGGCAGCGGCCCCACGTCGCCGTCCATGGAAAAAACACCGTCGGTGATCAGCAGCTTCTTACCGGGCTGCTCCTTCACGCTGCCAAGTTGCTCTTCCGCGTGAGAGATGTCCTTGTGATTGAAGACCAGAATCCTGGCGCGCGACAAGCGAGCGCCGTCGATGATGGAGGCATGGTTCAACTGATCAGAGATGATGAAATCGTCTTTGCCCAGCACAGCAGAAACGGTGCCCGCATTGGCCGTGAACCCAGATTGAAACACCACGCAGGCTTCCACGTTCTTGAACCGCGCGATCTTCTCCTCGAGCTCCATGTGGATCTTCATGGTGCCGGCAATGGTGCGCACCGCGCCTGATCCAACCCCATACTTCTTAGTAGCCGCGAGCGCGGCTTCCCGTAGCTTGGGGTGGGTAGTGAGACCGAGATAGTTGTTCGACGCCAGGTTGATGACCTTGCGGCCGTCAAAAGTGCAGACCGGGGCTTGCCCGTCGTCGAGAACACGTAGGCGAAAATGCGTGCCCTTGGCCTTCAGATCGGCGAGTTGGTCGGTGAGATAGGACAGTGGATTTGTGCGCATAGCAACGGACGTCATGGAATCCCCTAGAATTGAACCCCAGCGGCCACCCAGGCCGCAGAAACAACAAGTCTAATACTGATCCGGGCGCAGAAGCGAATCCCTGGACGCTTGCGCTGGTGAAGTTCCTTCATCCACGCGCGCAGCACGCCAGATCAGCTAGTCCTTCCAAATCGCCCACCTCTAGATCAGGTCTACCCGCAGCAGCTTTGACGGCTCCGATGCCTTGCCGCGGCGAAGGGCGATTCACCCATACCGTGGAGATTCCCAGCGACTGCGCCGGAATCACGTCGTGATAAATGCTTTGGCCGACATGTAACCACGCGCTGCGAGGCACACCACAGCGCTCCTCGGCCACCTGGAAGAGCTTTAGGCAAGGCTTGTAGCACCGAGCCTGCTGCGCGGTGACTACGTAGTCAAAGGAGACAGGCAGCTTTGACGCCGTCAACGCAAAGAGGTCATCGTCGATGTTGGAAAGCACCGCAAGCTTGTAGCGTTGCTTCAGTCGCTGCAGGGATCCCACAGTATCCGGAAACGGCTGCCAGTTGGCAATGGACTCAGGAAGCGCGCGAGCTTCTGCTTCCGAGGAATCAAACCCCAGCCGGCGGCCGATGCCGCACATCACGCGCTCAAGAACGTTGCGGTAAGTCGAATACTCGCCCGCTTCGGCCTCGGCTTCGAGTTCTCCATAAAGCTCGAGCAGTGCTGGGTCCGGAATGTTCTTGCCATGAGCGTCCAGTATTGGCCGCAAAGCGGAAAAGATTCCCGCCTCCCAATCGATAAGTGTTCCGTAGCAGTCGAAGGTAAGCAGCCGAAAGTTCGTGAAGTCGAGCATAGAAACCCGCGGACAACATTTTAGCGGACACTGCAGGATGTGGGTACCAAGCGATCTGCGGAAGTTCGACGCCAGGACGTGGACGGACCTCAGAGCGTTTCTTTGTTAGTTTGCACCCATGCGCTAGCGGCCGCAGAGTGAGTGTGCGCCGCAGCTAAGCGCGCGTGCTCCGCCAGTAACCGGCTATGGAATTCAGGCAGAGCATGCTTTAGGTTCTCCAGGTTATGGCGGAACTCAGCGATCTGCTGTTCCAAGGCCGGATCTTCCACAGCAGTGGCAGGCAAGTCGCGCAGGTAAACGGCCACGTTGCTGATGTGGTGGCGGAGCGTGCAAAGTTCCTTGGCCTGGACGGCTGAACAGCGATTGCGCTGCGGTTGAAAGCGGGCGAGTGCAAAGCGCAGCGCGGCGTTGACCCGCTCGAAGGTTGCGATCGTGTCGGTAGCCATCAGCCCCTCTGGCCCGCATGTCTGGGAGCCGAGCTCGCAGCGGTTGCAGCCGCCGCCTCAACCGGGCCCGCGCGGTTTCCCGCTCGATCTACTTCCAGCCACGCTGCCCGCACTTCCAGAAGGTCAGTGATTTGCTGAGCGAGTATCTCCTTAGAGGCGCTCAGCTGCGCCTGCATCAAGTTATAGCGCAGCACATTATAAAAATGGTTGAGATCACGAGCCGGCTTGCCTCCGGCTTCGAAGTTCAGCCGCGATTGCAGATGGGCGATCACCAGAAGGGCGTGGTTGACCTTGTTGGTGCGCAATTCGACTTGGCTTTGCTGGATAGCGTTGATCGCCTGACGCAGGTCTTCGATGATCTGTTCGTAAAGGCGTATCACCAGTTGCACCGGACTGGCGCCCTGCGCGGCAGCCTGACGATATGCGCTTCGTGGATCGGTCATAGATCTAGCTACTCGACGATGTGCTTGACGTGCTGGAGGTGTTGGGTAGCAGGCCGCTGAGCAGCGAGGTGACCTCATCCAGAAGGGCAGGGTACTCCTGCAGCGTGGAGTTGACCTGGTCAAATTGCTGGGTCAACTGCTGCTGCTGGGCGGTGAGCTGGTCTTGAAAATTGTTGATGTCGTCGGTGAGAGCCTGCTGCTGCTGCTGGTTTCCGGCAATGTCAGCGTTCAGAATCCCAACCGTGGGATCGGTTAGGTTCGTCAGGTCGCTATTGAAGTTGTTGGCAAAACCTGTGGAAGAGGTGTTCTGGAAGAAATTCTGAAACGCTGCCGGGTTGTCGCTTAGCACCTGGCTCAAGCTCTCGCCACTGGGCGTATTGCCGACGGTGAGGGTGCCGTCATTGTTCATGTTGATGCCGAGCGAGGAGAGATTCACCAAGCCGCTGTTTCCGGAAACCGCGTAAGTCACATCATTGAGCAAACTCGTCTGCAGCGCGCGCAGGTCACTGTCGGAAGCCAGCGGGCCTTCGCTAGAAACGGTGTTGCCGTCGCTATCAGTGCTGCTACTCACCGTGTATTGCGTGTTGATGTCGTTGATGACGGTGTTGTAAGCGGACACGAAGGTGTTGATCGCTTGCGTGGCTTGGTTTACGTCCGGGCCAACGGTAAGTTGCACGGTGCTATTGGGATCGGCACTGGCCAGGTTCAGCGTCACCCCCGGAATCGCGCCGGTTACGGTGTTACTCTGGGTGTCAAACGGGATACTGTCCACCGTGAACGTCGCATCCGTCCCGCCGGTGGGCGCTTCAAAGCTAAGATTGGTGGCGGGATTCGGCACGGTGGTGAGGATTGTGGTGTTGTTGGTGAATGCCACAGCCCCGGCCGGGCCGGTGGCTTGGCTGTCAATTGCCAGGTGGTAACCGCCAGAGTCTTGCACCACGCTAGCCGTGACTCCCCAGTTGTTTTGGCTGCTTTGCTGGTTGATGTAAGAGGCCAAGGTGTTCAGAGTATCGTTGCTGCCCGCGGTGATGGGGATGTCGTCGATTGTTCCATTCGCTCCGCCGACTTGCAGCTGAATATCTCCGCTCTGCTGGCCGCTGGGCAAGATTGACGTATCGGCACTGGCCAAATCTGCCGTGTAGAGCGTGCCGGTGGTGGTATTGCCGGTGATTGCCAATGCTCCTTGGGTGCCGGCAGTCTGGCTGTAGATGGCCAGACGCGCCCCGTTGGAATCGGTCACCACGCTCGCCGTCACTCCCCAATTCTGCTGGTTGATGTAGCCGGCCAATGTGCTAAGCGTGTCGTTAACGCCCTGGGTAATAGGAATGTCATACACCGTGCCATTGGACCCTCCCACCTGCAATTGGATGTCGCCGCCAGTCGCGCCGCTCGGCAAGAACGACGTGGTCCCATTTGCCATCTCTTGGCTGTAAATCATGCCCGCGCTCGCCAAGCTGTTGACCACAATCTGGTGCGTGCCGGCAGTCGCGGAGGTTGCCGCCGTCGCGCTCAAGATGTTCGAATCTGAAGACGTAGCCGCCATGGCGGCCAGCGGCCCCTCCGGATCCGCCAGAGCTTGCACCGCCGTGGCTAAAGAGTTGAGATCGTTGTTGATCCCCTGCAACACCCCGGCCTGTGTGGACAGATTCGTCTGCTCTTGCTCCCAGACAGAAAGTTGCCCGCTCTGCTCCGAAACAATCTCGTTTACCAGTGAACTCACATCAAGGCCCTGCCCGTTTAGTAGAGTCGCCGGATTAAGCGATATTCCCATAGTCCCCCCTTGGTAGAGCTTTAGAGGCGTGTCCAGCTAGCTCTTTGTCCGTGAGGCGCGCCGGCTGTTGTTGAATGTTGTGAATGAGGTCGAGCATTTGCTCACTGGGTATCTGCAGAAAGACTGATCCTGACTTGCCATCGATGAACTGATACAAGTGTTCTCCCGTAGCCATATCGTCCTGCACTTTGGCCTCCTCTTGCGGAGTGCTGGCCGATGGCACAGTGTCCTCATAGGCGGACGTTTCCGGCTTTGGGCTGGGTTCCGCAGCGGGATCGCCGGTGGATGGTGGGGTTTGTCGCCCTCCCGGCACAAGCTGATCTTCAGCCACGGGCGGAATGATCTGGATCGGGCCGATGCTCATGGGTGACTAGGTGAAGAGGACAGGCCGGGCGGAGGCGGCCGCAGCCGCCTCCCGCCCCGATCTGGTTATTGGAGCAGCTTCAATACCAGCTGCTGCATCTGGTTCGCCTGAGACAGCGCGGCCACGCCGGTCTGTTCCAGGATGGAATATTGGGTCAAGTTGGCAACGGTGGTCGGAATGTCAGCAGCCGTGATCTGGTTCTCCGCCGAAGTCAGGTTCTGTACCTGGGTACTGATCACGTTGCTGGCGCTT
>Ga0187784_10004275_pt1 | contig 11548 bp, 8 predicted proteins | sample 1015_SJ02_MP15_2_FD_132964 | JGI IMG/M metagenome (GOLD analysis project Ga0187784, IMG submission 132964) | Tropical peat soil microbial communities from peatlands in Department of Meta, Colombia - 1015_SJ02_MP15_20_MG | ecosystem: Environmental > Terrestrial > Soil > Wetlands > Peat | place... | reverse complement strand
GGCAATGGTGGCCACCGATCGCGCGTTCAGCTGGTTGATTTTCCGTGCCATGACCTTGGTCTCTCTGCCCTAACACGTGCCCTAACATCTGCACCGGATTGTAGCGGCGGGCGGCGGACAGAGACAAACGAACCGGGCCGGAAATGCCCGTAAAATCGAGGATAATTGGAAGGGTGGTAAAAAGTAACGAATGCGAGCGGATGGAGATATGTCGGTCTCCCTCTCCGCCAACGTCCTCCCAGACACGCTCAACCTCGCTCGTCCATTCGGTCATTCGCGGGGCGCGATCATCCCTTCGCCCGCGCCGTCGAGCGCATGCGCAACCGGTAAAACTGCATCGCGCTTCTCGCAGTCCGGGACTGCAATTTCATATAGCATTCGTATTGCAGCCTGAGCTCCTGCGGGGTCATGCTCTTGTATGCGCTGCGCAGCATGAGAATGCTGCTTGTCGTATCCCACGACAGATCGAGCGCCTTTGCCACGATGAGAAGCTGGTCGGAACGGTCGTGAACGAGAGCGCGTTCAACGTGCTCGATCGGCAGGTCGCACATCAGGGACAGCGCAATTGCGGCTTCATCGAATTTCCGTGCCTGCGCGAATCTCCGCAGACCGGCCTCGCCCAGTTGCCCGGTGCGGAACAGATCTTCGACATGGCGGCGGGCCGCGGCATAGTACTCCGAGTTCTCGCGAATGATGGTCTGCATTCTGTCCGTGGCCGTCCCGACCATGTAGCGGTACAGGTCCGCCTTGGGACGATCGGCCGCCACGAGCTTTCTCTGGACCTCATCCGAAGCCGACATGAACAGGGACAACAAATGCTGCCGGGGAATGTCGGGCCTCGACCACAGATTAAGGGCAATCTCCTCGTCATTCCGCGCCCGGCTTTCGAGCATCGCACATCCGTGGTCCGAGAATTTGGCGCCGTCGTTCGATGTCAGGCTCGCAACCACCGGCTGACTGCCCCGCTCGATCAGGACATCGGTGACGGATTCGTCGACCGAACGACGGTGCGAGATTGCAAGGAGATGATGCTGGCCTTTGGAGCGGGCGACTTCGAGAAGAACGCCCTCGTCGATACTGTCCGAATTCTCGAGGACCGGCCGAGCGACTTCGATGCTGTCGTCAAGCGCCAGCGCCCGTAACGTCATTGGCGGCGCGCCGGGGACCGTCGCAAGCCGCCCGCCAAAACTGGCGCGAACCGATTCATCGATTGTGGCGACCAGCCGGCTCATGACGTCATCGAATGTCTTGCCGTTCTCCACCGACAGCGGTTCTGCCGTCATGGTGATGAACAGGTCGGTCAGGCCGCGCATGATCTCGGCCTGGCGCCGGATCGATTTTCCTGACACGGCCTCTTCGAGCTGGTCGATCCAGTCGGCGACGCGATCGGCCGGGGCTTTGCCCTCCGCAGCGCGGCCAATGCGGCGCTCGGCGCCGGACGATCCGGAAGCGAAATCAGGCGACATCGTCAATCACTTTCAGACTGGCGGATGGATCGACGACGATCGACGATGCCTGTCCGGGACGGCCTATCAGATAGCCCTGAATTGACGAAACCCCGAGCAAACGCAGCAAGCGCAGCTGCTGCTCGGTCTCAACGCCTTCTGCCGTGGTGGCGATGTTGAGGCTGTTCGCCATGGCGAGAACTGCCGAAATGATCGCCGAACATTCAGGACGGCTTTCCATGTTCTGGGTGAATGACTTGTCGATCTTGATCTTGTCGAACGGGAACATTGCGAGGTAGCTGAGCGACGAATATCCGGTTCCGAAATCGTCGAGAGCGATCGAGACACCGAGTCGCCTGAACCGATGAAGCACCGTCAAGCATTCCGGCCCATTCTCGATCAGGGCGGTTTCGGTGATCTCCAGTTCGAGACGTTCGGGGTTGAGTCCCGAGGTGACCAGCGCGCACATGACAATGTCGACCAGGAACGGATCGCGCAGCTGTACCGGCGAGATATTGACTGCAACCTTGACGGAGTCCGGCCACCTCGCGGCCTCCATGCAGGCTGTCAGGATGACCCACTCGCCGATTTTGGCGATCAGTCCGGTTTCCTCCGCCAGCGGGATGAACCGATCGGGCTGATAGCTCCCGTGCCGGGGATGGTTCCAGCGGATCAGCGCCTCCGCGCTGCACAGGGACAAGGTCTTGGTCTCGACGATGGGCTGATACAAGAGCTCGAATTCACCCCTTTCGATCGCCGTGCGGAGATCGGATTCCATCTCGTGGCGTTCGACGGCGGCCCTTCCCATCGCCGGATCAAAGAAGGCGTAGCCGTTGCGGCCGCGCGCTTTTACGCTATAGAGGGCGAGATCAGCCATTTTCAACAGATCGTCAGGATCCGCACTGTGCCCGGGTGCCAGCGCGATGCCGATGCTGGTCCCGATGAACACGTTGTTGCCGTCGATCGAGAACGGCTCGCAGATGCACGCGACAATCTGACTGGCCAGCGCCAGCGCGGCATCGCGCGGCGCCACGCTTGCAATTTGTATGATTGCAAATTCGTCACCGCCGAGCCTCGCAAGGCGATCGCCATCGAGCAGGGATGTTTTCAATCGCAAAGCGACCTGAATGAGCAATTCGTCTCCGGCGTTATGGCCATAGGTGTCGTTGACCTGTTTGAAGCCGTCGAGGTCGAGCGCCAGAACATTGAACGACTCGTCAAACCGCCGGCACCCAGCGGCCGCGTCCGCCAGCTTCTCGACAAAAGCCGCCCGGTTCAGCAGGCCGGTCAGCGAGTCGTGATGGGCCATAAACGCGATGCGCGCCTCATTGTGCCGTCGCTCGGTGATGTCTTCGTGGGTCGTAAGCATTCCTCCCTCGCTCAAGTGCCGGCGCGTGATCAGGACGAAGCGACCCCCGATGAGACTCTGGGTCTCGTTCGGTTTTTGAACGTACTCTGCGAGGTAGACAGGGATGTCCGGCCCGTCGAAGTTTCCCAGTGCGCGCCGATATTCGAGAATCTCCCGCAGCAATGTGCCGGGCCTGATGAGACCTTCAGGGAGCCCGTAGATTTCCCGGTACCGGTCGTTGACGACGACGACTTTGCCGGCCGCATCGAACAGGCAGAGCCCCTGTGACATGTTCTGCAGGGCGGCGTTGAAGCGGAAATTCGACGCTTGCAGCGCCGCTGCTCCGCGAGTGAGCGCCGCTTCCAGCTCCTTCTGGGCGGTGATGTCCGCGTGAATACTCAGCCAGCCGCCACCGTCGAGCGGTCGCTGGGTCAATTCGACGATGCCGCCGTCGCGTAGTCTTGTTGTCGTTTTCTGTCCGAATTCAGCGGTGGTGCCGCCAAGCTGCTGCGCAAGATAGGCCTCCGGATCCACTTCCAATTGTCCGGCCTGCAGTCGCGCCTGCAGGATCGATCGAAAACTCGAACCCGCCCGGCAATGCTCCCGGTCAAGGCGGTACAGCGTGCGGAACTTGACATTGTGCAGGATGAGCTGCTGCCGGCGGTTGAACATGCCAACGCCCATCGGAATGTTATCGATCAGCGCGCCAAGCAGGATCTCGAGTCTGTCTATTTGGTCACACGCCCGCGTCAGCGCGGCTTGAGCCCGATGGGCAAAGATGCCCGCGACGCCTGCGGCGAGCATCACACCGACGGCGCCGATCGCGGCGATGGACGCAGGGTCGACGCCGGGATCGAAAGCGGATGTCAGCGCGATCGTCCCGCTGAACAGCAGCGCCAAACAGACAAAGGCGGCGATTCCCGGCGATATGCGATGTAGGCTCCGCGGCTCCAACGGTGCATCGCGCGGACCTTCGCGCAAACCCGGCGTGCATTCACGTCGCAAGGCTGAGTTGTCGTCTGCGGCTTGCCTGCTCGTCATGCGCAGGCTCTAGCAAGAACAAATTTCCCGGACGTTACATTTCGCAGTCGTCGTGGCGAGGCATTGGCGCATGAAACAATCGCCATTGTCCCTTGTTGTTATCATGGATCAATGCTGATCATTATCAGGGATCAATAATGCGCCGTGCCGGCAGCGGAATCACGCTGTCGCGCAGTTGCCATCCTTGTTATTTTTTAACTTGAACTCTCTACTGACTTGTCGGATCGACGCTGAACGGATCTCAAAGAGGCGATCTGACCGTGTTGGAAAAGATGTGCGTTCTTTATGTCGATGATGAGCCGGACATCCGTGAAATTGTGGCGATGGCGCTTTCAATCGATGACAGTTTCCGCGTCGAGGTCGCATCCTCGGGCAGCGAAGCGATCGAACGTTTGCATCGGGGCGGCGTCGGGTTGGTATTGCTTGACGTCATGATGCCGGAAATGGACGGCCCCACGACACTTGCGAACATGCGCGCCGACGAGGCGATCCGAGACATTCCGGTGATCTTTGTGACCGCCCGCACGCAGCGGCATGAAATCGACCGCTACCTTGCCGCCGGTGCGCGCGGCGTCATCCGAAAGCCTTTCGATCCGCTGTCTCTTTCCCAACAGGTACGCGGATTCATCCGGCACGAGGTCGCCTAGCATCACCGATTTCTTTGAGCCTGCCCCTTGAGGCCGTCGATCGTGGGTCGTGGAATTCGCGGGGGATCGACATGCGTTCGGCGGCGACACGGACACCGTGCAATTGGAATTCCGAGATGACCGCCTCCGGCGACCTCACCCCAGCCTGTTCCCCTCCATCTGACAGCGCCGAAACTGCGCTTACGGGAGTCGAGCCCGCCCTGCGCCACAGCGAAGAGCGGCTGCGGCTGCTGTACGAAAACATCAAAGACTACGCCATGATCATGCTCGATCCGCGCGGGCAGGTCGTCGCCTGGAATGCGGGCGCACAGGAGATCAAGGGATATCTCGAGCAGGAAATCATCGGCCAGCCGATGGATCGGTTCTATGTCGCGGAGGAAGTCGCCGCGGGAAAGCCGGCAGCGCTGCTCAAGGCAGCCCGCAACGCCGGGAGTTGCAAAGACGAAGGCTGGCGCATCCGCAAGGATGGGAGCCTGTTCTACGCGGAGATGATCCTCCGGGCGTTGTTCGACGATTCGGGACAGCTTATCGGTTATGCCAAAATCACCCGCGATATTACCGAGCGCAAGCGTGTCGAACGTGATCCGCATCGTCAGTTCTATCGCGAGCGAACTCGCCGACTTCGATGTCGTCGCCACACTCCGCGAAGCGACGGAGAGGTTGCGGGAGCGGCACTATGCGCTGGTCATTCTTGACCTTGCGTTGCCGGACGGCAGCGGCTGGAGTCTGATCGAATCGCTCAAATATGTCGACGAACCGCCCCCGGTCCTGGTCTTCTCGGCGACCGACATCGGCAGGTCCGGCGGCCCTTGCATTTCCAAGGCGCTGGTTAAATCGCGGACCTCGAACGCCGATCTGGTGATGGTGATCGAACGACTGTTGCGTCAAGGTACCGACTCGTTGCCGACGCGCGCCGCGTAAAGCGCTGCCCACCTCAATCGAGCCGTATCGGCAGCATAAGAAACTTGCTGCTCACTGGGGCAACGGATAAATTGGATTTTGCATATCCACGAACAAGGCGCACTGGCGGGCGGCATTGTCAGGGCGAGTGACGCGCTGTTTTTGACAGTGGGTGTCGTGCACCCCTGTCGCCCGCCGACCCTGACGGACGGTAACCGCTGCAGCGGCAGCGCCCCGCGGCGGCTGCCCCGGACAGGCTCCAGATGGCATCGGACATCGCATCTTTGCCGGGTGTAACGGCCTCGCGACCGGATCCGGACGATATCCGGGATGCGCTCGCGCGGATGGCCGGGAGCGAGGTCTTCAGCGCCTCGCCACAACTGGTCGCGTTTCTTTCTTTCGTCGTTGATGCCGCGCTGACCGGTAAAGGCGACCGCGTCAAGGGCTACACGATCGGCGTCGAGGTGCTCCACCGCGACGCAAGCTTTGATCCGCAGCTCGACCCGATCGTGCGCGTCGAGGCAACGCGGCTGCGTCGGACGATCGAGCGCTACTATGCCGGTCCCGGCCGTGACGAGCCGATCGCCATCGAGCTGCCGCGCGGCTCCTACGTCCCGTTTTTTTCCTGGCGGGCAACGGCGGACAGCAACCTCGCTCCAGAATCCCCGCCGGCGCCGGGGCGGCGCCGGTCCGGCAGCGGTATGCCGGTTCTCGCCGTCCAGCCGCTCGAAATCTTCAACGCGCCCGACCAGCACGCGATCTGCGCCAGACTGTTCTACACCAAGCTGTGCCACGCCTTTGCGCGCTTCGACACTATCGACATCGTCGCGCCCGGCAGCGAGAGCCGGGAGGGCGACCGGCATGAGGATTACCAGCTCTCGGGCGCGGTCGAACATCGCGGCGGCACCGCCTTGCACATGCATCTCCTCCTGATGGATGCCGTGGAGTGCACGGTCATGTGGTCGAGGGATTTCGTGTTGCCGACGGACGGCGATCAAAGGTCGGCGGCCGAGGACGAGATCGTCACCAAGACCGCGGCGATCCTGTTGCAGCCGTTCGGCGTCATCCGCGCCCATCAGCGGTCGATGCAGCTTGCGACCGGCGAAGGCGATCCCCGCTATCGAAGCATCGTGGAGGCCTCCGAATCCTTTCGCTCCTTCAATCCCGCGCTGCACCGCCGCGCCCGCGCCAGTCTTGAACGGATCACGGCAAGCGAGCCCGGCTTCGCCATGGGCTGGTCTTATCTCGCCGGAATTTATTTCCGCGAGCATCAGTATCGCTTTCTGGGCGAGCGTTACGATCCGACGCTGCTCGATCAGGCGCTCGAACTGGCGCGGCGCGCGATCGAGCTCAAACCGGGCAGCGCCCGCGGATATCAGATCCTGTTCGGCGTCCTGTTCGCGCGCCATGAGATCGCGGCGGCATTCGCGGCCGCCGACCGGGCGCGAGCGCTCAATCCTTACGATATGACGCTGTTGAGCGATTATGGCGGACGGCTTGTGATCATCGGCGAGGTCGAGCGCGGCATGGGCCTGCTCAGGCGCGCCGGCGCATTCGGAATCGTTCGCCCGTCCTGGCATCACTTCTACATGTGTCTCGGAAGCTATCTGCTGGGCGACACCGCCAATATGCGGCTTCACGCCAGCCAGCTTGCCGGCGCCAATCATCCGCTCGCGCTGCTTGTCGACACGTTGTCGGCCGCCGTCGCCGGAGACCGCGATGCTGCGCGCCAGGCGCTTGCCGCGCTTGGCAAGATGCAACCCGCGTGGAATGACGACCGGCGCGGCGAGTTGCGCAGGTTCTTTCCCAACGCCGAACTGGTGAACCGCATCAGCGACGATCTGGACAGGATTGTTTAAGTCGGGTGCCCCCAAGCGCGTGCGAATTTCAGATCACGCGCTTGCCGCATCCTGAAGTCTTGCGAAGTCGATGATACGAACTTTGCCATTGCCGATGTCGCAGATATTGGCGGCGCGCAACTGTCTGACGATCCGGCAGGTGTGCACCGGGGTCAGCGCGGCGGCATCGGCAATCTGCCGCTGGGTAAGGGGGAATTCGAAGACGCCGTTCTCGTCAATCGCGGATTGGCGGACGAGTATTTCGCAGATCGCGGCGATGAGGGCAGCAATGCGCCCGAAGGCGGAGCGCCGGCCGATGTTGATCAGTTGCTGGTCTGCCGACCGTCGGTCCGCGGCGGCCATACCCAGCCACAGGTCGAGCCATGCGGGATCGCTTCGAAATCTGTCGTGAATATCGGCAAAGGGGATATAGGCGCACGCGACTTCGGTTACTGCCTGAATCGAAAATGGAAGTTTTCGGTCAAGCAGCAAGGTCGGACTCGCCAGCTGCCCGGGGAGCACAATGGACAGGACCTGGCGCTTGCCGTTCGGAAACTGCACGAACCGCAGCGCCCAGCCACGGCAAATCACGAGCGCGCCGGAGAGATCGTCCCCGGCGCGATAGACAGTGCGGCGCGCGCGCACGGTCCGACCGTATGAGGGGATCATCCGCTCGTCACGACGGGGAAATGCGGCGCAGAGGCAGCGCTCCTGCAGCGCGCAGCCCTTGTGCCCAACGTCTCCGCTCAACGCCGCTCCGACATTGCGACCGAACGCGGCGCGACCCGAATCGATGTGGCACAGCATGAGACCCGCCTCCAAACAGAGCGCAATCGTTTCAGATCGAATCGATTGTCGCTCCGGCCTTTTGATCGAGCATGATCTTTTCGGAAAACCAGCTTCCGCTTTTTCCGATCATGTTCAGAATTCCGCCCATTCCGGTTCACTGACGGCACTGGCGAGCGCCGCCTGCATGCGCCGTGCCGGCCCGCGCCGGGCGTTGGCTGCGGCAGCGGCGGCACCGCGTTCGCCACCGGCCGGCCGTGCAGCCGGCACGGGCTTGACGTTTGCGGTTCCTACGCCCGCTTTTCTGACCGGCGGCGCGGCCGGACGTTTCTCGGCGGGTGGCAGCGATTCCGCCATGTCGGACTCGTCGACGCGGAAGGCGCTGACGACGTCGTTCATGGCAATCGCCTGCTGCTCGAGCGTCTTCGCCGTCGCCGCATTCTCCTCGACCAGCGCGGAATTCTGCTGCGTTACCTCGTCCATCTGGGTCAGCGCCTTGTTGACCTGCTCAATCCCGGTCGCCTGTTCGGCACTTGCGGAAGCGATGTCGGAAACGATGTCGGCGACCTTCTTGATCGACTCGACGATTTCGTTGAGTGCCGCGCCAGCCCTGTTGACCAGATCGACGCCGTCTTTGACCTGGGCATTCGAGTTGGTGATGAGATCCTTGATGTCTTTCGCCGCCTGCGACGAGCGCTGGGCGAGGCTGCGGACCTCGGATGCGACGACCGCGAAACCGCGCCCGGCGTCGCCGGCCCGCGCCGCCTCGACCGCGGCGTTGAGCGCCAGGAGATTGGTCTGGCGAGCGATTTCGTCGATCACGCCAATGATATCGGCGATCTTGCGCGAGGATTCCTCGATCCGCGCCATCGCATCGACCGCCTTTGCGACGACCTGGCCGCCGCGATCGGCAACATCGCGGGTGCTCGCCGCCGACAGGTTCGCCTGCTGGGCGTTTTCGGCGTTTCGCTTCACCGTTGCGGACATCTCTTCCATCGAGGCCGATGTTTCCTCAAGACTAGCCGCCTGCTCTTCGGTGCGCTGCGACAGATCGGTGGTGCTCATCGAGATTTCGCCGGATGCGCCCGAAACGTCGTGGGCTGCTTTCTTGATCTTGCTGATGGTCGCCGCGCTGTTCTCGAGAAGCTTGTTCACCGCATTGGCGAGCGCCAGCATGAAGCCGTTCTTGCCCTGCTCGGCGATCCGGCGCGTGAGATCGCCTTCGACCGCGGCCTGAATGATGCCGTTGACCTCGGCCTCGACCGCTTTTTCGATGGTCTCGTCCTTCCACTCCACCGCGGTGCCGAGCCGTTTACCGTCCTTGTCGACAATCGGCGAAACGATCAGATGGAAGTTTCGGCCGCCGACCTTCAGGTCGGTTCTGAACGTCTTTGTCAGCCCGTCGAGCATTCGCCGCTGATGCGACGGATTCTTGTGGAAGGTATCGATATTGGTGCCGATCAGCTTTCGCGAATCGAGCGCCGGTATGTCCTTGCGCAGATCGGCCTCGGCGGTCCGCATCATGTCGAGCATCGTATTGTTCATGTAGACGATGTTGTAGGCCTCGTCGGCGACCATCACATTGGTCTGGCATGAATCGAGCGCCGCGCGCAGCCGCAGCGCCTCGCGCTCGAGGCTCCTTGCGGTCGTCAGATCCTGCCATTCGACGACGGTTCCGAGCCGGACACCGCCGTCCTCGAAGATCGGGGTGACGACGAGATGGAAGTTGCGCCCGCCGATCGCGAGGTCGGTCTCGATCGGCTTGGTCAGATTGTCGAGAATGCGACGCTGGTGGGCGGGATTTTTGTGAAAACTATCGATCGAAGCGCCGATCAGCCTGCTGCTGTCGAGAGCGGGAATGTCTCTCCGCAGGTCGGCCTCCGCAGCCCGCATCATCGCCAGCATGGTGTCGTTCATGTAGACGATGTCGTAGGTCTCGTCGGCGATCATGATATTGGTCTTGCACGCCGCAAGCGCCGACTGCATCCGCCGTCCGTCCACGCCACCGGACTGCGAGCGCGTAACGCCGGACGCCGGCAGGGAATAAAGAAGGATTCCGGTGCAACAGATTGCAATGATGCCGCCGACGGCGAGGCTTGCCGCGAGCAGCGTCATCCCGGCTGCGATACCGGCGAGTGCGCCGAGTTGCAACGCCGCGGCGATCACGAGCACGGCAAGACTGTAAGCGCGACGATTGCCGGAGTGACCGTGACCGCGCGCCTTGCCGGAAGCGGCAGAGGAAGATCGTTCATCTCGTCTGTTCATGGCATTGCTCTGGTGTTTGCGTTGCTGGGGATTCGGATGCCTGCCTGAGATTGGGATTATTCTTCATGCTCACTGTCGATCGGCATGGAGAGAAGATTGGGCAGATCGATCAGCGCGATCATCGCGCTTTCGGTCGTCGCCAGTCCCGAAAGGAAATTTGCGCGTTGCGCCTGTGTGATCCTCGGCACTGGCTGGATGCGGGAGGCATCGAGCGCGACGATATCGAGCACCCGATCGGCGAGGAGACCAATGGTCTTCGCCGCCACCCGGACGACGATCACGACATGGAGCGGCGTCGCCGCCGTCTTCCCCAGGCCGAAGCAGCCGCGGAGATCAACGATCGGGACGATGACGCCACGCAGATTGAGTACGCCACGAACGAATTCCGGCAGCTCGGGCAAAGGCGTGATCTCGGTCCAGCCCCTGATCTCGCGCACCGCCATGATGTCGACGCCGTATTGCTCGTCACCGATGGCAAAGCTGATGAATTCGATACGTCCCGTTGCCGTGCCCGAACCATGATCGTCAGGATGCGCCTGATCGACGGCCGGACCGAGATCGGCGCTTTGCGAAATTGCCAATTCGCTCATGGTGCAGTGTCACCCCAAGGATTACCGCGACAGGCGACAGTTGAGCCGCCACCCGCCAGAACGACATCACCGCTCTTGTCGCGTTTTTGAGGTTTTCTCTGCGACGCCTGACGCACAAGCTCTGCGGTCGCGCCATTTACTGGTTTGTTAATCTGGTGAAATGTTGCAGTTATCTGATAACCGTAAATTGCGAGACCCGTGGTCACCGCATGTCTTTTGCATAAATTTTATGCGGCCCATCATAGTCGGCGCAGAAAGGCTGTGAGCGAGATGGTAAGCGAGACATGGTTCGGCGGCCGATCACGGCAATCTCGCGGCAATTAACCCGGCAATTGTGCTCCTTTGCATCCTCCACGGCACAAGATCGTGTCTGATCCGCATTTGGCCGAATGGTGTCTGCACCTCGCTGCGGCACCGCTGCCGAAGGCGTCGTGATCGAAAAGTGGGGTTATGTGGCGTTTAACGGTAACTTCCTTCCGCGGCGGCCGTCCCCCTCCTACTGTCGTTTGTGCAAGCCTTCGAGATGAACGGCTTTTAGGCAATGTGATGGGGAAGGCTGATGCCGCTCATGCCACTTTCGGTCGCCGACTATCTCCGTCACCTGGCGGTGCGCTGCAATCGTCTGTCGCGCGATTGCTACGATCCGCCGACGACAAGGGAATTGGAGATCATCAGTGCTGAACTTCTG
>Ga0187784_10004274_pt1 | contig 11549 bp, 15 predicted proteins | sample 1015_SJ02_MP15_2_FD_132964 | JGI IMG/M metagenome (GOLD analysis project Ga0187784, IMG submission 132964) | Tropical peat soil microbial communities from peatlands in Department of Meta, Colombia - 1015_SJ02_MP15_20_MG | ecosystem: Environmental > Terrestrial > Soil > Wetlands > Peat | place... | reverse complement strand
TGGCGGAACTCGTCCACCAGCTTGAATCCCAGCAGGTCGCGGTAAAAACCCAATGCGCGTTGCACGTCCCTGGCATACACCATCGCGTGGTTGAAGGTGAGTTTCTCGCCGCTGACTTCTGCCGCCGGCCGCGCTTTCTTCAGCGACGGGGTTGTTTTTCTGGCCCTCTTCGGCGCGGATTTCTTCGCTTGCGTGGCTGCGCTCGTCTTCTTCTTCGCGTTTGCCTTCGGCATGGCTGTCGCTCGGAAGCTACTCGGGAACAACATTCTACTCGAAACAGTCGAGCCCCCGCACCGGGACGAGATCCAGGCTGCCGTCACGGCAGTGCCTACGAGAGGTCGCCAATAATCTTGCGGTACTCCGCCTCGGTGAAAGCCTTGAGAGTTTGAGTGCTCACATTGCCCATCGCGCCCAGGGAAAGAATGTGCTTGGCATACGCTTCATCACTGGGAAATTCCGAGATCAACACGGCGTCATACTTCCCCATCGTCAAATACCAGGCGTGAAACTTTCCTCCCAGCTTCTCGGCGGCTTTTTTGGCGGCATCAAACCGCTTGGGGCTTTCCTTGATCTTCCCGATCCCGCAACCAGGATGTGGTCTCCCCGCACCAGCTGAGAACCGTCGTTATTCTTGATCTCAATGGTGCGGGCATCGACAAAGCGAGCTTCGCCATCCAGCATAGTCACGTAGTCGCGCCGCAGCTGGGCGTTTGATCACCTCGATTTCGCTCGCCATCACCGCTTGCGCGCGGAAGATCAGGTCTGCCATCGCGATGCGGTCCTTTAGGACGTAGCCGCGACCATAGAAGGTGCGCTGCCGGAATCCGCTGAGATAGAGGACCGCCTCCCGCAGCGTCTTGCTGGGGATGGTTCCAGTGTGTACGCAAACTCCGCCAATTGTGCGTTGTCGGTCGACAATCGCAACCTTCTTGCGCAGCTTCGCGGCGCAGATCGCACCCTTCTGCCCGTCTGGCCCGCTGCCGATGACCGCGAGGTCAAACTCGTTGGCTTCCATACCAGAACTTCTCGAAAAAACTTCTGCCCATTTTGATGTGATGCGACCTTTCAGCGTCGCGGCCACACGGGTTTCGACGGGGCAGGAGTTTATACAAACCGATGTAAACGCGCGGTTAAATTCTGGACAAATTCAAAAACTGCGAGTCGCCCCGCGCCGATGGCGCACTAGCGAAAGGTCGGCACCCGGTCGTGAGCTCCGATTGAGACGAAGGGAAATCTTCGCAGCGTCTCAAGATCACGCACTTCGGCGAGCACGAGCACTTCGTCGAGGAATCGATCGGCCTGCTCTTGCGACATCCCTTTGGTAGCCGCCCAGAACATGGGAGGATGGAACCAGATGCGAGGGGGCGCATTCATAGAACGGGAGTATATCCATTTCGGGAGTTTGTGCAAATATTGCCTCGGTCTTGAGTCCCGGGGTGCCTTGGTCCGGCGTTGGGATACATCTTGTGGCGGACTTACCGGTTGGAGGGCCTGTAGCTAGTGCGGTGGCAGAGACTCAACGCCACGGAACGCGGTACGCGTCCAGTCGGATCGAGAAATAGGGCCGAGCAAGCTCGGCCCTTATCTATGCTATTGCTCGTAAGCTCCAATGTTGATCGGCCCCGTAGCCGGCCAAGGATTGCCGGCAAAATCGTCCGGCCCCTCGACTGTCGGCCCCAGGTTAAATCCCGCACCGATCGCCGGCGAACCAGGCTGGATGTCCAAGTTGGGCGGCGAACCGGTACTGTCGAACACCGGATTGGCATAGGACGTGTTGGCGTCCTGCCCACTGGCCGACTGGTACGCAGCAATTCCAGCAAGGCTCTGGCCGTTCCACACAAACCGGGCGGCGGAAGCGCTCAGCGATGAAAAATACAGGTTGTAGTTGAGCGCCACCGGGCTAGCCACGCTTTTCGTAAAGTTGTTGACGAACAGGCCCTGTGAAGTGGCATAGACGATATTGTTTTCAAAAACGTTATTCGTGGCGGAATACTGCACCTGGAACTCGCCGCTGCCGGTGTTCTTGGCGTCATCGTCGAACAACGTATTGTTGACAATCGTCACGTGATCCGTGCCGCCTACGCTGCTGGCGTAGCCGCCAATCGAAATACCCACGGAATTGGCGTTGTAGACCACATTGCTACGGATGGTGACATAGTTGGAAGTGTGGCCGGAGTGCTCGCTGGCCGCTTCGATGTTGAGATCGCAGTTGTACACCAGGTTCTGCTCGATGATCACCTGTGAGCAGCCGTCGCAGTAAATCCCGTCGGCATCGTACTGGTCGCCTTCGCCAGGATTATTGATGGCAGTGATGTTGTAAACCGTGTTCCCACTGATCACGCCGTTGCGCGCGTAATCGACGGTCGAGTTGGGCGCCACGCCTTCGAAGCCGATGGCGTCAATACCGATGTTGTCATTGTCGTGGACAACGTTGCCACTGATCACGAAGTTGGGGACGTTGCCGTCCACGTTGACGGACTCGCTATTGCCGGTCTTCAGGTCGTAGACCTGGTTGCCGCCGATGGTGAGGTTGGTGATGGGCGTAGTCGACGTCCCGTACACAGCGATGCCGAAGGCGTTGCCGTTCTTCTCCGACGTCGTGACGATGTTGTGGACCAGGTTATTCATGATCTGAATGTTCGATCCAGAACCGGTAACCCAGACTCCGGCCGGCGTGGCGTGGGCGTTCGATGTCTGGAAGTTGCGGATCTCGAATCCCTGGATGGTGATGTAACTCTGGCCGGTGATGTTGAACAGGCCCTGGGCGGCGGCAGCAGTCGAAGGCACCAGGCCGGTGCCGTCAACAATTGCATTTTGACTGCTGCCGGCGACCGCATTTTGGCTGGCTTGAAAGACAATCGGGCCGGCAGTGGCGTTGCCCGATACGTTGATATTGACAATCCCGTTGTACACCCCGGCTGCGACATTCACCGTGTTGCCGGGGCCGACGGTATTGGCGGCATGCTGGATGGTTAGCCAGGGAGCGGACACCGTACCGGGATTGGCGTCACTGCCCGTTGAGGACACGTAAAACACGCTGCCGGGCGGTGGCGGCGGTGCCGTAACCGTCCAACTGTAGGTAGTCGGGACGCTGATATTGCCGGAGGTGTCCTCGGCCTCTACCGCAAATGTGTTTGTGCCGCTGAGCGACGAGTAGCTGATACCGCTGCCGCAGGCCACGTAGGCGGCGCCGTCCAGGCTACACAGGAAGCTCACCCCGGCCTGGCTGTCGGTAAATGTGAAGGTTGCCATGGTCGAAATGGTGGGGTTGGTCGGTTCACCGGTAATGGTGGGAGCCGCCGGGCTGGTCTGGTGGTGGCGCGCAGCGGCGCCCAGCGGCAGTAGGACGCCGACCACAACAAAAGTCGTCAACGTGCGGGGGAGGGCTGACAACATGACTACTCCTCGGGTTCAGTGGGTGGCGGAATCAGTGACCACTGGCGACGGGATTGCCTTAGCGAAAAAGAGATCGTTAAGGTTGGCCGGTGAAGCGGGGTTTGTCAAGGATTCACGTCGTTCAGTAGGGGGCTAATTATAGCCCACTGCCCATGTTGAAAATTTGGCGAAGCTGTGGCATACGAACAAGCCGCAGATTGTTGTCACATGTCCGCCAGCGGGCACATTATGCGGCCAATGAGCATTTATGGAGGCGGGGTATGCCGACCAATGTCGTCACAGCGATCGAGGGAAGGCTGTCCAGCGGACAGAAGCTGCGCATGGCCGAGACCATCTCTCGCATTCGCAACGAAGTGATAGGAGCACCACTCTTCTTCGCACAGTAGGTAAGCTCTTCAAAAACTATCCGTCGCGGGACAAGAAGTAAGCATCCACCTCGTTCGTAGCAGAAATATTTCCAGTAATCGCAGGCGCAGTTGTATAGTAGGCGCCGTTCTTGAAAGCAAACGGAGATTCCGGTTATGGCAATCTGTGCAAAAAAGCGAATTGCGGTCTTGTGCTTGATGGCATTTGTCGCCGTGACGGCTTGCCAGCTCGCGACAGCAGACGAGTTTACACACGAGATTTCGGGTTTTGTGAAGCATGTTGACAAGGGCGCGAAAACCATGGTCGTTAAGGCTGCAGATGGTACCGAGCACACCATCAAGTGGACTGGCGCAACGACGTGGGAAGGCACCAAAGACGCCGGAAAGGGTATTGATGAAGGCGCAAAGGTGTCGGTAAAGTACACCGAAAAAGGTGGCCAGAAAACGGCTGTCGGCGTAAAACATCTCGCTAAAGACGTCGCTAAGTAAGCCCTGAAGGGCGACTCAATCGGCGATTGAACGACCCAGCTGGACTGAAGCGGGAGGCAAACGTTTTACGGCGGTGCGCCTTTTCGTCATCGCAGGTCCGCCAACAGCAGTCTTAAGGCAAGCGTCTTCGTGACAAGAGCGCACATAACGACCGCTATGCGGTATCGCGAGAGGAATCCCAAGTCCAGCCATTTCTTGCGCATGCACGCCCCGAATCGGACAGCTGGGCATTCGAGGAGCATGGGCAACGGGTCCAGCAGCGCGTTGAATTCTACGCCGTGCTCCGGCTTGAACGGCGGTGCACCGCTGGGAACGAACTGCTGGCTCACGCGATTCTGCATATAGCCCATTGACATGGTGTTGTGAATGGGCACGGGCAGCGGTTCGTTGAAACGCAGTCCCGCGGAAACTGACCGATTCAGATCGACAACACATCACGAGATGGTGTGTTTTTGCGCCACCACCAAAGCCGCTCCCTCCGAATACCACTTTAGTGTTAGGAAGAAAGAGTTCTATTTCGTGATGTGCCCACAGGGCACAATCGCGGAGAATCCGGTTTGGTCAGGAGTTTGCAACAAGAATTCGATAAGCCAGGAGAGGAATTGTTATGCCTGCGGTAACGACAAAAGACGGAACGCAGATCTACTATAAAGATTGGGGCAAAGGTCCGGTCGTGATCTTCTCGCACGGCTGGCCGCTGAACTCCGACGCATGGGGCGGTCAGATGCTGTTTCTCGTGCAACACGGGTATCGGTGTGTTGCGGTTGACCGGCGTGGGCACGGTCGATCCAGTCAGCCTTCCACAGGAAATAACATGGACGGATACGCAGATGATCTTGCGGCAGTCATTGACGCACTTGATCTCAAGGAAGCCACTCTGGTGGGCCACTCCACGGGAGGCGGGGAAGTCGCACGCTACATCGCACGCCACGGGACGAAGCGGGTCGCCAGAGCGGTACTCGTCGCCGCTGTTCCGCCAATCATGGTTAAGTCCGCGGGCAATCCTGAAGGACTGCCGATCGAGGTCTTCGACAAGCTGCGGAAGGATCTGTACAACAATGCTTCGCAATTCTATAAGGACCTGGCGGTTCCGTTTTATGGCGCCAACCGGCCGGGAGCCAACGTCCCGCAGGGAGCGCTGGAACAGTTCTGGCTCTGGAGCATGCAAGCGGGCCTGCTGAACGCTTACGAAAGCATCAAGGCTTTCTCCGAGACCGACTTTACCGAGGATCTCAAGAAGTTCGACGTCCCAACCCTGGTGCTGCACGGAGAGGACGACCAGATCGTTCCAGTCAAAGACTCGGCGAAGAAATCGGCGCGGATCATCAAGGGCGCAAAGGAAATTTACTATCCGGGCGCGCCACACGGCCTCACCGCGACGCATCAGGACCAGGTCAACGCCGATCTGCTGGAGTTCTTAGGGAAACCTCAGAGAAGCTCCCAGGCAGCTTAAGTCACGAATCCGCGGGTTGCGCCCGCAGTCGTTCCATCATTTTCATGGAGGGTACTATGGCAAGGCACGCAGCAACTCAAATGAAACCTCGTCCAACAGACAACTCACAAGCGACAACCGATCTCAGCCGCAACGCGGTGGAAGAAATCTGCGCCGGCCTGCGGCCCCTGCTGGCGGACGTCTTCGCGCTTTATCTGAAGACCAAGAATTTCCACTGGCACATGAGCGGACCGCACTTCCGCGATTACCACCTGTTGCTCGACGAGCACGCGGAGCAGATTTTCGCGATGACGGACGACATCGCCGAGCGCGCGCGCAAGCTGGGTGGAACTACGCTGCATTCCATCTCCGACATAACGCGTAACCAGCGGCTGCACGACAATAATGAGGAATCTGTCAGCCCTGCGGATATGCTGACCGAGGTCCACGCGGATAACGAGCAACTCGCAGGCGAATTGCGGGCGATGCACGAAATCTGCGATCAGCACGGCGACGTTGCCACCGCCAGCCTGATTGAAACCTGGATTGACGAAACCGAGCGCCGCGCCTGGTTCCTGGCGGAGGTCATCGAACGCTGACGGCATCGTTTTCGGACAGTCCTTGCGTGTTTCGGGTTGTTAGGGTCCCAGAAAGGTTCGGATACGCAGTTCTCGATCTTTGCTGCCGCGTAACGGCTGCTTAGACCCAGCAGCTCGGGGCATGGTGGCCCCGGTCGCCATGCCCTTAGTTGTTGGCGGGAACAGCCTTAAGCCATAGGATCGAAGTCAGCGAGCGTTGTCCGAAGAAGTTAACGTTATCCGCTAGAGCACGATGTGCTTGGACTTTATTTCACCGCGCCCACCTTCAGAAACGTTCCTTCCTGAAGTTCAGTGAAGGCTTCGCGTAGCTGCTCCTGCGTGTTCATCACAATCGGACCATACCACGCCACCGGCTCCTCCAGCGGCTTTCCGGAGATGAGCAGAAAGCGGATGCCGTCATCGCCGGCCTGGACCGTGACTTCGTCGCCACGGTCAAACAGAATCAGCGAGCGATTGTCCGCCTCCACGGGAGGATTGGTGTCCAGCCATTTGATCGCCTCGGTCGGAACCGCGAGCGGGCCCGACGCATTGCAGAATTTCCCACTGCCTCCGAAAACGTAGGCGAAAGCGTGGCGGACTGTTTCGACCGGAAGGGTCTTTCTTTTTCCAGGAGCAACTGAAACGTCGAGATAGATCGGGTCGGCGGCAACTCCCTCTACTGGTCCTTTCTTGCCCCAGAAGCTCCCGCAGACGACGCGCACATGGGTGAGGTCGTCGTCGGTGATTTCGGGTATCTCGCTGGATTTCACTTCCTGATAGCGAGGCGCGGTCATCTTGAGTGACGAGGGCAAATTGCCCCACAACTGAAACCCATGCATCCGCCCGATGTGGTCGCCCTTCGGCATCTCCTGATGGATGATGCCGCTTCCGGCGGTCATCCACTGCACGTCCCCGGCCCCTATGACTCCGCTGTTGCCGATGCTGTCCCCGTGCGCCACCGTCCCGGCCAACACGTAAGTGATGGTTTCGATTCCGCGGTGCGGATGCCAGGGGAACCCCGCCAGATAGTCCTCGGGAACGTCGTTGCGGAAGTCATCCAGCAACAGAAAAGGATCAAAATCCTTGGTATTTCCAAAACCGAACGCGCGGCGAAGGTGCACACCTGCGCCTTCCAGAGTCGGTTTTGATTTGATTAATCGCTTTATGGGTCGGATTGACATTGGGAACTCCAGTATACTCGGCGCGAATGGGTCCCACTCTGAGAGTTAGAACTGCCCCAGCCTTATGATTGACGGATTGATTCCTCGTGACCCCAAAGGGCGTCCAATCCCAGGCTGCGACCAGGTCGGTAGGCTACGAACATGATCTGAATCACAATCAGGAAGAAATAGGTCCATGGCCACTCCGAATTCAGGCGGTAGAGTCCCAGCCACAGATTCACGGCCAACAGCGCGCCGAGAAAGCCACCAACCCGGGTGAATAAACCCAACATGAGCGACACGGCCACCAGCACCTCTCCGGCATAGACCTGCGGCGCGAAAAAGTAGAAGTGTGGCAGCACGATTTTCTTGACGAAATCCGCCTGCACGGGAAATGCGGCGCCTTGGATCATCTGCCCTATCCAATAGCGCAGTCCGCCGGAGCCGTCGGGTTGATCGGTGTAGGTCGGCGGCATCTTCCATAACGACTGCTGCCACCACAGCACGCCGATGAACAGCCGAGACAGCCAATTCCATACGTGCAAAGCCGAGCGTTTGCCGCGGATCACGGCGATAGTTGAAGAAAGCGATACCGATGGAGATACAGTGTTTTTTGACTACCACTCAAAGCCAACTGCCGGATACCACGTTCGTGGTAAGGAAGACTTTAGGGTGCGTAGTGGGTAAAAACAAAGTCGCTGGCTTTTGCAGGCTCGTGGCAAGGGAAGCAGGTTTTGTGCATTGCCTCGTTGGCAGGTCTGCCATCCTTATTGAATTGGGCGAAACCCCAGCCGCCCGTCGAGGCGTACTTCTTCGAGTCCTTAACCATAAACTGGAGGTACCACTCCGGGGGTGGGCCGGGAACGAAAGATTGGGCGCGGCCAAAGACTTTGTTGTTTTCCTGCGACGGCACATAAGTCCAGGCTATTCGGGCAATGACGGTGCCGTCCGGGAACGGAAGCTTCCCTGCCCGATAGGCCTTAATCGCTACGTCGTTACCCAGAATGGCGCGCAGATCGTTGAGGTTGCCTTCCTCATGGGCTACGGAAATCAACTTCCAGTCGCGGTATCCGGGGAAAATTTTGATTCCGAAGATCGGGGCGGCCTCGCCACCGGTGAGTTCAGATGCAGCCGCCGTGAAGGCGACAATGGCGGCCACCGTTGCGATTCCAACCAGCAAGAAGGCGATCCGTTTCATGGTTCCTCCTTCCAAGTTTCTGAGCACCGCCATTTGCGATCTCGGATACGGCGCGGTTGCGGTCACACCTCGGTGCTTCCATTCCGCGGATCATCCTTGGCGTCAATGTATTCAAGGCCAAGCGGCCCAATCGCTGTCACCTGCGTGACGTACTCGCCGGACTTGGCCCAGTGGAAGTGGGATGTGTTGCCGGGAAGGATGACGACGGCGCCGGGCGGATAGGCCACCAACTTCTCGGCGCCGAACTGATCACCCAGGCCGATGTAGAAGACGCCTGAGATGACGGTGTAGACCCGGTCTTCGGGGTGCCTGTGCGGCATCAGCTTCACACCGTGAGGCACCTTGACCCTGACCGTATATGGACCCTCCTGCGAGGGTTGACCAACCACAACCGCAAGACGCACCGCAGGCGGGAATGCAGCGAACGGTTTCCAGTCAATTTCTTCGGGCAAAATTGCTTGGAAGACGGCTTGGCCCGGCTGATGGGAGCGAACCGTTGCTTTCGTTTCTTCCCTCTTAAGCGCCATTCCTCGCGGTGACATACAGACCTCTTCTCTCTCGTGCTGCGTTCATTCATTCGGACCATGTGCAAGTCGCACCCAAATCCGCCGCCAACGCAGCGGCACCACTAGTAATTGAGCCGGCCCATCAACCAGCACGCCGAGCCTCCAACCCTGCACGTGAAGAACCGATGAAGTTTCGCACCAGCCCGGCGATCTCATCTGCAGCGGTGTCCAAGGCAAAATGGCCGGCGTCGAGAATGTAGACTTCGGCATTCGGCACTTCCCGGCGATACGCTTCCGGCTCGGAAATGTCGAACGAGGTGTCATACCTGCCCCAGACCACGAGAAGGCGCGGCTGCTTTTGGCGCATCCATGCTTGCCACTTCGGGTAGGCCTCCACATTGGTTCGATAGTCGTAGAACAGGTTGACTTGAATTTCGTCCTGACTGGGCTGGTTGAGGAAAGCAAATTCATCGGTCCACAGATCCGGATCATAGCGTTCCACGTCAGGATCGGTTCCAACGTGGCGGCCACGCGTGGTAGCCAGCGACAGCAGATTGGCGCGCAGCGCGCTTTCGTTCGCCGCTCGATCGGCCCAGAAAGCCCGGCGCGTCTTCCAAAGCGGTCCCAGGCCTTCATTGTGCGCCACCGCGTTCTGGACAATCAGGCCCTCGATCCGCTCCGGGTGCGCCAGGGCCATGCGGAAACCGACCGGGCCGCCGTAGTCCTGCACATATAGGGTGTAGCGCGAGAGCCCCAGCGCCTCGGTGAAATGATTCATGATCTCGGCAATGTGATCGAACGTGTACGAGAATTTCTTCGGGTCCGGCCAGTCGCTGTGTCCGAAGCCCGGGTAGTCCGGCGCAACCAGGTGATAGCGATCAGAAAGCCGGGCGAAGAGCGGCTCGAACATCCGCGACGAGGAAGGAAGCCCGTGCAAAAGGAGAATCGTCGGCGCGTCTTTCGGGCCGCCTTCCCGGTAGAAGATGGATAGTGAATCGATTTGTTTTGTGCGATAGGAAGTGGGGTACCTCACGGAATGCTCCTTTCGTGGGCCTCGACCGACTACTGAAGTGATGCGAGCATCGAATTCATTCACATCGTAAGGACCACGCGAAATTGCGCCTTGCCGCTCAGCATGCGCGCATAGGCCTCGGCCGCTTTTTCGAGCGGATAGGTTTCGATCATGGCACGCACGCCGGACAACTCGCAGAAGTTGAGCGTGTCCTCGGAATCGGCTGGCGTTCCGGCCGCCCATCCCTGAATGGTTCGGCTTCCGTTGATGAGCTGCACGGGTGTGACCTCGATGGGATCGAACGTTGCACCGATCACCATGAGCTCGCCGTTCGGGCCGAGGCCGTTGATGAGCTCAGACATGGCCTTCGAGCTTGGGGCGGTCGCCACGATCACCCGTGCTCCACCCATTGTTTGCAGCGTTTCCGCCGCATTTGTCGCTTTGCTGTCGATGTAGAGGCTCGCTCCCAGTTCCTTGGCGAGCGAAGCGTTTTCCGAGCCGCGACCGATGGCCACGACCTTGTAACCGAACTTGTTCGCGAATTGAATTCCGAGATGGCCCAAGCCACCGATGCCTTGCACTGCAACCAGGTCGCCGGGAAGCGCGCCGCTGTGCCGCAGCGCGTTGTAGGTGGTAATTCCGGCGCAGAGCAGCGGCGCTGCCTCGGCATCCTTGAGATTTTCCGGGATGGGCACCAGCGCCTCCACCGGCGCGATCATGTATTCCTGGTACCCGCCGTCATAGCTGATGCCGCAGACCTTGCCGTTGCGGCAATTGCGAAAATCTCCGCGCCGGCACTCGCGGCAGGTGCTGTCGTGGCCGCCATGCCAGCCAACACCGACCCGCTGGCCCGTCTTCCACGCGGAAACGCCTTCGCCCACCGCATCGACAATGCCCGCGACTTCGTGTCCGGGAACCCGCGGAAACTCAATCCCGGGCCACAGGCCGTCCTTCGTGAGCACGTCACTGTGGCAGACGCCGCAGGCTTGCACTCTGATGCGCACCTGCCCCGCGCCGGGCTCGGGAATCGCGCGTTTTACGATTTCGAAATCTGCTCCCGGTTTAGAAATCTGGGCCGCCATCATTGGCGCCACTCGTGGAGCTGGCGATACTCTCATGGTTGCCATAAATCCTCCGGTGATTCTTTAGAACTTCATTGTGGCGAGCTACGCGGCGACTAGCTGCTGTCCGCCGTCGACGTCGTAGGTTGCGCCGGTGAGGGCCGTGTTGGTCATGATGTGTACGGCAAGAGCGGCCACGTCTGACGGTCCGACAACGCGACCGATGGGAAGCGTGGCGCGAAGCTGATTGCGGCGGTTTTCAAGTTCATCGCCGAGGAGCGACGCTGACAACGGCGTGTCCACGAAGCCGGGGGCGATGAGGTTAACTCGGATGGGCGCTAGCTCCAACGCC
>Ga0187784_10004273_pt1 | contig 11552 bp, 5 predicted proteins | sample 1015_SJ02_MP15_2_FD_132964 | JGI IMG/M metagenome (GOLD analysis project Ga0187784, IMG submission 132964) | Tropical peat soil microbial communities from peatlands in Department of Meta, Colombia - 1015_SJ02_MP15_20_MG | ecosystem: Environmental > Terrestrial > Soil > Wetlands > Peat | place... | reverse complement strand
CCTTCTTCTTCATGGCATCTACTTGGCCATGAATCGTCGCAGCTTATAAGTGATTGACTTGATTCAGAATCCAGTTCGTCAATAACTGCTCCAACGCCTTGCCGAGTTGTGGGTAATTGAAAGGTATTCCAGGCCGTCTGGTAAGTGACGGTTGGTTGTGGTGGAATGAGTGGTCGTGTCCACGAGTTTTCGAAGTGGACACGACTGGTTGCAGGGATGCGATGGTTCAGGAACTGGGGTTGATCTCGTCGGTGTAGATGTCCTCGTCGAGCGCTTTGGCAACGGCCTGATCGAGGCGGCTGAGCAGTTGGGCCAAGGTTTCTCCGTTACCGCGCACCAATGGCCAGAGCGTTATGCTCATCGCTGGCTACAGCGACACCGCCGATGGGGTACTTGTTGCCCACGGTGATTTCCCCGAACTCGATCAGCTCTTCGATGTGCGGCAGAGGCAGGCGAACGGGATCTGGTGCGGAATTGGGCCGTGGGCCTACGCGGCGGCCTGAGCGGCGGGAGACAGGTTTGCGGCGACGTTCCACGGCAGCAACTCCTCGATGCGGTTGATGGGATGGGTGGCGATGCGGCTGAGCACATGGCGCAGGTAGGCTTCCGGGTCCAGGCCGTTCATCTTCGCGGTCTGGATGAGACTATACAGCACCGCCGCTCTTTGCCCTCCGTGGTCGGAACCGGCGAAGAGATAGTTGCGGCGGCCCAGGGCGACCAGGCGCAGGGCACGTTCCGCAATCAGGTTATCGATCTCGATGCGGCCATCGTCGAGATAGCGCATGAGCGCATCCCACAGTCCGAGCGCATAGCGGATGGCCGCGGCCGTCTCGGACTTCGGCGCCAGCAGCGACAAAGAGGTTTTCAGCCACTCGTGCATGTCTTCCATCAGGGGCTTGGCGCAAGCCTGGCGCACTTGGCGGCGTTCGTCGGCGGGACGGCCGCGAATCTCAGCTTCGATCCGGTAGAGCGCGGCAATGCGCTCCACCGCCTCGCGTGCGATGGGGGATTGGTGAGCCTCCATCAGGTCGTAAAACTTGCGCCGAATGTGCGCCATGCATGGAGCTTCCTGAATCGCGCCACTCTGGTAAAGCTTGTCGAAACCGGCGAAGGCGTCCGCTTGCAGGATGCCGCGGAACTTCGCCAAGTGACGCTGTGGATGTTCGCCTTTGCGATCGCGCGAGTAAGTGAACCACACGGCGGGTGGCGACTTGTCGCCTGCCGGACGGTTGTCGCGCACATAGGTCCAGAATCGCGCCTTCCTGGTTATTCCGTTGCCGGGCGCCAGCACGGGCAGTGGCGTGTCGTCGCCGTGCAGCTTATCGGTGTTCATCACATAGCGGCGCAACGCTTCGACCAATGGCTCCATCAGAGCGCTGGCTTCGCCCACCCACTTGGCCAGCGTGGAACGGTCGAGGTCGACGCCCACCCGGGCGTAGATCTGCGACTGCCTGTACAAAGGCAAGTGGTCCGCATATTTCGCCGTCACCACATGCGCCAGCAAGCCGGGTCCGGCCATGCCGCGGTCCACGGGGCGTGGCGGCGCCGGAGCCTGCACCACGCACGAGCATCGGGCACAGCTCAGCTTGGGGCGCACATGGCGGATCACGAAGAAGCTCGCTGGGATATATTCCAGCACTTCGGAAACATCCTCGCCCAGCTTGCGCAACGCACCGCCGCACTCCGGGCAGCACTTTTCCTTGGGAGGATGGGTGTGGTCTTGGCGCGGCAAATGCTTGGGCAGTGCGCGATCCTTGCGTTGCGCCGGCGATGCGGGTTTGGGCTGTGGTTTCCCTGCCGGTCGCATCGGCTGCGCAGCCGCGGCTTGGAGCCCTTCCAACTGGAGTTCGAGCTGTTCGATGTGGCGATGGAGTTTTTCCGACTTGCGCCCGAAATGCATGCGCCGCAGCTTGGCGACGAGCAGCTTCAGCTGTTCGATCTCGGCGTACAGGCTTGTCACCAGCGCCTTCACCGCTGCCGCGTCCAGCTTGTCCACATCGGGCGGCGTCGCGGGCGCATCGAACATGATGTAACTATGCCATAACTCGCGACTAAGTACGCATGAAAAACACAACAACTTATCCGCTAAGTTATCTAACTTCACGGCGAAGGATCACACTGCCATGGTCAACGGCGCACTGCGCACCGGACGCCTCCAGTCGATCCCCTCGCATAACATCGAAAGCTGCGCCCGCGTCAGCGACACCGCGCCGCTCTCCGCTTGAGGCCAGACAAAATGCCCGCGGTCGAGCAACTTCTGAAAAAGACAAAAACCGTCGCTGTCATGCCACAAAATCTTAATCCGGTCACCTCGGCGCCCGCGAAAAATAAACACTTGGCCGGAAACGGGGCTCTCGTGGAGAACGTTCTGCACCTTGGCGCTCAAGCCGGTGAAGCCATAGCGCATGTCCGTGAATCCCGCTACAATCCAAATCTGTGTGCCGGCCGGGATCATCCGCGCAGGCTCTCCAGCACCGTGCGCACCAGCGCGGCATCGGCGCCGCCTTCCACGCTGACCAGCGCCCGGCCCGGAAACTCGATATGAATCGCTCCACTCGACGGCGCAACAGCAGCAGAGGCACCTGCGGCGGCAGGCTCTTCTCCTGGCTCCGCCTCGTCCACTATCGTCACCGGCAGCAATCGCGAGGGGTTCGCTTGCCTTTTCTGCGCGGACGGTTCCATCAGGCCGGCCTGATACAACTTACGCCAATGAAACAACTGGTTGGCGTTCACGCCATGCCGACGCGCCACAACCGCGACCGAAACTCCGTTCGCCAATGTCTCTTCGACGATGCGGCGCCTCTCCTCCACCGTCCGATACCGCCGTTTATCGCTGGCCTCCGCTACCGGCTGAATCGCCGACTCCATACGTCCCCCTCCGCGGTCGTGGTTTACACCGCTCCACAGATGAGTCTCGTTAAACTCCGCCTTCACCGCCAGACGGCCTGGGGTTGACGCTTACGGATGAAGAACCTGGTTGCGCTGGAAGATCATGGTCAGGTGGAACAAGCGGACCATTCATCGCGTAATCGAGCACATGACAAATCGGGTGGCCCAGGTTTCGCCAAGGGTTCCGTTGCATTGCGGAATAGTTCTCTTGGCGATCGCCATTGGGGGTGCGGGCGCACTCGCCGGACCCCCCGAACGTGCGGATTCCATCGACAAACTGATGACAACTTTGCATGAACGAGGTCAGTTCAACGGTGCCATCCTGGTCGCTGAGCAGGGAAATGTTCTGTACAAAAAGGGATTCGGCATGCGCAAGCTCAAAATCATGGAACATATTTCGTTGGACGGCGTGATCGAGGTCGGCATTCCGGGCGATGGCGGCGATTTTCCCTACGGCGACTGGACCGCGCCGTATCGCACTCCTGAAGGGTTCGCGAAAGTCGCCGCGATGTACGGCGAGCGCTTCGATTTGCTCATTGGCCGCCGAACCTACGATCAGTGGTCAGGTTTCTGGCCTAAGGCGCCGAGGAGTCCGATGGCGGAACGCCTGAATGCGGCGACGAAGTACGTCGTAACCCACAGGCCGGAGAGCCTGGAATGGGGCCCCGTCGAATGTGTTGGGCCGGACTTTCTGGAAGGCGTTCGCGCCATCAAGGAGAAGGACGGCGCGGACCTGATCGTTTCGGGCAGCTCTTCGCTGACCTCAGCGCTGCTCGAGCACGGCCTTGCGGATGAGCTGGTTCTGCTGGTCGATCCCGTTCTGCTGGGCAAAGGGAAACGCCTCTTTGCCGAAGGAACTCCGCCACGTGCCTTCACGCTCAAAAGCACGGAAGCTATGCCATCCGGCATCGTCATCCAAACCTATAAAGCCGCTGGGCCTTTGCAGAACCTGAGATAAGGGGCGTCTCAGATGCTTTTCACGATGATGCGATACCCAAAGGTATGAGGAGATAAGCGCGTCATCGCCAACCCACTCATTAGCGGAGTTCCGGGCATGTGACCGGCTTCTATCTGGAGATTGACCTTTTCGAGCCCGTTTCTGGGCGTTTCGACGTTGGGCGACAAAGCCTCGGAACCTCTCCGATGAGTGGCCCTGTAGCAGCACCTGTACCAATCTGGATGGCGGGTGCAGGCTGCTTTCGGGCAGTCCTGGAAAGACCTTCCGCAGGCTCTCGGCCCGTTACTGCGAGCAGGTCACTTTAGTCATGCCGGGTAGCCGTCGCCGATGGCATCCGCCGTTGAGCGTCGTGTCTAGGGCAAGGTATGCTCTTGGTCATAATTGCCTTCTCAGATTTGCGTTGGCAAACCTCATATTAGGGCCTCTGTATTTCCCTTTGTCTTCCCTGGACAAAGGTGAGCTAAATCACCGATTTTGCGGGACTTGAGTTGCCGGGTTGACGATTCGTCAGGAGGAGAACCCATGAATCGGTTCTTGGCGAATGCGCGCCGCGGCGCGTCAGTTCTTGCCTTTTCTTTGGCGCTTGCGATGGCCGGATGCACAGCCACCATCAATGGCAATTCGGGGCAGGGCGGGACAACCCCCCAAACCATTAGCTTTGCAGCGGTGAGCACGCAAACCGTGGGGGCCGCGGTGACGCTTTCTGCCACGGCCAGTTCCGAGCTGCCGGTCACGTTCTCCTCGCAGACTACCAGCGTGTGCAGTGTCAGCGGGAGCACGGCGACCATGAGCGCCATCGGGACATGCACGCTGGAGGCCACGCAGGCGGGCAACAGCCAGTACCAGCCGGCCAGTGCGGTGCAGAATGTCGCGGTCAATGGAGAAACGCAGACGATCACGTTTGCAAATCCGGGAACGCAGACCATGGGCACAGCGGTTCCGGCGCTGTCGGCAACGGCCAGCTCCGGACTGACGGTCGGCTTTTCGACGGAAACCACCGGCGTCTGCTCGGTGAGCGGCACAACAGTCACGCTGCTGGCAGTTGGCACTTGCTCGATTCAGGCTGCGCAGCCGGGCAACAGTACCTACGCCGAAGCAACGCCGGTCACGCAGAGTTTCACGGTAAACGGCGAGCAGCAGACCATCAGCTTTGCGGCCATCGCCAGCCAGACCATCTCCGCAACGCCCACGCTCACGCTGCCCACGCCGAAAGCCAGCTCGGGTCTGGCGGTCAGTCTCGCGTCGATGACCACCGGCACGTGCTCGGTAAGCGGGACGACGGTGACGCTCCTGGCGGCGGGCACCTGCTCGATCCAGGCCACGCAGCCCGGCAACAGCACCTGGGCGGCGGCCACGCCCATCGCGCAGAGCTTTACCATCAATGGCGAGCCGCAGACGATCACCTTCGCGGCCATCGCCAATCAGTCGCTGGCCACCACGCCGACGCTGACGCTGCCCACGCCCACGGCCAGCTCCGGCCTGCCGGTCACGCTCACGTCGATGACCACCGGCACGTGTTCGATGAGCGGCGCAACGGTGACACTGCTCGCAGCGGGAACCTGTTCGATTCAGGCCACGCAGCCTGGCAACACCATCTATGCGCCGGCCGCGCCGGTCACGCAAAGCTTCACAGTCTTGGGCGGAGGACAGGCGCAGACGATCACCTTCGCCAATCCCGGCGCGCAGACGGTGGGTACGCCGCTTACGTTAGTGGCGACGGCCAGCTCTGGCCTGACAGTGAGCTTCGCGTCGCAAACGACCAGCGTGTGCACGGTGAGCGGAACCACGGCGACGTTTGTCGCCGCCGGCACCTGCACCATCACCGCATCGCAGCAAGGCAACGCGACCTATGCGGCGGCATCGCCGGTCCCGGAGACCTTCGCGGTGAACGCGGCTCTGATTGCGGCCACGCCTACCTTTTCCGTTCCTGCCGGAGCTTACACGACAGCACAATCGGTTTCGATTTCCTGCAGCACACCGAACAGCACGATTTACTACACGACCAACGACACCCAACCGACTACTAGCTCTGCTGTCTACTCCACGGCGATCACGGTTTCGTCGACCGAGACCATCGAAGCCATCTGCACCGCCTCCGGCTACGCCAACAGCGTAGTGGCTGCCGCGCTGTACACCATCAATTCGAGCGGCTACTACACGCTGCCCGCGATCCGTACGACAACCTGGCAGCCTGGCGTGACGTACAACGGAGGCATACCCACCAATCGGACCCAGTGCGGTGCGACGGTCACCGTCAGTGGCGACACGTCCGGCGCGACCGACACTGTCGCCATCCAGCACGTGATCGACAGCTGCACCGCCGGCCACTACGTGCTTCTTGGACCTGGCACGTTCTACGTGAACGGTCACTACAACACCACGAACGTCAACGGCGGCGTCTGGGTTGGGACAAGCAACATCACGCTTCGTGGCTCAGGGGCCGGGGTCACATACGTCCTGCTGGCGCAATCTACTACCTATCCCGGATCCACGATCGCGGTGGGGTGGCCCGGAGCGCTGTGGCCGGAGGGGAACGCCGCACTGTGCGGCGGGCAGTCGAACTGTACGGACCCCTACGCCGCCACGGTGAACTCCGTCGAGGGTCTCATCCCGCTCACCGCCGACGCCGTGAAGGAAACGTACACCGCGACCGTCGCGACGTCAGTGGTCAATGCCCAGTCTCCCCCTCTATCGGTGGGTGAACTCGTCTCGGTCACGGAGCAGTGGGACGCCAACCGGGCCTGGTACGACACCGAGGCAGGCGGCCTGCCGGACTGCACCGGCAACGGCATGTGCGGTTTCGGCGAGGATTGGGCCGACAACTACGTGAGCAACCCGGACGCCAACGAGAGGTTCGTCTCCCGGCCCGTCGGGCAGGAGAACCTCATTACCAACATTCAAAAGGACTACCCGACTACCGGAACGACGACGATCACGTTCGCGGCCCCCTGGCACATCGGGCATCGTGTCGCCTTCGCGGCGGACATCGCGAGGCACGTGAACCCGAATCAGCCAAACTACAACAACGTCGCCCAGCCCGCCATTACCGGGGTTGGCATCGAGAACCTCTCTGCAGGGGATGGTTTTGGGGGCGACGGCTACGGAAGCATCCTGTTCGATACTGTCGCCAACAGTTGGATCAAGAACGCCGAGACCTTCAACGCGACGGGCGGCAGCATCAACTTCATCAGGTGCTTCCGCTGCGAGGTGCGAGACTCGTTCCTGCACACGGGCGGCTACCCCAACCCCGGGGGCGGCGGCTATTCGATGGAGTTCAACACCTACACGGCCGATTCGCTCTTCGAGAACAACATCTCGTGGAGCTTCAACAAGGTCATCGTGATGCGGTCGTCGGGCGGCGGCAACGTCATAGGGTACAACTACTTCGAGGACGGGTATGGAGCGGGCTATCCGACCATCGTGGAAGTCGGGATCAATGCCTCGCATCAGGCCGGCTCTCACTACGAGCTGTTCGAGGGAAACCAGGGTTTCAACATCAGCTCCGACTCGGGCTGGGGATCGCAAGCCTACATCACATGGTTCCGTAATCATGCGACCACTTCACGGCGGAACATCGGCAATGGCACCGGTACGACCAGCTGCAATGGCGCGCCCTGCACGCTATGCGACGGAGCCTTAACGTGCTCTGGCCCAGTCGCCGCCTTGACCGATGCCGAGAACCGGGTAGGAATCGCCACGACCATCCACCAATGGTGGTACTCCTTCGTTGGCAACGTCATCGGATATCCATCAAACTACCTTCAGTCGCCAGCCATCGATGCCGTCTTCTCGGGCGTGCAATCCACGACCGCCTATCCCGCGACCTTCGGTCCAGCACCCGCGGGGCCCTCCTGGATCTACGAGTGGACGGGCGTCAACAACAGCGGCCTCGGCCCCGCCTACGCGGGTTACCCCTACGTCTGGGAATTGGGGTACGACGGCAGCAACTACTACGCGACGCCGGACGTCGCCTCGACCGAGCTCAACTACGACAGCACCGACTACCCTACCGGCTCGCAGACCGCGCTCAGCACGATGCTTAGGGATGGAAACTTCGACTACGTAACCAATACCGTCCACTGGAACGGGCTGGGTCAGAACCTCTGTTCCGACGGCAATACCCCCTCGACCTGTGCAACACAGTGGGTGACGCCGCCGGCCGTTTCCACATTGCCGAACTCACTGTACATTCCCGCCAGCATGCAGCCGCCTCCGTTCTTCAATGGCAGTACCTGGCCGTGGATCGACGGCACCAACGCCTCCAATCCAATTCCTGGAACCTTGCCAGCGCGCATACGGTTCGATGCCGGAACACCGAATATCGTGCCGACCGGCGGCAGCGGCGGCGAATCCCAGACGATCACGTTCAACAATCCCGGGGCGCAGACGGTGGGCACGCCGTTGACGCTTGTAGCGACGGCTAGCTCCGGCCTGACGGTGTCGTTCGCCTCCGAGACGACCGGCGTTTGCACGGTCAGCGGATCGACAGCGACATTCCTCATCGCCGGAACATGCACGATTCAAGCCACACAGGCCGGCAACGCGACCTATGCCGCGGCCACGCCGGTGACCCAGAGCTTCACGGTCAACGCGGCGGTCGCGACGTACACGGTGACGTACAACGGCAACGGGGCGACCGGCGGCAGCGTGCCCGTCGACAGCAATCAGTATCAGCAGGGCCAAACGGTAACGGTGCTCGGAAACACCGGAGGCCTTACGATCAGCGGAGATACCTTCGCTGGCTGGAACACGCAGGCGAATGGATCGGGCACCACCTACACGGCGGGACAGTTCTTCACCATGGGCTCGGCGAACGTCGTTCTCTATGCGGTGTGGACTGCCTCCACGAACACGGCTCTGACGCCGTTCAATCTCGGCGGAGGCGGCAACGTCAGCGGCCTGGACGTTTCGGCAAGTGGAGTTCGGTTTGCTCGCGGAGACGGGTTCGGCGGTTACATTTTTGGCTCCGATAACACCTGGCACCTGATCAACGGCGAAGTCAACCTGTGCCCGGGCGGCTATCCTTGCGCATACTTCGGCTGGTATCCCGCCAACACTGCAGACAATCAGAATTACCCTGGTTTCGCGGGCGTGATGGAGCTGGTCGGCTGCCCAAGCTCGTCATCTTGCGCCTATATGTACGGCGGCGGCTGGGTATTCTCGAGTTCCAACATCAGCACCAGTAACCCGAGCGCGATCACTTGGTGCAACACCAACTTCAAGCAGACGGCCGACACGTCGAATAACGTGGTTGGCGCCAGCGATCCCGGACCGTTTATGGCTGTTGATCCGGCGAATTCGGCGCACGTGATCGTGGGAACGCCCTCGTCCGGGTTGTTTGAGACTTTCAACGGCACGTCCTGTAGCAGCGCCACCTGGACAGCAATATCAACCTCCAGCATCTCACTCAGCACCGCTAGCTATCCGGCCTACCTCGTAGCATTCGACCCCACGTCGACTGCAACCTGCCACAATGGTTCCGGGACTTGCTCGAAGAACGTCTACATTTCGACCATCGGCGCAGGAGTCTATGCGACCACCGACGCTGGAACGTCATGGGCGCGAACATCCGGTGGTCCGGCGACACTCAGGCACTTGAAGGTGTCGGGCGCATCAGCGGGCGGCGGTAACGTCTGGGCAGTCGACACCGACAGCAATGTGTGGGAGGACCGTGGAGGAAGTTGGGCCCAGATCTCGGGAATCAGCGGCGGCGATGTGGCAATCAATCCACTCAACGGCGACCATGTCGCGGTCGGCAACGGCGAGACCTTATATGTCTCGACCGACGGCTCATCCGCCACTCCGACATTCACAACATATTCCGGGTCATTCGGTGCAGGTGACAGCCCTTGGGCGCTACTCGATCAGGTCATCTACTACGCCGGCACAAACTGGCTCGCCTTCGACCCCGCCAACAACGACACGCTGATCAGCTCGAGCTCCCAATGGGTCGTCAAAACCTCCTTCCCGAGCGGTTCGTTCGTCTGGTCCGTTATGTCCTCCGGGATCCAGGGCGCGGTCTCGCTCGGAAACGTGCAGGTCGGATCGGAAGGCTCTCCGACCTTCGGCTTCGAGGACATCGGCGCTTGTACCTTCAGCTTGGCGACCGCAGCAACGCCGCCGAGTAGTTGCGCTATACCCAACCAGTTCTATTACTTGATCTATACGAGCGGGCTATCGGTAGCCCCGGGCACAACCTTCATGGCCTCGAAGACCTCCAACGACTTTGGCCCGGGTTTTGATTTGTCCGGCTACTCGACAGACGGCTATCAGACGACTTACCTCCCGTTCAACACGTGGAACACGACGGTGGCGTCCTCAGACATTACAAAGAACGCGAATGGCGGCTATCGCGTCACAATGCCCTCGACCTCCGGGCTAAGCACTTTCTCCCCCGGTCAGACACTGAGTAACAAGTCCATCGTCTGCTTTTTATGGGAGAAATACTTTATCTGGTCAGGATTCCTCAACGAAAGCTGCTGGCCCATCACGGTTGTCGACAGCGCCGATATCGATCTAATTGGCTCGACCTACTACTTCCAGGCGGCGACACCTGGACACAATTATCTGGCTTACACGCCTGCGCCCCCCCTGAATGCGTGGTTTGGCGGCGGCACCGTCATGGAAGTCACCAACAATGGCAGCGGCCTGGTACGGGTTCAATTTCCCAACGGCTATAACGTCGGAACTTATCAGACCCCAATCTGCATCTCAGGCGTGGTCATGAAGGGAGCGACCGTTGTCAACGGTTGCTGGACGATTGCCGCCATCAATGGCGAGTACACAGATCTCTTGGGTTCGTTGTTTGCCAGCGGCGACAGTTACGTGTCTGGGGGCACTGTTTTGTCCACTGGCGCTCCCGGCGGCAGCGTGGCCGCCTCGACGCCAACAAACATCGCCATTTACGGGGGCGACACCTCGTTCCCCTACTGCACCACAAACGCAGGCGCCAGTTGGAGCCAAGTCAGCATCGCCGGCGTCCCTGCCGGGGGCGGCGTTACTGTTACCGGAGGACCCTATCCTGCGGGCACGACCACGATAACGGTGTCGAGCGGCGCCGACATATATTACCAGACCACATTGCAATTGACCTCGGGCCGGTTGCTCGTTGAGAACGGGGCGATCGTGGCCGGCAACACCTTGACTCTCCCCAATCCGATCCCGCCGGGGGATTCCCTCGCCAACGGTTCCCCCATTTACACGAGCACCGGCAGCCCCTACGCCGCTTACTTTCGATCTCACCAGATAGCGGCCGACCAAGTGACACCGAACACGTTCTACTACACCAACGACATCGTCGGGCTGGTGAAGTGGACCAATTGCGGCGCAACCACGATCGTGGCCCCAGCCTCCCAGGGTTTCATGGCCGATGCGGACAACGACATGTTGAAAGCAGTGCCGGGTCAGGCCGGACATTTATTCTTCACCACCGGGTACGTAGGCGGCTCACAGTCGAACCATCCCTCAGGCAATCGATTCTGGCGGACCTGCAATGGTACGAACAGCACTGCCGGTAGCGTCACGATGCAAGTTGTGCCTGGATTTTGGGAAGTGCAGGCATTTGGTTTCGGCCACTCCGCCCCAGGGCAAAGCTATCCGGCGATCTACGTAGTCGGTTGGTACTCACCTGACGACAATGTCGGCGACGCGGTCTACGGTGTTTGGCGATCCATCGACGACAACAACGACGGCACGAGCGGGACTT
>Ga0187784_10004272_pt1 | contig 11552 bp, 12 predicted proteins | sample 1015_SJ02_MP15_2_FD_132964 | JGI IMG/M metagenome (GOLD analysis project Ga0187784, IMG submission 132964) | Tropical peat soil microbial communities from peatlands in Department of Meta, Colombia - 1015_SJ02_MP15_20_MG | ecosystem: Environmental > Terrestrial > Soil > Wetlands > Peat | place... | reverse complement strand
GGCGGAGTGCTGGGCACTGCTGCTGTACTCACCGCGCACATCGCGCTCACACCGGGTTGGCGCCGGCTGGCTCGCGCCAGAGCGCGATGCCGCCCAGCAGCCCTTCCAGGTTGCTGACGATCCTGGTGTTGGGGGGCAGCTTCAAGTTGATGAACTTCGAATTGCCGCCGCCGATGTAAAGCCGATCGTAGTTGAAGGTATTTTTCAGATCCGCGATCGCTTCACCCAGGCGCTTGTTCCATTTTTTCTTGCCTTTCTTCCTGAGCGCTGCGTCGCCGAGCTCGTCTTCATAGGTCCTGCCCTTGCGAAACGGATGATGCGCGATCTCCATGTGAATGCGGCGCCCGTCCATAAGCAACACCGAGCCGAAGCCAGTGCCGAGCGTGATTACCAGCTCGAGCCCGTGGCCGCTGATGCATCCAAGGCCCTGAACGTCGGCGTCGTTGGCGAGCCGCACGGACCGGCCGAGTCTTTTGGTCAACGCCTTCTCGAAGGGGTAGTTGTTCCATCCCTTGCCGAGGTTGGGCGCGGTGTATACCACGCCGTCCTTGACGACTCCGGGAAAGCCGACGGAAACGCGGTCGAAGCGGCCCTGCGCGGAGGCAAGCTTCGCGATCACGCCGAGGACCGCCTTGGGAGTGGCCGGCCTGGGCGTTGGGACAGAGCTGCGCTGCGTGATCGCCTTGCCCTTCCCGCCGAGCGTGATGGCCTTGATTCCGGTGCCGCCTATGTCGATCGCCAGCGTGCGCGGCGACGACTTGCGCGCCTGCGTGGCGGCCGTGGGCGCGCGACTTCGGTCTGCCATCGGACTGTACCTATACGGCCTTCTGCGGTCTCCGCGTTGATTCTCTGAAGCATAGGGCTTTGCGACCCTGAAAACCAATCCTGTGCTAAGCTTAGGGGCGAAGCGTGTTGCCGGTCGGAGCCCGCCCTGAGGCTGCTCGAAGGGTGCCGGGGCTTGCTCTTTGGCCCGGTTCGGAAGGTGCGCGTCCTTGAAGAACAGTCCGACATCGAGAAGCAGTCCCGTATCGAGGCGCAAAGCGCTCACGCCGAGGCCGCATCGTGGGCCGGGCGCAATGCCGCCCGAGGCGAGCGCGAGTCCCGGCGCAAACACCGCCGGCGCTTCCGAGCTGCGCGATCTGCTGGGCAAGCGGCTGCGCAGGTTCGTGGTGGTGCTGCCCAGGCTGCTCGGCGAGCATGATTCGGAGGCGGTTCACGATCTGCGCGTTGCCAGCCGCCGCCTGCAGCAGGTGCTGGTCACGATGTTCCCCAAGCCGCGCTCCGACGAGGCGCGCCGGATCGTGCGTGTGTTGCAGCGTGCGCGGCGTGCGGTCGGCGGATGGCGCGACTGCGACGTTCTGATCGGCATGCTGGAAAGGCGCGTCAAGCGCGTCCGAAATCCGCAAGAACGGTCCCTATGGGAGGCGGTTCTGGACTCGGTCAGAAAGCGGCGGGTGCGCGAACTGCGGCGCGCCATGCGCAAGCTCGCGAACCACCGGCTTTTCACGCTGGCCCAAGATGTGGGAAAGCTCGATGTCAGAAAGCCAGACGCAGGAAAGCTGACGGAGCCGGCGCCGGACCAACGTGCAGCGGGCAACGGCGCGGGTGGGGAGGGCGCGGCCGGCGTGCTCGTCGAATCGATCTCCGGTGCGTGGCATCGGTGGTGCGATTTTATGGCGCGCGCCGAGGCGAGTTCCGATCCGGCCGACGTGCACGCCTTCAGGATCGGAAGCAAGCGGCTGCGCTATCGAATCGAGCTGGCGCGCGATCTCGGCGCCGCCGACTGCGACCTGCCGCTCAAGTTTCTGAAATCGCTCCAGGACGGACTCGGAAGCCTGCACGATCGCGGTCAATGCGCCCTGATGGCGGTGAAGGTGCTGGCCAATCCGGACCTGCTGATCCGCGATCCGCGCCCGGCGAGTCTTGTGCTGCGCCGGATTGCGAAGGAGCAGGAGACCGAGCGCGCGGCGACGATTAGGATCCTCGGCGAAGCGAGAGCGCGATCGCCTCGGATCGAGCGCTGGGTGGAGCAGTATTGCGCGCGGCCGGAGATCGAGCCGGCGCCCGAACCGGCGGCCGCCGACAGCGGCGCAGTGCCGCGACCTGCCGATGCAGATCCTGGCCCGCCTCTCCCCGGTCAGCGAGAGCAGTAGGAGCGGAACGGCACTAGGGTTTCTGGCCCTCCGCAGCGGCGGAGCCGTTGGGGGCTGGGCCCTCTGATTCTGACTTCGCTGATTCGGCTGACTTGATTGATTCGCCCGATTTGGCGCCTTCGGCTGATCTGCCCGCTTTGATCGATTCACGTCCGGGGCGCTCGAGATAGTCCGCGATATGGGACCGCAACTCGCTCTGGATCTCCTCGATCGACCGGCGCGCGTCGACCGTGACGAAACCCCATTCTTCGGCCAGCCGGTCGTACTCGCTGAGCAGCCCGCGCTGGTAATGGAGAAACGACTCGAAAATGTCCGAGCCCAACGCGAGATGCATCCCGGACTCCCAGTAGTCCATCCCCTTGCCCTGCACGACCCGAGGTACCAGATGATCCACGTCGACTTGCAGATAGAGTACGAGATCGGGCACCAGCGCCATCCCGAACAGATCACGCGTCCAGGCCGGATCGGCGCCCATCACGGCGTTGCGCGCAAACGCGGTGTACATGTAGCGATCGGCGATCACGATGAAGCCGGCCTGTAACGCGGGCAGAATCTCGTGCTCGAGCCGATCGGCAAAGTCGGCGGCGTAGAGCAGGCTGAAGGTCGTGACGGTGAGGCGATGGCCCTGCTTGGCCTCGTTGATGGTTTCGGACAGCAGCGGTGAGCGGATCCATCCGGTGTCGCTGACCGCATAGCCCTCGAGTTCCAGCCACGGCCGCAGCAACGCGATCTGAGTCGAGCGGCCGACGCCGTCGGTGCCCTCGATCGCGATCAGATGGCCCGGCAGCGGCTTGTGCGCCAGATAGGGCAGGCCGTGTCCGAACCAGTTATTATTTCGCTTGGGCGTCATGATCGTGGGCTGCGCGCGTGCGCGGCTGCTGGTAGTCGCGCAACACCTCCTGAACCATCCGTCGGACGATCCTCTGCTGCGCGGGGATGTCGCCGGTCGCTTCGATCGTGTTCAGCCCGAACTCCTCGGCGAGCGCGCCGTAGATCTCGAGCACCCGGCTCTGGAACAGGCGAAAACTCTCGACCGGGTCGCTGGAAAGTCCGACGTCCATCCCGGCCTCGTGATACTTGAGCTTGGCCCGGCCGGCCAGCAGGCGCTCCAGCGACACTTCGATCGGCACCCGGAAGTAGATGGTCAGGTCCGGCCGGGGCGCGAAAGCGTAGACTTGGCGGACCCATTCGGGATGCACGCCGCGGGCGACGTCGCGCGCGAACGCCGTGTATACGTAGCGGTCGGCGAGCACAATCATTCCCGCCTTGAGCGGCGGCAGGATCTGGTAGGTCAGCCGGTCGGCGAAGTCGACCGCGTGCAGCAGGCTGAAGGTGGTCGGCGTGAGCAGGTTCTTGCGCTTGCCGCGCTGCATCGAGCGGCGCACCAGGCGGGAGGAGTTCCACTGCGTGAAATGAACCGGATGGCCGTGCGCGCGCAACCATCGATCGAGCAGGCCGAGTTGCGTGGACTTGCCCGAGCCGTCGATTCCTTCCACCGCGATCAGCCGCCCGCGATACGAATGGGGCGACTTGAGCAGCGTGTTTCTAGTCTGATGTGGCCGCAGGCTCGCCGATCCCGGTCCGGAGTTGCCATTCGCGGTCAGAAGCCCTGTCTCAGGCTTTCCGCCGTGGCCTTCCGGCGCTCGCGAATCCATGCTCGTCTTCCTCCGCTATCGTCCCAAAACCCGGAGCCGGGGTGCTGGCGTGCCGGCTGTCCCGCTTTGCGCCGCCCCGTCCACCGCGCCGGCGGCGCAGAGAGAGCCGTGGCTTTACCTAGCGCATCAGGCGGGACTTCTCAAGCGCCGCATCGGACTCACGTCAGTTATGGAAGGCGTGACAGGCGAGCGTGCCGGTGTGCCGGTTGCCGCTATCGTTATTCTTGACCGCCGCGGTGAGCGAGCCGGCGTTCCATCCGTTGATGTCGATCAGGGTGAGATTGCCTCCGGTATCGATCACGGAGCAGTCCGGCGTGTAGTTGGTATCGGGAAAGGCAGTGGTCCAATTCAGCGTCACGGTCGCGGTCGAGTTCGCCTCGATTGAGCCGGTCGTGACGGTGCCGTGCTTGACTGCGCCGCCATCCTGGTAGAGGCCGGTGTTCGAGAGGACCAAGCCGTTACCCGTGCCAGCCGGGAAGATCTGTCCCTGGTTGGTCCAGGTGCAGGTATTGTCCGTGACGGTGCCGTGCAGGATCAGCGGCCATTGCGGCTCGCTCGCAAGCGTCCCGCTCCTACACGGGCCGGTTTCCGCAAAAAGATACAGACCGTCGGCCTTATCGACTTTGGGAGTGACCGTTGCGCCGCTGTAGGAGTGGTTCGGCTGCCAATCGGCGAGTCCCCGCGCCGCGGGAATAATCGCAAGCTGATGGCCCCGCGCCGTGTACTCGTCGGCGATTCGGAACGGCCAGCCATTGGAAACTTGCCAGGGCATGAAGTCGATCGCCGCGCCGTACCGGCCCACAGTGTCGAGCGAGGGATCCAGTTCGACGCGATTGGGGTTGAGCGCGAGGGTGAGGTCCTGAGCGATGCTCTTGAGGGATATGACTGAGCCGCCGTGCACGCTCGCAATCCACGGATTGCTATCCCCGAAGGTTAACACCGTTGCGGTAGATGAGTCAGGTTGCCACGCGCCACTACTAATGCCGGTGTTGCCCAGCGAAATGACCAGACCCGGCCCATCGAGCTTGATGTTGCCCGTGCCGTAGAACGTATTGTTTTGGAGCAGGGCCAGCGCCACTCCGTTTGGGTATTCGTTAGCTATGGTTGGGGTGGTCCAGAAGTCCTCAGTGCAGGGGCCTTCGATATCGGTCGAACGAAGCGTAAGCGTCGAAGCTGAGTCGTGTCTAATGGCGTTCCCGCCGCCGCTGCCGCAGTTGAGGTTACTGCTCTCTATCGTGGCGTTAGGCATGGGCTCGTCCGTGAAACCCTGTATTCCGCCCAGCGTCGTGACGTGGTCGTAGTAGTGCTGGTAGCCCTGCGTCGATTCGTCGATGATCGCGTAGCCCGGGCTGGAGCTATAGAACACCAAATCCTTGAAGGTCGACATGCTCACATCGTCGCTCGGCAAGGAGCCTGCGGCATAGATCGTCCCGCCGACCTGCAGCCCGACGAAGCCGTTGTAGAACGCGCCGCCTTGGACGCGCGCGAAATCGTTGCCGCCCTGGCCTGCGGCATGGTCGCTGCCCACGACCATTTGCCTGATCGCGACCGGCGCAATCGCCGTCAAGTTCATCGCGTTGGCGTTGTAGTTGATGCATTCGGAATGATCGTTCATCCCGGTCCATTCGCGCGCGGTGATGACGCCGTCAGGGCCGCCCCAAACGAGCGACGAGCCGTAGTTGTAGTTCGGAGCAACCGTGCCGCTGGGATACTCGGTGTACGCGCAGTGCCCGGCCAGTGTCGTTTGACTGGGAATGTCGAGCATCTTCGCGCAGCGATATTGCCCGGCTGGCAATTGAACCGTCCCACCTTGCGGCGAGTCGGCGCTGAGCGCGACATTGATCGGGCCGCAATTCTCATGGCCGATCGTCACCGAGCCCGAGACCGAGGGCGCAATGCTGACCGTGATGCTGACGTTGGGGACGATCGCGGTGACATTGCCATACAAGACGCCGTTGAGCGCGGAGCCGGGCGCGGTGCGAGTGCTGGCCGGAAGGCCGAAATCCTGCCCGCCGGTACTTGGAACGCCTGACACCAAGAACCCCGTCATCTGCGGATATGTACCAATCTGGTATAGCGTGCCACCGACAACGCGGTAGAGCCCGTATTGAGTCGCGCCGGCCACTATTGGCCAGACCGGCTGCTCCGACTGATCGCCGCCGAGCGGAGCCGGCTCAGTCGCACCGGTGCAGCGCGTCGGGCCGAGCGCACTCTCAGCAAGCTCTTTATTGAAGGTGGTGATCGCGTAGCAGTACTTGCTGGAGCCGCTCCCGGTGCACGGCATGCGCGTTCCGCATCCAGTGGCACCGCCCGGAAGGCGCACGAAGTTGATCGCGCTGATCGTTGGGCCGATGCCGGCGCCGTTCCCCGCATTCAAGGTGTTGGGCGCCGCGGCCAGCGGCACGAAGATCGGTTGCCCGACCGCGAAATCGCCGGTCGCGCCGCAGGCGAGCGCCCGGTTTCTGGCAGTCGCGGTGCAGGGTTCCGTGACCAGACTCGGAACCGCGCCGACCACCTGGTCGGGAAGCGTCGCAGCGGACGGCTGCGCCACGGTGCTGCTGGCCAGTAATATATTTGCAGGTGATATGCCTGCCAAGGCGATTAGCAAGTATATTACCGGCGAGGTAAGGTCTCGCGCTCGAAGACTCGCTTGCCCTGTTCCTTTCCGGGGAGGGCCCGCACGTTTCGGGCGGCTGAGAAACCCGCAGGCAAGACTCATGGCATCACCTGATTCGGAATAGATCGACAGCTTCCACCTAACTCCCGACCCTCCCGTCCCTTCCCGAATTGGAAGTGACGCGCAGCCGGTTCCCCAACACCGTCCGCTTAGCCCGCAAGGCCCTGCAGCTCGATCTCGCCGCGCGCGATACGCTCGAGAGTTTCCACATAGATCTCGTGCTCGACCCCGAGCACGCGATGCGCGAGCGTGTCGACGGTGTCATCGGGGAGCACCGGCACCTCGCGCTGTGCGACGATCGGTCCGCGATCGTATTCCTCGTCCACCAGATGCACGGTCACGCCCGATACCGGCTCGACCGCGGCGAGCACCGCCTCGTGCACCCGCCTGCCGTACAGCCCCTGCCCGCCGAACTTCGGCAGCAGCGCCGGATGGATGTTGAGCACGCGCCCGCGATATCGCTCGAGCGTGATCGGGCCGAGTTTTTTCATGTAACCGGCCAGCACGACCAGGTTGACGCGGTGGCGTTCGAGAGTCGCCGCGATAGCCTTGTCGAGCGCTACGCAGTCCGGATGGGTATGCGAGCTCAAATGATAAGCGGGCACGCCGGCACGCCGGGCGCGCGCCAGGGCCGGCGCGTCGGAGTTGTTGCAAATGACGGCCCGCGGCTCCGCGTGCAGGCGTCCCGAAGCGCAAGCGTCGAGAATCGCCTGCAGGTTGCTGCCGCCGTGAGAGGCAAGTAATCCGAGTCGGAGCTTCATCGACGAGACCGATTATACGCGACGCGCTCCCTGTTTCTTACCTCTCCCGCTTTTTTTGCGGGAGAGGCGGCACACGCTTCGTGCGCGGTGAGGGTGACTGAATTCTGCGCCCTCGCGTGGCTCGCGCACGGCTCACCGCATGGGTACGCACCGCTGTTATCGTGGCGGGCGGCGGCAGCCGTCGATAATCTTGTCGCGCTCGATCACCGCGCCTTTCAGCAGCTCGACGCTGGCCGCGTAAGCTCGAATCGTGTCTGCGGGCGGCGAGTCGGGCGTGAGTGTCGCAAGCGCGAGCGCGGGCTTTTGAAGCTCGGGAGCATCGCAATAGACCGGCGTGGGCACCGGCACGTTGACCGTCACGGGGCGAGGCGGGGGATTCGGTGGGGCAACGGCGCAAGACCACAGCATCGCGAGCGCCATCGAGGCAAGCGCCACGACAGCGCCCCGGCGCGTCACCATCCTGCCAGCCCCGCTGCCTGCGCGTTGCCCCATCGAATCGCGCCCTCGCATTGCGAATCCACCGGGGCGCGTTGGATGGCCGCGGCGCTGCGCGCCGCGGCGTAGAGTGCCCCCTCCCCGGCCTGTGCCGCAGTCTGCTCGCGCTTGAGCGCGAGCGCGGCCACGCTGTCGGCCTTGGCCTTGAACCCGGCGATGGCGGCGTTCTGGGCCGCGATCGCCGAGTTCAGGGCCTGATTGCTTGCCGCCAGCGCCGCGTTCTGCGCGGTCAGCTTGGCAAGCTGTGCGCGCGCCGCGTCCCGCTGATAAATCAGCACGGCCCGGTATGCGACGCACGCGGCGAGCAGGAGCGCGAGCGTCAGCGGCTTCCAGAGCTGCGCGAGTGCCAGCATCGTCCCGGCATCGCAAAAGCGGCGCGAATCGCCTTGCCGCAGCCTCAGTTCTTTCCTGATGCCGATGAAGCGGGAGCGGAAGCGGTGGCCGGAGCGGAACTGCTCGAGGCGACCGCGACATGATGGATCACCGCGATCTTCTCGCCCTGCCCTGCGATCGCCGTCTCGACGCTGTGCACGCGATCGGCCAAGTCGTTGTAAAGCTGATCGATCTTGCGATGGAACAGCGCGAACAGCACTACCACTGTGACGATTATGAGCAAGGTGGTGATCGCGATCGCCGCCAGCGAGGTCTCGACAGGATTCATGCGTGAATCATCTCCCTTTCAGTGACGTTTGGTCCCTTTGTGATGCCTGGCCGGCTCACTCGTAAGCACGGTTGAGCCATCCGGCCAGGAAATCCTTGCCGGCTGCGCGCTCGCCCTTCGACGCGGCGACCAGCCGGTAATGTGCCGCGGCCTCGCTGCGCAACGCGGCGATCAGCGCGGTCTGATTGGCGCGCGTGGCTGACGCGCGCGTCAACGGTCCCAAGATCCCATTCTCGGCGATCGCGACGCCACAGGCGCGCAGCGCCCGCTGCAAGCATCGCGCCGTCTCCGACGGTCCAATATTCACGGCCAGGTCGAGCATCTTTGCCGCTAGCGGCGAGGGCAGCGCGCCGTAACGGAATTTGCACCACCAGTCCCGCCAGTAGATTTCGATCGCATCCTCACGGGTCAGGGTTTTAATGTCGAGCTGGGGATACTCACGCTGGGAGATGCCGAACCTGGTCGCGCCGCCGGCGTCGCGCGCACGGTCGGCGTAACCGCCCTCGTCGGTCAGCAGCTTCTTGACTGCGCTCAGGAAAGCCGGGTCGTACTCCGATGCGCCCACACCCGACGTGGTATCACATCGGCGGCTCGGGATGCCTCTTCTGCAATTTCAGGTGTGATACTCAGTGAGTATGGTCACCTGGCCGCGCCAGGTAAGCCATCGCTTTCCGCGCAGGCGCAAGCTGGATACCAAATTCTGCGACCAGCGGCTCGATATCGCAGGCGTTGTCGGCGGTCACGAACGTCACGGCGTCGCGCGAGAAGAGCGCCCCCGGCAGCTTCTCGGCGATCGCGCCGGCCGCGCGCATCAAGGCTTCGGGAATATGGACGATCGGCCTGCGGCGGCCGGTGATCGCCATGACGAGCCGGATCAGTTCATCGAAGGTCATCAATTCGGGCCCGCCGATCTCGTAGGTTCCGTTGATCCCGCGTCCAGCGAGCGCGAGCGCCACACACGCCGCGAGGTCATCGACCAGTACCGGCTGGAGTTTCTGCCGCCCGGTGCCCGGCACCGGGAAGAGCGGCGCAAACCTGAGCGCGCGCGCGAACCCGCTGACGACCTTGTCCCCCGGTCCGTAGACCAGCGACGGGCGCAGGATCGTGTACGGAATTCCGGATTCGCGGATCGCGCGCTCGGCTTTGCCCTTGGCCCGAAATGCCGGGTGGCTGCTCGATTCGTCAGCGGCGGCGCCGCTGATATAGACGAATCTGCCGGCGCCGGCCGGCTTACCGGCTTCGAGCAGGGCAATCGTGCCGCCGTAATCGACGCGCTCGAAGGTCAACGCGCGGGCCGGATTCTCGATCGGATAACCGTCGAACTGAATTGCATTCACGATCGCGTGCGCACCCTCCAGCGCGGTCTTGAGCGAGCCGGGATCGGCGATCTCGGCGCGCGCGAATTCGATCGTCGAGCCGTCGAAGCGGCGGCGCGCCGCTTCGGGATTGCGGGTCAGGATTCGCGGCCGCAGGCCGGCGATCGCCCCGAGGCGCCGCGCGATCGCGCCGCCGATAAAGCCGGAGCCGCCAGCGATTGCGACTATCTTGTCGTTCACAAAACTGGTTTCGCGCACAAGTTGATCCCCCGTTTCGACTTTCGCACGCAGGCGCCCCTGCCGATCAATTGCGGCCGGGAAGCGTCAGCCGCCGCTACCGGCGGATAGCATTCGGTCCGGCCCGTGTGGCTGCCGGTTGCGCCCGCGAGTCGGCCAGCCGCATGAGATGGAAGCGCGAAACCTCGGGACGGCAATTGATCCGAATTCTCACCCAGAAAGTGCCCAGTCCACGGTTGGTGTAGATGTAGCAATTCCCGTAGCGATTGAGCCCGGCATAAAACTGATGGCCGATCCGCAGGACCGAACGAATCGGCGAGCCGTAAAACGGAATCCGCACCACGCCGCCGTGGGTGTGGCCCGACAGAATCACTCCGGCATTGAAATGGCGCAAGTAGAGCGCGGTGTCGGGATTGTGCGCGAGCACGATCGTGCAATCGTCGGCGCCGACCTTCGCAAAAGCGCGCGCCGGCTCCGCCCGCCGCGACCACAGGTCGTCCACTCCCACCACCGTGATCGATTGGTTGCGGACCTCGACGCGCCGGCTTTCGTTCGCCAGGAATTGCACGCCCGCAGCCGTCAGCGCCCCGGCGATTCGATCGAACCCGGCCCAGTGGTCGTGATTACCGGCGATTGCGAACGTGCCGATAACCGGGCGCAGCGCGCTGAGCGCAGACTGAAACGCCGGCAAGTAGCGGCGCATCATCGACGGTCCCGAAAAGTAATCGCCGGTCAGAAAGACGAACTCGGGACGATGATGGTTGATCAACGCGACCGCCGCTCCGAGCCGCTCGACATCCTCGTCGCGATCGACGTGGAAGTCGCTAATCTGGCACGCCACCAGTCCTTCGAGCCGGGTGGGAAGTCCGCGCACCGGCAGCACAACGCGCGTCACGTCGAGGTTGTCGAGCATCCGGCGCCATGCGCGATGGAGCGGACGAAGCGCGAGCGGAGGCTTGCGCCTTCGCCCGGCGTGCCGGCGGTTGGTGCGCAACGCGTCACCGCGCAGCACGTCAGGATGGTCGGCGCTCAGTTCAGCGGTGTTCATCTATAACAGCAGTTTAGAACATATCCAGCAGGCCAAGGAAGCTTGCGATCGAAACGATTCGCGCGTCGCTCCAGTCGATTTCCTCGTGCTCGCGTTCCCAGGTGTGCGGATGCGGGACGAAGACCGCGCGCAGCCCGCCTTGACTGCGGGATTAATATCGGAGCGGGGGACTGGGAGCCGATCTCCGTGCCGGCCCGGTTTTCAAAAGCGCCCACTACCCGGCAGGACCATCACAGCGCCGGTGGCGGGATTGCGGCCGACGTAGACCTCCGTGTCATACACCGCACGCAGATTCGCCGCGGTCAGCACCTGCTCGGGAGTGCCACAGGCGACGGCTTCGCCGTCGTTGAGCAGCAACACGCGATCGGCATACAGCGCCGCCGCATTGAGATCGTGCAGCGTGGCGATCACGGTCAGGCGCTGCGTGGCGCAAAGCCCCCTGAAAATCCCGAAGATTTCCGCGATGTGCTTCAAGTCCAGAAACGCGGTCGGCTCGTCGAGCAGCGCGATCTTCGGCTCCTGCGCCAGCGCGCGCGCGAGCACCACCCG